>Ga0209723_1004490_pt1 | contig 15448 bp, 7 predicted proteins | sample BiotimSIPDNA_2_FD_185750 | JGI IMG/M metagenome (GOLD analysis project Ga0209723, IMG submission 185750) | Anaerobic biogas reactor microbial communites from Washington, USA - Biogas_R2 time_0 SIP DNA (SPAdes) (version 2) | ecosystem: Engineered > Bioreactor > Anaerobic > Unclassified | place... | reverse complement strand
GGCGCAGGCTGTCCAGCGTGTGCCCGGTCAGCCAGCAGATGACCTGGTCCACTTCCTCCCGCGTGCGCCCCTTCCGCTCCGCCTTCTGCACGTAGAGCGGGTAGACGTCCGAAATGGGCATCGCGTATACTTTCTGCAGGTTCACGGCAGCTGCCCCTCCATCGTCGCTTCGGCCCCGGCGTCCGGGGCATTCCCGGAGAAATCGGTCGCGCAGGCGACGCCGTACTTCTGCAGGTATTCCTCATACTGGCGCTGAAACAGCGTGCCCGCCCGGCCGTCATGCACCCTGCGCAGGTAGTCGTGGTTGTCAAACGCGCCGCTGCCCTCATACTCGATGACGTTGACAGCCACGTTGGAGCAATGGTCCGAGATGCGCTCCAGGTTGGTCAGCAGGTCGTTGAGCACAAAGCCCAGCTCGATGGTGCACACGCCGATGCGCAGCCGCTCGACGTGGTTGGCCTTGATGTTGTCGCGCAGGGTGTCGATGACCTCCTCCAGCGGCTCCACCTTCTCCGCCAGAACCGGGTCGTTGCCCCCGAACACGCGGATGGTCAAATCCAGGATTTCCTGCACGGCCGCGCGCATGGTCCGGGTTTCCAGGACCGCCTCCGGGGAGAAGCCGATGCTTTTCTGGCTGAGCTCCTGCGCGACCTCGGTCAGGTTGACGGCGTGGTCGCCGATGCGCTCAAAGTCGCCGATGCAGCGCAGGAGCTTGGACACTTCCCGGCTCTCGTACTCCGACATGTTCAGCGCGCTGACCTGCACCAGGTAGGCGCCCAGGCGGTCCTCGTAGCGGTCGATGGTCTGCTCCGCGTCCTCCACCTGCGAGACCACCCTGGCGTCGAAGGTATCCAGCAGGCTGTCCGACAACAGGTAGGCCTGCTGGGCCAGCCGGGCCATCTCCACCGTCAGCCGGCGGCTTTGCTCAATGGCCAGGGAGGGCGAGTTGAGCAGGCGCTGATCCAGCACCTCCAGCTGCTCGGCCTGCTTGCTGTCCCTGATGGTCTTGCGCGCCAGCCATTCCAGCCAGCCGATGAAGGGAAAGAGGATGGCGGTGGAAACCAGGTTGAAGGTGGTATGGGTCACGGCGATGCCGAAGGCGTTGATCTGCAATTGGGTGAAGGAGAACCTGAACAGCGCGTCCAGCGCGTAGAAGGCGGACAGGAACAGCACGGTGCCGATGAGGTTGAAGTAGAGGTGCACCATGCCCACGCGCTTTGCGCTGCGGTTGGCGCCGATGGAGGAGAGCAGCGCAGTGATGCAGGTGCCGATGTTCTGGCCCATGATGATGGGCAGCGCCGCGCCAAAGGTCATGGCGCCGGTGTTGGCGACGGCCTGCAGGATGCCCACGGAGGCGGAGGAGCTCTGGATGACGGCCGTCACCACGGCGCCGACGAGGACGCCGAACAGGGGATTGGAGAAAAGCACCAGCAGCTCCCGGAAGGCCGGCATCTGCGCCAGCCCGGAGACGGCACCGGACATCTGCTCCATCCCGAACATCAATACCGCGAACCCCAGCATGATGCTGGCCGTGTCCCGGCGGCGGCGCGAGGCCAGCAGCAGGACGATGCCCGCAAAGGCGATGAGCGGCGAGAAGGTGGCAGGCTTGAGCAGGGTCATGAAGAAGCTGTCGCTGCGGATGCCGGTCAGCGACAGAATCCAGGCGGTCACGGTGGTGCCGATGTTGGCGCCCATCACCACCGGGATGGACTGGCGCAATTGCATGATGCCGGAGTTGACGAAGCCGACGATCATCACGGTGGTGGCGGAGGAGGACTGGATGACCGCCGTTACGGCGGCGCCCAGCAGGACGCCCTTGACGGGCTTGCTGGTCAGCTGCTCGAGGATGGGCTTCAACCGCTTGCCCGCCCGGCGCTCCAGCGCCTCTCCCATGATATGCATGCCAAAGAGGAACATCGCGAGGCCGCCCAGGAGATGGAAGAAATCGTACAGGTTCACGTCGCCCTCCGCCGCGCCGCGTCGTCGGAACAAGACGCAACGCCACAGGATACTCTATCGGATTGTAAAAAGGATGTCAATTTTCGCACCATCAACGATCAGGAAATGGCTGGTCAAAGAAGTCTTCTTGATACCGGCCGGACCGCGTGTTAGGATACAGCCGGACATCAGCCGACGAAAGATTATCGGAGGAGACCTTGCGCGAGGAACCGGAAAAACAACCCCGGGACCGGGGAAAAAACATTGGCAGGCCCATCGACCGCCTGCGCCGCCCGCGCGGGCGGCGGCGCCTGTCCCCGTCTCGCCTTGTGTTCTGGCTGGCCGCGGGTCTCGCGCTGGCCGCCGTCGTGCTGCTGGTTCATTACGCGCTGCAGGCCTCCAGCCTGCGGCGGCAGCTGGAGGAGCTCCGGCAAATCGCGCTGCCGGCAACCCCGCCTGAAAGTCTGACCGACCTGGAAAACGCTGCCGCGGGCGATGACGCGGATGAGAGGGCCGGGGATACCCTTGCCGCCGGTCCGTCCGGACTGAGCACGGCGCCGCCGCCCGCGCCGCCCACGCGGGATTTCGGCGCGCTGCGCGGAAGGAACGCCGACATCGCCGCATGGCTTCGCTATCCCGGCATCCGGGACATCGACCTGCCGGTGGTTCAGCGCGACAATGTCTTTTACATGACCCACGATTACCTGGGGCGGGAAAACGTCTCCGGCAGCGTGTTCGCGGACCAGCGCAACTCCTTTTCGCCCCGGGACGGCAACATCGTCCTGTACGGGCACAACATGAAAAACGGGACGATGTTCGGCAAGCTGTACCGGCTGTCGGAGAACGGGCTGCTGGGCGAGGAGCCCTTTTTCACCCTGGAAACGCCGGAGAGCAGCGAGCTGTACGTCCCCTACGCAATCGCCCTGGTGGACGACGCCACGGACCACCCCCGCTATTTCCCCATCGCTACGCTCAACTACCGGAGCGACGCGGAACTGCTCACCTACGCCGGCAGGCTGCGCTCCTTTTCCGACCTCCAGTTCCCGGTCGCGGTCGAGAGCCGGGACCGGCTGCTGACGCTGGTGACCTGCCACGGGGAGAGCGACAGCGAACGGCTGGTCGTCGCCCTGCGCGCCCTGCGCCCGGGCGAGGACGCCGAGGCGCTGCGTGAAGCGATGCGGCGGGCTTTCTGAAGAAGTCCGGAATCTGCAAAAGATTGCCGTTTCAATCAATGTATACTTGATTTATCACACATTTTTTTGTAAAATGCTGAAAACGGTTCCAGAGCGGCATGGACCGCCTGAGAAGGACGCACGATGACCCGACGCGGGCCCATGGAAGATTTATGAAAAGCCGCCGCGCAGTGGCAGCCCATATCCGCGACCCCAGGTGTTCCCCCCGCGCAGCAGCGCGCGTTTTTGGTTTATGAGAAGGTATCCGGCGTTCATCTGCGCGGTCGCGCTCTGCGCGGTCTTGCTGTCAGGCTGCGCCCGAACGACGGTCGACACCCTCCCGGCGCCGGTCGGACCTCTCCGTTTTTCCACGGCGGACCTGGACGGCAGCCCGGCCGACGAGCGGATTTTCCAGAACGCCGCCCTGACCCTCCTGGCCGTCTTTTCCACCGACTGCGGTCCCTGCGCCGGGGAGATGGAATTGTACGGCCGCCTGACGCAGGAGCGGGAACCCGGCGAGTTCCAGATTGTCGGCATCGCGGCAAACCATGCCACGCCGCCCGCGGACGGAACCCTGGCCGCCTTTGTTGAAAAGGCAGGCCGCCGTTTCCAGGTTCTCCTGTACCGCCCGGAAATGGCAGAGACCTTTTTACGTGACGTAAAGAAAGTCCCCGTCCACTTCTGGGTGAACCGGGAGGGAAAGACACTGGCCGCGCCGGAAACCGGCGCGAAAACGCAAACCGCACTTGAGGAGGATATCAAAACATACCTGGGTCTGGTTTTAAACCAGGAGGGAACCGCGCCACCGGAGGAAGCCGGCGGAAAGACTGACAATCCAGGGAGGACGGACGGGAACTGATGAAAGGCGGACGGACGGTGAGACGGAGCCTCATAGTCTGCCTCGCGGCCCTCATGCTGCTGGGAGGCCTGGCTTCGGGCACCCTGCCAGGCCTGCCGCGCGCTTCCGCCTATACCTACGGCGCCTTCAACAACGTCACCCAGACGCTGGTCATTAACCCGGCGACCGCGGAGGAGTGCAAGCGGATGCTCAACGGCACGCTGAACTTCTCCTGGCCGGAGCCCAACGCCTATTTCGACGTCATCTTCATCCAGGACACCAGCGCCAGCTTCGCCCCCTACATCAGCCAGGTGCAGACCGCCATGCACGACATGGTGAACATGCTGACGCTGAGCACGGAGCCCAGCGCTTCCAATTATCCCCGGGACCGCGTCATGTTCGTGAACTACGGCGGCAGCCAGGGGGAGAGCTACACCTACCTGAACGGCTCGACCACCTACACCACCTACAACGTGCCCTTCGAGGTGGAAGCCACGCAGCTGCTGTATAACGGCAACGCCATCCACTCGGCAATCGACGCGCTGGACAACAACATCATCGGGGACGCCACACCCACCATCGACGCGCTGCGGCTTGCGCAAAGCACCTACGAAGACACCCTGGCGCCCACACAGCATGCTTATGATCATTCCGAATACACCCTCCCAGACGGCACGCTGAAAACCCGCCGCACCGTGTACGTGCTGATTACCGACGGCCTCTCCGACACGTCCAGGTACAGCAACATGCCCGCCGGCGCGATGCCGGTCGTGGGCGCGCCGCCCCCGGCCAACAAGGACGTCTCCTACACCTGGTACCGGGAAAGCCTCGAGGAGCAATACTTCCTCTATTACTGGGGCAGCAGCACGCGCAGCAACCAGAGCTACACCGCCTACAGCAGCACGGGCGCCGTCACCGACACCAACGCGCGCTACAATACCTTCACCGACGCGGGCGGCACCTGGTATATCAAGAACCCGGCCGATTACTACCGGGACCCGCTGACCGGCGCCTGGGTGCACGATTACGGCTTTTACCGATTCCCCACGGGCAGCAACACGCTGACGCGCTACGATTCCATGGGCGGGCAGGACTACATGACGCAGCTGAACGCCATGGAGCTGATCGCAACGGAACTGAAAACCACAGGCGGGGTCCTGGACGAGACCAAGGACGGGCCCGCCTATATGGTGACAGGATTCTGGGAGCCGAACCTGAACCAGATGACCCAGGCGGACCACTTCGGCTACCAGTACCTGTCGACCGTGCGGCCGGAAGCCATCAATACCATGCAAAACATGGCCTACTCGATGGGCATGTTCGTCACCAACAACAACATCGACACCTTCGTCCAGCAGATGATGGCCGCCTACACCAAGGCCATCAGCCCGGTGTTCGACCAGGTGGACATCTCCGCCTTCGCGGGATACGACATGACGGGCTTCGTGCTGGAAAAATTCGACCCCGCGCAGAACCGCTGGGTGCAGGTGACGCCCGGGTACCAGACCAGCGTGACGGACGACCAGATTCTCATCGACATGTCCACCCAGCAGCCCGGAACCTACCGGATTTTCTATACGATGGAGGAGAACGTCTTCCACGGGACGGACAGCCGGGCCAACACCGTCGACCTGGTCTACCAGGGAATCCGTACCTCGCTGGACGACCCCGCCACGACGGCCGACGACCTCATCATCCCGGGCAACCCGCGCACGGACTGCGAAATCTCCCTTTCAAAGACCGTCAAGGACCACAACCTGCAGGCAGGCGCGAGCAGCGACTACCTGCTGCTGGAAGACCGGCTGGTCCACGCCTATTTTGACACGCAGTACGCTTTCACCGACAAGGTCAACGACGCCCAGAACACCATCCACCTGGTGGACCGGATTGACCCCAACCTCGTCGTCGTCAACGCCTGGGTGGTCGCCGGAAACGCCATGGCCCTGGCGGACGCGCTGGAGCCGGCGCAGTACATCACGTCGGGCACGTCCACCTATACCGTCAACGGCGTGCCCGCGCCCATCATCGCCGATACCGGAAGCGGGGTCGTCATCAGCGGGAACACGGTGTCCTACAGCGTCCCCATGCATGAAACCGAGACACCGGACGGGCAAAGCTACTACCTTTACGGCGGGCTGAGCGGCATGAGCTACTACCTGGTGGTGGAAGTGGCGCTCAACCCCGACCTTACCGACACGCAAATCGACCAGATGATTCAGACCAAGGCCGCCGACGGCCTGCCCATCGGCGCGCCCAACGTATCCGAGCTCATCCTGGACTCCGGGCGGGTGACCCAGCAGCTCGTCCGCTCCAACATGGCGCGGGTCGTGCCGCCTGAAATCGTCCGGCCGGAAATCCGCAAAGGCGTCCGCTTCACCGGCATGAGCGGCGCCGGGCTTACCGACCTGAACCTGGCCAGCAAGACGGCGCCGTTCGAGTTCGTCATCAGCCTGGCCATGCCGGGGGACACCTCCGCCTACAAGACGCTGACCATCTCCGATACCCTCAACGAGACGCTCCGCGTCGCGACCACGGCCGGGCTTTCGCCCCAGGTTGTCCTTTATGACGCGAACGGGATTCCGCAAGACGTGACCGCCTCCTTCACCATTACAACCGCCAGTGTGCTGGAGGGCGGCTTCACCCGGCAGCGGGTGACGGCGGAACTGAACACGGCCGACCCGATTGCCGTCCGGACGCTGCTGGACATGGCCGAGAACGGCGTTTTAAGCCTGGTCATCCCCACGGAAGTCGTACCGGACAGCAACCTCGCGCGGTACTATTACGACGCGACACGGCGTGTACAAATCCCCAACACCGGCAGCTACGTGCTCAACGGCTTTTCGCCGATTTCCTCCAATACCGCCAACGTGTCGCCGCCGCTGGAAGCCCTCGACGTGCAGAAGGTGGTCCGGGGGACGTCCACCCCGCTGGCCAACGCGAGATTCGTCCTGATGGACGTCACGCAGCCCCAGCCCGTGCCCGCGCCCGCCCCGGTGACGCTCTACACCCAGACCGGCGGGCTAGCCTCCTTCATCAGCCTGGCGCCCGGGCACACCTACCTTCTCACTGAGGAAGCCGCGCCGCCGGGCTACCTGCTGGACCCGAACAACGCATTCAAAATTGTGCTAGACGCTTACGGCAACATGCTCATCTACAAGAAGACCGGCACGACGCCCGAAGGGGCGGACGTCTTCAGCGCAACGCCCACGGCGCCGGACCCCCTGACCGGATACCTCACGGTCGGCGACCAGGTTCCCTCCATCGGCACCCCCGTGAAGTACCTTAACGGCGGAACCGTCACGACGGCTGACGGCCTGCGTCCGGATTATGACCCCGCGCAGGGCGACCTGCCCTACCTGATGGGCCATTCGCAGGAAATCCTGACCTTCGCAATCGAGGTGCCAATCGCCTCCCCGGAAGGGTACCAGCAGCTGATTATCGCGGACTACCTGGACCCCTACCTCTCCCCCATTTTCGGCAGCTGGAGAACCTACATCAAGGAAACCGGCGCGGCGGTCTCCGGCATTTATGACATCACCAGCACCTCCATGCGCTTCGTCAAAGCGGACGAGTTCGACCAGATTCCCCCGAACTCCACCCTGGTGCTGGAATTCCAGGCCCGGATGAGCGTTTCCCTGGAAACCCTCTACGCCCGCGCGCCCGGGGACGGCACACGTCCGTGCGCCCCTTGTAGAACAGCATCTCATCTACGCCCGCGCGCCCGGGGACGGCACCCTGCGCAACTCCGCCTCCGTCAGCATCAACCGCGGCGCGCTGCACTACAGCAACGCCGTCTACGCCAAGGCGCAGCGGGGCACCTTCACCATGACGAAAACCATCGCCGGCGCGCCGATGCCAGCCACCATGGAGGCCAGCTTCGCGCTGTACCGCGTCGTCGGCCTGGTCGACGGCGCGGGGAACACCGAAAGCGACGACCTGCTCGTCGACGACTACCTGACGGTATACGACCCCGCCTTCAACGGCGGGCAAAGCATCCTCACGGTCGACAACCTGGAGCTGGGGCAGTATTATCTCAAGGAACTCAACGCGCCGGCAGGGTACGTCACCCTTCAGGGGCCGCTGCCCGAGAACCCGGACGGAAGCTTCGGGTTCACCCTCAGCGCGGACGCCCAGGGGAACGCCGTGCCCGCCCTGTTCACCGTCGACAACCTCACGGCGAGCTCACCCACCATCAACAAGCAAATCAGCTCCGCCACGCGTCCCATCCCCAGTTCGGAGGAATACGACCTCTCCATGGGGGAGACCATCAGGTTCTGGCTGAACGTGGCCATCCCCGACCCGATGGACGCCGCCGGCAGCATGGTCATCCGCGACCCGCTGTCCCCCTGGCTGCAAATCCAGGGCATCAGCGTATCCCGCGGCGCCGACATCGCCAGCATGACGCTGGATTCGGCGCTAACGGACCGCGTGCACGTCAACTTCGCCACCAACGAGGTGACGCTCGCCCTGAACGGCGGCGAGGTCACCGGCGGAGAAACCGTCAGCCTGCAAATCGACGTGCGCGTGCTGCCCAACACCAACCTCTACGAGGCGGGCGCGCTGGAAAACGGAAGCCTGGTCAACACGGGGTACCTGGACTATACGGACGGGGGCGGCATCCTGACCACGGACACTTCCACCGTCCACCTGGACCCGGTCATCCAGCGCGACCTCCGGCTCACAAAGGTGCTGGGCGACTACACGACCCCCCTGACCGGGGCGCGGTTCCAGCTGACACAGGTCGTCGCCGACGGCGAGACACCGCTGGTGTACATCGCCGACTCCAACACGGACGGCGTGGTCTATTTCAACGACGTCCAGGAAGGCGTATACAAGCTGCACGAAACCCGGTACCCCGCCGGGTACCTGCCGATGCTCGCCCTCATGAACGAAGGCGCCACCGTTTCCATCGGCATGGACATCGTTTTCACGATGCCGCCTACCAACACCGTGCTGATACCGGACCCGGCGTTGGGCTACGTCATCCCCAACAACGAGAAAATCACGGTGAGCGGCGCCAAGACCTGGGATGACCTCAACAACCAGCGGCTGAGCCGCCCGGCGAGTTATTCCCTCCTGCTGCGCCGCAGGGTGATGGACGGAACCCCGGGCGGAACCCTGGACGGCGAGTTCGGAAAACGGCTGACCCTGCCATCAACCACGCTGAACTACTCCTATGCCGACACTGTCTCCAGCGCGACCATCCTCAAATACCAGCCCAACACGTTCTACCCATACGAGTACTACATCGAGGAAACGGTTCCCTTCGGCTATACAGCCGCCTACGACGGGATGAACGTGACCAACACGCTCAAGACCGCCGGCGCGCTGCCCCTCCTCAAGATGGACGGCGACACCGCGCAGATGATTCCGGGCATCGCCTTCCAGCTGACCAGTACCACCCGCAACCCCGACGGCAGCCCGGTGTACCAGCATGAGCTGACGACCGACGCGGGCGGGCGGCTGGAGTTTACGGGGCTCAACCCCGGCACCTATACTCTGCATGAGGTTTACAACGCCGCCTCGTCGCCCTACATCGTGTCGGACGACGACGTGCTGGTCACGATTCATGAGGACCTGAGCATCAGCCTCTATCCCAATAAATACGCTTACCAGGCGGAGCCCTCCGGCTATATCATCAAGAACTACCGGCGGCCCGTCCCCACCAAGACGGTCCTGGACGAAACGGGCAACCCGGCCACGACCCTCCCCTACCCGGTCGACCCGATGGGCCAGCCGGTCACCTACCGGATTGCCCTGCCGCTGCAAGGCGTGGAGGACATCAACCAGCTGCGGATTATCGACACGGTCGACCCGTCGATGAGCGTCGTGCCCGACTCCTGGATCAAGTATGACAACGGCACCCCCTACTACGTGACGGACAGCGCGGGCAACCCGGTTTACGGGTTCGAAGCGCTGCTGACCGGGCAGGGCCAGAACCTCGCCTTCCAGATCCAGAACATCGCGGACATCTCTCAGCTGGCGGGGAAGACGCTGTACTTCGAGTTCAAGGCCTACGTCTCCACGTCCGCGGAAACCTTCGCAGCGCTCAACCCGGACATGACCACCTCCAACACGGCCCTGCTCATCCTCAACGAGGACCTGCGGAACACGGAAATTTCCAACGACGCCCAGACGGCGGTGACGCTGTACCAGGCGGACGTCACCAAGTACGCACAGGTCCAGGGCGGCGCCCCCCGCCTGCTGCGGCCCGGGGAATCCGCGGCCTTCGCGCTCTACCAGGTCATCGGCGCGCGCGACGCGGACCCGCTGGTGCCCACGGACGACCGCTATATCGGCACCTTCACGACCGGCGCGGACAGCATGCTGCACCTGACAAACCTGGACGTCGGGGAATACGCGCTGGTGGAGACCCGGGCGCCGCTGGGATACCGGAGGGCCGCGCCCACCTATTTCAGCATCGCCAGCGGCCAGACCGGACCGCTCGCGCTGAGCGTCGAGAACCCGCTCCCCTATCCTTCCCAGTTGTTCAAGCGCGTATCCGCGCTCAACCTGGACGGGACGCCGGCCGGCTTCATTGCGCCGACGGCCGACCCCGCGCAGGAGTCCATGCTCGCGCTCAGCCACCTCCACGACGGGTTCGTGTACCAGATTACGGGCATCAGCATGGAGGGCTACCTGCGGCTCCGGTTCACGGACATGCTGCCATACGGCGTGGTGGCGGACCGTGTGGAGCTCGTCGTCGGCGGGATGAACGGCGACACCTTCGTGCCCATGTTTACAGGCACAAGCCCCAACCCGGCCGGGAACCAGGCGGAGCGCATGCTGGCGGCCTTCGCGATGAACCCCGCCTATCCCCAGACGCTCACCTTCTTCCAGGGCGACCCCGCGCAGCTGATGACCATGCAGGGGATGGCGTACCAGCTTTACGTATACGCGCATATTGACAACGCGATTTCGACCACCGAGGCCCTGCACCTGGTGGACGGAAAAATCACCAACACCGCCACCTTCGCCGTCAACAGCGACACCGTATACACCGATATCGCCAGCGTCATCCCACCGCCGCTGTTCGGGATGCGCATCACCAAGATGGGCGACCGCCTCAACGCGCTGGGCGTGCCGGACCAGTACCTGGCCGACTCCGCCTTCATCCTGTCCGCGGAGCCCGGCTCCTCGCTGCCGGCGAACTACGGCGCCATCCAGGCCAGCGACGCCATGGGGCAACTGACCTTCCTCAACAGCCTGGAGCCGGGCACCTATACCCTTTTTGAAATCGCCGCCCCCGCCGGGTTTATGGCGGAGTATCCCTATCACGAGGTGACCATCGGCCTTTCCGGCGCGATGACCGTCCAGCCCTACCGGCTGGAAGAGGACGCGGACGGAACGCCGGTCCGTGTGGACGCCGCGGCACCGCTGGCCTATACGGGCCCCGACGCTGACGGCTATTTCTCCTTCACGGTGGAGAACCGCGAAGTGACCAGCGCCCCCGTGTACAAGACCTGGACGGACCTGCAAAACAGCGGGGACACCCGGCCCGACCAGGTCTACCTCTTCCTGCTGCGGCGCGTGGTCAGCGAGCAGCCAGACGGCTACACCGTCTCGTTCACCAACCCGGAAGCCGCCACTCCCCAGGCGCCCGCCATCACGCCGGTTCCGTCGGGCGCGCCCGACGCGTTCGACACGTCGTTCTATTCCTGGGTCAAGCTGGATAAATACCAGACGTCGGCCTCCTTCCAGAATGTCACCGGGCCACTGTACCTGCGCGACGAAGCCGGGAAGCTGTACGACTACTTCATCGTCGAGGCAGGCTCCCTGGACCCGGCGGAGGCCCCTTCCACCTTCGAGATGCCGGTGCGCGGCTACACCACCGTGGTCGACCAATCATCCCACACCGTGACCAACACGCTCAACACGGCAGCGCTGACGCTGAGCAAGCTGGACGCGACGGACGGGACCGCGCTGGCCGGCGCGGAGTTCCGGGTTTCGCACCTGACCGACACCGGACTTTCCACATGGGTGTACACCAGCGGGACCAACGGGCAGATCAACCTTGCCGACCTGCTGCCCCTGTCAAGGGCGTATTTCTCCGACACCACCGTGGAACAGACGTCCAACGTATACACCATCCAGGAAATCAAGCCCCCGTTGGGCTACCTGGCCGACACCACGGTCTATACCGCCGTGGTGGACGAGCACGGCGCGATTTCCCTGTATTCCCACTACGAGGGGGCAGGCAGCCCCAACAACGCGCCCGCCGTGAACTTCACGGCCGGCGTCGGTGGCGGTACCCTGCCGGTCGACAACGCCCCCATGGTCATCCCGCCGATTCAGAAACTTGTCAACGGCGGCACGGGCGCCGTCCTGAACGACCTGCACGAGACGGTGGCCTACAGCCTGTCCATCCCCATCCGCGAAACCTCCGGCTTCACCTCGATGCTCATCGAGGACCTGCTGCCCCAGGGCATGGAATTTGTCAGCACGCCGGATACGGTGACGGTGACGGACGAGGCGGGGCGCGACATCAAGGGCCTGGGCACGCTGAGCCTGCAAAACGGCCTGCTGTCCTGGGCCGTCGGCAGCAATAACATGGGCAGCCTGACCAACCACACCGTGAACCTTCAGTTCGAGGCCAGGGTCGCCGACACGCAGACCATCACGACGCTGATCGACTCCGGCGTGTATGTCCCCAACCGCGGCATCGCCAACGATGCGGCGGTCACCTTCAACGGCGACCCGCTGAGCGCCTCCCGCTCCGAGGCGGTATACATCATCCCGGCGTCGGACGTGCCCACGATAACCAAGCAGGTCAACGGGGCGAACTACTACAACATGGCGTCCAATGATGATGCGCTGACGTTTGAAATGAAGGTCCCGCTGCCCACCGAGATTTCCAACTACCAGAGCCTGTCCATCGCCGACGCCTTCGAGCCCGCCTTCCTGGTCAACCCCGCCGACGTCACCCTCTACGCGGTCACCTATAACCCGGACGGCACGGAAGCCACGCGAACGACGCTGCGCAAGGCCGACAACGAGCTGGGGCTCCAGCAGTACACCCTCAGCAACATCAACGGGGCATGGACCGCCGCGTTCGTGGACGGGTTCGACTTCACCACGCTGAGCGGGCAGACCCTGCTGCTGCAGGTATCCGCGACCCTCAACCGGGACGCGGACCTAAGCGGCTACATCGACCCGGACGGCATCATCCGCATCGAGAACACCGCGACGGCGAAGGTGAACACGGAGACCATCACCTCCAACACTGTCAGCGTCACCCCGCCGGCCGTCCCGGTCATCCAGAAGCTGGTCAACGGGCAGGAGGAGCTGGTGCTGACCTCCGGCTCGCTGGAGGATTCCTTCGCGTTTGACATCGTCACTACCCTGCCCTTCAACACGGCGGGCTTTGACATCATCGAAATCAGGGACGTCATTCCCCCCTACCTGGTGCTGCAGGGCTCGCCTGAGGTGTATGTCGACGGCGTCGCCTCCACCGCCGTTTCCGCCGCCTACGACGCCAACACCCACACGTTGACCGCAATCCTGGACAAAGCCGCCATCCCCCTGTACAGCGGGTCGGATATCGCCATCCGCTTTGTCGCCACCATCGACCAGACCCGCCTGACCAGCGCCAGCCGCATCGACAACACCGCGGAGGTGCTTCTCAATGGTCTGCGCACCTCCCAGAGTACCGCCAGCATCCTGCCCACCACCGGCCAGGCGACGCTGACCAAGTCCTTAGACCAGGCCGGAAGCTGGCCGGCCGGCGAAACCGCGGTGTTTACCTTGGAACGCTTCGTCAACGGCATCTACGTGCTTATCAACGACCAGCTGACCGTGTCCGGCACCAACAATCCCCTGTCGCTGGGCGAACTGATCATCGGCACCTACCGCCTGACGGAAACCCGGGCGCCCGGAGGCTATCTCACCGCGCCGCCGGTCACCTTCGTCATCACGGGGGTTGTGCCGGACGGGCAGACCGTCGAAAACGTCCAGGTGGCCGTTACGGACAGCATGGAGCCCTCCATCACCAAAACTGCCGACAAGACCTACCTGGGCGACTTCTCCGACACCGTCACCTATACCGTCGAGGCGCAGGTGCACGCGGTCCTGGGGATGAGCGAACTGGTCATCGAGGACGTGCTGGACAGCCAGTTCCAGTACCTGGGCGCAAGCGCGGTCACCGTGCCGGGCGGCACGTCGCTGACGGACGACTACCTGACCTATGACGCCGTCACGCGAAAAGTACGGCTGTACCTGCCGCAGGCCGCGCTGGGCCTGGTGGAGAACCAGACCGTCCGGCTGACCGTCGCGGCGGCGCTGAAGGAGGACTTCAGCTACGCGCAGCTGGGCGCAGACGCGAAAGCGAACGGGATTCCCAATTACGCCATAATGGTCTACAACGCGGACCCGCAGACCCTCGAAGTGACGGATACCGTATACGTGAAGGTCCCCGTCGGCGGCATCAGCCTGACCAAGACGGGCGACGGCCTTCCGCTGGCCAGCGGCCTGGCGGCAACCTTCAACCTTTACAAAGTCGTGGGGTTGACCGACGGGGACGGCAACACGGAAACCGACGACGTACTTCTGGGCAACCATGAAACCCCAATATGGCGTCATCCAGGTCGACGCCCTGGAGCCCGGCTCATACTACTTTGTGGAAGCCGAGCCGCCGGAAGGCTTCCGGCTGGACAGCCTGACCCGGCATGCCTTCGTTATCACCGTCAACGCCTACGCAACCACGGCCGTCACGCCTTCCTCCCTGACGGCGGACAACATTTCCTACGCGTACGCCTTCCAGGTGCTCAAGACCGGCGTATCCGGGGAGCCGCTGGGCGGCGCGGTGTTCGACCTGGTTCCTTCCCTGGGCGGCACGCCGGTCTCGCGGACGACGCAGAGCGCGGCTGGCGCCGGCCAGGGCGTCGCCGATTTCGGCGTCATCCGGGGCGGCACCTATGTTCTCGTCGAACGGATTCCGCCGGTGGGATACAGGAGCAGTACGGACACGTATACCGTGGTCGCCGGCGAAACGCTCCAGGTGTTCAAAAACGGGCTGGACATCACAAACAGCCTGGATAACATCGCGGACGGGAAACTGCTGACGGTCGCGAACGTCCCCGACACCATCCGCATGCCGGTCACCAAGCAATGGATGGGCGGACAAGCGCTTGGAACAAGGCCGCCCGTCACCATCAGGCTGCTGGCAGACGGGAACACCGCCTACCACTTCGGCGGCACGCCGGAAGTGACGGACATCGTGCTCGACGGCGTCGCGGACGGGGTGGAGACGGCCGCGTGGCAGTCGGTGTTCGAAAACCTGCCCCGGGTGGACGACACCGGCAGGCCCATCGCCTATACCCTCCAGGAAACGTTAATCGGCGTGGACCCCGTCGTCGGCGGAAAAGCGGGGCTGTACGAGGTCACGCTGGACCAGGCGAACTACCGGGTTACCAACACCTATGTGTCGCCTCTGACAGCAGTTTATGCAAGGAAGACATGGTCCGGAGGCCCGGACGCAGACCATACGGCGCCCCAGATGAAC
>Ga0209723_1004486_pt1 | contig 15468 bp, 12 predicted proteins | sample BiotimSIPDNA_2_FD_185750 | JGI IMG/M metagenome (GOLD analysis project Ga0209723, IMG submission 185750) | Anaerobic biogas reactor microbial communites from Washington, USA - Biogas_R2 time_0 SIP DNA (SPAdes) (version 2) | ecosystem: Engineered > Bioreactor > Anaerobic > Unclassified | place... | reverse complement strand
TGGGAGCATCTTGTTTCCACCTCTCCTCATTTGGATGCTAAAATAAAGTTCGTTCCGCCCATCCTTCTGGACAAAATCGCAGTCCAGCTCGGTGATTGGAGTGGATACCATCTGCTGGCTCATCACCCAAAATTCGATTCACTTATCTTTTGATCAGAACCAAATTGCCTCCATCGGTAGCCATCAGGACCAGGTTTTCGCCAAACCCTTGAGAGAGATGATTAATGGTCTGGTTCAAGATGGAAGGATCATAAAGAGACCAGGTTGCGCCTTTATCCTTGGAAATAAATAAGCCTCCGGTTGTTCCAGCCAGGATCCAACCGGGGCTGGTCGGGAAGTTCAACATGGAATTAACCTGGCTGTTAACCAACCCACTGAATGACCATGTAGCGCCATAATTAATCGATTTATACACTCCATTGCCAATGGTAGCCGATCCAGGATCATCACTGGTTCCTGCATAGATGATATTGGTCCCTGTACTGTCAAAAATAAAAGAATTAACCCTCTGACCGAGAATCCCCACATTCACTTTCTCCCAATCCCACAGCGTAGAGTCCTCTGTTTTGATCGCCGAACGTTCATAATTCAAACCCATGTACGCACGGACCGTTGTGCCAGGATCAAAAATACTCGCATAATATGGTGTATTCATAGTGTATTCGGTCGTTTGCCAGGAGTTTCCACCATCCAAACTCCGCAGAGCACTGACGGATGTGCCGACCAACATCTTGTCAGGATTGGACGAACTGATCGCTATGGTGTAAATCGAAGGATACGCGGATCTATCCAATTGAATTTCCGATTGACCCAGGGCGTCGAGCAAAAGGTCTTCCTGGAACTCCTGGTACCATGAAAGGCTTGTTGGGTGTGCAAAGACCGGGTTGGTTAATGCTTGAGGGTCATCTGAACGGGAGATGACAGGAATGCCGTTATTTACAGAACTCCAATTTGCTCCGCCATTGATCGTGGCATAAACTCCGCTTTGATATGTTCCAGCGAAAATTGAATTGGAATTTCCTGGCCTAAATATAATTGTATTGACATACTCATCCGGCAATCCATTCATGACCCTGTTCCATGAGGTACCGTTATCAATGGATTTCCAAACGCCATCCCCATACGCACTGACATACAGGATACCAGGATCATTGGGATCATTGAGAGCAGAAACGATATTATGGGCCTGGATGCCATTGTGGGAAACTGACCAATCCCTGCCTCCATTGGTGCTTTTCCAAAGACCTTTCTCCTTGACCCCGGCAATGACAATGGAACTATTGTTGGGCATGACCGCCAGGGTGTTATGGAAAGGACTCAAATAAACCCTGGGAGACCATAAATTTCCACCATCAACTGTTTTCCATAAACCATTGTTCATTGTAGATGCATAGATCGTCTGTGGATTAAGGGGGTCCATGGTCAACTCCCATATCTTTGCGTCATAGGGAAGACCTGAATTTCTTGGGTACCAGTTTTCACCTCCATTGTTTGAGTAGAAGAAACTGGGGTCACCCCAGGTTGCCAGATACACTCTCTGTGGGTTGCCCGGGTCAATTTCAATTTCCCTGGTCCTTTGAGCGTCGGTGGTTGAGTCCAGGCCTGAGTTCTTTTCATACCAGGTCACCCCGGCATCATAACTCTTGAATACCCCCCACCAATGCATGGCTGCGTAAACGATATTGGAGTTTGTTGGATCGATCTTGATATCATATACATAATCATCATTATCTGCAATACTCGCATGTCCCCAGCTTAATCCACCATTGGTTGACTTAAAAATCCCGCCACCATAGGAGTTGTAATCACCTTTAAATCCATAGGTACCCGAGTTTGCATTCCTTGTACCCGCATAAACAACATTGGGATTATTCTTGTCTACCGTGATCACGTAGACAACTGCCGGCATGTACAACCCGTTGCAGATCTGCATCCAGTTTTCCCCACCATCATAGGATTTAAACACACCTGCTCCATACGTGCCGGCATAGATCTTATTGTGATCGACAGGATCTATTGCCAGGGAATAAATGTAAGGATTGGTTATGCCGACATTATGAGGTGTCCAACTGATGCCACCATCAACGGTCTTGAAGACACCAGAACCCCACGATCCCGCATACATGATATCAGGATCTATAGGATCTATAACCAGGCTTTCAATGTTTCCGCCCATCGGTCCAACGATCTTGCTTTGTCGGGTCGAGTAAACCAGCGGGAAGTATTGAAGAAATGGACCTGCCTCACTTTCCTCCTGCTTTTTCACTTCAGCAGAAGTGGAAGAAACAAAAAAAGGCAGGAGGAATAGGAGTACCAATAAGATCTTTTTCTTCATAATGCGCGTTCTGACTATGGCGTTATTGGATCAAGCACTTCGGGAAAATCATTCAACGGTAAGTTTATCAACTTTGAAACAGGTCTGGCTGACATTTGGGAAGCTGGAAAAGGCGAAAGCATAGCCAACAGGGTTGGAAGTGAAATCGCAGGATTCAGCCAATCCCACCTGGATTGAATTGGCATAATGACAGGCATCCGATCATGGTATTTGGAAATCAATTCGTTTGGGGTACAGGTAATGATCGTACACGAAAGTATTTTATTTTCAGGATCTGGTTTCCATTCATCATAAAGACCCGCGAAGGTGAATGGCTCACTATTTTCGAGTTGGAAATAGTAAGGGGATTTTGGTTGGGAATTACCCAGTGTGGACCACTCAAAAAAACCGTCTGCCAGGATCAAACATCGCTTTTTGTTGATCAAGTTGCGAAATGATGGCTTTTCGGTGAGAGTCTCAGCCCGGGCATTGATCATGCGGTTGCCAATTTCCTTGTCCTTTGCCCAAAATGGGATCAAACCCCATTTGAATTGTTCGATCGACCTGCTTTGTGAATCTCTGACCACAGAAACTGACTGTGTGGGTGCGATGTTGTAATGTGGTTGATACATTTCAACAAAGGGACCCAGCTCAAGTTTCTCCTGCAACTCTCCGGGATAAAGTGTAAGTGTAAACCTGCCGCACATTTCTTCCTCAATTAAGTCAAATGATCAGACTATTTCAATCATTTCCAGCGGGATCTGACCTTTTTGGATCAGTTCCTGTAATTTGCCACGAGAATCTTCGTTAAATCCCAACAGTACCAGGCGTAGATCGAAGGCACCACTGGGCAAGGTATTATGGACAGTTCGAATGATATTTCCACCACTGGAACTGACAAGTCCGGCAATATAGGCAAGAACCCCCGGTTTATTGGTCTGGTTGGAGCCCTGGATGCGCAGCGTGGTCCAGTCAAGACTTTGCCGTGAGATTTCAGCCTCATCCATGGTCTTTTCCAGTTCATCGACCTGGACCGAACCACCACCAACTGCTGAGTACAGGTCATCCAGGTTTGCACATGCCAACAAACCGAGCAAACTTTCCACCTTATCCCTGTTCAAAGCCTGGACGTCTTCCAGGGCAAGAATTCCCCGCTGGGCCAATAAAGTGTGGATCTTTTCCCTGCCCTTGGCACTGGTGTTTTTCAATGCCACCATTGCTAAAACCACTCTCAACTGCCTTGCTGTGGAGATATTACAATGATCCAGCCACTCTGGGTTGGGTTTAAGATGCTCGCCCCAGGTGATCACTTCAACTACATCACCAGGATTCAACATGTCATAAATGTGTTTCTCCTCGCCATTGACGAGTACTTTATGGATCTTATCCAGCAGGAACTCCTGAATCGCTGCCACGCCATCCAGAACTGTCGATCCTTCCGGTAAGAATCGTGTACCACCGTAAGGGGTCAGTATCTGGACCGGGCGGTATCGACTGATATCTTTTCCATTCTGGATTGCATAGATCACTCCCCAGGTATTCTCACCCTCCATTTCCTCGGTGGTGATGGCAATTTCTGTTGCTCCGCGACCCGGCAACCAGGCAGTGACTTGCAGCGCCCGGTAATTGTTCTGTGGACTGGCAATGTAATCATCAAAGCGATCCTGATCCAGAAAACGGCTGAAATGCTTGTTGACTTTCGCCAACAAGCGGTAGCAAGATGTTTCGTCATTATTTTTGACGATCATTCTAAAACTGACAATATCATTTACAGCAGAAAAATCGTCTAGGGATGTGCGCCTGGCACGGGCCATGCGCTGGAGCTTGTCCCATGCCTGCCAGTAGCCATTTACGGTAAACCTGACCGCCCCATCGATCCCTTCCTGATCCATGATTTGGGCCAGGTCATAAATTGTGGAGCGAATGAAATCAATATTCAACCTCGGATCAGCGTCAATCCTTGACTTGACAATGCCAAAGGTTTCAGGCTCAACATATGGAAAAGCCATATCCTCAAGCCATCGTCGCCAGCGATAGCAGTTCAGGATGCCTGCAAGTTTGCCATATGCCCGGATCGCTTCATTCGCCTTCTGCCACTGCTTTCCCCTCGACATGTAGTTTAGTGTCATCAGGTTGTGGCTCTTATCTGCCAGTTTGACCAGGAAAACCCCTGGATCACGGAACATGGCAATCTTGCGCAGCGTTTCAAGCTCCCGTGATCTGCCATCCCGGGGATTGCTCATCTTGGTGACGCCGTCAATGATATGAGCAACTTCATCGCCTAACTTGCCGGGAAACATGGAGCGTATCTCTTCGATGGTCTCCCCCTGGTCCTCAACAGCATCGTGTAATAATGCAGCGATCGTCCACGCTTCATTTTGCACCAATCGATCGATAAAGGCCGCAACCCAGCCACAATGGGTTTCAAAATAAGGCTCACCCGAAAGCCTGGTTTGACCTCCATGGATCTGTTTTCCCCATTCATACGCATGGGCTATTGCTTCCGTACGGGGTGTAAAACAATCCACCTGGAATTCTCCAAGCAATTTAGGCCGTATTTCATTTATTGTTTCGACTTCAACCATTCAGCACCAGATTCATTAATTAATCATTAATATCATTAAGGTCTTGGCCATAGATCCGTCACAACTTACTATTTCTTCTTATTAAAGCCTATTTTGAGCCTCCAAGAGATTATTATCTCATTGTTGGTAGTGAAGTTGTAAGAGTGAATTATATCAACACTTTTGAAGGCACCTTAATAAGCAACAATTTTTATACTACCAATTTCATCTCTACTCGATTAGACCACATACTGGTACCTGTTTGTAGAGACCCACCTCCGCATATGCCCAAATGCTGGAGTGCCAGGAGAATTAGCTGACCTTGTTTCGTTTCCTCCTCCCCGAGTTATGGTCAAAGCTAATTCTCCTGGATCAGGGTCTTCAGATCTCCCCAAAAATTTAATAGTGCAAAAAATTTTAGATCAACCTGTTTGTTCTAACCACGAAACCGTTTCTTTCATGGTATCTGCAAAGGGTCTCGGATGATAATCCAGGCCGATCTGGGCCTTTGAATGAGAGATTTGCCAATTTCCTGCAAGGGCATCCAGGGAAGCAGTGGTTATAAGTGACTCCTTCCCAAGCGCTGTGAAATAAAATGACGCTAATGGCAGGAACAACCTGACCAACCAGATGGGCAGATAAATCCTGTTGCGGGGTTTTGCAAGAAGTGCATCAATCATCCCGGAAAGGCTTTCCAGGTCGACCCTGGTGCCTGAGATGAGGTACCTGGAGCCAGCTGGAGCTTTGGTCAACGCGACAATGGCAGCTTGAGCCACATCGCGCACATCAACCCAATCTGCCTCACCCTGGACAAGGATCGGGTATTTGCCTTTGCAGAGATCGATTAAAGCCTGGGTGACCTTTCCCTTTTTAAAGTCAAAAGGACCGATAATGCTGGTCGGATTCAAGATGACTGCATCAAAACCCTTTTCGATCTCATCACGGATTATCTTTTCACTGAGCATTTTTGAATAGGCGTAAGGAGAGGCATTACCCTCTGAAACCAGTGGAAAAGCCTCGTCGACTGGCAGAGACATGTCACTGCGATCAAATGCCTCGATCGAACTGAAGTGGACCAAACGTTTTACCTTGCAGGCTTTACATGCCTTAACCACATTTTCTGTAGCAACAACATTTACACGATACAGTTCATCCCACTCATTTTCCTGGATAGACACATAACCTGCAGCATGGATCACAAAATCAGCACCTGCAAAAGCCCTGGTAAGGGAATTCAAACTATTGATATCCCCCTCAACCAGTTCAAGATCAAGGTTCTCCAAAGCCCTTTTGCTTGAATGCACCAAAGCTCTGACCTGGTAGCCCTGTGTCAGCAATTCACGAACAATATTTGCACCAATATGCCCTGAAGCACCCGTTACAACCACCAACATCGATAATCTCCTGGCACATAATCATAACACTGAACAAATCTCATCAAGATTCCCTTGTAATAGAACAAATATTCTATTATAATAAGTGCATGGATACCCAAATTTTGATACCCCGGGCAGGGCAGATCTCCCTGCTGATCGCCCAATCTTCAGCAATTAGCGTCCTTATGGAAATGACAGCCCAGATCGCACTGCAAAGGCGCATCCTGCTCCTCGACGGCGGCAACCGCTTTGATGGCTATGGGCTGGCACAAACCTTGCGGAAACACACGGTAAATATCAACCCGGCACTTCAAAACGTGCTTCTCAGCCGCATATTCACCTGTTACCAGATGAAGGCGTTCTTAAGTGAATTCACTGACAACACCCTGCCAGTCCTGGTGCTGGACCTGTTGGCAACTTTCCTCGACGAGAACGTCAAACTGCCCATGCGGCAAAGCCTTCTATCTGACTGCCTCAACTGTCTGCAAAGGCTGAGCCGTTCGAACCCGGTTGTACTGTGGGTCAGAAAGCGTTCGCTGCCCCAGGTAGAGGACGACGGTCTGCTGGAGCAGGTGTTCAGCGCATCCAACAGGGTCTGGCACATTGAGAATTCTGCACCCGGCGCCAGCCAGCCATCGCTTTTCAACCTGTCGGGACAATTTAATGCTGATCTTTCAGCAGGAAAGTAGGAGTTATGGGACGTACACTTGCCTCAGCCACACAGGTTCTTATACAAGAAGAAGGCGCATTCTCGCGGTTCAGGCGTGCTTTGCGCCGCCAGGACCAGTTGGCCCTTGATGACCTTTTCAATGCAGCACAGAATCACCTTTCAGCCGCTGCCTATGCAGCGAGCGCCCTGCCTTTTGAAAGTTTCCTGCTTGCCATGTTGCTCGAGGAGCACAAAGAAGTCATGCGCCTGCGGCAGGTGGTCGCAGAACTCCAGGAGATGCATGCCTGAACTGGACGGATGGTTGCTTGATCTTTTTGAAGATCAAAATGAAGGTGCGGTATTTTACTTCATCAGCCAGGATGGCAGGCGGGTGCGCCTGCACCAGGAGTTCCCGATCGTCTTTTACGCCCTGGGGACGAATAGCGAATTGCGCAGTTTGTGGCGCTTTCTTGCCTCGCAACCCCGCCCCCCCAGGCTTCGCCGTGATACCCGCTATGATGTTTTCAGTCGACGCCGTGAAACGGTATTGGCTATTGAAACATCTAACGCCTATACGCATCGGGCTCTCTTCCAGCGCATGCTGCAGTTCTTTCCAGATTTAACCTATGCCGATGTCGACATCCAGTTGTCACTGCGTTTTTCCGCCGCCACAGGCGTTTTCCCAACTGCCTGCTGCCATGTCGTTTTTGATGAAAACCACAAAATACTGCAGATCAATACCCTTGATGATGCATGGTCAGTCGCTGAGCCATCGATCCCCCTGCGGGTAATGCGCATTACCCCTGGCGATAACCCTGCCCATGCCGAACCCCGCCAGTTGCTGATCGACATGGATGGCAAGACATGCCAGCTTGATCTCAAAGACGAAAGGCCACTGCTGGTCAATTTTTGCGCCCTGTTGAAACGCTTTGACCCTGACCTGATCTTGACGGAGTGGGGCGATACATGGTTACTGCCCAGGCTGATCGAATTATCCCAAAAGCACGGCATTCACCTGGCGCTCAACCGTGAACCACACAGGGACATCCGCTGGCAGAAAGAGCGCTCTTTCTTCTCTTATGGTCGGGTTGTCTATCGCGGGCAACAGGTCCAGCTTTTTGGCCGCTGCCACATCGACAGGCGCAACGCATCGATGTGGAACGAGTATGAACTGGATGGCGCCATGGAAGCTTGCCGGGTAACATCATTGCCCCTGCAGGTTTCTGCACGCACTTCCCCCGGCACAGGAATTTCGTCCATCGAGGTCCTGACAGCCCTGCGTGAAGGAATCCTTGTGCCCTGGCAAAAACAGCAAGCTGAAATGATTAAACCGGCGGCTGAACTTTTTTCAGCCGACCAGGGCGGCCTGGTGTATCAACCGCAAGTGGGCGTCCACAAGCATGTAGCGGAGATCGACTTTGTGTCACTCTACCCGGCGATCATGGTCAACTTCAACATTTCCCCGGAAACCATTTTGTCCGATCCCACCGCCCCAAACGTCGTCCCCACGCTGGGTATCGCCATTGATGACTCCCAAATGGGTATCGTTGCCAAAGCACTCAAACCGCTGCTCACAAAACGCGTATCCCTCAAAACGCAGTTAAGCAAGCTATCCCCCCGGGACGCATCATACAACTCCCTTTCAAGTCGCGCCTCTGCACTTAAATGGCTGCTTGTGACCTGTTTTGGCTACCTGGGTTACAAAAACGCGCGTTTTGGGCGCATTGAAGCCCACCAGGCAGTGACGGCCTATGGGCGCGAGCTTTTGCTGCGGGCAAAGGAAGCGGCGGAAGAAGCGGGTTTCGAGGTATTACACCTTTATGTCGATGCACTCTGGGTTTGTAAAGCGGGTTGTGAAAAACCGGCTGATTTTGAAGAATTGCTTTGCCGCATTATTGAGCACACCAATATTCCAATTGCCCTGGATGGCGTGTACCGCTGGGTGGTTTTTGTGCCATCGCGCCTGAATGCAGACCGCCCGGTGCCCAATCGCTATTTTGGTGTCTTCCAGGATGGTTCACTCAAGATGCGTGGCATCGATGCCCGCCGGCATGACACCACACCGTACATTGGTCAAACACAAAAGCATATTCTGGAGATGCTGGCAGAATACGCCGAACCACGGGACGCACTGCCATCCGTACTGCGATACCTGAAGATGCGCTTGCGAAAACTACGCAATGGCGAAGTGCCTCTAAAGGACCTGTTGGTCAAGCAGAGGTTGGGCCGCAAGGTAGAGGCTTATCGCACATTACCCGCTGCCGGGCGTGCCGCCAGGCAGCTTGAAGCGGTTGGCAAACGACTGGAACCCGGTCAGAGGGTTGTCTTTCTTCACATGCGGGGTGAGCCCGGGGTTCATGCCTGGGATCTTCCAAATCCGCCCGATCCACGGTCAGTTGACTGGCTGTACTACCAGGAACTGATGATCCGGGCAGCATCAACCGTTCTACAACCCTGGGTTGGCTCTGAAGAGAAATTGAGAGACCTGGTTTTGAAAGAAACAGTCCAATTAAGCCTGCCCAGGATGATCTCCAGGCATCCAATTATCCATTCGCTGCCAATCCTGGCAAAGCCTGTCCTTCTTCCTGCGCTAAAAGCTGAGAACCTGGTTACGATCGATTGCTGAGAAAATTTCTAAAATTTTTAGCAAAATTAACCGGGCGAATTCTGACCTGGCAGTCCTGCCTCACCTTTCCGGGACCACAAAAAACTGCAGGTCATTGCTGACAAGATCTAGCGTACAAAATGAACGCGGTTCAGGGTATACCCCGCCTAAAGCTCCAGGATTGATGATGCGCGTCTGGAAGTATTGTTTATCGGAATGCTCGTGGGTATGACCGCGAATGATGTAATCGTACTGCCTGAGATGAACAGCTACCAACACCTGTTCCTCGACCTCCCCATGCAATACCATGATCTTCTTGCCGGCGATCTTTCCGTCAAAGAATGGGCCGGCAAATGAGTCGTTGCCTAACTTTTGCACCTCAAAGTTGATAAGTCCTCTTGATCGGTCCCAATTTCCATAGGTATAGATCAGACGGAATCCATCAAAGTATTGGATCAGGCCCATATCACCAAGATCACCACAGTGAATGACTGTGGTTATGTCCCTGCTGCGGAATTTACTCAATACGAAGAGCAAATTCGAGAGATTATTGTGTGTGTCAGATAAGATGCCGATCTTCATTTTGTTTCGAAGGATAATTATATGCGAAACTACTCGATAAAGGGCGATCATGGATGCGTACCGAACCTCTCTGTGGTAAAATTTTCATAGTTTAGCATTCAATTGGGAGAAAGCATGCCCACAGCTCTTCAAAAAGGTATAGAATCCGCTAAAGCTGGTCACCTGGATCTGGCTTTGTCGCATTTAAAAGATGCGATCATTGAAGAACCTGAAAATGCAAATGTGTGGGTGTGGCTGGCGGCGATCATAGATGATGACACCAAACAGGCGATATTCCTGAAAAAAGCGCTCGAGATCGATCCTGACAACCGTCCTGCCTTGCGAGGAATGACTTATCTTGAACGCAAGAAGACAGTTGCACCCAAACCAAACGAGAAATTATCCGATTACACAAGACCGATCGGGTTATTCAAAAAAGAGCAGGAAGTACCCAGGCAAGCAGAACCCGAGATCACATCATCCCAGGTCCAATCTCATCCCTCGCGAGAGGAAGTTCATAAAAGGACTACCCCGATCCCGGTAGAAGAACATCAGGGGGTTTCACCTCAACAGGAACTGGCAAAAGCAAAGAAGAAAACTGCCTGGTTGGATGTAATTCTTTATACCATCATCTTGCTGGTATTTATCGTCATTGGTCTCCTGATCGGCTCAACCCTGCTGAAAATTGAGTTGCCTTTCCTCTCAGCTCCAAAGGTCACGATCGAAGTTCCAGCACTGCCTGAAAGCGCTGGGGTTTATCTCCTTGATGGTGACAGGTATCTTGAAATGAGGTCATTTACTGGTGTTCCGGATTACGAAGATGGCATACCGGCCACAGCCAACCATGAAGCGATGGTCTTGATCAATAATCTGCCTTTTGCCTTTGACTCTCTTGTCTTTAAATATGAGGATGGCAAAAATGTACAGTTCTCGCGCATCCGTGTGGACGGTTCTTCATTTTTCTTGATCCCTGGCGAAACGCTGCTTAATGGGTTGTATTGCCTGATCGATCTAAATTCCGAAGGGATTGAACAATCACAATTCTGGTGCTTAAGAATCAACGAGTAACTTATCAAACATCGCTGATAAATTCATTTTTCACTGTATAACAGTGAGAGTTTATGATACTTTATCTTTTTCCGGAGAAGAGTGATAGACAAAACAATATTAAGTTCTGTTTGGATAGCTGAGAATATTAAAAGAATCGAAGTTAAGACCAGGAGCATTTCAAGAAAACAAAAACCTGGTCAATTTATCATATTAAGAATTGACGATTCAGGTGAGAGAGTGCCCCTCACAATAGTCTCTTCCGATCCTGAAAATGAGCAGATCACCCTGATCGTCCAGGATGTCGGTAAAAGTACGCATGCCTTATGCTCCATGCAACCCGGGGAAGTCTTGCATGACCTTGTAGGTCCCCTGGGTAACCCATCCCACATCGATCATTTTGGACATGTGGTGATCATAGGAGGCGGAGTTGGAACAGCCGTTGCCTACCCGGTAGCAAAGGCACTAAAAGAAGCAGGCAATCACATAACAACCATAAATGGTGCGAGGAACAAGGAACTTGTGATCCTCGAACAAGAATTGCTGGCTGTCAGTGACGAAAGTTACATCACGACAGATGATGGCTCTTATGGCTTTCATGGATTTGTTACCCAACAGTTACAATTTCTTCTAGATTCCGGCAAAAAATTCGACCGTGCCATTGCCATAGGCCCCTTGCCCATGATGAGAGCTGTCGCAGAGGTAACACGTCCTTATAAAATTCCGACAATCGTCAGCCTGAATAGCATCATGGTTGATGGAACTGGAATGTGCGGTGGGTGTCGGGTGAAGGTGGGGAATGAAACCAAGTTCACCTGTGTTGATGGACCGGAATTCGATGGTCATCTAGTTGATTTTTCGATGATCATGAATCGCAATAGAGCTTACAAACATGAAGAACAATGCTCCATCGACTTGAGCGTAGAAAAGCTTAAGGCTGAAGAAAAAAAAGAAATCAAGAAGATACCCAGGCAGAAAATGCCTGAGAGAGATCCCCAGGAGCGCATCCATACCTTTGATGAGGTCAACCTCGGTTTTACAGAAGAACTTGCACATTTAGAAGCCCTGCGGTGTTTACAATGCCGTAAGCCACTATGCGTGGAAGGCTGCCCCGTCGGTGAGAAGATACCTGACTTCATCAAACTGATTCTGGAGAATAAATACCTGGAAGCAGCAGACAAGATCAAGGAAGACAATGTGCTTGGAAGAGTCTGTGGACGGGTATGTCCCCAATCAGATCAATGCGAAAAAACCTGTATTCTCACCAAAAGAGGAGAAGCAGTGGCGATCGGTGCCCTGGAGCGGTTTGTTACCGATTTTGCACGCAAGGCAGGTAATGTAAAAGAAAAAACCATTTCACACAAGACCGGTCATAAAGTGGCAATCATTGGCAGTGGTCCCAGCGGATTGACCTGTGCAGGCGACCTGATCAGGCTTGGACATGATGTCACTGTTTTTGAGGCTTTTCATGACTTTGGTGGGGTTTTAATCTACGGAATTCCAGAATTCAGGCTACCAAAAGAAATTGTCCATGAACAAGTGGATAGCCTGAGGGAGTTAGGTGTGGAATTCATTGCCAATACGGTTGTTGGATTGACCTATACGATCGATGAATTAATGAGCGAAGAAGGATTCGATTCAATTTTTATTGGAGTCGGCGCAGGACTGCCCAATTTTATGAACATACCCGGGGAAGACCTGGTAGGTATATATTCATCTAATGAATTCCTGACCAGAGTTAACCTGATGAAAGCCTGGCAATTTCCGAAGGTGGACACACCAATTATTGACGTCAAAGGCAAACATGTGGCAGTTATTGGCGGTGGAAACACGGCACTTGACTCAGCCCGGGTCGCTTTGCGACTTGGTGCCAGCCAGGTTGACATCGTTTACCGCAGATCCGAAGCCGAAATGCCCGGCCGCCTTGAAGAGATCAAGCATGCCAGGGAAGAGGGGGTAAATTTTAACTTCCTGAGTGCACCAGTCGAGTTTATCGGTACACAGGAAGGCAGATTAACTTCAATGAAGTTAATTCACATGGAACTTGGTGAACCCGATTCTTCAGGCAGAAGACGCCCTGTCACCATCAAAGATTCAGAGCATGTTAACCCGGTGGACCTGGTTGTCATTGCCATCGGCAATGGCTCAAATCCCATCATCCAGAAAACAACCCCTGATCTCCAGTTCAATAAATGGGGAAATATCATCGTAGATGATAACTCCATGCAAACAAGCAAGGCAGGGGTATTTGCTGGAGGTGATATTGTCACTGGAGGAGCAACCGTCATTTTGGCAATGGGCGCAGGTCGCAAAGCGGCAGCAGCAATTGACAAATATCTCTCAGACAATTAGAACGGATAAATAATATGAAACAAGCAAAGAAGATCGTATGCATAGGAGCCGGTAGTTTTTCTTTCGGCTTAAGTACCTTGATCACCTTGCTTAAAAGCGAGGTTCTCAAGGGGTCTGAAATCGTACTGGTAGATCGAGACCCCAAAGCTTTGGATCTGATAAGTCAATTGGCCAACTGGTTAAACAGTAGCTGGGGGTCAGAAAAGCTAATTTCATCCTATTCCCACCACAAGGAAGCGCTTGATGGGGCAGATTTTGTGATCAGTGCAATTGAAGTTCCCCCCCGTGAAAAACTCTGGGAAGAGGATTTCAACCTAACGCTAAAATACGGGCTGCGTCAGCCTTACGCTGAAAATGGTGGACCGGGGGGATTTGCGCATGCGGCCAGGAATATCAAGCCTGTTCTTGACATCGCCTTTGACATTGAAGAATTATGTCCTGATGCACTTTTTATCAACTTTTCCAACCCAATGGCAAGGATTTGCAGTGCAATTCACCGCTACAGCCAGGTCAAAGTAGTTGGCCTATGCCATCAATTGGGGGCAGGTTATGCAATGGCGGCGAAAGCCCTTGCCAAAGACCTGGGAATTGATCCCGGGGATGATTTTTTAAGCGCCCATGCTGCCAAGGAAAACTTTGAACCAATGCATAGGATGGGTCACCTGGGTTTTGAAAAATTAAAGATCCTGGCAGCAGGTCTCAACCACTTCACCTGGATATTCGGACTAAATGACCGCCGAACAGGTGAAGATCTCTACCCCCTCTTCAAGAAGAGATGGGCTGATTTGGACAAGAACTTTGAGCCACTGACAAGAGAGGTCTTTGAGGCATTTGGATATTTTCCTGTGCCTGGTGATGAGCACCTCTGTGAATACCTTCCCTGGGTTTCTGATCCACTGTCAAAGCCATGGCAAAAATATGACCTCAGCCTGTATGATTGGCGGGAAAGGGAACGTGCACGGGATAGCGAATGGAAAAGGATCGAAGATGTCCTGGTCAAGAAGAACAATCCTGATCAGTTTAGCCAGGCATTCAGTGAAGGCGCAATCGAAGTGATTGAAAACGTGATCACAAATGGCGATCTTCTGTGGGAGGCTGTCAATATTCCAAATGCCGGTTACATCACCAACCTGCCGGATGATGCCATCGTTGAGGTACCTGGCTTAATCAGTTCAAGGGGTATTACCGGTATCCAGATAGGACAGATTCCCGAAGGCATCGCTGAACTATTGCGTCGAGAAATTACCTGTACTGAACTATGCGTCGATTCTGCAGTTTATGGTGACCGGCAATTAGCGCTCCAGTGTCTGCTGCTAGACCCCATGATCACTGACATTGACATGGCAAAGAACATCCTGGAAGATTACCTGATCACCTACCGTGATCTCTTGCCGCAATACTGGCAATAATCCTTATCAAAATTTTATTTTTGGAGGAACGATGAGCAATTCTAACTTAGATCCCTCGAACAAAAAACCAGAGGCACCCCTTTCTAAATTTTCAAGAAAGATCGGTGAGCCATTGTCCAAACACGGATAGCCTGTCTGGTTGGTATACCTGTTTTCATTGCTAGGCCTGGTTTACATTCTTAATCCAACTGCCGGGATATTTGAATTCATCCCGGACAACATCCCCCTGATCGGTAATATTGATGAAGCTGTGGCATTCTATCTCATCATGGCTGGCATGGTAGAAATCTTTGAAGGGACCAAGATCAGGCAGGCAAAGAAGCAATCAGAAAAAGATTTGCGCGTCCAACAGTCAAAAGCCGACAACTTTCACCAACATACTGATGACCAGGTGATTGATGGGGATTTTAGAAGCGAAGAGCAGGAAAAACCTTGACCGGAACATGATGGAAACTTTTCAAATGGGTGATGAGCCAGCAGATGGTATCCACTCCAATCACCGAGCTGGACTGCGATTTTGTCCAGAAGGATGGGCGGAACGAACTTTATTTTAGCATCCAAATGAGGAGAGGTGGAAACAAGATGCTCCCA
>Ga0209723_1004483_pt1 | contig 15475 bp, 12 predicted proteins | sample BiotimSIPDNA_2_FD_185750 | JGI IMG/M metagenome (GOLD analysis project Ga0209723, IMG submission 185750) | Anaerobic biogas reactor microbial communites from Washington, USA - Biogas_R2 time_0 SIP DNA (SPAdes) (version 2) | ecosystem: Engineered > Bioreactor > Anaerobic > Unclassified | place... | reverse complement strand
GAATTGAAAGCGATTCTTTTGCCGTCCGGCGACCACGCGGGAAAGGCGTCGGCTGCGGGATTGTTGGTGATGTTATGCGGGTCTGATCCGTCCGCGCCCATGACATAAATTTCATGGTTTCCGTCGCGGTTGGTGCCGAAGGCGATCTGCCTACCGTCGGGCGACCAGGCGGGCGTGCAGTTGATGCGTTCAACGGATTGACTTAAATCCGGTTCCATGAGATCACGGACTCCGCCCCCATCCGCGTTCATGACAGCGATAACGATATGGCCGCCCTTGGCGTGCGCGAAGGCAATCTGCTTGCCGTCCGGCGACCACGCCGGGTGGCACTCGTTTTCCGGCGTGTCCGTCAACGCCTTCAATCCCGTACCATCGGCATTCACTGTATAGAGGTCGTGGCTTGTGGACCAATGCGTTAAAGGGAAGATCATCAATTCGGTGGGACGGGGTCCCGTGAGTATGGGCGGCAATTTGAATATCTGTGCCGAAGCGCTGCCCGTGAGTAAGAGGAGGAAGACCCATGTTGCTGCGATGCCTCCCATGGAAGCCGTCCTCGCGCGTATGGAAAACAATTGTATATTCATACGTTCTCCTCCTTGTCAATAAGCGATGACAGTCGCTTACGTCATCTGCAATTATTACAAACATATGTTAACATGCTATGTAAAATTCTAAACCATTTGCGGCCAGATATCAACCCCCTCTCGAATAAACTGGACTGTTTTCTTGATAAGATTATCATTCATACGCGAGCCGGGCCATAAAATAGGTTTGGAAAAGCGGTGTTGCCTCTGCCATAATACAGGAGGGTAGGCCATTACTACGTAAATCGTAACTTTTGCAGGAAACCACCGCCATGCAGTATCTGTCTCTTCCGGGAATATTCAAGAAAGTGTCCGCTTTGGTGCAGGGCACCGTCATGCTTTCCTCCGAAAATGAGAAGGAAAACTTCGCCCTGCTCGATGCTGTGTATGAAATGGGCTGCACCACTTTCGACACGGCCCACGTCTACGGCAATGGCGATGTTGAACGTGTGCTTGGCCGCTGGATCAAGGCCAACGGCATCCGGGAACAGGTGGTTATTTTGGACAAGGGCGCACATCACAACCCGGACCGGAAGCGGGTCACCCCCTTTGATATCGCTTCCGACATTCACGACTCCCTCGCCCGGCTGCAGACGGACTATATAGACCTGTATGCCCTGCATCGCGATGATCCGTCCTCGCCCGTGGGGCCGATCATGGAGACGTTGGAGGACTTCAGAAAGGCAGGTAAAATAAACGTGTTCGGCGTTTCAAACTGGCGGGCCGCGCGGATCGAGGCTGCCAACAACTACGCAACGGACGCCGGTCTGAATCCCTTTGCCTTCAGCAGCCCGCACTTCAGCCTGGCGGCCATGGTGGAAGCACCCTGGGAGGACTGCATCAGCATTACCGGCGCGCATGCCTTTGAACAGGACTGGTACGCGAAAACCGGGATGCCCGTATTCTGCTGGTCTTCTCTGGCGGGTGGGTGGTTCAGCGGACGGATACACCGCGAGAATGTGGAAGAACACGGGGAGGAACTGTGCATGCGCTGTTACGCCTCGGAAGAAAACTGGCGTCGTTTGGAGCGGGCGGGTGAACTCGGCCGGAAACTGGGCGCCACGGCGGCGCAAGTCGCCCTGGCCTATGTCAGGAGTCAGGATTTCAGAACCTTTCCGCTGGTCGCGGCCTATACTCCAGGGGAATTCCGTGACCTGACGGCGGCGCTGGACATCCGTCTCAGTGCGGAGGACATCGCCTGGCTGGACCTTCGCCGGGAAGCCCGCTGACAGAAAGAGGCGGATTATTTCTTTTTCAGCCCCTGCATCCGCAAGTGCAGATCCTTTGCGCTGGACGCGTATTCCAAGGCCGTCTCCGTGCTGATCTTTTCGGCTTTCCACAGGTCATACAGGGACTGGTCAAAGGTCTGCATGCCGTACTGGTCTTTCCCTTCTTCAATGAGTTTAACAATTTCCTTGAAGGGACGTTTGGCCTGGATGAACTCCCGCACCGTGCGGGTGCCCACCAGGATCTCCGCTGAAACGATGCGGCCGGGTGCGTCGCTGCGGGGCATGATGCGCTGCGAACAGATGCACCGCAACACGCTGGCCAGCTGGCTGCGGATCTGCTGATGTTCGTTTTCATTGAAAAATTCAAGAATGCGGTGCAGGGATTCCACCGTGTCGACGGTGTGCAGCGTGGACAAAACCAAATGGCCCGTTTCCGACGCGGACAGGGCGGTGCGCACCGTTTCCGTATCGCGCATTTCCCCGATGAGAATGATATCCGGGTCCTGGCGCAATGCCGCGCGCAGCGCGTTGGGAAAATTCTCGGTGTCTATGCCCACCTCGCGTTGTGTGATCAGCCCGAGTTTGTTGTGATGCACGAATTCCAGCGGGTCTTCGATGGTGACGATATGGTCCGCCCTGGAAACATTGATCAGGTCCACCATGGCCGCCAGCGATGTGGATTTACCGCTGCCGGTGGGTCCCGTAAACAAGACCAGTCCATTGCGCAGTCCGCAGATGCGCGCGAGGATGGGGGGCAGGTTTAGCTCTTCCAGCGACTTTGTTTCCAGGGGCACCGTGCGCATGACGATCCGGGGCTTGCCGTCATCCATACAGGCGTTTACCCGAAACCGTGCCTTGCCCGGCATCATGTAGGAGCAGTCCAGTTCCTTCGTCTCCAGAAAACGGTTTCTCAACCGCTCATCCGCGAGCCGGTCTATGACGGAAAACAGGTCGTCTCCCTTGAGAATGTCGTACTCCTCAAGGCGTTCCAGCCGCCCGTCTATGCGCAGTATCGGACAGGCGCCCACCTTCAAATGCAGGTCAGAGGCGTTGCGTTCCAGGGCCAGCAACAGCAGTTCGTTCAGGTCGATTGCCATATGCTCTCCACTTCCGTTGTGTTATCGGCCGCCGTTTGCAGGGCTTTCCGGGTCAGGTTTACACCAGCGGGCGCAACCCGGCCGCTCGCCGCGAGGCACGTTTTCTTCTCAGGAAAAGAACAGACAAGAACGCCACTCCCAGGCTTCCCGCCGCTAACGACATGAATAGGTGAGGAACAAACAGGGAAAGGGTGATGACGGCAAGGACCGGGTACAGGGCCACGCGCACTGCCAGGGCCGCCCACTCATGGTTTGCCACGTAATCCGCCAGCAGGCCGCCGTTACGGTAATAAAGATCGACAAATGCCGTCCCTGCCGCGGATTCCAGCAGCCACGTATCCCGGAAAACACGGAGCAGGCCGATTTCACCGGCCAGGGGGGTGCCGTACGCGGCTGTGGCCACCATGCACGGACTGTCTTCAGCGATCCACATGATGCCGTAGGCGCCCGCGACAAGGGCCGCTATGCTCCCGTAGAGATTCCAGGGGAGGGTGCTCAGGAAGCACGCCTCGTCGGCTTCCCCTTCCGGGGTTCCCGTGGTGATGGTGGCGGAACCATAGTCCACCACCGCCTTGCCGTTTTCGTCAATGCCGGACGCTGTTGCCGTATTCTCGATGCGGCCGGCGTCAATGTCCGCCTGGGTTATCGTGTAAGAGTCGCTTAAATAGATGGTGGCCGCGCCTGCCGCAAGGCTTGCCACTGTGCCGGAAAAGCCGACGAGGGGATCGGTTACGATGAGATTGGTTATGTCGAGATCGCCCGTATTTTCGACGGCAAACCAGTATATAATTTTCTCGCCGACGGCGCTGAAAGTCTGCGGTTCGGCTCGCTTGGTCACCTTAATGCTTGCGGTTCCTTCCTGAACGCCTTCCCCTTCCGCTTTGTTATCGGTATCCGTGAATTCCGGCCCGTTGTCCCCGAACACGGCGGGCGACACCGCAATCGTAAAGATGATAAGAAAAAAGGCCGCTAAACGCGCGCGTTGTCTGGCATTCATAGAAGTTCCCATATGGTCAATCTGTATCAAGGCGGAAAACCCATAATTCCGCAAGCGACTTATAGTATATCCACTTCCGGGCATCTTTGCAATTATATCAAGTTATCTTTCCCTGATCGTCGGAGGGAATGGGCCATATTTGTTGAACAGCGACAATCAATCTTTCAGGCTCAACAGGAATCCTGCAGGCGGCCAAGAGGACTGTTACGCTTTGGTTCATGATCACCCCTTAGAACCAAGGGGTCATTCCGGTTTTTCGCGGCGAAGAAAAGACGAGTATCGAAGGGGAGGTTGGGCCGCGAAAAGACCGGAACCCATCTTTTGTAGTCATTGAAGAGGGACAGATCGTTTTCTCTTTCTGGGGATATGGGTACTTCTCATAAGTGTATCCAATCTGGATTCCGGTCTTTTTCGCGTTATCCCGTAACACCCTTTGATCCAGGCGAAAGATCGCGAAAAAAACGGAATGACGATGCTTGAGCTTGTTTGCAATGAAGGGCGAAATGCTTTGATACGGGTTTTCACCTTCTTATTATTTCACCCTGGTGATGTTTCTGCAGGTTCAGATCAATTTCTTCCACGTCCCCATTAGTTGAGGTGAATTGTCGCCAATACAATACCACATTTTTTTTTCTTATGCGGCGATTAGCGTCTTTTGCGCTGACGGCATGGTTTGTGGTTAAATTTCCCCCAAGCCCTTACGGGCAGGGTTCGTGCCTGCCCTTTGGGGCGTGTCAGGCCCGAAAGGGCTGTTTACTGCTGAAGGAATCGACCGATGAAGAAAAAACGGATGTTGATCGTCTTTGTTGCCCTCTTAGGCTGCGTAACGGCGCGGAGCGAGACGCCCGCCCCCATCATGGAGCAGTTCCCCATGGATCTGGTCCAGTTCCTCATGGATATTCCGGAATGGACACCCCTGATCAAGGAAGACCTGTCCAACGCCGCGGTTGAACCGGATGGATGGGCTTTTGATAAGGGGGTTCTTACCGCGAAAGGCAAAGGGGACATCTGGACGAAAGAGCGTTACGGAAACTTCATGCTCAACGTGGAATTCAAATGTGAGGAGAAAACGAACAGCGGTATTTTTATCCGGTGCGGGGACATGAAAGACTGGCTGCATTCCTCCATGGAGATCCAGATTCTTCAGAACAACCAGGACTATGAAAATCCCAAGCATCATTGCGGCGGCCTGTTCGATTGCAAAGAGCCCGTCAAAATTCTGGTCAAGAAGCCGGGCGAATGGAATAGCTGCATTATCGTGGCCAAAGATAAGCGCCTATATGTCCTGTTGAACGGGGAACAGGTGCTGGGCGTCAATCTGGACCAGTGGACGGAACCCCATAAAAATCCCGATGGCACGCCGAATAAGTTCAAAAACGCCTATAAGGACATGCCCCTTGAAGGCTTTATCGGGCTGCAATATCACGGTCAGCCGATTGCGTTCCGTAATCTGCGTATCAAGCCCCTGGATTAAGCCTTTTGCCTCTGTGCCGGGTGGCGTTGTGCCGTTCCTCTGTAATACAATGGGGGTGAATGGCTGCCGGGCTGATCATGATGATGGATTCACAGGGTAAAGGCAGTTGTTCCGGTGATTCGCACAAAAGGGTGACAGACACGCATGCAAGCACAGACTAGGACCATTTATCTTTGCGGTCCCATTATGGACGCCTCCGCCGATGAGAGCAAGACCTGGCGCCAGCGCGCCAAGGAAAGGCTGGCGGGCAGATTTATTTTGTTGGACCCGATGCGACGGGATTTTCGGGATCGTGAAATAGACAGCGCCAACGAAATCGTGGAGTTTGACCTTCAGGACATACGCAATGCGGACATCCTGCTGGTCAACTATAACAAGCCCTCCATAGGCACCGCCATGGAGGTATTTTACGCCGCCCACGGGCAGGGCAAGTTTGTGATCGCCTTTAGTCCCCACAGTTACCAGGACATGTCGCCCTGGATGGTGAAGTACTGCACCAAAATTTTGCCCGATCTGGGGACAGCGCTCGATTATATTGAAAAACATTTTTAGGGTTGTGGTATTGACCGTTGGCATGCCGGGTATGCCGGCAAACGAGGAGAAGCAGCATGGCATGTTCTTCGGATAAGCCGCTTGTGGCCGTTGTGATGGGAAGCGCCTCGGACTGGGAAACCATGGAGCGCACCCATAAAACGCTGGATACCTTCGGCGTCCCCCATTGTTGCAGGGTATTATCCGCCCACCGCACGCCGGAATTGCTTGCCGAATTTGTGCGGGATGCCGATGCCGGGGGCGCGGAAGTCTTTATCGCCGGCGCCGGCCTTGCGGCGGCGCTGCCCGGCGCGGTGGCCGCGCTTACGACACGGCCGGTGCTGGGGGTGCCCGTGCAGTCAGGCGCCCTGAACGGGCATGACGCGCTGCTGGCCATAGCCCAGATGCCCTCGGGCATTCCCGTTGGCGCCCTGGCGATCGGCACCGGGGGGGCGACCAACGCGGCCTTGCTGGCCGTGGCGATCCTGGCCAACAAGTATCCGGAATACGCGCTGAAATTAAAACAATACCGGGAAGAACAGGCGGCCAAAGTCGCCTCTACCACGCTTCCCTGTTAAGCAGAGGCCTGCCCGAAGAAAAATGCGGGCGGTCCGGGAAACCAATAGAGGAGGTATGTCATGTTTTCTGCACCGGATGAAAAACGTATTGCGCAGGGATACCAGTATGCGCGTGACGCTTATGCCGCCTTGGGCGTTGATGTGGACGCGGCCATGGCCACCCTCGCCGGTATTCCCATTTCCCTGCATTGCTGGCAGGGGGATGATGTGGGCGGTTTCGAAAACCTCTCCGCCGCGAGCGGCGGTGGCATTCAGGCCACGGGTAACTACCCGGGTAAGGCGCGCACGCCGGAGCAACTGCGGAAGGATGTCGAGAAGGCTTTGAGCCTCATCCCCGGAAAACACCGTCTGAATGTCCACGCCATGTACGCGGAAACGGACGGCAAAAAAGTGGAACGCGATGCCCTTGAGCCCCGTCATTTCCAGGGCTGGATTGACTGGGCGCGGGAACAGGGCCTGGGGATTGATTTCAACCCCACCTGCTTCGGACACCCCAAAGCGGACGACGGGTTCACCCTGGCCCACTATGACGACGGCATACGCAAGTTCTGGATAGACCACTGTATCGCCTGCCGCAAGATCGGCGCTGCCATCGGCAAGGCCCTGGGCTCCACCTGCGTCACCAACCTGTGGATTCCCGACGGTTTCAAGGACATCCCGGTCGACAGGAACAAGTCCCGGGAAATTCTGCGCGACGCCCTGGACGATGTGTTCGAGGAGGATATTGATCCCACACTGAATCTGGACGCCGTCGAGTCCAAACTCTTCGGCATCGGGTCGGAAAGCTGCGTTATCGGCTCCCACGAGTTTTATATGGGATATGCCCAGTCGCGCGAAATACTGTTGACCCTTGACGCCGGCCATTTCCATCCCACCGAAGTTATTTCGGACAAGATCAGCTCCGTGTTGCTCTTCCTGGATGAAATCCTGCTGCATGTGAGCCGCGGCGTGCGCTGGGACAGCGATCATGTGGTCATCTTGAATGATGAACTTCGTGCCATCGCGGAAGAAATTGTCCGCAACCGCTATCTGGACCGGGTCCACATCGGTCTGGACTTCTTTGATGCCAGCATCAACCGCATCGCGGCGTGGGTAATCGGCACACGTTCCATGATCAAGGCCCTGCTGATTGCGCTTCTTGAGCCGACGGATAAACTGCGCGAACTAGAGCGCTCCGGTAATTACACCGCGCGGCTTGCGCTGCTTGAAGAACTGAAGACGTTGCCTTTCGGCGCGGTGTGGGATTATTACTGTGTTTCGCGAAATGTGCCGCCCGGCGGTGCGTGGATGCAGTCCGTGCTGCAGTACGAAAAGGATGTCCTGGCTGCGCGTGGTTGAGCACCGCCTGCCTTATATAACCGTATGCCCGGTTTTTAGAAGAAGGATACGTGTCCAAATCATCCCTGCCTGCCGCGGTGTTGAAACCCGGTGAAGAACGGCGTTTGCAGCGCGGCCATCTATGGGCCTACAGGAACGAATTCAGCGTGCTGCCGGACCTGTCGGACGGCGGCGTGTTTGACATCTTTTCGGCGACAAGACGTTTTGTCTGCCGGGCCTTTTATCAGGCGGAGGGCGGCATCGCCGGCCGGGTGCTTTCGAGGCACCAGGATACCGTGGATGCCGCCTTCCTCCGCGGCCGGCTCGCGCGGGCCAGCGGCCTTAGGCAACGGCTTTTCCCGGATTCGACGGTGTACCGCTGGATTCACGGCGAGAGCGACGGGCTGCCCGGCCTCGTGATCGACCGCTACGATTCCGTGGCGGCGGTCCAGTCTTCCTGCGCCTTTTACCGCGAACAGCGTGATGTGCTTGCGGAACTGCTGCTGGAAACGGAGACGCTGGAATCCGTGGCGCTCCTTGACGCGGCCGGGGCCGAGACACGGGGCAAGCCGCTTGAGGCGCGGGAGATTTCCATTGATGGGCTGCGCGCGGGGGTGTCCTTTGATTCACCCCAGAAAACGGGACTGTTCCTGGACCAGCGTGAAAACTGGCCGATGATCCGGCGTTTTGCACAGGGTGCCGTTGTGCTGGACGGATACTGCCATCACGGGTTTTGGGGCATTCATGCAGCCCTGGGCGGCGCGAAGCGCGTGCTGGGTATTGACAGCTCCGAACCAGCCGTGGCGCGGGCGCGTATCAACGCTGACTTGAACGGGGTGGCTCCCCGTTGCGCTTTCGAGAGAATGCGCGTCGAAGAGATTTTGGACCGGGGTGATAATTTCGATGTGATCGTGCTGGATCCGCCTGCGTTTTCCAAGACGCGCGGCCAGGCGGGGAAGGCGATGGCCCAGTATGAGGAGATCAACCGGAAAGCCCTGAAGGCACTGAATCCGGACGGCATTCTGATCACCTGCTCCTGTTCCCATTTTATGCCGCTGGACCGGTTCATGGAGGCCATTAAACGTGCTTCCCGTTCCGCTTCCCGAACGGTGCGGGTACTGGCGGTGCGCGGTGCGGGGCCGGATCACCCGGTGCTGCCCGTGATGCCTGAAACGGAATACCTCAAGTGCGTCTTCCTGCATACGGACTGACATTATACTCGGTAGCCCGGGTTCCGGGGAGGGCGGGCCGGGCTTCTACAGATCACTTTCCGGGATGCGGACGCCTTCACGCACCAGGCGCACCTCCACCGGGGCGATACTGTCGACGTGGATATCCCGTTGCGGGTAGGCGATGATAATGCCCGCCTCCTTGAACAATGCCTCGATCCGGTACCGGATATCGCTCATGACCACGCGCCCGTCCATGGTAGGTTTCATCTCGACCCAGAAATAGACGGTAAACTGGAGGGCGTTGTCGCCGAAGGCCTCAAAGAGCACCTTGGGTTCAGGGTCCAACAGTACCTCGGCGTGCTCCTTGACCGACTGCATCATCAGGCGCGCCACCTCCTGCGTCGGGGAGCCGTAGGCGACGCCCACCCCGACCTGCAGGCGCACCTTGTAATCGGACAGGGTCCAGTTGATGACGCTCGTTTCCAGGAACTTGCTGTTGGGGATCAGCAGGTCGTAGCCGTTGAACATGCGCAGGCGGGACGCGCGCGTGCCGATATTGATTACGGTGCCCAGTTTGCCCTCGATCTCCACAATGTCGCCCAGGCGGATGGGTTGTTCGCCCATGAGGATCAACCCGCTCAGAAAGTTGTTGATCAGGTTTTGGGCGCCGAAGCCGACGCCAAGCGCGATGGCGCCGCCCATAAAGGTGAAAATGGTCAGGGGGATGTTCACGTAATTCAAGGCCAGGTAGACCACAATGATGAAGGTCGCGTAGTTGGTCAGTTTGGCGATAATAAACACCATGTTTGAACGCAGTCTCAGCCGTTTAAGCGCGTAGTTCCGTATGTAGCGGGTCAGCAGGCGGCTCAGGATCACCCCGAACAGCAGGATCAGGAACATGTAGAAGAGTTTGCGGCCGGTGATGGATTCACCGCCGATTTCCGTGATTTCACGGTCGAATCCAAGGGAAATCATGTCATAGGTTTTGCGGCCGTATTCCGTCAGGCTTTCCATCAGCGGCCGTGACGACTGGCGGTTGCGCGCCTCCTCGACAAAGCGTTCCGCCAGTGCTTTCGCCTGGTTCATTCGCAATTGTATGCGGTTGCGCAACAGGATACGCTCGGACAATATGTTGAGCTGATCTTCGATGAAGCGCTTTTCCCCGTTCTGGCCGCCCCAGTCGCGCAGGTTGTTTTCCAGCGCGGTGATCTGGCCGCGCAGGCTGTTCGCGCGTTGTTCACCCGCGTTGATCTCCTTGTTGAACAGATCAAGACGTTCTTGAAGCAGGGAAATGATGCGCGACCAGTCCGGGTCCGTATCGGCCTGGTCCGGATTATGCATCTGGTAGCGCAGGCCCCAAAGCTGGCCTACGCCCGTTTCAATGTCCCGGAGGGATTCGAGGATAATGATTTCCGTTTCCGTCGCTTCCACACGCATCCGTGCCAGATGCAAGTCCCGTTTCGCCTTGCTCCTGGCGTCAGGCTCCGTGCTGTTCGCCACGGCCTGTTCCACTTCAGCCAGCTTCTTTTTGGCCTGATCCGCTTCCTCGCGCGCCTTTTCGACCTCCTTCTCCAACCCGGCAACGGCTTCCCGCTGACGCTCCTGAATCTCGTCCAGTTCCTGCTGGCGGAACAGGGTCTGTTTGCGGACCATTTCCACCCTTTTGCCGGTAAGTTTAAGGTCGAGTTCCAGAATGTTGAGGCTGGTCTCGGTCCTCTCTATTTCCGCCTGGGCGGTGATTGCTTCTTCCTGTGCCGCTTCGAGAAGCGCTTTAAAAGTTTCCTGCTCAAAGGCGAGCGCTTCCCGCTCCTCCTGGCCCGCCGTTCGGAGGCGTTCGCTTGCCCGGTTCAGGTTGGCCTTGGCATCGTCAACATCTTTGCGTTCCAGTGCCGCGCGCTCTTTTGCCGCGTTCAAACTGATGGTTTCCGCCTCGACTTCCAGGCGTTTGGCCTTCAACATGTCCAGCATCTGGTCCAAAAAAGCCAGGGAATAGGGAGGCGGTTCTTCCATTCGCTGGAGGAGGTCCGCATCGGCTTTTGCCGCCGCCAGGCGGGCCTGCAGATCGCGGCGCTCTCGTAGCACGCTTTGTCGTTGCTGGAGCGTTGAGTGAAGTTTATTCAGCCCGGCAAGCCGGTTCTGGATTGCCGCGAGGGGCAGTTCTGTCATCCCCTCTTTCGCGGCTGTCTCAAGTTTGAGAAACTCATCCGTCCGGCTCTTGGCTTCGGCGATTTTACTTTCCAGGGCGGTCAGTTCCTGTTCAATCCCCGTATCGGCCGTTTCGGACGGTTCCGTTGTTTTCTCCGGCGTTTCAACAAATGGGGTGTCTTGGGCAAACGCCGGGCTTGCGGCAAAGGCCACAATCATGGCAAGCAGCGGGAACAGAAGGATGCCTGTCAGGAAACGTGAAAGGGAGTGACGCCTTATTTGGGGGTGCCAGGTACCGATTTTCATAGACATACCTTTATTCCCGAGGGGGAAGGGTCTTGATCAGACGGAGCGATTATCATCTAAACGCCGAAACGTTGATCTTATTATGACAATGGGTATCGGGAATATTCAACAGTGCGGCGGGGAGAACACGTGGATGGGTGTGGGCGCTGCAGTGAAAATAATTGAAAAACACCTTCCATGAACTACAAAAGTCTTCACCGGCAGGATACGACACTCCTCAATCTTCCAAGGCCGGGTGGTTTGTTGATTAAACGGGAAACTACCCAAAAATGGCCCTGAAATAATTGTTGTTGTCCAGTAGCGGCAGTTCTTCCTTTACGAAGGCATTCACTTCTTTCACTGATATTGAGGGATGGATAGTTTTTTCGGACTTCTTTGAACTTTCCCCGTTTTTCGGTTCCTCAATGGGAGAAGCGTCTTCTTCTTTAACAGGAGCGTTAAACAATCCGTCTAATCGTTCATGGATGAACGCGTTCAGCACTTCGTAAAGGTGGGCATAGGCTTCTTCCCGAGATGCATGGGCCATCAGGTTGGTATCGAGCGGCAGGGCTTTACCCGCGAATATAACCAGTGTCTTATTGCACTCTGGGCATGGGCCAACAATCAGCGTGTCACTCTCTGGAAGTACGAGTTGTCCTTGAACACCGCAGTGCGGACATTGTACTTTAATTATATTTATCATAAAGAACAATCTCCAATGTGAATCTCACGTCCATCATTATTATACCATAACGAGGTAACAGGGCGTTGGGTAGACAACCACAACGAAGGGACAGTAAAGCAATAAATCTTGGGGGAATGGGGAATTCGGAATTCGGAATGCATAGGTCTCATAGGTCCCATAGGTCCCATAGGTCCCATAGGTCCCATAGGTCCCATAGGTCCCATAGGTCCCATAGGTCCCATAAGTCCCATAAGTCCCATAGCCCATGGCTCACGGGTACTGCCTGCGCGTAGGTTTTATCCCATCAGCGGGCGCGGATACGGGGATCGAGCCAGGCCAATGCGAGGTCGGATACGAGGTTCAGGCCCATGACCAGGACTGCATAGACCAGCACGGCGCCGCTGATCATGGTGTAGTCCCGGTTGAAGGCGGATTCCACGAATTCCCGGCCCAGCCCCGGGATATGGAAAATGGTTTCCACGACAAATGACCCGGTCAGGAGGCCGGCGGCGGCTGGGCCGAGAAACGCTACGACCGGCTGGATGCCGGAACGCAATCCATGCCGGAGCACGACCCGGCTTTCCCGCAGCCCCTTGGCGCGGGCGGTGCGGATGAAGTCCTGGCTCAGGGTTTCCAGCATGCCGCCCCGGGTCATGCGTGCAATGTACGCGGCATAAGCGGCGCCCAGGGTGATGGAGGGCAGTATTTTGTGGGCCGGGGTGGTCCATCCCATGACCGGCAGCCAGTCCGTCCAGAGCCCGAACACCAATACCAGCAGGGGCCCCAGCACAAAAGCGGGCACGCAGATGCCGAGCATGGCGAGCCCCATGGTGCCGTGATCCAGCAGTGAATTATGTCGCAATGAGGCGATGATGCCCGCACCCAGGCCCAGGGCCAGTGCAAAGGCGAGCCCGTAGAGCCCTAGTTCAATGGATATGGGCAGGCGCATGAAAAGCCATTCCCGGACCGTGCGCGACGGCTTGCGGAAGGAAGGACCGAAATCGAGGCGCAATAATCCGCCCAAGTAGTCCGCGTATTGACGCAAGAGGGGGCGGTCCATGTTATAGTGGGCCTCGATCTGGGCCAGTACTTCGGGTGATACGCGTTTTTCCGAGTCGAAGGGGCCGCCAGGCGCCAGGCGCACCAGGAAAAAGGTTACCGTGACGATTACAAAAAGGGTCGGCACAAATTCCGCGAACCGTTTCAGTATAAAAAGTCCCATGTCCTATTTCCCTCCCCCGGAATCCAAGTACAGGTCTTTCCAGCGGATATAACCCAGGATATTGGGTTGGAAACCCTTCAGTTCGACCGCTTTCAAAAACTTCCAGGAGTAAAAATAGACCGGAATAATCGGACACTCATCGAGCAGCAGTATTTCGGCTTGCCGGAGCAGTGCGGCCCGCTTTTCCCGGTCCGGCTCGGCGGACGCCCGGGCGAGCAGTGCATCATATTCGGGCGATGACCAGCCGGTGCGATTATTGCCTACGTCGGTCTGAAAACATTCCAGGAAGTTGACGGCGTCCGCCACGTCACCGATCCACGAGGACCGAGCCACAGTGTAATCGAGGGTGTTCATGGAGGACAGGTAGGTTTTCCAGTCCTGGTTGAGCAGGCGCGCGTCCACGTGCAGGTGTTCCTGCCACATGCGCTGCACGGTTTCCGCGATCGTGCGATGGGCTTCGCTGGAATTGTACAGGATCTCGACCGGCGGCAGCCCGCGGCCTTCGGGATAGCCAGCCTCTGCGAGCAGGGCGCGGGCGCGGTCCACGTCAAACTGTACGGCGTCTATGGAGGGATAGTTCGGATCGCCCGGCGGCACGAAACTGGTGGCGGGCAGTTCTCCCCCTTTGAGCACATTGTTGACGATCTCTTCGCGGTTGATGGCGAGCGAAAAGGCCTTGCGCACCAGCGGGTTGTCGAAAGGGGGGCGGGTCACGTTCAACCGGTAAAAATAAGAGCCGTAGTAGGGAAGCAGGTTCAGGATTTCGGGCCGGTGCTCCCGATACCAGGCGACGCGGTGCAGGGGGATGGTGTTGGTGATATGCAGCAGCCGGCTGCGGAAGGCCCGGTCCTCGGTCTGCAGGTTGTCGATGGGATGATAGTCGATGCCGGCCAGGCGCACCGAGGCCGCGTCCCAATAGCGCGGGTTGGCGCGCACCGACAGAATTTCGTTGGGTCGCCAGTCCGCCAGGAGAAAGGGACCGTTGCATATCAGGTTGCCCGCCCGTGTCCATGCCGTGCCCCGCTCGTCTATGGCGCCGTGTTTTTCAATAGCCGGGCGGTGAACCGGGTACCAGGCGAAGTGGTTTTGCATGCTCAGGAAATAAGGTGTGGGATTTTCGAGTTCCACAAGGAGCGTTTGCGCGTCCGCGGCCCGCACCCCCACCTGGTTGAAGTCTTTCAGTTTCCCTTCGTTGTAAGCCCGGGCGTTCTTCAGACAGTAAAGCATGTAGGCGTATTCCGAGCCCAGCCTGGGGGAAAGGATGCGCTGCCATGCGTAGACGAAATCTTCCGCTGCCAGCGGTGCCCCGTTGGACCATTGCGCCGTTTCCCGGATGTGGAAGCTATAGTGCAGACCGTCTTCGGACACTTCCCAGCGGTCCGCCGCAGCGGGAACAGGCGCCAGCGTGGCGGCGTCGCTATCCGTAAGGCCCTCGAACAAAGAACTCAACACCCGATGTTCAGATACCCCCGATACCACATGCGGGTCGAGTTCCTGCACTTCGGCGCCGTTGCCCACCTGCAGAAGGTTCAGATCGCCCGGAGCAGGGGAGGAACAGCCGGAAACAGTGAGCGCAAGCACCGTGATACACGTGATGCACATGCTGATAAAGCGTATAGAAAGTTTCATACGTGTTACTGATACCCCTGACCTTCAAAATTACTGGGGTCCATTATAGCCCTTTTGCCCGGGGAAGGAAAATGAACAGGAAGGTGTTCCATATTAGACCATCTGCGTTTGTGGTATAATGTGTCTGGTAGAGAAACAATTGGATTGGTTTAATTGTAGAAGAAGATAACTGTAATCGTCGCCGCCCGGTTTTTTTAGGGGACGGCCCTTTTCAAAAGAACGCGTTTTTGCGTCGGACTTTTTCCGCATTTTATACCTGCGCGTGTCTTTTGGACAACCTATAAAGGATCTTGGAATGAAAAGAAGTGCCTTCCTTTTTAACGTGCTTTTCTTGACGGGCGTAATATTCTCATTGTCGATGACTGCACAAGCGGGTTCGCTTTCTGGCATTGTTCGAAGCGGATTAGGTGATTTGATTGAGGGTGCAATGCTCACCCTGAGTCCGGGAGGATATACGGCAACGTCAAATGTGACAGGCACTTACTTGTTTGCGAGTGTGCCTGATGGCAATTATACACTTAGCGTCACAG
>Ga0209723_1004476_pt1 | contig 15532 bp, 12 predicted proteins | sample BiotimSIPDNA_2_FD_185750 | JGI IMG/M metagenome (GOLD analysis project Ga0209723, IMG submission 185750) | Anaerobic biogas reactor microbial communites from Washington, USA - Biogas_R2 time_0 SIP DNA (SPAdes) (version 2) | ecosystem: Engineered > Bioreactor > Anaerobic > Unclassified | place... | reverse complement strand
AATGAAGCCAGCAGCTCCACCAGCCCACTTATTCCAAAGTAAACCAAGAACTAGTGGGACACCAAGGATGATCATCTGGGCAAAGCCTGAGACCAAAATGACTGCGATGATGCTATCAGCGCCCAAGACGTGGTATTGACCGCCAACGTTGAGGTAGACTGCAAAGACATAGATTAAGAGTACTAGTATTAGGGGGATTGCGATTCCGTCAAAGAGGAGTGCTTTCATTGATTTTGTAGATTCCATATTTTTCCCTTCCGTTTATTTATTTTTTGTAAAGTGGGGATTTTAGTATCCAGCCGCGTGCTTTTGCGGTTGGAGACCATACCAAGTCATTACTTTGGCAAGAATCGGAACGATAATGCCTAGTAGAATGCCTGGTAAGAAGTTCGTGATGACAGCTAAGAACGGATCAGTATTCCATGAAGCGATTGCCATGTTGCGTCCTGGTTCAAGTGCGACAGTAATGTTTAGGTATGCTTGGATGACTGCAACGAGTATTGATGCTGTGAGACCTGCGCCGATCATGCGTTTGAAGTTTGTTGAGCCATTGCTTAATGCGCCTGCCATGTAACCGATAATGATCGCGTTAACCATATAGAACAGCATGCTAACGTCGCCAAAGAAGTTGTAGTTTGTCATACCATAGCTTGCATAGATACCATTGTATTGACCTGCACTTGCAACATAATAGAGACCACCCATAATGAAGCCAGCAGCTCCACCAGCCCACTTATTCCAAAGTAAACCAAGAACTAGTGGGACACCAAGGATGATCATCTGGGCAAAGCCTGAGACCAAAATGACTGCGATGATGCTATCAGCGCCCAAAATGTGATATTGACCGCCAACGTTGAGGTAGACTGCAAAGACATAGATTAGGAGTACCAGAATAAGCGGAATGATGATGCCGCCGAAGATGTCAGCTAGCTTGAATTTGTTTTCTGCCAATTTCTATCCCTTGCTTCTATGTTACATCGTGGCGTATTTATAAGTTTAATGCTTAGGCATCTGACATACTCCCTCTACGGGATTAAATGGACAAATAAGAGGCCTAGCTTACTGGAAAAGCGATTTGGTGCGTGAGAAAAGGGTTTACTAAAAACAAAAAAGAAGAAAAGGAAAGAGAGTTGGTTTATTGGCTGTTGCGTGCCATCTTGACGTTTGAGGCAAGTGGCAGGTTAGCCGGACAGACGTATGAGCATGTTCCGCACATTATGCAGTCCTGTGCCCACAGTTTCTCTGCTTTCTTGAAGTCGCCTTTGATGACTGCGTTGTAGATTGCTACTGGCTGTAGGCGTATTGGGCATGCGCTGACGCATCTACCGCAGTGGATGCATGCTGTTGGTTTGCGTGCTTTTGCGTGTGCTTTGTTTAGGCATAGTATGCTTGAGGTGCGTTTGGTGACTGGTGCATCTAGTGTTGCTAGCTGTACACCCATCATCATTCCGCCGACTACTACTGAGCCGCAGTCTGTGATGCTGTTTGCTTTGAGTATTTCGCTGATTGGTGTGCCGATTTTTACCATTAGGTTCTTTGGTGTTGGGATGTCTCCGTTTAAGGCTGCTACTCTGCTGATGAGTGGTTCGCCGTCGAATACTGCGTTTGCGATTGCGTTGATTGTTGCGACGTTCTGGACGATTGTGCCCATTTCGTAGCTGCGTTTGCCTGCGATTGGTTCGTAGCCCAGTATTGCTTTCTGCATCATGCCTGCGTCGCCCTGCTGGTAGGTTAAGTGTGTTGCGCGGACTTCAGTGTCTGGCTCGTTCTTGAATGCTTCTTGAAGTTTTGGTACTGCTTCAACTTTGCTTTCTTTTGTGACAACGATGACTTTGGGGTTGCCGAGGAGTTTGCGTACCACGCGTACACCGCGAACTAGGTTTGCGGTGCGTTCGATCATGACGCGTTCGTCTGCTGTGTCATAGGGTTCGCCTTCAGCGCCGTTTACCAGTAGGTGCTTTATTGGCTTGTCTGCTGGAACAGCTAACTTTACGCTGGTTGGGAAACCTGCGCCGCCCATGCCGACGATGCCTGCTTCACGTATGATTTTAAGCAGTTCCTCGTTCTTGGTGGATGCAAGTTCTGATTCTTTGATTGTGTTTAGTGGTTTGGCTTTGGTTTTTTTGCCGTCGTTTTCGATGTAGATTGCTTCTGTTGGGTATTCGAAGCAACTGTTATAGACGTTGTCGATTTTGATGACTGTGCCACTGATTGGGCTGTGGACTGGAGCGCTGACTTTTGCTTGGACATCCGCAATTTTTTGGCCGATGGATACGACATCGCCGACTTTAACCAGAGGGACGTTTGTGGCCCCCGACTGCTGGTTAGTCAGTACTACGGCGATTTTTGGGTCAGGGAAGATTTCGATTGGTGTTTTTCTTGCGACTTCTTTCTGTTCTGGTATGTGTACTAAGTTTGCCATTATATTCATCTCCCAAAGGGTTTGTTGATCCGTATCTTGTCAATAGCCGGAGTAAGTAAGTTCATGATCAACAGTGCTAGCAATGAGCCTCCGAAGAAACCCATAAAGGTTTGTATTATTACGGTCAAAACTGCGAGGCCGACGCCGAAGATGATTTGCCCGACTCCGCTGTATGGTGTTGTCGCTGGATCAGTTGCCATGAAGAACGCCATGAATATTGAGCTGCCGATGAAGAGTTCGAAGAGTAATCTTGCAATCAAATCTGCGTCGCCGAATGCTACTGAGAGTATCAGTGAGAGAACTGCAGTTGAGACTAGGAAACTTGCGGTGATTCTCCATTTGAAATATTTGCGTCCAAGTATGAATAGTGCGGTTCCTGCAATGATGACTGCGATGCTGCATGCGCCACCTGTCCATCCGTGGTATTTGGTCAGCAGCATAATCTGAGTGATGCTTTCAGGAGTGCCAATATCCATTGAGGTTGGTAATTGATAGCAACTTTGTAGGTAGCCACCGAATGCTGGATAACCTGCTCCGCCACCGTTGCTGCCAACGATGGTTGTTAAGCCGATTGGGCCGTTTAGAGATGGGACCGAGAGCATTCCAGTGATTGAGTGCCAAGAGGTAAGTAGTGTCACGGCTGTGCCTGGTAGTAGTACTAGGAATTTGGCTGCTGCTGCGGGGTTAACAAATTTCCTGCCTGCTAAGCCCATGACTTTCTTGAAAACGACTAGACCAAGTACTGTTATTATTGCGACATAGTAGAATGCGAGGGGGGCTTCAACTGGTACGCCCATTTCTGCGCCGATGGCCATACTTGGGAAGCCGAGGGTATAACAGCCTGTTACGATGAGGCCGAAGACTGCGGCTGACCAAGTGTTTACTTCACTGTCAGATGCTACTTTGCCAATTAGGAAGTCAAAAGCGACTGCGAGGCCGACTGAGATGACTGTACAGATAGCGAGAGTTAAGCCGAGGTTCCATCCGGAGGGGGTTGTGACCTGAGACCATAGGACCATGGAAACGATGAGTGTTGAGAGAATTGCAAAGAAAGTGTATTGCATCATACGGTTTTTAGTCATTGGACCGTGAATGTGCGGTGCTGGATTAACAACTAGTTCATTTGAGTTTTCGCTCATGAGTTTAACCTTCTCAAATGAAGTGTTATCTTTGAGCGGTGGCTTATTAAACTTTTTCGGGAACATGCCCTCGCATTCATTCAGGGCGGTTTTATTTACCCTAAAAAGTTATTTTTAGGTAAAAATTCGAAAGCGCGAGAAAAAACAACCAGAAAAAAGTCGTTTGAAAACGACAAAAAGCGTGTGCATTCTTTAGTTAACGAAGATTCTTATGTAAAGCAAACCTAATACCATCCAAACACCAACACTAAATGGGCAAAAAGAGCATGATACACGCAGACAGCGAACTGGAAGGATTAACGCTAACAGTGTACCTCTATGTCGCAAAAAAAGCTAAACCAGTAGGGCCACGCGACGTCATGAAAGGCACGAATCTTAGCAGCCCAAGCGTTGCGTATCGCCACCTGCAGAAACTGGAAGACGCCGGATACTTAGCTAAAAACGAGTACGGCGAGTATATCATTAAGCGTAAGGCGCCGATTAAGGGCAACGTGTGGCTCGGGCAAAATCTGTTCCCGAAGATGTGGCTTTACGGCTTAGTTTTCCTCTCAGCGCTCATTGTTGAGTTGGTGATTCTCTTCATCCACTTTGGAGTGGAAGACAATGAGTTCAAAGTTTTCTTCCTTCTGCTAACATTGATTACCGGCGGAGCCGCGGCAGTGTTCGGAGTTGAGGGCTGGCTTCAGAATCGCCGCAAACCGTCCGCTTCATCCGCGGAATAATACCGTGAAAGCGCGTTTAGTGTCCTAATCCATGGAAGAGCAGAATATCGGTTTACTTAGAGTAAATTTTATATCACCTAGCCCAGTCTATTCTCCATTGTGAATTAAATGAATCCTACAACAACCCCCTTGTTTATGGTTGTTTGGCGGTGTACTCGCAACTGTGTTGGCACTTGCACCTATTGCAGCTACATCAAAGATTACGCTAAAGACCAGGAACTGAGCACGGAACAAGCAAAACATATGGTTGATGAGATTGCGGACTTCGGTTCACAATGGTTCGGAATCAGTGGCGGAGAACCACTGGTTCGCCCAGACATCTGGGAAATCATCGAATACGCCGAGAAAGAACACGGATTAAACGTAAGTTTAATCACAAGCGGGTATGCGTGGGATAAAGACCGTTTTGACAAACTAACAAAGTACAACGTTAAAACCGCCATCAGCATCGACGGCACTAAAGCCTCAAACGACAAAATCCGTCGTGTCGGCGGCTACGACAAAGCACTCAACGCCATGAAGGAACTAAGCAGCGTTGGCCTACTTGACTGCTTAGTTACCACCATGACAAAGTTTAACATTAACGATTTGCCACACACCGCAGAACTTGCGGAGCAGTACCATGCACGCAGCGTCGTCTACCACAACCTCGTGCCAGTCGGACGCGCAGGCCAGCACATGGAAGACATCGCCCCAACACCCGACGAATACGAAAAAGCATTCGACGGCATCTACGAAATCCAGCGTAGACTCTATGGCAAAGTCAAAGTCAACGTTTACTCACCCTTCTACGCGCGCATAGTAAAACAGAAGAACTCGGTGGACTTCTGGGACTGGTTCAACGAAGGCTACCTCGGACGCTGCACAATCGGCGGCAACTACCTCGGCATCACAGAAAACGGCGACTACCGCAGCTGCGGCTTCCACGAAGGCTACAGAGTGGGCAATGTCAAAGAAACCAAACTGCGCGATGCATGGGCTAATCTGCAGAAGAGCGAGTTCCACCTTAAACTAAGAGACAAGAACAACCTCAAAGGCAGATGCAGCTACTGCGAGTATCGCGAAATCTGCGGTGGCTGCAGAACACGCGCTGAATTCTACACTGGTGACCTGTTTGCTTCTGACCCCGCATGCAACTATATCCCCAAGGTTCTCAAAGAGAACCCCAAGTTGTGTGAGGAAGTCATGAAAGCAGAGAAACTCGCACAAATCAAACAATAAATCCTTTTTTCTTATTTTTATCTATGAAAGAAAGAAGTTTACTGCTTAAAAGCAGTAAATTGGCTTTTTTGTTTACTACCGTTTCCTAAACCCCGTTTTGGGGAGTAGGAAGAATCTCGCCTGTGGCAGCGTCTACAAGGCAGTAGCCGTCATGTGTTAGAGGCATCAAATCTGACGCTGTGTTGTAAGCTACAATCTGCCACATGTACCTGTATGTAACGCCGTCTCGATTTACAGGCGAATAGTCAAGCGCCGGGGTCATAACAGCGTTCTCTATTACAGCTGTGTCTGATGTTGTGTAGCCATAGACTAGTTTAACATCGACTCTTGTAGCGTTAAGCTCCATAAGCGTGTCCGCTGTCCAGCCGGTTCGCTCAAACGCGATAGCAAGCGCGTCTTCCATGGGTATCGGTTGAGATAGCGTCTGGTTCTGGTTGTCAACTACTATTTTTTCCAGCAAGTCCCAATAAAGCGTATTATCATCCTTGTGTTGGGTTAATTCAATGTTTTTTTGTGATTCGTTATAGTACATTACTGCTGTGAAGCAGAGAGATATCACTAGAGCAGCCACTACGATTACTGTCAATATTGAGGTTTTATTCATTGAAATGCATTCCTAGAGTGTATAGACAGAAAATTGGATTATTGCGCTATTAAGTATTATTTATTCAGAATTCAGAGGTAATGTGCTCTATGCTGAAGAAGTTTGTAAGGCGGATTTAGCCGCGTGTTAACAGAAAGCAGGCGAAAAACCTGTGAAAGGGAACTTGGGTACGCGCCTACTCCTCTATCAACAGCCAAACCCGCCAAACGGTTGGCTATCCCTTGCATTCCTACCAACCTATAGCTTGCTTGGCAGATTTAAGAGAATGTGGTTGCATGACGCCTACAACAACTGAACCGCATGGAAAGAGACAGACACTTACTTTCTATAGCTGTTCACCTAACTGCTGTATTAGGAACTATATGCAGAAACCTATAGAGGGGCCTCTCACGGCTACATTCTTACGTTAGGTAGGGAGGGGGTCATCACTCTGAGACGGGTAGGTCCACTTTCCGCCGACAGAATCGTATACTGCTTTAAATAAGGGGGGTCTAGAAAGAAATCGCAGTTGACCTAAAGGAACATACGTTCCGTATACAAAAGCATCAACCAAACACAGCCCAGCAGCAATCCGCAGCCGCAAACCCCGCCAAGCAGTTTCATCGTAAACGTTATATGGCGTTTTAACGTCTAAGCAGTCACATATTGGGGCATCTACCTTGAAGGTTACTCTTGTCAATCCACCTTACCCTGAACATGCACATTCACATCCACCATTCATTCCATTAGGCATTGCATATTTAGGAGCCATCGCATTGCAAGCAGGCCACGAAGTCAGCGTCATCGACTGCCAAGCCGAAAAACTCACCATTGACGCATTCAAAACCCGCATCGCTCAGCACACCCCAGACGTAATCGGCGTAACTTCAACCACACTACTCTACAACCAAGCAAAACGCATCATAACCGCAGCTAAAGAAGCCCACCCAAACGCCGTCACCATGTTCGGCGGATCACATGTAACCTTCTGGGACACAAACGCATTAAACGAGTGCCCAGCCATCGACGTCATAGTAAGGCGCGAAGGCGAAACCACATTCCAAGAACTGCTCCAACGATTAGTAAATAAACAGGATTTCGTAGGCGTCTTAGGTACAACCATCAGAGGCCCAAACGGAGCCATAATCAGAAACGAAGACAGACCCTTCCAACAAAACCTCGACAGCCTACCCAGCCCAGCATATCACCTTCTACCAATAGACTCATTCCACCGCATGGGCAAAACCATCTTCCCACTCGTCACCAGCCGCGGATGCGTGCAATGGTGTGACTTCTGCAGCACAGTACGCATGTTCGGCAAAGGCTACAGATGGCGAAGCGCAAAAAAAGTAGTCGACGAAATGGAGGCGCTGCACAACAAATACGGTGAAAGCCAATTCACCTTCTACGACGACGCATTCACAATCAACCGCAAAAACACTATAGAGCTCTGCGACGAAATCATTAACCGCGGACTTAGAGTAGAGTGGGACTGCGAAACACGCGTAGACGCCGTAGACAAAGAACTTCTCGAGCGCATGCGACAGGCAGGATGTATCACCGTCTGGTTCGGCGTGGAATCCGGCTCAACCAAGATTCTGGAAAAGATGCATAAGAAAATTAACCGTGAACAAGTCAAAGAAGCATTTAAAACAGCCCAAAAAGCCGGATTAATGACCATCGCATCCGCAGTCATCGGCTTCCCAGGAGAAACCGAGGAAACAGCATGGGAAACCATCAACTTCATCAACAGCCTCAACCCAGACGACATCGGCTGCTACATCGCAACACCCTACCCAGGAACACCCATGTACGAGGAAGTCGTCAAAAACGGCTGGCTAAAAGTCACAGACTTCGACAAATACGACACAGCCACCCCAACATTTGAAACGCCAGACTTGAGCATGGAACGCCTGCGCGAAATCAAATACAAAGCACACCAAAAATTCTATCTACGCCCAAGCTATGTGTTCAAAATGATGCGTAAAGGCGGAACATACGGCAAAAGCGGACTGAAAACCTCAGCAGCATACGCGCTACGCGCCATGCACATAAAACTATCCTAAACCTTTCTTCAATCCACCGCTTACGCGGCTTTTTCATCTTTTGTTGCTCTTCTAAGAAAGCAATATATGCCATCCAACATAAGGAATCTAACCACTCAAGGCAACCAGATATGAAGATAACACTCATCAACCCACCTTACCCGCCAAGCGTACATTCACATCCACCCTTCATACCACTTGGACTCGCTTACCTAGGCGCAGTCGCAGAGAAAGCAGGGCACCAAGTCAAAGTCATCGATTGCCAAGCAGAGAAACTGAACTACGAAACATTCCGCAGCCGCATCGCCGAAACCCCATCTGATTTTATCGGCGCAACCTCAACTACACTACTCTACAAATCAGCAATGAAGATACTAACCATCGCCAAAGAAACCCAGTCGAACGCGGTTACTGCGCTTGGCGGAAGCCACGGCACATTCTGGGATGAAAACGCTCTGAAAGAGTACCCAGCGGTTGACATAATCGTGCGTGGTGAAGGCGAAAACACCATTGTTGAACTCGCGGAGAAACTTGAAGCAGGCGCGAAACTAGAAAGCGTTTTAGGCATAACTTACCGCGATGGGGAAGCAATACGGCGTAACCCAGACAGACCCTACATTAAAGACCTTGACAGCATACCGTTCCCGGCACATCACCTCATGCCACTAGACCAGCTCAAACACAACGGCAAACTCCTTGTTCCACTGGTGAGCAGCCGCGGATGCGTCTTTTGGTGTGACTATTGCAGCACCGTCCGCATGTTCGGCAGAGGATACCGCATGCGCAGTGCCAAAAACGTTGTTGACGAGATGCAGTGGGTTCACGAGAAATACGGCGTTGACCAGGTTACCTTTTACGATGACGCCTTCAGCGTTGACCGCAACCGTGTACTTCAAATCTGTGAGGAACTCAACGCTCGAAAACTCAAACTGTTATGGGATTGCGGTACCCGCGTTGACATGGTTGACAAAGAGCTTATGACAACTATGCGTAAGGCTGGTTGTATTGCGGTTTGGATGGGTGTTGAGTCAGGTTCTGAAGCCATTTTAGGTGCTATGAATAAAGGAATAAAACTTGAACAAACCCTCAAAGCCTTCAAGACTGCGCAAAAAGTCGGCTTAATAACAATCGCAAACGTAGTTTTGGGTTTTCCAGGCGAGACAGAACAGACAGCTAAAGAGACCATTCAATTCGTCAAAAAAGTCAACCCTGACGACGTTGGTTTCTATGTCGCTACACCCTATCCAGGCACACCAATGTATGAGCAAGTCATCAAAAACGGTTGGCTAAAAATCAGTGACTTCGACAAATTCGACACCGCAGGACCAACCTTCGAGACGCCACAATTAAAGATGGAAACATTGGCTGAACTTCGAGGCAAAGCCTACCAGCAATTCTACCTCCGCCCAGGCTACGTGCTTCATATGATGCGTAAAGGTGGAACTTACGGAAAATCAGCGGTTAAAACTTCAGGCGCTTACCTGCTTAGGGCTTTGCACTTGAAGTTCTGGTAACCTTTTTTCTTTACTCTTTCTTACAAAAGCAATTACTGCTAAAGCCACTACAATAGCGCCGAGCGTAACTGTGATTGACTGGAAATTTATTCCTATAGGCGAAAGCCCCAAGAATAAACCGGTTAAGCCCGCTAAACCGAAGCTAAGCGCAATCGAGAGTACAAGTGACTCTATTAGGTCTATGTGGTTTTTGCCCAGAAACAGGATGTTTACTAGACAGTAGCCGGGCAGAAAAACGATGAAGACAAAACTCAGTGCATAACGGATGTAGATCAAAGGCTCACTTTGAACGAGATAAGTGGCAAGTAAAGTAAGAACTGTGAATAAGAGTACTAATGCGAGCCATCTTGTTGGTTTCAAGGGAGCACTTCAACTGTACTGTTGTTATTTTTTTAACAAAGAAAAGAAAGGAAAAAGCTTATGCGAAAGCTTTGTAGATTGGGTGCGATTCGTCTGATGGTCTTGTTCCGAGATCAGCTGCTGCAGATGCAATGTATGTATCCGTGATTGCTGCTGCTGGGAAGACCCATTCGGCTTGTTCAGCTGGACCGACCATTAACCAGTTGGCGCCTGCCATCTGCATGATGGTGTTTGTTGAGCAAACTGGACCCTTGCGGAATTCTTTTGCAATGTTTGCTTTGACCCAACCCATGGTTGTGACAACGTTGCCGCTGCCTAATCCGACTGGATAACCATACTTCTCTTTCATGATGGTTATGGCTCTGACGGATGTACCCATGTCTGGTTCGAATGCTGGGATAGCTGTGTCGATGAGTGGTTTTGTGATTCCGCCTTTTTCGGCTAATGCTAACGCTTCAACGATAACATTCATTTTGCCTTCAAGGGTTGTGTCTTTTGGATCGTCTGCTAGAACAATAGACATCTTGATGCCGCTTTCTTTGAGGTTTGCAAGTTCAGCATCGGTAACTCCTTTGTAGACGGAGTTATAGAGGCATCTGTCTGTTAAACCCATTTTCTTTGCCAAGTTTGCTGCTGCCATACGGGTCTTTGGTGACATGGCATCGAGCATGAGTGGTGCGTCAGTGTGTTTCGGGACGAAGTCGATGTATTTTTCAAATGCGGTTTCTGTTGTTGCGACTATGTCTAGTGCGAACTTGACACCGGTAATGTCGCTTTGGGTTTGGCACCTGTTGATGATGTCTTCTGCTGCTTTGGCGTCGAAGATACCTTTGTTGGCATCCTGAACCATTTTTTGGCCTAGCCAGAAGATAGAGCCAATCAAGAAGGTTGGGTTCTCGCCTGGTTGACCGCCAATTTTTGCATTACCAATCTCGAAGACTTTTTGTTCTTTTTCGAATTTAAAGGCCATTAAAGATCCAGACCTATCAAGCTTATTTCTTTAATGCTTTCTTTGCAAGCTCTGGAGCTTCTTCCTTATTCTTGCCGAAGAGTGCACCAAATGCGTCTGCATCTTCTTTCTTAACGGCTGCGCCGCCCATGATGATGCCGACTTTGTCTTTGAGACCTGCTGCCTTTAGGAGTTCGTCGAGTTTTGCAAGGTTGTTCTTTGCTGGTACTGTGTTAACTGATAGTGCGATTAGGTTTGCGTTGTTTTCTTTTACTTTGTCAATGAATACTTGTGGTGCAACGCTTTTTCCGACGTCGATTGTTTTGAAGCCTGCGCGTTTTAGTGTGCGTCTGACTGCTTCTTTTGCTGTATCGTGCATGTCTGGTTCAATGTTGCCGATAACAACGATGCCTAATGGATTTTCTGGTTCTGGTGGTTCTTTTTCCATCATAGATTTTAGCCAAGACATATTAAACACCTTTTTCCTGTGTGATACTCTGGGGGTTTTTATACTCGAAATCCATATTTAACCTTTTACCAACAAACCAAAAGTAAGCACATTAAGCGGGAAAGCAAATGCCGAAATCAAACCGAATGTACGTCTTGTTGCTACTGATATTTTCGTTCGCATTTGTTTATCGTTTGCTTCTGCTGCTCTGGAGCGGTTTCCCACCCGGCGCCGATATTGGGCTGCATAATAGCGTGATTTACTCGATTACTGGCAGTGGAAACACTGACTTCCTCTATAATTACTATCATATTGGCGGCGGTGTCTCGTTGACTTTTCCGGGGTACCACATTTTCACTGCAGGCGTTATGCTGTTTACCGGATTGCCTGAGTATGTCGCGCATGCAGCAGTTGTCTCTTTATTCTCAGCTTTGATTGTGCTGTGCACGTTTCTGATTACTAAGCGGGTTTTCTCTGTCTCAGCAGCCTACATCGTGGCGTTCTTGGCGGCGATTTCGCGTTTCGACATAGAAATGCTCACGTGGGCAGGGTACCCCAACGTAATAACTTTGATGCTTATCCCACTCACTTATTACCTGTACTTGGAGAAGGACCGCTTCACGAAAGTGCCCTTTTTCGTGTCTACATCTATCCTTGCGGGCTCAATTTTCCTGACGCATTCTCTTAGTTCAGCCATGTTTATCGGTATTCTTACACCAGTCATCCTCTTTGTCTTACTGTGGCCTAAAGCTATGGGGACACAGCGAAAAACCGTGCTCTACTGGGTGCTTCCGATGGTTTTCGGCGCACTACTTGTATCACCCTTCCTGATTCAGGCAGTCCCAACTTATCTGGCGCAGTATGGCTCAGCAGAAATAGATAACGCAGCGTTCTCAAGGATTCTGGCTTACTGGATTGTGGCGCCGCTTTTCCTAATCGTCGGAGCTTTCTTTGCGTTCTCAACCAAGTACTACAAGAAGCTCTTGGCTTTGCCAACTTTTCTGCTTGCCATGTGGGTCTTTGTACCATTAGTATGCACACAGGGCTACCTCGTCGGTGCACCAGTAGACTACAACAGGTTCCTGTACTTCTTAGTGCTGCCGATTTTGGTGTTTATCGGTATATTGATGGATCATGGCGCCGAAACCATAGCTTTGGGCGTCGAAAAGTACAGGGGGCGAGTGCATCTTGGCAGATACAAGGTTAAGGTTAGCAAACGTATTGAGGGTTTGCAGAGGAAATTTGAGAATACAGGGCACAGACTTGCAGTTGTGTCTACGCGGAAGCGGATTTACTCTTTCTGCATTTTGGTGTTCTTGTTGTTCTCGTTTGTTGCATTGCCAATCTTTGTCACACCTTCGCTTGGCGTCGGCCAGACGCTGCAGAGTTACTATCAGACAATGGATAATCCAAAGTGGGAGGCAACCCAGTGGCTGAAAAACAACACGGCGCCGGGCTCCGTGCTTGTCGCGGACGCGTTGTATGGTTGGTGGCTTGGCGGATTCACTCAGCGGCCAACGTTGAGCGCTGTTGATCCGGCGTATTTGACGGTAAACCGCGAAGTCGATAATGCGTCATTCGCAGCCAAATTACTGGACACAGATTACATAATCGATAATGGCTACATTCAGGTCAGGGAGGACGGCTACGCTTCAAGGCATAACCCGGAAATTCTGGTGAAGCAGAACTGGACATATAACCCCTACTCGTTCTTCACCTTTGATGGTAACGGTTCCTCGATTGAGTACGAAATAAACGGCGTAGACCAAACAGCTAGGATTAACGATCTAGCCATCAAAGATATGCGTATCGAAAACAATAGCGACTATGCATCAATAATAGTAGTTAAAGGCAACAATGACTTCAACTATACGCTCTACTCAACCCTTTACAGGGATGTAAGATTTGTCAACGTAACGATGACGTTTACTGCTTTGCACCAGGGCGTAACTTTCAGTAAACTTGAAATGACAATTGGAACTAACGGATTACAAGTTAGATATGCTAACGATTTAGCCACAATTGGCTTGGTGGATCTTGGCACAAAATCTTTTGGTCAATTAATCTTCAGTACAACTCCTCAAGGTGATCCATACATTACCAAGATCGGCGGTGTAGTGAAAGTCATACAGGTAGAGTACGATTTGTCTGAGAAAGACTCAGGGCAAGTTCAGTTGCTTACAGGTGCATACTCTGAAACGAATAATCAGAGCAAATACGATAATCAAGGGGCGATCGACGACTACTTCTTAGATATCGTCAGAGGCAATCTGGACACCGCACTTAACAAGATGCCCACTGACTACGGCTGGGACAACTTTGACTATCAAGCGGAACTGCACAACAGACAGGCCAGCTACGTTGTACTCTCAATTAAAGACGACACTAACCCAGACAAGACAGAACTTGATGTCGACGCCAAATTCCGACTGGATCCCCTTTTTAGCCTTGTCTTTATTAACGAAGAAGTAGCAATTTATAGAGTAAACTGAGCTCCAGCCACGGGTGGGTAGCGTCGTCGCCTTGATAAACCAAAATCAAGCAGGCAAAATAGAAGTCATCTTCATAGCCGTTTTCTCAGTGCTCATCCTCATCATGTTCAGCTCCCTTATCTCCATGAACGGCGTACTTTTGGGCAACGATCCCGCCGTGCATTTAGAGAAGGCTCAAATTTTCCTCAATACCGGCGAGATTTCTCTTGCAAATCTGAGTTGGACGCCGCCGCTTTTCCAGATTGTACTCGCGATGATTATCTCGCTTAGCGGCGCAGCCGAGATCACTCAATACATCGTTATTCTAAGAATCCTCACAGTGGCGCTTAATTGGCTGCTGCTCATGTCAGTGTATCTTTTAGCTCGTAAGTTCTTTAACCGTAAAGTCGCTATCGCCGCGGTTATTCTGCTGCTGTTGTGCTTCCCGATCTATGAGGCTAACCAGTTCGGCGGCTACACTACGGTTTTGGCGTTAGCGTTTATGGCGCTGGTGCTGCTTTACACGCCGCTTGCGGTGGAGCATCATGGCTATTTGGTTGTGGCGTTCTTTGCCGCGTTTTCGCTTGTGCTCGGCCATCAGCTGGGCACTTTCCTTGCAGCGTTTATTTTTCCGCCTATACTGCTGTATATGCTCATCACGTCTAGGGGCAAAAACCTCAAAGTTGTTTTGGCGTTGATCTGCGGAGGCGGTATAGCGTTCTTTCTCTATTACTTCCAAGCCATGTACGCCTACATAGACTTGGTTATTGATTATGTGTTCTTCGCAATCAAGAGCTACGTGTACCAGATTCCAGCGGTGGGTTTCAGTGGGTTAAATACGAACTTTGGATTCGTTCTCCTCCTCGGGTTAGCAGGAGTCGGAGTGTCATTCTATGTTCTACGGAAGCAGCGTAAATCGCTGTACTGGCTCATACTGGTGCTGGCGTTGTTTGTACCGTTCTTTTTCGCGGAATCCTACCTTGTGGGCCTCTATATGCCGTTTGCATGGTTCATCTACTACGTTACAACGCCGCTTGTGATTCTTGCAGCCGTAACAGTAGTGTTCTTCGCCGACAAAGCCTACGCTTATTTCCTTAACCATCGAAGCGTTTTCAGAAAAAACTGGGTGAAAGCTGTCACTGTCGTCTTGATTGTAGCGTTAGCGGCAGGGGTTGTTCTTCGCGGGGACACAGTTTACGGCAAAATCACTGAGGCAGGAAAATACTACGCCACCACCGACCTGAAAGCCATGGACGCAGGCCTGTGGCTACGTGAAAACTACCCCGAAAACACGTCGGTTGTCGTCACCAAGGTTCCAGGTTTCTGGTTCCAAGAGTTCTCCGGCAAAAACGTGACCGCCCAAACCGACGAGACAGTGCAGTACATGGACGCCGCGGAAGCCGTGTTGACGTTGGCGTATGAGCTGGATCATCCGCGGACTATGCTTAAGGTATATCAAGCTAAAGGCGACACGCTGGATGAGTACTATATTTCGATGAGCGATGTCTGGAAGAGGGTATCATTTAGTTCGGGAAGCGGCGACGAATTCAGCTACACCCTAAACGGGGTTCGCCATGAAGTCAAACTTAACCAATTCAGTAAAGAAGTAGTGTTCCAAGACCAAACAGACCCAAAAAGCATCACCTTTGTCTTCACAA
>Ga0209723_1004474_pt1 | contig 15537 bp, 11 predicted proteins | sample BiotimSIPDNA_2_FD_185750 | JGI IMG/M metagenome (GOLD analysis project Ga0209723, IMG submission 185750) | Anaerobic biogas reactor microbial communites from Washington, USA - Biogas_R2 time_0 SIP DNA (SPAdes) (version 2) | ecosystem: Engineered > Bioreactor > Anaerobic > Unclassified | place... | reverse complement strand
CACACCCGGAAAAGCAGCCCAATGATAAACAGCGCTACGGCAATCAGCAGGGTGCCTACGGTGATGCTGCGAAAAGCAAGCATCAAGGCATCTAAATCGATGCTGCGCAAAAGCAAGGCAACAGCCAGGGCACTGATCCCCAACGGCAGCAGCCAGCGTAAAACAGCATTCAAGCGCGGTCTGGCAACTTGCTTTGCCACTAATCCTCCAAACGCAAGATGGCCATGAAGGCTTCCTGGGGAATTTCCACACTGCCGACCATCTTCATGCGTTTTTTGCCTTTCTTCTGCTTCTCAAGCAATTTCTTCTTACGGGTGATATCCCCGCCGTAGCACTTTGCCAACACGTCTTTGCGCAGCGCTTTAACGTTAGCGCGCGAAATGACCCGCCCCTGCGCGTAAGCCTGGATGGGAATGACAAACAACTGCCGGGGTATGATTTCTTTCAACTTACTGACCAGTGCCTGCCCCTTATGATAGGCATCATTCTTATGCACGATGGCAGTCAAGGCATCCACAGTCTCGTTATTCAGCAAAATCTCCAGCTTAACCAGGCTCCCAGCGCGGTATCCCAAGAAGTGGTAATCCATCGAAGCGTAACCGCGCGTGCCTGACTTTAACAAATCAAAGAAATCAACGATGATTTCTGAAAGGGGAATTTCAAAGCTGAGTTGCACCCGGTTAGCGGAGGGATAATCCTGGTCTAAAAAGACACCGCGTTTGCGCTTGATCAGTTCCATCACCACGCCGTAATATTCGGTTGGGGTGAAGATCTCCAGTTGCATCCAGGGTTCCAAAATTTCTGCAATCTGGCTTTCGTCTGGCAAATCTGCAGGTGAGTCAATCAGCAGCGATTCGCCTGTTATCAGCTGCACCTCGTACTCAACCGATGGGGCAGTGAAGACCACGTCCAGGTCATACTCCCGCTCCAGCCGCTCCTGGATGATCTCCATGTGGAACAAGCCTAAGAAACCACAGCGGAAGCCAAAATTAAGCGCTTCGGAGGTCTCTGGTTCATAAACCAAAGAAGCATCGTTAAGCTGCAGTTTCTCGAGCGCATCTTTCAGGTTGGCATAGTCCTCGCCATCGGTCGGGTAAACGCCCGCATAAACCATCGGCTTGGCTTGCCGGTAACCGGGCAGCGCTTTTGCTGCTGGTGTGGCCGCCAGGGTAATCGTATCACCCACGCGGCACTCAGAAATGGTTTTCAAGCCAGTGGCAACGTAGCCCACATCACCAGCCTCCAGGGCTGCGATAGGGATCATATTCGGCGAAAACACGCCAATTTCAACTGGCTGCACTTTGACGCCATTCGCCATCATCATCAGTTTATCTTCACGCACCGCGCGCCCGTCAAAGACGCGCACGTAAGCAATCACACCCTTATAAGAGTCGTAATGCGAGTCAAATATCAAGGCACGCAAGGGCTTTTCAATTTCCCGCGTAGGCGGCGGCACGCGCGCTGCCACAGCCTCTAAAACCTGCTCCACGTTCGTGCCGGCTTTAGCGCTGATGGCAATGATTTCTTCTTCGGGTGTGCCTAATAATTGAACAATGTCCTTTTTGACCGTATCCACCATGGCTGAAGGCAGGTCAATTTTATTAATCACCGGGATGATCACTAGGTTGGCATCCAATGCCAGGTAGAGGTTCGCCAGGGTCTGCGCCTCGATGCCCTGGGTGGCATCCACCACCAAAACCGCCCCCTCGCAGGCGTACAATGCCCGGCTGACCTCGTAATTAAAGTCCACGTGCCCGGGGGTATCGATCAGGTTAAATTCGTAGCGTTTGCCATTCTGCGCGGCATATTCCATCCTGACCGCAGAAGCCTTGATCGTCACGCCTTTTTCGCGCTCCAGGTCCATGGTATCCAAGACCTGTTCCGTCATTTCACGGTCAGAGATAGTTCCGGTCAGCTGCAGCATGCGGTCTGCCAGGGTAGATTTGCCATGATCAACATGGGCAATGATACAAAAATTACGTATATTTTCCATTAATGTCACTCAGTATAATCGAAAGTCTCAATCTGGAACACCTGCCAGCGCCTGCGCAATTAATGCCGTGAGGTCTAGCTGCCCTGTCCCATCCCCGCTTGCCAATTCCACCAGGAACTCAACATTGCCTTTGGGACCCTTGATGGGCGAGGCAATCAAACCCCGCACACTAAAACCTAAAGCCTGGGCTTGATTCAAAACGCGTTCCAAAACCTCGGCATGCACCGCTTGGTCTTTGATTACCCCGGCATGCACCCTTGCCTGCTCACGGCCTGCCTCAAACTGCGGTTTGATCAATGCAATTACCCCGCCCGGTTGATCGGCAAACCACTTTTGGATTTGCGGCAGCAGGTATGCCAGGGAAATAAACGACGCATCGACCGTAACCAGCGCAACCGGCTCCGGCAAAGCAGCTAAGTAACGCGCGTTAGTACGCTCCATGACCACCACGCGCGGGTCCTGGCGTAGTTTCCAATGCAAAATGCCGTAGCCCACGTCAATAGCATACACCCGCACTGCGCCATTCTGCAGCAGGCAGTCCGTAAACCCGCCCGTCGAGGCGCCCACATCAGCACAGACCAGGCCTGTAACGGTCGTGTTAAAGGCTTCCAACGCGGCCATAAGCTTGATCCCACCGCGTGAAACAAATGCTTCGCCCTCATCTATGCTGATGCTGGCCTGTTCAGCAATCATGACGGAGGGCTTCAACACCAGCTCGCCGTCCACCCGCACCTGCCCAGCCATCACCAATGCCTGTGCTTTCGCCCGGCTCTCCGCCAAACCTAAGCGCACCATCATCAGGTCTATCCTTGTTTTTTGCATCAGCTAATTTTAACATTGAAATTAGGAAATTCCCCAGCCTGCTTTGCAGATCTACCCAGTAATACAGTTTTTTTAGCCTGTGCTTAGAATGTGATAACATTTTAAACATGCTGAAGTTAATCCTCGAAACCATGCGTCCGCGCCAATGGACCAAGAATTTTGTCATCCTGGCTGGTTTAGTTTTTGACCGGCAGCTTGGCAATTTGGAGTCGCTCCTGCGTGTTTTGGCTGCGGTGCTCCTCTTTTGCCTGGTGTCCGGCCTGACATACCTGGTCAATGACATGCTGGACTTGAAAGCAGACCAAGCCCACCCCGAAAAGAAAGCCCGCCCCCTGGCTTCCGGACGCCTGCCTGTAAAAGTAGCTGTGAGTGCAGCCATCATCTTAGCGCTGCTCGTTTTTCCAGCTGCTTTCCTGCTTTCATTCGCCTTTGGGCTGATTTGTGTGGTTTATTTCCTCTTGATGCTGGCCTATTCAAAATGGCTCAAGCATATGCCCATCATCGACGTCATCGTCATTGCCCTGGGCTTCGTGCTGCGCGTCTCAGCGGGTTTATTCGTCATCACGGTCAACTACTTTTCGCCCTGGTTATTCGTCCTGACCACCCTGCTGGCATTGTTCTTGGGTTTTGGCAAGCGCCGGGCGGAATTGGTAGCTTTAGAGGCGCAAGCCGGGACGCACCGCAAAGCCCTGCTGGGATATTCCATCCCGCTTTTAGACCAGTACATTATCATCGTCCTTTCTGCCACGCTGATCACTTACTGCCTCTACACTTTCACCGCGCAAATGACCCCAGAAAACCATGCCATGATGTTCACCATTCCCTTTGTGCTCTACGGTCTTCTGCGCTACCTATTTTTACTGCACCACAACCAGTTTGGCGCAGCCCCAGAGGAAGTGCTGCTGCGAGATAGGCCTATCCAGGCTGCCATTTTGCTGTGGGGCTTGTCTGTAATCATCGTTTTATACCTGCTCTAAAAGCGAGGTTAGCATGCCGTCTTCATTTGCATCCGCACCCGGGAAAATCATCCTCTTTGGGGAGCACGCCGTCGTTTACGGCCACCCCGCCATCGCCATTCCCCTCACCGGTCTGCGCGCCAAGGTAACTGTTTCAGCCTTAATTTCAGAAAAACCGGGTACCCTGCGCATCCAGGCACCCGATATTGACCTGGACGCGCTATTTACAGATCTCCCACCCGATAACCCGCATACCAAAGCGCTGCAGTTGGTGCTGGACTTCCTTGAAATCAAACGCGTGCCCACCTGCCTGGTGCGTATCACTTCCCAGATCCCTGCCAGGGCTGGGCTCGGCTCTGGTGCCGCGGTTGCCGTAGCCACGATTCGCGCCTTCGGTAACTACCTGGGTCATTGGTTGGAAGACCAGGATGTAAGCCGCTTGGCCTTAGAGGTTGAAAAATTACACCACGGCACGCCTTCTGGGATCGATAATGCCGTGGTTACTTACGAAAAGCCCATTTTCTACATCAAAGACCGCTCCCTTAAAATTTTGCAGCCGCAAAAAGACATGCACCTCCTGGTCGCAGATTCCGGTATCAGCCGCTCTACCGCTGAGACCGTCCAGCAAGTACGCCTGGCGAAGGAAGCCCAACCAGAGCAGTATCAGGCGCTTTTTAGCGAAATTTCGCGCCTCACCTATGAAGCCAAAGAGATCATAGAGTCGGGCAACCTACCCTGCCTCGGCCGGCTCATGGACCAAAACCAGGCATTGTTAGTGTCAATGGATTTGAGCTGCCCTGAGCTGGACCAGTTGATCCAGGCTGCCCGCTCGGCCGGTGCTTTTGGTGCCAAGCTCTCTGGCGGTGGCAAGGGCGGGCACATGCTGGCACTGGTCGCAGATTACAACCTCGAAGCGGTTCGCGAAGCGCTCCTGCAAGCTGGCGCCGCCCACGTGGTCCAGAGCCAGTTGCTTCAAACCTCTTCGGAAAGATAAGCAGCATGGTCGACCCTGATCTCATTTTTATTAAGCTGGGCGGATCGCTCATTACCGATAAAGATACCCCCAACACTGCCCGGACAGGGCAAATCCTGCAGCTCCTGCAGGCCATTCAATTTGCGCGCAAACAGAAGCCCGCTTTGAAGATCATTTTAGGGCACGGCTCCGGTTCTTTCGGGCATACTGCTGGCGACCGCTTCAACACCCGCGCAGGCGTAACCAGCGCAGCCGATTGGCAGGGCTTTCAGCTCGTATGGCAGACTGCCCATGCCCTGAACCAGATTGTTATCGAACAGTGCCAGGCTGCAGGGTTGCCCGTTATTGTTTTCCCGCCTTCAGCTTGCGTCCTAACAGATAACCACCAGGTCGTGTGCTGGGAACTTGAACCGCTGACTACTGCCTTAGCACACGGCTTGCTGCCCTTGGTATTTGGCGATGTGGTCTTTGACAAAAGTATCGGCGGCACCATCCTTTCCACCGAAGAGCTATTTGCGCACCTCGCCCCCATCCTCAAGCCCGCCCGCATCCTCCTGGCAGGCATCGAGGCCGGTGTTTGGGCAGATTACCCGGCCTGCACCCAGCTTCTGCCGCTCCTCTCAGGCGATAACTATCATGAAGATACCCTGCAGGGTTCTGCCAGCGTAGACGTGACCGGGGGCATGCGCAGCAAAGTCAACCTGATGATTGCGCTCTGCCGCCAGGTGCCAGGTTTGCAAGCCCATATCTTTTCTGCCCTCGAGCCCAGTGCACTGGGTCAGGTCATTTTAGGCACAGACCTAGGCACGCGCATCAGCGCCTGAGCCATTACGCGCCCCAGCCGATCCCCCAAATTTAAGATTACTGATAACAAAAAAACGGTAACCTTGGCAGTTTTAAGCGACTGGACTGGTCTTTTCAGTTGTGCTTGGCACAAGCGCTTGTTCGGCTTGCAAGGCGCGCTTATCGGCTATCCTGAAAAAGGGGTAATACCCAGCAAAACTGATCAGGATGATCAGCACTTCCGATATGGCTACGCGCAAACCACCTTGCAGAAAGCCATTGAACACGATCGGCGTGCCAATTGGCAGAAATGCCCCCATCAGCCGCGGCAGGATATCCAGCTCGATCAAAAAATAAGGCAGCAGCAGACCCACTACTGGCAGCAGGATAAACGGTACGGCCATGATCGGGTTTAACACCACCGGGAAGCCAAATATAATCGGCTCGTTGATGTTGAACAAACCCGGCAGCAGCGCCAGTTTGCCAAGCTGCTTATAGCGGTTGGATTTAGCCAGGAATGGCATCATCAACACCAAGCCAATCGTCATCCCCGAGCCGCCCAGCAGAACGTAACGCCACAGTGCCAGGGTCAAAACATGCGGCAGCGGTGCCCCAACCGCAAAGGCGTTCATGTTTTCAATGGAATTAGGCATGAACAGAGCCAGGAAAAACGGCAGCAGGATACCAAAACCGTGTATGCCCATTGCAAACATGATATTGGTCAGCAAAACCAAGGCTAACATCGACCAGATGCTGGTCTGCAAGCCCTTCAGCGGACCGGTGATGATGCTGGCAATGAATTCGTGCATGCTGCCCAGCCCCAGCCAGCCCATCAACGCCCGAACTAGTAGGAAAACCACCGCGATCAGGAAGGCAGGGATGAGCACAGAAAAAGACCGCCCGATGATTTCCGGCACGCTTTCCGGCATGCGGATTACCCAGCCGCGCTTTTGGATAAAATCATTGATCTTGGCTGTAAGGAATGCCGTCAGCATAGCCGTGATCACACCTGACCCGCCGATCCATGTAAAGGGGATGGCCAGGTTGCCGTTTGCATCGCTGCCCAGGGGCGTCAGGATCAGAAAAGCCATTATGGCAAGCGTGCCGGTCATGGCAGCGTCCTGCGGGTAACCCATCTTTTTAGTCAGGCTGTAAGTAATCCCAAAAGCAATGTAAACCGATAAGAGGTCCGAGGTGAAGCGCGGCACGAGCACCAGCGCATCTTTAAGCCCCACTCGGCTGATCCAATCCTGGTAAGCGCCGATATCCACCCCGCTCAGCAGCGAAAACAGCGCCCCCACCAAAATAATCGGTAAGATCAGCATAAAGCCGTCGCTGATCGCGCTCAGGAAAATATTCGCGCTGATTTTCTCCGATAGCGGGGTCAAAGTGGTTTCTAAGCGGTTGAGCAGGTTTGATTTTTTCATAAATCCTCGCCTTACTTTTTTTAGTTGTAACTTAAGTGTTTCAATATTTATAATCATTATACCTTTATGGGTTTAAGCTATTAGTCTCACAGAAGTCAACAGAGGGTCATATTTAATTCCTAATTAAATAGTTCAATCGATGTGAAACGCACGTTACCTGTTATAATATTGAAAATGCGTTTCCCGGGAGGCTATTATGAATCCGAAATCCATTCTTTCATCATCGATGCTAATTCTTTTAACTCTGGTTAGTTGTGCTCCAGCTCTGCAAAAGCCACAACAAGATGTATCTATAGTCCCTGCTGCACATATTGAAACAAATGTTGATTTATCGACTCCAGTCGCAACTAGTACACCTAAACGGACACTAGCTCCAACAATCACACATTCTTTAACTCCATCATTTACTCCAACTTTCACTTCAACACCTGCCAATATCTCAATGGAAAATTTAAACAAGTTGGCTTTAGTGAAGAGGTTAGGCAAAGAAAATTCTTTCGAATATTTTGAAACTATCTCACTTAGTCCAAGCAAAAGTTTTCTGGCAATTTCTGGCCAAATAAATGATACAGATTCTGGCGTAATATTCGATACTGAATCGTTTAACGTAGTTACTACTTTCAAAGGTCTCAGGAATTTGGTTTTTTCATTAGATGAAAGTAAGATTGCTGGTTCTAATAATGGAGATATCGAAATCTGGGAGATATCTTCATCAAACAAAATCCAAACTATCAAGGGGTCTCCTAACCAAATAAGTAGATTAGCCTGGTCATCGGTACTAAATGAGATTGCAGCTGTAGATACCGAAAATAACTTGTACATTTGGGATGCAATCTCAGGCGAAGAGAAACTACTTGAAGTATTACCAAGTCTTGAAAATTTTTCCAGATATGGAAAGTTAGAATATTCTCCCGCTGGCACCTTGCTGTCAATCATTGGTCTTGATTCTACACTCCGAATTTGGAATGGCGAAGTGATAAAGAACCTTCAAGGACATACAAAAGTCATTACTTATTCATCATGGTCCCCAGATGGTGAGTTTATTGCAACAAGTAGTAATTTTGAACAGAATGGATACATTTGGCGAATGTCAAATTTTAATAAGATTATTGAGCTTTTTGGTCAATATAGGCTTAACAACATTTCGTGGTCACCAATAGGCAACCAATTAGCAGCAGCTGATGTAACTGGAACAATAAAAATTTGGAACGCCAAAACAGGGGGCTTAGTAACGCAATTTGATAATGCTGAAAGCTGTAATTTTATAGCATGGGCACCAGATGGAAACAAAATTGCTGGAATATATATTTCAGGTATAAAAGTTTTTGATATATTAGCTGGAAAAGAATATTCACAAATAGAAAACATTCAAAACAGAAATAATTTTCTGATCTGGGTAGATAATGGTTTACTCTTATTTAATTATGACGCCAGGGCACAATCATGGAACATAGAAACTGGCGATACAAAAACGTTCATTAATCCTGAAATTGGTACAGCCGCACTTTTAGCAATATCACCAGATGGTAAGAAATTAGCATATGTTGAGAATGGCGGTAAAGTAAATATTATAAATAGCGAAAACTCTGAGGTTGTACTGAGTATTAACAGTGGCATTCGGGAACAATTAAGTGATGTTTCCTGGTCTTTTAACAACAAAATGCTTGCTGTCAGTAGTGGATGGGATCAAAAAGTAGTAGTTATCAATATCGAAACAGGTGAAATTACTAACATAATTGAAGATGATTTATTCAAAAATAATTTATATATCTACCTAGCTTGGTCAAAAAAGGAAAACGAATTAATTATCAGTGCAGCTAATGGGAAAATTCTGGTTTGGGATATTAAAACAAATAATTACAATAGAATACTAGAAATGCATGAAACTTCTACACTAGATTTAGAAATATCAGCTGATGGCGATAAGTTAGCAGCAATCGGTTTTAGAGGTGAAATTTACATTTGGAATACTGCCGATTGGAAAGTTGTTACAGTCTTTCAAGACACAGTTGATAGGTTAATTATTGGTAACTTGGACTTTTCACATACTGGAGAACACTTAGCAGTATTAAAAAACAGTTGGGAAGATCTATCTTCCGAGGAGCGGAGTACTTATCAAATTTGGAATATAAATTTAAAAGAACTTGAATTAGCCTGGGATGGAAATTTTGCTTATAGCATGACATTCTCCCCTGACGGTTTATTAATTGCTTCTTCAGATGGTAGTATTTGGGATTCTTTTACTGGTCAATTTATAACAAAAATTGATAAGGAAATGGCTCGTACTGTAGTATGGACACCTGGTTCTGAAAATTTAATTTTTACAGGTTATGTTGCTTCATTTTATGGTATTAATCCTTAGTCATTAATTGCAGAAGAAAATAAATTAATCACAATTTACCGCTTAGAAAAAAGTAAGAATTATGAATCTGACCTTAATTCTAGTAAATCTTTATGCCTATTTCTTCATTTTTTTACTTAATCCCTATGCATTTACTTCCAGTATAATAGACCCCGAACGAGGAGATTGATAGATGATTTTCACCCGCCAACAACTTGAAGAATTGGAAGACCAGGCCTTAGCGCCTTATGCTATTCACAGCAAAGACTCGAAAGGCCGCAAGTATCCTGAAGAGGAACCTGACTTTCGCACGCTCTTCCAGCGCGACCGTGAACGCATCCTGCATACCACCGCTTTTCGACGCTTGGAATATAAAACCCAGGTTTTCATCATTCATGAAGGCGATTACTACCGCACCCGCCTGACCCACTCGCTCGAAGTAGCCCAACTCGGCCGCTCGGTAGCGCGCTCGCTGGGCGCCAATGAAGACTTGGTGGAAACCATCTGCCTGGCACACGACCTCGGTCACCCGCCTTTTGGGCATTCAGGTGAGACCATCCTGGCTGACCTGATGAAAGATCACGGCGGCTTCAACCACAACCGCCACTCTGTGCGCATCGTCACCCAGCTCGAAAATCGCTACCCAGATTTCCCCGGCCTTAACCTCACCTGGGAAGTCATAGAGGGCATGGTCAAGCACGAAACAGATTATGATGTTTCGGACGCCAGTGATTACGACCCCCAGCTGCGCGGACACCTAGAAGCGCAGATTGCCAACGCTGCCGACGAGATGGCTTACACCTCGCACGACCTGGATGACGGCTTGCGCTCGGGCATGATTACCCCCGCCCAGTTGGAAGGCATCGCCATTTGGGAAATCGTCAACGAGAGCATCGGCCGCCGCAAGTCCGATACCATCGATGACTTGGCCCGCCACCAAATCATCCGTCGCCTGATCGGCTTTGAAGTGACTGACCTGATCCAATCTGTTGACCGCTACCTGCGCAAGAGCAATGTCAAATCATCCCTGGCGCTGCAGCAGTTGCCCTTCAACGTGGTTGGCTTCAGCGAAGACATGCACCACCGCAACCGCGAGTTAAAGGACTTCTTGTTTGCCAACCTCTACCGCCATTACCGCGTGGTGCGCATGGCAAATAAGGCTGAGAAAATTGTGGCAGACCTCTTTAAGGCTTACATCGACACCCCTACCATGCTGCCCGAACCTGCCCAGGCTTTAATTGAAGAGCGCGGGCTGGAAAGAACAGTTTGCGATTACATCGCCGGGATGACCGACCGTTTTGCCATCGACGAGCACAAGCGCTTGTTTGACCCAGACGTCCTGCCCTGAACCCAACACCACCATCCAATCGGAGTTTGTTATGAATGATGTATTTTATTTAACTAAAGAAGGTAAAGTGATGTTAGAAGCCGAACTGGCTGAACTGAAAGGTCCAGAGCGGACCAAGTTAGCCCTGAGGCTGAAACATGCCATTGAAATGGGTGATCTCTCGGAAAATGCCGATTACAAGGCCGCCAAGGAAGACCAGGGCTTTTTAGAAGGGCGCATCCAGGAGATCGAGATGATCCTCAAAAATTCACAGGTCGTCGAACGCGATGACCATATTCCCGGCCAGGTCAATATTGGCTCAAAAGTAACGGTGCAGGAAGAAACCTACCCAGAGGAAGTTTTTTACCTGGTTGGCGGCAAAGAGGCCGACCCGCGCCAAGGAAAAATCTCCTACGAATCCCCCATCGGCAGCGCCCTGCTGGACCGCAGGGTTGGCGAGACCATCGATGTAATAACCCCAAATGGTATCCTGCACCTTAAAATACTCAAGATTGAATAAGCAAACCCACTTTTATACAACAAGCCTGGGCATTTTGACCCAGGCTTGTTTTTTGATTACATATGAAATTAAAAAGCATGATTCCAGGCAATGCTAGGTGCCCTAACTATTACTTGAAATTACGCTTGCAAAAGCACAACGAAACCCGCTTGCCCTGCTGAGGTTGTTAAATCCTCGAATCCGCCTATAAGAATAGGTCCGATTATTAAATTGGCTGCAAGATGCACCAAAAAACCCCTAAACTAGCTTTTTTGAATGATATAATAATAGGTGCTCAAATATGAAAGATCACATTTTTAGTCAAAATCAAACAACCCATATCATAAGGAGAGAAAAATGTCTAAGAAAGTCAGTATTTTATTAGTCGTCATGCTCCTGGGTGTTGCATTGTTGAGCGCATGCAAAACCGAGGAAGTCATCACCGACACCGAACTCAATGTTCTGTGCACCCCTCAAGAACAATGGTGCCAGGGCATGAAGCAGGAGTTTGAAGCCTTGTACGGCATCACCGTCAACTATGTCCGTATGTCCTCTGGTGAGGCGCTGGCACGCATCGAAGCTGAGAAAGATGCCCCAACCTTTGATATCTGGTGGGGTGGCCCGATCGATAGCTTTGTTTCTGCCAAGGGCAAAGGCCTCCTGGAAGCCTATGACTCCCCCAATTACAAAAACATCCGTGAACCTGAAAAGATGAAGGATGTAGATAACTACTGGGTGGGCGTTTATGTCGGCAGCCTGGGCTTTGCCACCAACGCTAACTGGCTGGCAGATAATCCTGGTGTGGAAGCACCTACCTCCTGGGATGACCTGCTGAAGCCCGAGTTCAAGGGACAGATCATGGTTGCCCATCCCTCCACCTCAGGCACCTCCTATACCGCACTGGCCACCATCCTGCAGCTGCGCGGTGAGGAAGCTGGTTGGGAATATATCCAAAAGTACGCCGGACAGGTGTCTCAATTCACCAAGAGCGGCGCAGCCCCTGCCAAGTTCGTAGGCTTAGGTGAAGCTGCTGTCGCCATTGTCTTCTCACATGACACGGTCAATGAGATCGAGAATAACCAGATGCCGCTGGTGCTGAGCTTCCCCGAAGAGGGCACCGGTTATGAAATCGGCGGACAGGCTATCTTGAAAGGCGCAAAGCATATGCAGGCTGCCAAGCTTTGGTTTGACTGGGCTATTTCACCAGAAGGCCAGGCTTTAGGCCCCAAGTACGCTGCCTACCAAGCACCAACCGTCAAGGGCGTGGAACTCTCACACCCAGAGCTGCTGGAAGTTAACCTGATTGATTATGACTTCATCTGGGCGGGTGAGCACAAGACTGAGTACGTTGACAAATTCACCAACGAAATTCAGAGCGCAGATAATCTGAAGCAGTAAAAAGTTTCAACTTTAAATCTGGGCGGTTATGAAACCGCCCAGATTTCATAATAGGAGGAGCATGCAGACCATCCCTTCAAGTCCGGTACCTCCATCCCGAAAAACCTCTGGGATAACCAGGCGACTGCGTGAGTTTACTTTTCTCGGCAGGGACCCTGTTCTTTCAATTAGTCTATTAATTTCCGGTATTTTTATCTTTGTTTTTGTCATTTTTCCCCTCTTCAGATCTATCGTGGGCGGATTCATTTCAAAAGAGGGAGCCTTCGACCTGACCTATTTTGCGCGATATTTTGACAGTTATTATGGCCCAGCCCTGCGCAAGGCATTTCTCGATACGATGCTGATGGGTTTGCTGACAGCCACATCAGGCACGCTGGTAGGTTTTATATTTGCTTATGCCATTGTTCGCTGCAATATCCCTGGCAAGCGCATTGTGCACTGGCTAGCGCTCGTGCCCACAGTTTCGCCGCCTTTTGCCCTAGCCCTGAGCATGATTCTCTTATTTGGGCGCAGCGGGTTGATTAGCAACAGGCTGCTTGGCATTCAATTTGTGCAGGGCATGAACGATGTCTATGGGCTGGATGGACTGGTGATCGTTCAAACCATCACCTTCTTTTCTGTTGCGTACTTGATTATCAAGGCCATGCTCGAAAGGTTGAATCCAGCCATGGAAGAAGCTGCTGCCAGCCTGGGTGCCGGGCGTTTTCACCTGTTTCGCACCATCACGCTACCCCTGCTGGTGCCTGGGATCGCAGGATCCTTCCTACTGTTGTTTGTTGAATCGCTGGCTGATCTTGGCAACCCCTTGTTCATCGCCGGCAACCGCACGGTCCTCTCAGCCCAGATCTTCCTGGCGGTGATTGGTGAATACAACTACCAAAAAGCTTCTGCCCTGGCGCTGGTGCTGATCATCCCCACCCTGGTGATCTTCCTGGTACAGAGATATTATGTCAACCGCAAGGTATATATCTCGGTGACAGGCAAACCGGCCGGTGCCCAGATCCTGGAAAAAGATCCACTGATCCGCTGGATTGTAATTACCATCACCTATATCATCATTGCTTTTATTATTCTGCTTTATGCCACCATCGTCTACGGATCCTTTGCCAGTTCTTGGGGAGTAGACTTCACACCCACACTTAGGCACTGGGAAATGACTGTGACGCGTGGTATCGAAGCCATTTTGGATACCACCTTCCTGAGCGCGCTGGCAACGCCCTTCGCAGCTATCCTAGGCATGGTCATCGCTTGGCTAGTCGTCCGTAAAAAGTTCACCGGCAAGGATGTGCTTGATTTTTCCTCCAACCTGGGCGGCGCGGTACCCGGCACAATCCTAGGCATCGGCTTCGTGCTGGCATTCAATAAGCCGCCACTTGCGCTCTCAATTATCATTTACGCCATCCTGGCACTGTTTTACGCCCAGCTCATCGGCAAGCATGGGTTGGAACGCATCCTGATCCTCGTTATAGGCACAGCATTCGGGGTGGCACTGACCTTAATCAATGAGCGCATCATGTTCTACATTCTTGGTGGGCTATACGTCATTATCGCCGCTATAAAGTTCATAACCACAAAAAAAATCAGTAGTTCCCTGCTGGCAGCCCTGATTGGGGTCTATGTCATGTCAACCAACTGGGCTACAGCCATTGGCAGGCCAATCGCCAACTTGAGCCGTTCTGTGCCTCTCGGTTTCTGGAGCAATGCTATTTTCCAGTTTTCGGATCACATCAAGGTGTTGATTCAACCTACGCCGGCCCTTTTAGCCATCGCATTGATCATTGCCAGCATCCTGCTGATTCAAAACACAGAGGGGAAGTGGCTGCGCATTGTGTTAGGAATCCTGGGCCTAACGGCACCCTGTGCACTGATCTTCCTGGGTGTACCCTTTGCCATGGTTGGCAGCGCTTACATCATCATGGCTGCCTTCATTGTGCGCAGTGTACCGGCTTCGGTTCGATCGGGTGTAGCTGCCCTGCAGCAAATCGACCCATCCATTGAAGAAGCCTCAAATATCCTAGGCGCAGACGCCCAGCAGACCTTCCGCAAAGTTACCCTGCCGCTGATCTTACCGGCCCTTTTTGCAGGCCTGATCTTCAGTTTCACCAGGCATATGACCAGTGTTTCTGCCATCATCTTCCTGATCGGTGCCAAATGGCGCATCGTCACAGCGTCAATATTAAGCGAATGGGAGCAAGGCGGTGTCAGCATTGCTGCAGCCTATTCAACCGTGATCATCGCCTTTGTGTTGGTCGCTATCTTTGTATTGAACCTGCTGGTAAACAAGCTCTTTAAAGGCAGGGGCTCAGTCGATATGACACAGGGTTTTTAATGAGATTATCAATGAGGTTAAAACAATGTATCTTAGTTTAGAAAATATCACCAAAGTATTTCCTCCGCGCGGAGGAACAGCTGAAGTCACCGCGGTTCATGATATCAGCCTTGAAATCGAAAAAGGGGAGTTGGTCACCCTGCTGGGGCCTAGCGGCTGCGGCAAGACGACCACCCTGCGCATGATCGCAGGCTTTGAATTTCCAACTACAGGAAAAATCATCCTGGATGGTCAGGAGATCAATGCCCTGCCTCCCCACAAACGTGATATGTCAATGGTTTTTCAGAGTTACGCCATTTTCCCGCACCTGTCGGTTTTTGGCAATATCGCTTACGGGCTCAATGTCCAGAATTTGTCCAAACCTGAAATCCAGAGACGCGTGGATAACGTGCTTGAACTGGTTCACCTTGAAGGCTTTGGCGATCGGGCGCCTACCCAGCTCTCCGGTGGGCAGCAGCAGCGTGTTGCCCTGGCACGCGCGCTGGTAATGGAGCCCAAGGTGCTGTTGATGGATGAGCCACTTTCGAACCTTGATGCCAAATTGCGGGAAGAAATGCGCACGGAAATTCGGCGCATCCAGAAGGAACTGAACATCACCAGCGTTTACGTCACCCACGATCAAATTGAGGCAATGACCCTTTCAGACAGGATTGTAATCATGAACCAGGGCATTATTGAACAGATCGGGT
>Ga0209723_1004467_pt1 | contig 15565 bp, 10 predicted proteins | sample BiotimSIPDNA_2_FD_185750 | JGI IMG/M metagenome (GOLD analysis project Ga0209723, IMG submission 185750) | Anaerobic biogas reactor microbial communites from Washington, USA - Biogas_R2 time_0 SIP DNA (SPAdes) (version 2) | ecosystem: Engineered > Bioreactor > Anaerobic > Unclassified | place... | reverse complement strand
GGAACGCTGGCGCTGATTTCGTACGCGCCCGCGAATCCCCGGAACGCGCAGCGTCCCTCGGCGTCGGTCGTCCCCTTGAACTGTGTTTTCCATTCCTGGTTGATGAGTCTGTCGAGCGCTTCATAGACGGGTTTGGGATTCAGGTTCTCGTCGGTCAGACCGCCGAGGGCCGAGTTTTCGTTTCCATACGCCGTATTGTCCGGCAGATTCCACCACGTGATGCCGGCCATCTTCTCAATACTGAACCAGAGACGGTAGAGGTTCGTCACGACTTCTGCCTGGAGCGCTGCGCCGTCAGGACCGCTCCCCGGAATGGTGATCTCCGTGACATACAGCGGAGGGCCGAATTGGCCAAATGCGTCGTACACCTCGAGCAATCTCGCGGGTCCCATATCGGGGTTGCCCAGAAAGCCGGTATCCAGCGCGTCTCTGGAGAAGAAGTGAAACTGAAATCCGATCCCCTCGATGCCGCATCCCTGTTTCAACAGGGTGTCGACCTGTTTGTGATACCGGTTTTCCCCGATGGGCCTGTGGCTTACCGTCATCACCTCGTTGATCATCAACACGCTTACCTCCGGAAACAGGCGGTGGGCCTGCTCGAACGCCCACGGCACATATGCCTGGTCCGGCGTATACAATGGATATGTGTCGTTGCTGACCAGCGACTCGTTCACGATGTCCCAGATGGCCACCTTGTCTCCATACCGCGCTGCGATTTCTTCGAAGCGTTTCACATAGGCCGCACGCAACGCGTCCGGGTCCTTGGGCACCCAGTCCGGATTGATCGAATGCCACAGCAGCGGATGGCCTTTCGGGGTGATGCCATGTGCCTGGCACCAGGCCACCAGGACGTCCGGCGGAGGGCGCCGCCAGAGGTACGGGGCCGTCTCGGCGAACCGCAGCGCGCCGGGCTCCGGTTCCAGGTCTTTCCAGTAGAACGGTATCGAGGCGAAATTGAACAGGCCTGTGAACGCCCGTTCGTACCGGGCGTTCAGTTCCGGTGTCGCAAGTTGGCCCAGTACAAAGAGATTCGCGCCGAACAGGAACGCATGGGTCTTCTGAACGGCCATCACCTCGGCGCCTGAAACCGGGCGGCCGTCTTCATCGAGCACACGCACCACGAGGTCGCCTTTACGGTGCTGTTCGATGCCCGATTCGATTCGCTGCAGGGCCTCCGCATCCGACCAACGCGCGCGGGAGTCCTCGATCGGTCCGGCATACGCCCCCGCCAAGGTCATTCCCAGGGCTGCCATCAAGGCTGCACTCTTCCAGAACTTCATCTCCACTCCTCTCCAAAAGACAGTATCCTCGCACCACATGCGGCTTCGCCCGCCCATGATAGTGAATCCGCCGGCGGCACGTCCACAGAAGTTCCGGAACCCCGGTCCCGGCAGTTGAATTCGCGTCCCGCTTTCTGGTCGAATCCCAACGGGTACCTTTGCCCCGAGTACAGCAGGGAGGCCAGCATGCCGGTGAATCGGGTTTGTCTATGGGTCGTGATCGCGTTCCTGTCCGCTTGGATTGCTCCCCTCGTTGCCTCAGCGGCAGCGGCGTCCCCTCCGGGGGCCGTCATCGGCATCCATCCTTCCTGCGAAGTGGACACCTTTGCTCCGGGCGCAAAGCTCTATACCAACCGCGACTACGTCGTGGCGGAATGTCCCGATGCCCTGCGGGGACGGCCCTTGCTCCGCGGCAGCATTGACTGGGTCGAGATTGAGTGCCTGGAACCGGGCGAGATCACCGTTCTGACGCCGGACCCCGTACACGAAACCGCCAAAAAATGCAGCCGGTTCAAGGAACTCGAGGAAGCCGGATTTCGTCGCATTGATGAGGGCCGGGTCTTTCAGCTTTTCGGCCAGCAGCCTTTTGATGTCGTGCGCACCTATCGCAAGACCCTGACGAAAGGCGAACGGCTTCGGCTGCGGAAATGGGCGGTCGTCACGGGCTTTTTGGCAGCGCGCCCATTTCCCGACCCGGCGGAATCGTGGTCTCAAAACACCGGCGAGCTGCTCTACAACGGCATCCGCCTGCCGGAAACCTGGCCGCCGCGCAACGTCCGTCCGGACAACACCGAGCCCATGGCCGTACCTTACCTCGACCATTCTCCGGCCGTGATTCCCATTGATGTGGGGCGGCAGCTCTTCGTGGACGATTTTCTCATCGAGAAGACGACGCTGAAACGCGCGTTTCACCTCGCCAGAAAATACGACGGGAATCCGATCCTCAAGCCCGAGACCCCCCTCGAGACCAACCGGCCCCGCAACGCCATCGCCTGCCCCAAAGACGGGGGCGTCTGGTGGGAGCCCGGCGAACAGCTCTTCAAAATGTGGTATGAGGCCGGCTGGATTCACACGATCTGCTATGCCACCAGCACGGACGGCCTCAAATGGGAGCGTCCCGCGCTGGACATCGAACCGGGCACCAACCGCGTCCTTCCGCCTCAATACAAGTGCGACTCCTGGAACGTCGTCCCCGACTACACCGGCAAGGACCCCGCCCAGCGGTTCAAAATCTTCGTCATGCCCGGCGGGTACGGCGAGGCCATGGCCTTTGTGTCCTCCGACGGCGTGCATTGGAGCGGCCCCGTCATGACCGGGCCCACCGGAGACCGCAGCGCCATGTTCTACAACCCCTTCCGGAAGAAATGGGTGTACAGCCTGCGCTCAAACTGGCGCGGGCGCTCCCGCGACTATTGGGAGCACAGCGACTTCCTCGAGGGCGCTCGCTGGGAAGCCGGGCAACCTTACCTGTGGTGCGGGGCCGACCGGCTCGATCCTCCAGACCCCGAAATCGGCGAGACGCCGCAACTCTACAACCTCGACGCGGTCGCGTACGAGAGCATCATGCTCGGCATCTTCGAGATTCACCTCGGCCCGCCCAATGAGGAGTGCAACAAACGCGGTCTGCCCAAGATCACCGAACTCACTCTGGCCTACAGCCGCGATGGCTGGCACTGGCACCGCCCCGACCGCAGGGCCTTCATTGCCGCCGAACGGCGCGACGTGTGGGACCGCGGCTATGTGCAGCCGGTCGGGGGCATCTGCACCATCCACGGCGATACCCTCTGGTTTTACTATACGGGGTTCCAGGGCGATCCCGAACGAAAAGAGCGGCCGTTCCTCGAAGCCGGCATGTACGACCGCGGAAGCACGGGCGTCGCATTCCTCCGCCGCGATGGCTTTGCCTCCCTGGAGGCAGACGCTGCCGGCGGCGACATCCTGACGCGTCCCATCACCTTCACCGGGAAACATCTTTTCGTCAATGTGGACGCTCCCCAGGGCCAGCTTCGTGCCGAACTGACCGACGAGTCCGGGAACCCGATTGCCCCGTTCACTCTCGACAACTGCGAAGTGCTTTCCGCCAACAGCACCCTGGCGCAGGTACGCTGGAGTGCGGGAGACGACCTGACCGCGCTGGCCGGCCGGCCCGTGCGCATACGGTTCCAGCTAACGAATGGGGCGCTGTACGCCTTCTGGGTGAGCCGCGACCGCACCGGACGAAGCGATGGCTATGTTGCCGCCGGTGGGCCCGGGTATACCGGACTCGTCGACACGGTTGGCAATGCCGCGCTCGCCGCGCCTGCCGGAACCTGACCCCTGGCAATGACTATCAAGGCCGGTGTCGCGCCAACTGCGCCGCGCACATGGAAAACGCCTGGCACACGGCCAGGCGCTGCAAAGTCTCGAAGAATGGTAGATGGCCCGCCGGGTCGGACACACCGCGCAGGGTTACGCGCAGTGCCGGGTCCCCACGCGAATTCGCCCGATCAGGAAGTCCGCGCTTTCAGACGCTCCAGGATCTCCAGCGCAACGCTGTTGTCCTCGGTCTTGCGGTCATGCCAGTCGGGGTACGTGAGGAGTGTTACCCCGTACACCTGTTTCATGGACTCGATCATGACCTTGGTGGTCTCTGGCGACTCTTCTTCCAGCACAATCGTGTACTTGACCCGGTGCGGCACAAACAGCGTCCGCCGCGTCATGTCGGTGAACGCAACGAACCGGCCGCGCTTGTCGCGCGTGTAAATCTCCAGGTCCATCTCCCGAAGAACCGCTTTCGTGGCTTGCCACGTTTCTTCGAACGGCGCTTCGACGAGCGCCGAATCGTTCAGGGCAAACCCCGTCGTGTCGCGCGCGGCCCGGGCACATCCCGCTCCAGCCACCAACACAACCAAGATGCTGAAATAAAGGAAGTTGCGACGCATTTCCACTCTACACCCCATGTTTGTTGAGCGATTGTAGCATACCCCGGGATGCCCCGCAAGGCATTTGCATGCTTTTTTTATCCTCTGCTATCGTAGCGTTTCAAGTGGTTCGTGCCCGGGCCTGCCGTTGCATGCGAGCTCCGGCCGTGACGATGCGCTGCGGCGCGCCAGTTGCCGGCCGAAAGGGAGGAAAGCCCGCCCGGACATCTTTCGCCATAAAGGGTCCCTGAATGTCCGAACAGACAGCCACGGCCGACGTCCTGCTCGTCGAGCGAGTCCCCGAAACCGCGCGCCATATCATGTCCTATCTCGACGAACACGGCTACGCCGTCGAGTGGGTCGACGATGGCGAAAAGGCCTTTAACCGTATCGACGACCGCTCCTACGACGTCCTCATCACCGAACTCAATGCCCACAGAATCAAGGGCATGCGCCTTCTTGAACTGGCTCTCGAGCGCAGCCCCGAAATGTGCGTCATTCTCATTACCGAAGAGCCCGATGTCGAACTGGCCACCGAGGCCATGCGCCAGGGCGCCTACGATTTCCAGACCAAGCCCGTAAACCTCGGCAAGCTCGAAGCCGTCATCCAGCGCGGGTTGGGGCGCATGCGCCTCATGCTCGAACAGCACGAACTCAAACGCCGACTCGACGAACAATACGGATTGGGCAGCCTGGTCGGGAAATCCCGTCCCATGGTCAAGGTATATAACGCCGTCCGGCAGATCGCCCCCTCAAAATCCACCGTGCTCATTCAAGGCGAAACCGGCACCGGCAAAGACCTCGTCGCCCAGGCTATCCACAACAACAGTCCCCGGCGCGACGCCCCGTTCGTAAAACTCAATTGCGCCGCCATCCCCGAAGCCCTGGTCGAGAGCGAGCTGTTCGGGCATGTCCCCGGCGCCTTCACCGGCGCCGATCAGATTCGTAAGGGGCGGTTTGAGCTCGCCGATACCGGGGCCCTCTTTCTCGATGAGGTCAGCGAGCTGTCTCCCGCACTGCAGGCCAAGCTCCTGCGGGTCCTCGAATACCAGCAGTTTGAACGTCTCGGCGATTCCCGGACGCTCACGGTCGACGTGCGGCTCATCGCCGCCACCAACCGGCCGCTGCGGCAGATGGTCGAGCAGGGGCTGTTCCGCGACGACCTCTACTACCGTCTGCGCGTGGTCGTCATCGAAATCCCCGCCCTCCGCGACCGGCGCGAAGACGTCCCGCTTCTCGTTCACCATTTCATTCGCGAGGCATGCGAAACCAACGAAAAACGCATCGACGGCATCACACGGGGCGCCATGGACGTGCTCGGCCGCTACGACTGGCCGGGAAACGTTCGCGAATTGCGCAATATCATCGAGGGCATGGTCATCATGGCACGCAGCGGCCATCGCCTCGACGTGGACGACGTCCCCGGCCATATTCGCCGCAATACCGTCCCCGAAGTCAGCGAAATCCGCATACCCACCGGCGCGACCATGGAACAGGTCGAGCGAATCGTTATTCAGGAGACCATGAAGGTCTGCGGTTTCAACAAGGAAGCCTGTGCCAAGACCCTCGGCATTGGGTTGCGGACCCTGTACCGCAAACTGAAACAGTACGATATCCGTTGACACGGCCCCCTCCGGGCAGGTAGTGTCACGACTGAGGGGGGGAGACCCGACCGGTGCCCGATTCGCCACAAGAACTACTGGAACTGCTGATTCACGAATCCGACGAGGAACGGTGCCGGGCCATCGCACGCGAGCTCGTCGAGCGCTGCGACGGGGCGCTGGCCGGGCAACTGCTTCGCCTTCTGAACTCCTACCCCGGTCCGGTGGCCGAGGCGGCGGCGTTCCTCCTGGCGGAGCGGTCGACGGGCGGTTTCGTTTCCGCGGGCGCCGTCCCGGACGCAATTGCCGGCTTTTCCCACGCATCTCCCGAGGTTCGCCAGTGGTGCGCGACCATTCTGCGCGGCATCGGCGCCGACGCGCGCGCTGCGGTCGACCCGCTGTTGAACGCGTTAAACGACCCCGATGCCGGAGTGCGGCAGGCGGTGGTGGGCGCATTGGGGCGGATTGCCGGCGATAGCGAGCCCGTGCTTCTGGCCTGCGTGAAACTGCTGGGCGACGACCTGTCCGTCCGCAACGCGGTGGTTCGCCTCCTGGGCGGCGCGTCGGCCCTTCCGGAATCCGTCCGCCACGCCGTGGGCGCCGCGCTGCGTGCGAAGGAGCCGCGCACACGCATGGGGGCCGCTGCGGCTGCGGGCGCATTGCAGTGCCGCCACCCCGGCTTCTCCCGGTGTCTCCTGAAAGCTCTGAAAGATTCCGAGCCGGACGTGCGTGCCGAGGCCGCCCGTGCCCTGGCCGAGCTTTCCCTGCCCGAGCGCGCGGTCGTGCTGGCCCTGGGCCGGGCGTTGAAGGATACGGCGCCCTGTGTCCGTCAACAGGCCGCGCGCGCGCTCGACATCCTGGGTTCCGTCGCGGCGCCCGCCGTACCCTATCTTGTGGCCGTCCTCAAGGATCCCGATCCCACTGTCCGGTTTCACGCGGTGGAAGCACTCGAAATCCTCGCGCCCCGCCAGCCCGTCATGCTTCCGGCGGTGGTTCTTGCGCTCAGCAACCGGCTGATCGACCCGGATGTCACCGTGCAGACCCGGGCCCTCTCGGCGTTCAGCAGGCTGGTGCCTCGCGCGTTTCCCTTGAATCCTAATCTGAGAACGGCCATTGAAAACCCCGACGCCGAGGTGCGTCTGGCGGCCATTGAGGCCGTGGCCGAGATGCGGCATGAAGGCCTGCAGACCCACGAAGTCCTGCGCAGGGCCCTGCAGGATTCCAGCGGCTCCGTGCGCGTTGCGGCCGCGTTCGCTCTGGCCAGGCGCGGCGAGATGGGCACCGAGATTGTCAACACGCTGGTCGCGGCCCTGCGGGAACCCAGCGCACGGGTGCAAATCGCTGCAATTCAAGCGCTTAGGTCAATTGGCCGGGAAGCTGTCAGCGCCCTCAAGGCGCTGGAAGCCAAACGGCAAGACAGCAATCCGGACATTCGCCAGCTCGCCGAACTCGCCATCACCAGCATCTCCGAAAGCGCCTTGGCGGAGAGTGAAGCGTAAAAGCGGCCACCCGCTTCCGCGAGTCGCCGCTTCTCTCTGTTCTGTACCCAACCCGGTATGAGAGACTCAGACCGTCTCGTCATCCTTTTTTTCGGAGTCCGGTTCGGCGGGCCTCTCCGGGGGCTCTTTTACGCTCGACTTGAAATCGCGAATCGCCGTCCCCAGCGAACTTCCAATATTGGTCAGTTTGCCCGTGCCGAATACCACCAGCACGATCACGAGAATGACCACCAATTCCCAGAGTCCTGGCTGCCACATAGTCCGTCACCTTCACTAGGTTGAAATCACCATGTCCAACTCACCGAAAAGTATATCGCTTCTTGCGCCCCCTTTGCAAGACAACTACCCCCGGGCAACTACCCCGGGGCCGACCCGCAACGGAATGCAGAATGCAGGTGAGACGCCTGCGCATTGCCTACTCCCTCCAGAAGGGGACATAAGACCGGAGTAGGCGAATCTGGAGTGCACGCCTTGCCTTGGCGAGGGATGCTTCCGGTCTGTAAAGTCCCGCAGGGACGGTCGACAGGAGTCCACCACTTCAGTGGTGGGAAACCCCGCATCCCTCCAACCACGAGTCCCGTCAGGGACGGCAGACAATAGCGCCACCGAAATTCAAAATCGTCGTGCGCGTCGTGTCTCCCGCTGGGTCGAACGGGGACACGTAGTCGCGCCGCGTGCGAATTGAGTCCCGCAGGGACGAAAGAGAATAGCCCCGGCCTTCAACTCGCGAATCCGCGTCGCGCATACATCGGGTTTCGTCAGGGACAAGAGAAAACGGGATTCGCGCCGCGTGTGAATCGAGTCCCGCAGGGACGAAAGAAAATAGCCCCGGGTTTCAACCCGGGGATTAACGCCGCACCCAGGTCGAGTCCCGTAGGGACGACAGAATCCGCATTAAGTCCCAGACGTGTCTGTGATCTCATTCGATTTCGTGCCGTTTGGGAGACGTGAACCATTCGGCTTTGCCCGTTTTGTGATGATGGTACGCAGTCCGACCGTTCATCTATCGGACGGCATCTTCGACTCTGCCGTCCCTATGGGACTTGGGGTTTTTGAGGTTGCCTGGACCCCGGGTTGAAACCCGGGGCTATTTTCTTACGTCCCTGACGGGACTTACTCTGGGCGCGCCGCCGATCTCCCGGCTAAACCCCGGGCCATTCCAGGTCGCCCCTTCGGGGCTGCGCATCGCCGATCCCCCTTGTAATGTAGGGGCAGCCCCCCGTGGCTGCCCATCCGGTTCGAACGGGGACACGTAGTCGCGCCGGGGCGGCGCTTGGAACAGGTCCCCGTTCTGCTCCGGCGTTTTAAAACTCTGCGATCTCGGAGCCCTCTGTGGCCAATCTCTTCCCATGAACGATCGCCGGGCGCCTCCCGGCACGAGGCTTCATGCGGGGGTCATGTGCGGTTTGCCAGGCGGTCGGCGAGGCGGGTGTTGCGCTGGGTGGGGCGGATGTTGCGCACGGCCCGCGCGAGGGCCTTCGGGTCGCCGACGATGACGACGATCTTGCTGGCGCGCGTCACGCCGGTGTAGAGGATGTTGCGCTGAAGCAGGAGGAAATGTTCGTTGACCATCGGCATCACGACGGCGGGGTATTCGCTTCCCTGGGCTTTGTGGACGGTGCTGGCGTAGGCCAGGCCCACCTCGTCGAGGTCGTCGAATCCGTACAGGACGACGCGGTCGTCGTAGGTGATCTGCGCTTCGCGCGTTTCGGCATCGACGAGGGTGACGATGCCCACATCGCCGTTGAATACATCGAGCTCGTAGTCGTTCGAGAGCTGCATGACCTTGTCGCCCACGCCGAAGAGGCGGCGTTCGATGCGGCTGCCGCCGGGGTTGAGCGCCGCCTGGAGGGTCTCGTTGAGCCGGGTAACGCCGGCCTCGCCGCGGCGCATGGGCGCGAGCACCTGCACGTCGCGTTTCGGGTCGAAACCGAATTTCGCCGGCATGCGTTCGGCGACGAGTTGGACGATGGTTTCCATGGCCTTGACGGGATCTTTGCGTTCCACGAAAAAGAAATCGGTGGTGTTGAACTCGGGCATCTCCCCCTGGTTGATGCGGTGGGCGTTGGCGATGATGCCGCTCTGGGCCGCCTGCCGGAAGACCGTCTTCAGCCAGACCACCGGCACGGCCTGGCTGGCGATGACGTCGAGCAACACGTTGCCGGGGCCCACCGAGGGGAGCTGGTCGACGTCGCCCACGAGGATCAGCCGGGCCCGCGGCGGGATGGCCCGCAGCAGGCTCTGCATGAGGGTGATGTCAACCATCGACGCCTCGTCGATGACGACCAGCCCGGCATCGAGCCTCCGGGCTTCGTTCCGCTGGAACCCGCCTTCCTTGGGGCTGTATTCGAGGAGGCGGTGAATGGTGCGGGCTTCGCGGCCCGTGGCGGCTTCCATGCGTTTGGCGGCGCGCCCGGTAGGCGCAGCGAGTTCCATGGACACGTTTTTCGCGTTAAAGATCGCGAGAATGCCGTTGAGAACGGTGGTTTTTCCGGTTCCGGGACCGCCGGTGATCACGAGGACCTTGGCGCGGATGGCCGTGCGCACCGCCTCGCGCTGCTCGTCCGACAGCCGGATCGAATGGGTAGATTCGACCCATTGGATGGCTTTCTCGGTTTTGATCGGCACATCTTCGCCGGCGGCGGCGATGAGGCGTTTGAGCAGCCGGGCGCACTCCGATTCGGCCTCCCACAGACGCTTAAGGAAAAAGGCCTCGTCTTCCCGCACGACGAGTCCACGCGATTCGAGCGAGACGAGGGCATTTTCGAAGACCTCGGCCCCCTCCTCGATGCCGAGAAGTTCGCCCGCGTCCCTGACAAGGGCGTCCTTTCCTTCGAACACGTGGCCCGAGTTGCCGGCGCGGTCGAGCAGATACAGCATGCCCGCTTCGATGCGCTGCGGCGCGTTGCGGGCCACGCCCAACTGTTCGGCGATCTTGTCGGCGCTCTTGAACGCGATGCCGGCAATGTCCTGCGCCAGCCGGTAGGGGTTTTCGCGGAGAATGGCCACGGCCTTGTCGCCGTAATGTTTGTAGATGCGGACGGCCTGGCTGACGCCGATGCCATGGCCCTGCAGAAACAGCATGATCGATTGAACGGCCCGTTGTTTCTGCCATGCCGCACACAGCTGCGCCGCGCGTTTCCGGCCAATGCCCGGAACCGTCTGCAGCCGTTTGGGCTCTTCGCCGATAACGCGCAGGGTGTCGACGCCGAACGCTTTGACCAGCCGCTTCGCGAATTCGGGCCCGATGCCGGGAATCAATCCCGACCCGAGGTACTTCTCGATGCCGCGGACCGTGTTGGGCAGAATGGTCTCGTAGCGCTCCATACGCAGTTGCCGGCCGAATTTCGGATCATTCACCCACCGGCCCCAGAGGCGGATGGTCTCACCCGCCGACACCGCCGCGAGGTTCCCGACGAAGGTGACGAGCTCGCGTGACCTCTTGTCGCGGAGCCGCGCCACGAAGAATCCCGTCTCGGCGCTCTCGTAGACGATGCGTTCGAGCACGCCCTCGACCACCTCAAGGCCGTCGGGCGCGGGGGGAGTATCGCTGCGAGGAAGTTCCCCCTGTTGCCCATCGCCGCTGGGCTGCGTCACGACCCTGCCTCTTTCTCGTGGCATAAGTGTTTCATATCACGTCATTTTGCCAAGGTCCACATCAAAGGTCCACTCTATACAAAAGCTGCTGGCCATTCACCCCCCCGAAAAGATGGTGTAATATGGTGATGAAGGTGTAAGACTCCGATTGCGTAGAGGCGAATAGATAAACATGAGCAGACAAACCATAGACCGGGAAGAGGTGCTGGAGAAGCTGAGAGTCTTTTTTGCTGAGCGGGGAGAGGTGTATCAATTGCAGGCTCTGGGGTGCTTCGGCTCGGTCGCGCGGGGAGAGGCCACGGCCGGTAGCGACGTGGATGTCGTGTATCGAGTTGGCCCGGCCGCCCGATTGAGCTTGCTCGACCTGGCGTTGCTGCGCGAGGAGTTGATGGAACGGCTGGGGCGGCCGGTGGATTTGATCGAGTTTCGGGCAGGGATGCCCGCGCGGTTGAGGGAGCGTCTGCAGCAGGAGGCCGTCTATGCATAATGCAGACGTGCTGCGGGACCGCCTCGAAGCGATTCTCGCTGGCCTTCATCGACTCCATGAACCCGCCTGTCCATTTCGTCCATACGGTCCATCCCGTTCGCGCGATAGCTTCCGGTCTCGTCACCCTGGAACACTCCGGTTTGTGCCGCTGTTCACTTGGCTGGAGGCACGCGATATGGCAAAGAGACAAAGAACGCCGGCGATCCGGCTGGGCACGTGCAGTTGGAGTACCCAGGACTGGGTGGGCCGTGTGTATGCGCCGGGAACGCCTCCGGCGGAGTTCATCACGCAATACGCAGAGCGGTTCAACACGGTCGAGATCGACGCAACGTTTTATGCGGTGCCGCAGACGTCTACGGTAGACGGCTGGCGCGACCGCACTCCCGACGGGTTCCTGTTCGCGGCCAAGGCGCCCCAGGCGATCACCCACGAGAAGTTCCTGGTGGATTGCGGCGGCGAACTGAACGCGTTTCTCAAGACCCTGACCCGCCTGGACCGCAAACTGGGCCCGATTCTGCTGCAGTTTCCGTATTTTGCGCGGAAGACCGGGGTGACCCAGGAGCTGTTTCTGGAGCGGCTTGTGCCGTTTCTCGATGCCGCGCCGCTGGACGAATACAGCTTCGTCGTCGAAGTGCGCAACAAACCATGGCTGAACGAGGCCCTGTTTGAGCCCTTGCGCGAGCGCCGCGTGACCCTCGCGCTGATCGATCATCCGTGGATGCCGCGCCCGCCGGCCCTGCTCGCACACGACGGCCTGTTCACGGGGCCCATGGCGTACATTCGCTGGCTCGGCGATCGCTACGGCATCGAGAAGATCACCAAGACCTGGGGGGAACCCGTCATCGACCGGAGCCGCGACCTCGAGAGCTGGGTGCCCGCGATCAAGGCCGCGCTCGACAAGCAGCTCCCCATCTTTGGCTATGTCAACAACCACTACTCCGGCCACGCCCCCCACGACGTCGCCCTGCTCGAAGGCCTCCTGGGCCGCGCGTGAGCAGGGGCGGCGTGCCGCGGCGGTCTACTTCACTTGTTTAAAGAGCCACTTGATGGTCTTCTTGTCGCGATAGGCGGCGTCCCAGGAATTGTGGTCGGTCTTTTCAAACTCGGTGTAGTGGATGGTCCCGCCGGCCTTTTTGACGGCCTCGACCATCTTGCGCGATTCCTCGGGTTTGACCACGCTGTCATCGGCGCCGTGAAACGCCCAGATCGGGATCTTGGCGAGGGCGGGGGCGTCCTCGACCTTGCCGCCGCCGCAGATGGGCACGAGGGCGGCCCAGCGGTCGGGGTGCCGGGCGCCGTAGAGCCACGTGGCATAGCCGCCCATCGACAATCCGGTCAGGTAGATGCGCCGGGGGTCGATGTTGTATTGCGCACGGGTGAGCTCGTACGCGCGTTCGATATCCTCGAAGGCCTTGTCCCACCACCCGCTTTCCGGGCATTGCGGCATGACCATGACGGCGGGGAAGGCGTCAGCATTCCGGCGAACCGCGCTCGGAAGCCCGACTTCGGTCTGGAGCAGCCCGTCGTCGCCGCGTTCGCCGGCCCCGTGGAGGAAGACGATCAGCGGCCACGGTTTCGCGGGATCGTAGTTGCGCGGAACGTAGACGGCATACCGGCGTTCCGTTCCCCGCACCTCCATGGTTTTGTTGATGAATCCGGTCTGGATCCCGAGTTCTTCGGCGGTTGAAGCCTTCATGGTGGTTGCACATCCTCCAAGCCACAGGGCGCTGATCAGCAGCGCCATGGTCGCACAGGCGATACGTGTTGTCATGGTATGTCCCCAATCTGAGCCTGTTTCTGTGTTACGCAACGATAACAGAATGGCGGTCCGGGGACAACGCGCGTCCTGTGCGCGCCGGCCCGGGACGCCTGGATCAGTCCCGTTCCTGGAACTGGATGACGACCAGCCCGAGGAGCAGCCCGGCCCCCGCGAAAATCAGGTCGAACACGCCTCCATACGCGCTGCGGGCCAGCAGTTTGGGGTAGGCGGCGGCCAGGGGGAGTTCGAGCGCCTCGCGCAGCGCGAATGCGCCGAGTCCGGCCAGGAAGATCAGCAGCAGCCGGTGCCATTGACGCACCGAATCGAGCAGCACCCGGTCCAGGTGAAACCGCGCGAACCAGGCCAGGGCCACCCCGGCAAGCACCTGCACGAGCTGCCCGATGTGGAGTACCGGATAGGTCTTTGAAAGCGCGATCGGGGTAAAGGCGTACAGGCTGCCCTTTCCCACCGGCACAATCCGCGCGGTCAGGATGGCGAGCGCCCAGGCGAACAAGAGCCATTTGACGTGGTTTGGATGGGTCAGGCGGGCGTTGGTGCCCGCGAGGACCAGGGCGGCGAGCAGTACGCAATGGGCGTAGACCAGCGTTTCCGGCGGACCCTTGACCAGCACGACCGCCGCGAACGCGAGCACCGCGATGGTGGTGAGCGAGAATGCCACGCTGTCCACGGCCGTGAGGGGCAGGGGGGCGCGGCGCAGCGGCCAGCGGCCGGCGCCTTCCGGCCGGCCGGTCTCCTGATCGATGCTCAGCACGGCCAGCACGCACAAGCCGGCCAGGCCGGCGGTCAGCAGGGCGGGCACCCAGATGCCTTTTTGAAACAGATTGACCACCGCCACCGCGTCCCACAGGTACAACAGGGAACCAAAGGCGGCGAGGGAGAGCGTGGCGCCTCCCTGCCAGGCGCCCCAGGCCAGGGCCACCGCCACCATATCCGCCGCAATGAATACAAGGGACAGGACCAGGTGCGGCGTGGCGATCTTGCCCACGACCAGCACGCCGCCGAGCACGCTGACCAGCGCCATCACGGCAAAGGCCGACAGGAACGCTCGCTTTCGAATGTCGTGAACGAGCAGGGCCCAGATGAACACGCCCCGGCCCGCCACAAACACCACCGGCGCCATCATGCTTTGCGGGAGATACAGCATGAGTGCGCCAGCCCAGAGAAACGCGGTCACGGCCAGCATGCGGCGCCCGTGGGAGTGATCGAGTCCGCCGCAGAGACAGGCCGCGAGCATGGCGCCGGCCGGGGCCGCGGGCGCTGCTCCCAGCATCCATCGCGCATTGCCTTTCAGAAATCCCAGGAACAGGGCCAGTCCGAGGAGGGTGGCGAGGCCTTCGACGATCCATTCCGTCAGGCGAGCCTCCACGAATCCGGGTTCGCGCGCGGGCGCTGGAGGGCTCGCCTTGTGTTCCGCCAGACGCTGCCGGCACGCGCTGCAGATCAGCGTGCCTCCGTGCGCCGTCAGCTCCACGGTCTTCAGGAGCCGGCCGCATCCGAAACACACCGCCTTCGAGTCTTCCTCGCGCACCGGCTCATCCGGCTGGAGCCGGGTTGGGGTGGGGCGGACGGGTGTCGCGGGATGCCGGGCCGCCGTGGGCTGACCCGCGACGGGCCGTTGCGGCGCCGGGGTGGAAAAACCGCTGGGCTTGGAGTCGCCGTCGCTGGAGAAACTGAGGTCCACATTCTCCCCCATCCCACTGAGAAACGCGTCGAACTCTCCGAATCCCCCGCTCGAGAAGTTGACCGATTCGGCGCCGTCGCGGTCTCCCGGAAAGACTTCCTCATACCGGACCGGGGTCGACGGTCCGTCGGCGGGCGGTGGAGTGTCAAAGACGCGGGGGATGAGCGCCTCGGCGGGCTGCCATTCCGAGCTGCCTTCCTGCTGCAGGGGCGTGCGCTTGTTCACGGCGCCCCGCCGGACGAGCAGGCGCAGCTCTTCGTCGCCGATGGGTCCGAAGGCCTGATTTCCCCTGCGAAAATACCACGCCATTACGCAATCCCTCTCGTGGCTTTGCCCCAATTGAGGCGCGCCACAGACCCCTGGCCATGGTCCTCCTTCCCAAGTATGCAGACAGGCTAGTTGCCTGTCAAAGAGAATCTTCCGGCCGAAGGGGCGTGCGCGGCGCAGGAGGCCGGCGATTGGCGGGACAACCTGTGGACCAGGGGGACGGTTCCGGTGCGGTACAGGTTCCCACGGTGGGACCGTCCGGAGCGTGGTATGATGACGACTGTCGCCGTTGCAGGAGTGTTGGCGCGGACAACGGGAGCTTTCAGATGACACGATACCGCTCTCTGCTGTTGGTGGCCGGATTGTGTCTGATCCCAATGTGCGCCACGGTCCGGGAGCCCGCAGCGGAAGCGGCCTCCTTTGAGAAGCGGGTTTTCAGGTTGCCGGACGGCAAGCACATGAACTGCCGCGCG
>Ga0209723_1004466_pt1 | contig 15565 bp, 16 predicted proteins | sample BiotimSIPDNA_2_FD_185750 | JGI IMG/M metagenome (GOLD analysis project Ga0209723, IMG submission 185750) | Anaerobic biogas reactor microbial communites from Washington, USA - Biogas_R2 time_0 SIP DNA (SPAdes) (version 2) | ecosystem: Engineered > Bioreactor > Anaerobic > Unclassified | place... | reverse complement strand
CTTCTTAAACTGTGTAGTTTAATATTTAAGGGCTAATGTTAATTAAAATTTGATCAAGAACTATCCCCCAAAAGCGTGAATGAAGCCATTATCAAATCCAATTATCAATTATAGGAGTACAAAATTTTACATCATCATGGGCCAAGAAAGTTAATAGACATTGATTATGATATATAATTTAGAGGGAGTGATACTATCATACTGGGAATAATTGTAGATATAACTCCACAATAACCCCAATTTTAGCATATTTTTAATAATTTTATTATTATTATATTTAAAGGATCTCCATTTCCTGGAGTTAAAATAAACTAGAATGAATATTTACTATCACGTAGGATTGGAGTCACCTTTATTGTAATATAACTAATACGTAATGGGACAAATCTTAATAAATTGAAAAAAGGTTGTTTAGTCTATTACGAAGTTTATTAAGCAAAATTTTTAGTTATAATTATTTTTTATCTCTCCATATCAACACTGTACTATTATAACCTAAGCTGTCAATCCATTTATCGATATTATCACCGCCACCACTAGCTGTAATACCATATGGGAGGCTTTCTTCTATTTCTTTAGGATATCCACCATACACTCTGTACCAGCCAACTATTTTGTTTTCTGGCCATTGGAGCACTATAACATCAGAAATTGGCCGTTGTTGTTTAACATCCTCTCTTCCTTTACTTCCATAATATGCCACATCATATCCTTCATAATCTATATTTAATTGTATAAAAAAAGTTACTGAATCATTTAAAGTTACATTATAATCATTATTATAAGATTGAAGCCGTGCATCGGGAGCATATTCACTCCGCGCTGAAAGAATATGATTTTGAATAAGCAAAGCCTTTCCTTTTACAGGAGGATTTGGTGTTTGTTTGCCTTTTGTTTTATTATACTCTAACAAATTGGGAAGAATCTTTTCCTCGAAAACAGATTTAGTTAAATAATTATCCTTAGTATCAGAATTAACACATCCAGATATTGAAACAGTGCCAATAAGTATAAAGAAAACTAATAAATACTCCAATCTCATTTCATGCTATCCCCCTTAAATCAATCATATTTTAAATAAATTTAAACCATTTCTTATCTCCAAATGAATTCTATAGAATTGATCTATTTTTAATTTTTTTTCAGCCCATTTATTATTAGCAGGAAACCAGTGAAAAAGCTAAACACCATCGCAAAAAGGAAGATTTCTTCACTTGAAATAGAAAAATTAGGAACTAAATAATATGATGCATCTCCATAAGGTGTTGTTAAAAAAAAGCCACCCACTATAATCATTATAACTCCAAGAATTATTATAGGGATATTCAATAAATCATCTCCTTATTTTAATGTTTATTCATTTATATCTTGAAATCACTCGAAAGTGTCTGATTTTTTGTAAATGCTCATCTAAAATTTTTATTTGTGGATTTATGCCAATTTTATTGAGTTAAATACTATATCCGCTATAGCTTCTATTTTAGTTTTGGGAGTGTCATTGTCAATGTAGTTGTCGTATATTGATATTCCATATATTGTTCCATTTCGGTCAGCAAACTTGAAAACAATTGATGTATCGTTATTAGTTTCTTTTACAGTTTTTTCAATTGATACGTTGTTCGGGTTTACTGAATTAGGAGTAATGCTCTTTATCGAGTGGTATGCAACTACGTTAATATCGATCTCCCTGTAACTACTGCTATTCGATCCAAGACAAATTATTTCATTGTAATAATGACTATAAAAGCTTGGAGATAGTTTGAATTCTGTAGGACCAAATTCATTAGGATAACTAAAACTTATTGAATCATCACTAAATGTTTTCAAATTTCCCGAATTTGATACACATCCACTCATAGCTAGTACAATTCCTAAAGATAACATTAAAATTAGATATTTCTTGTACATAACTATCAACCAACTATTTTCCTAATTTGCTTAAGAATGACATGTTTTATTAAAAAATGTATTGTATTTCTCCTTAAAATTACTCAGATCACTTTAAATTATTGTAATCTTAATCCATTAATAATAGAGTGTGAGTACTAACCAATATTTAAATATTAGTCTATTCATTACAAGATTATAGGGGGTTTCATAGGATTAAAAGGAGTTAGCTGACGGCGAAAAATCCGCTGTTGGAGCTGATTTGCGATAATACGCCCAGTACACTAAGGAATATGATTCATTGATTCCAGGACAAGGAAAGTTTGGAAAAAATCTCGTGACACGCTTAAATAGAATAAATGTAATCAATGTATTAAACCATAATTTATAAGGTTTTACTAATTAGGGGATTATTTATATGAAAAACGTGATTACAGTAGTTTTAATTCTTTTAATGATATGTGGAGTGGCTGGTTGCACCTCATCAGAGGATAAAAGTGCAAATTCTCCAATCATTCAGGAAGTTACACCCGAATTGAGAACTCATTTCACTAAACTTAACGCCCAAAATGATTGGAACGGAAATACAACTGGTTACGATGTTAACAGTCTTTCTGTGAAAGACCTAACCAAAATATCATCAGATCGCATGAGTTTAAACATATCTATACAGTTTTACGATCCAAAAGAAGAAAAAGAAATTAAACCGGTCATAGAAGGGTATACTTCATCTCCAGGTAGTATGGATAACGCGAAGGTGGCTTTTGTGGAATATTGGGAGGCTATCATAGCAAAGACCAACAATTCTTGGCAAGTTGTAAGTGTCTCTAAAAATTAGCTATATTGATGTTGTGAAATGGATAGAAAATTCCTACTAATCATCCATCAAACAGATAAGTTATAAAATAACAACTATTCTACCCAGAAACATTAATTAAGCACGTTATAATAAGTAATAGGGAGTGATTTAAATGCTACTGGGAATAATCATAGATATAACTCCACAATAACCCCAATTTTAACATACATTTTTTGTAATAGTTCATAATCTTTTTGCTTAACTAATGTTATAGGAAATAGCTAATATGGTTTTAATTGGCTATCACTCGTGAAATAAATACAATTACTTTATGGAGACTATAGAAACTTTCAAAGAACAATCTGTTTAAACTTCATGGATTTATAACAGCTGCCCAGAAAGGCCCTGAAAAATTCATAGAACTACAAATATATGTAGATGAAATAATTTAATTCATATGTAAAATTACATAATATTTTAGTGAAGATAACGAGTTTGTTAATATAAATTCAAAAATTTGGGGGTTAAATAATGACTGTTGAAAAAATTAATGAAATTTTCCCAAATCCAACAGTAAAGGAAGTAGCATTTGAAATAAAATATCCAAATTTGTTTTATATAGAAAATAAAATAGGAGATTTGCAAATAAGGATAATAGAAGAGTTTCCCGAATCTTCTTTAATTTTTAGAGCACCAATTGCATTCGCTAATATTGGCCCAGAAGGAAAATTTTCACTTCCTCCTAACTTTGAAGAGGATACTGGAAAGAAAATTTGGGAATTTAAATCTGAAAAAGGATTTAGATTAAATATTTCAAGTGATTCTTTACTCATTGTTTCCCAATTTCATAAAACATATAATTTAGATGGGCAAGATAAATTTAGGGATATTATTGAATTCATTGTCGAAAATTTTCTTGAAATAATGCAAATTCCAATATTTAATCGAATTGGATTTAGATATATAGATGAATGTCCACTGCCCACAAAAGACAATGAAACATTTAAAAAATATTATGATTCTGTTTTTCCAATTGAAAGATTTAATCTATCAAATGTTGATGAAATGGACTTTAAAACCGTGTTTAAAATAGGAAATTATCATTTACGATATGTTGAATCTTTACAAAAGGTAAATGACGAATATAAGCTAATCCTTGATTTTGATGGATTTGCAGGAAAAATTAAATCAAATGAATATTTAAAAATTACTGATGATTTACATGCTATAATACTTGGTGAATTTGAAAAAACAATAAATAAACCAGTTTTAGATCATATGAGAGGTTCAGAAGGATGATAGGATGGACATGGATGATAAAAGATATGATTATGACACATTCAGTGAAGGAACTGGCAAGCAAGCGGAGCTTGAAAATTATAAAATAGTTGATTATCCATTTGGCAAATATTTAATTAAAGTTAAATTAACACTTAAAGATGAATTTTTAGGAATCTTACAGGTTAAAGTTAATAAAGACTTTCTATCTTACGAACAGAAGATTACTCCAAAAGGTTATCACGATATTGATGAATTTTATAAGGACTAATTTGCATGTTTTACATAGACAGCTTAGAACAAGATAAATTAAGATTTGGGGACGTATTAGAATGGGGTTTATTGGCAGCGCCATTTGTTGAGAGAACTGTTCAAACAGATATTAGACTAGACATTAATCAATCATTATTTTCTATTGTATTAACTCCTTGTTGCTCAATTGATAACAATAATGTATGTCTAAGTCCTTTAATTGAAGTGTTACAATCTTTTTATGATAATCCTTATTTTGTTTCAGATTTAACTCGAATTAATCGAAAAATGAATCCTCAAGATACGGTAAGCCCAGAAATATGGGAAAGTTTTGGAGAAGCAGTGCAAGAGAATAGATTAAAAGAAGGAAATGTATATGGGCTTTTAGAATTTTTTGTATATGAATCTAATGACTTATTCCCGAAGTATACAGTAAATAGAATACAGGGGAGTAATATTGAAACAAATTACTATATGATAGACTTTAGAAATGTGTATAAAATAAATTCTAAGAGTTTAAAATCACCACGGAATATTCTATTAAAATCTAAAATTTTACAATTAACTCCTGAAACTCGGGAAGATCTAAGACTTAAAATGGGAAGCTATTATAGTAAACCTACTAAAGAAGATCTTTGTTTTTTATGATCACCAGATAGGGACTTCTTAATGTTAGTTTAAAAAGATTTCATTATATCATATTCTATTAAACATGTTATGGCTATTTTTCTTTTATTTCAAATATTAATAAACATGGCTGTTGATTTTAACCTTCTGAAATGAAGTTAATATTCCATGGGGTGTTTAATCAGTCCCCGCCCAATATCCCTCGTATTTATTTATTAAAATCTCTTTTTCATTAAATATTCTGCGATAGCTTGGCGTATATGGGTACTTATCGGGTTATAACTGTTGTTTGATAGTTCCCTTAATTCTATTAACATCTTTGGGGGTAGTTTGATGGTTAGTTGTTCCATGGGCTCCTTTACTTTAGGTCTACCTCTTTTGCGAGTTTGTGGCATGAGTTTCTATATATTTAAGTTGTTTATAAAATTTTTTTATTATTTTTTAAACTTCGTTATATGGAAATTTAACGAAGTAAATGATGACTTGAAAAAAGAATATGCTATTGAATCAATTTTAAAGAAAAAATTTGAGTTAAAACTTATTATTACAAGCGATGTATTATTATTGATGGATTCTCAATAGGAGGGATGTAGCTGAATGATAATATAAAACCATTATTTGGAGGATTAGTATCGGGAATAGTCTTAATATTAATTTTAGACTATTATTTTAAATTTACATTAACAAATGGGATAATTATAATGATTATCTTGCTATCTCTCCTTTTATTTTCATTTTTAGGAATTATTTATATAATATTAAAAAATAGAGTTGTCACAAACTATTTTGGAAAAGTTGCACAATCAATTTTCTTCATATCATTCATTTGCATAATCATTTTAACTGTATTATTAGGGTTCAGATGGATACCAGACTACTTTTCATCCATCTATATATTGCTTGGTTCAATAATTGTGGCTGTATTAGGCCTTTATTTGGATAATAAACTTAATGCAGAAAAGGAACAAAGGAAATTAAAAAGGATAATTCTTGCATTAAATGCTACAATTAAGGAAAATAAAAATACTGCTAAAGAATATCTGCCTGATATTCAACCAGTTCGTCTAAAGTTAAATGGATTAAAAATAGGTTTCTGGGACACATTTAATTCAAGCATTATTGAAGTAGATTTAGACCCCATAATCCTAAACAATTTACTTATAATTAAGGAATTAACATTAGAAATTAATCCATTGATAATAAAACAGAATAAAGTAGCTTCACACGAAGATCTCTATGATTTACGTGCTCCTCATATGGGTGAACTAATAGAAGTCCAAGGAGATTTAAAAGAAAAGTTAGATAATCTTATTCAGTATTCAGAGAAATTTCAGGTAACAGCAGAAGAAATATATTCTTTAAGGCTAATTTAGAATTCAAAACATCATATTCGCCAATTATTATCTTATTTGCCCATTGATCTTAGGCCTTCAAATTCTGATTTAATGGCGTTATACAAATTAGCCAACATTTCATCAATTTGTTGTTCTTCGAATCCTAAAATTAATAATAATTGTTTATCAATCTCTTTTTTTAGTTCTGGAATACCCATATATTGTTGTTCTAAACTTTCAAATTCTATGCGACTGTATTCGTCAAAAAGTTTTAATAAACATTCTTTCTCATCTTTAGACAATATTTTGGGGTTAATAACTAAGAATTCTTTTAATATATACTTGTGAATGTCTATCCATACATCTTCTACTCTCTTACTGAAGATTTGAGCCAAATTTAAGCTGCTATTCAACCATAAACATAATATCTTAGCTTCATCGTGATCAAAATTACAAACCCATGTGGTTCCTGTACTCGATATTGGTTCTGAGGAATAATTAGCAATGTGAATAGTTCCTGGAGCATTTATAACAAATCTTCGCATAATTATGAGATTTCCTGTCCTTTTTTGTATGTAAGAACTGTATACTGGCATTCGTTCTCTAAATATTTCCCTATTTCCAAAAAAGAAATTTTCTGCACCTTCAAAATCTTTAAAGACCACCAAATCAGTGAAATCTGTGGTATCCATATATTTATTGTTAGCTGTAGTCCTCAAACATCTAACTACACTATCATTAGGAATTAATAGTTTTTCTTTAGAATTTCTATTAAATACTGCCACATAGCTATTTTGAAAACCATCAAATATCCAATAATCATTTCGATTTACAGCTCTTTCTTCAGTGTAAGGTATTAATACAGACTGAACTTTTACACCCTTTCTAGACTCAATTCCCTCTAAAATATTCCTCATATTAAAAATATCGCCAAATATGTCAATTTTATCTGCATATTCTCCTAAAAATGAAATGAATTCATATAAATCTGAACTAAAGAAGGGAGCTATAAACCTGTACCAATCAAAGTTTTGTTTAAGATCACTAGGAGTAACTGTAAAAGCGGAAATTTCATGATCCTCATAATCTCCTTTAATGGTATTTAATTTAGTTGTAATCCTTTTTAAGTCTTCTCTACTCTCAGGCAAGTTTTCTAAACCTGCAAAAACCGTGTTTTTTAATTTACTATCACTTTTCAATTTTTTAGCAACTAATAGAATCTCTCTTTTCCAAGTACTGTCAGAAAAGTTAAGTTTTCTCTTACCAGTGATTATAAACTGAATATTATACTTATTAGACAATAATTCAATTATTCCCTGGCAACTTCGTACTCTTAATACAGTTGCAGGTAAAACTAAGGCCAATACACCATTTTCTTTAAGAAATTTATCAGCTAATAGAATAAAGTATCCATAATAACCATGTTGACCGTGAGTATAATCTTTATAATCCTTAAATCTATCACGTAATTTAGCTTTATAGTCGCTTGGAATTCTTTCCTGTCTTGTAAAAGGAGGATTCATAATTACAACATCGAAGTCCTTCAAAACTATTTCTTCAGGCTTATCATCCTTTAATTGTACAATGCCTTTGGGAGTTACTTTATCTTTATCCTCAGTCCAATGCATAAGATCTGTTTGGCCTCTTAGTATATGGCTTAAACCAGCTATGGAAGGTATTTTTACATTGGGTTTTAAATCGGTGGAATCCCAGACTGCTACACTCACTTTGTCAGTATGATACTCGGGAGATTGAAGTGATAAATGCGATGCAGCTATACTTGCTGCGAATGGCATAACATCTACTCCAAATAAATCTTCGATAAATTTCTCATGATAATGTTGATTAAAATCTTTTTTTTGTTGTAATAAATGTTTTTTTCGTCGATAAGCTGCAACTATTAAACCCCCACTTCCTATTGCAAAATCAGCGACTTTAGCCCGATATTTATTAATAGATAACCACGCAAGTAAGTCTGCGGCCAGAACATTAGTATAATAAGCTGCTACATATTTACGAATTTCTAATGGCAGTAAATCATGAAAAATAGTCCCTAATAAATCTCCTCCAATTTTTTCCGGGCTTATTCCTTCTATAACATTGATAATTATTTGAACTTGATTTGTGTATACTGGCGGAATTCTCGATACCACATCATAAGAAAATATGGTTCTATAATTAATTTCAAGAACTAATTTGAAATATTCATTTAGTTGGGATGGGCTTTTTATTTTATCTGAATCTATATTAGGTAAGTCTATTTTACGTGATAATACATGGTAGAAAAGAAGTTGATTTACTAATAAGTAAGCTGATGCAATTCTTAGCTCTTCAACAGGATATTCTTCTTCAGAATCATATTGAAGAATGTTTTTAAATACATGTTCTCCACCAAATAGATCCTCTAATTGTTCTCCTGCTAAATGCCTTAAACCAACAGTTATAAAGTTAGCTGCTTCTCTTAAACTATTAATTACCCAAGTAATATTAGGTTCAATATATTCTGGTTCTATTAAAATAAATTCAGTTAATTTTTGCGCTATTTCTGGCAATTTACCTTCATATACAGTAAAATTTTTCCTCGTATCATCAGGTAAAAACATTGCAACTAATTGAAAGTTTAAATTATTCAACATGTCCTCTAGAACATCGGAGGGCAATTCCTTTGACAATACTTCAGGATATAATAAAGCAAAGCCGCCTTTGACATTCAAATCTTTATGATATTTAAAATAATCATTCTGGATCTTACTTATTGCTTGAAGAAGATCACTTTCAGTAAATTTGGCTTCACAAGGGTAGTACCCTGAATTTTCACATAAAATATCAACTTCTCTTCTTCCCACAGGAGTAGACAGATTTGCAAAGGGTGTAGCATTTACTCCATTATTTTTAAGTTTTGTAGCCAATAACGAAGTTACACTGTTCTCCGTATGTTTAGGGATTCCCATAAAATCACATATTGAGTATACTAACACTTAAGATTTAATAAACAAACATACCAAATTCACTACATATTTACTCTACATTTACTGTACTTTACTCCAATCTTTATCTTATTAGTTTTTTTAATTAGAATTGGTGTACTTTTAGAGTACTTTTGGCATATATTAAGTAATTTCAAATTAATTCAAATAATTTAAGTCGTTCATCACTTTTCTTTTGAGATTCAATATCCTCTGGAGTTCGGTAATAAACCTTATGATCGCCTTTGGTCTCTTCCAATTTGTCAGTAGTTTTAATGAGCATTTCAAGTAGTTTATCACTTTTTACATCTTTTAAATCCCTTCCATTAAGTTCATGAAGTATTTTTTCGTGGAATTCTCCAAAATATTCTAATTTTTGGTGTTTAGTGGTTTTATACTGTTCATATAAAGATTCTAACTCCATATTATAAAGATTTTCAACTTCATATTTGAATTCTTTACTCCATTTAATCAAAGTACTCTTACTAACTCCTATCTCATTGCTAATGCGTTCAAAACTCCAGTTTTTAGCTCTTAACTCTATAAATTGCTTTTTTTTATCAATATCTTTCATAATATCATCTCATTTGAAAAAAATTTAATTTATCTTAAAAGAAGATTTAAGGTACTTTCTGACCTGTTCATTAGTCCAACCATAATAATCTTTAAGGAATTGCCAGTAATTACCTTGTCTTTGGCATCCATAGCACTTATAACCAGTTTTATGTACCATGAAACTTGGATTATTGTCTTTATGATCCTTGAAAGGACATCGATACATAACATATTCTTTACCAGGATATTCAGAGGCAGGTTCTCCAATAAGCTTTTTAAATAATAGTCTGTGATCCATCTTTGAGGATTGAGAGATATTTATGGACCCACAGGGTATTTGATTTTTATTTTTTTCCTTTATTTTTTCATTTTCTGATAAAATTTTGTCTATTTCCTGTAAATGGATAGGTAAACCATTGGTTGTATATTTATCAAGTTTAAATGACATACAATTCTTATTCAATGCATTTTCAATTATTTCATCATATGAGTCTTCCAGAGCAAATGGAACCACCCTTAGCAGACTATATTGATGTAAACTATAAGGAACACGACTAAGTCTAACAGTCGCATCTTGAGTGACTGACAAATCTAGAGTCTCATACTGATAGGTATCTTTAATTTTTTTTGCAAACCAGGATAAAGTTCTGTTGAGATTTATAAATTTTGTGGCCTCGAAAAAGGTGTAAGCATGACATCCTTTACAGCCACTGAAAAAAAGTGCAATTTCTTTGTCAAAGCTTTCTTTGAAAATCTTTGCAAAGTTTTTGGCATCTTGAATTGCAGGGTAAGCTATTCTTTCATTGATGATCAATTCTTGTAGCCTTTTTTGTAATTGATTTTGCATTTGTTTTTCGTGCAATAGGCTATGGGTTCTTAGACTCTGAAGTTCTTTTTTAATTTTTTGTGCTTTGGCATTGTATACATCAAAATCAAGAAAGACTCTATCAAATAACATCTTTGCTGAATCTCTGCGATTTAAATTACCTTTACTTCCATGATCATAGGTGCTAATTAGACATGGGAAATTACCACTATTTCGATGTACATGTAGGTATAGATTTTTTGGGGTTTCCACTGTGAATTGAACTCTAAATTTGCGTTTTTTTGAATCAAAGTCAGGTGGCCTTCGAAAGTGTCTGTGGAATGTGTGGTCATAGAATGATCTGAAGAAGGAAGTGAGTCCATTCATTTCAATCCTCCCAAAACAACTCTTCCTTCATTGAGTTTCAGCATGCCTGCTTCTATCATCTTGTCGACAACTTTATGAACCATTTCCATACTGGTTTCATCGCCTCCTTTCCTTAAAACATCGCTACATAACTCATTCACTCTAATTCCGGTAGTTCCTACCATCATTAAGATATCTTCTTTAACAAAATTTTCAGTGTAAGTGAATTGGGGTAAATTCAGCATTCTTTTGTTTAATTCCTCTTCTGCGTCTTCACCTAGGTCGGGATCATGCAGAATCAGATTCCAAAGATTTTTGTTGCTTTGATTTTCATAGTATCTCTGATTTTCCTCAATTTTAGATCTGCTAATTTTTTTTCCATCTTTTTCCTGATCAATATCGATTCCACGAGCTTTTCCTCGCTCTTTGGCACGTTCAAGATCTAAATGCATTTTTATTGGAGAACTACTCTTATCATACTTTTTAACTATTTTTAACTTATTTAGATCTGATTTAGCAGTCTGCCATCGGTATTTTTCATGTCCTTCATCGTGCATTAGGTTTGATAGTTCCTGGTAAGTTGTTTTATTCTTTTTTTCCCTCAATATGAGCCTTAATAAAATTTCTTCGGTATCTTCGTGTTCAGATTTCCTTTCTTTTCTATATTCTAGGGCATATTCCTTCAGACGATTGAAATAATCTTTTTCATAACCTGTCTCTTCATCTATCACTTTAGCTATCGCAAGAAGAGGTAAAAATTTATTATACTCTCTCGCCAGCCCCGGTATGACATTAATACCTTCATATGCTTTTTTGATCTTGTCCTGGTAGTTCAATGCCATTGCCATGAATTCACGTTCAATATTCTGGAAAAATGAATCTTTATACATAGTAATAGAACGCTGGCGAAGCTCGTTATTATTAGTCTCTTCCATTCTAATTATTAAACCCTTTTCTGATATGGTTTCAGTAGTTTTACGAGTTCCTAAAGCCACAGAACACGCCAGATATAACCTTAGTTGTTCACCTGTGTTTTGATCACGTTTAGATACATAGGAATTTAGTTTCCATGCATTCTCCAGGAATTCATTAAGAACTTGCCTTTTATCATCTGACTTAAGTCTTTCTTCTAAATGATCAATAGCAAAGAATCCCATAGTAGATGCAGCTGCTTTATGGAGGTCTGCCTCAGTATGGCCTCCGCTAACATCACCACCACCATTAAAACAAGTCAGTGATAAGAATTCAAGAGCTGTTGACTTTCCAACATCTCTTAAACCCTCAAAGCAAAGGTAAGGATGCCAAGTGAAAAGTGCTCTCATGTATGTCCCAATAATCCAAAATACATAGACTATTCGATCAAGATCACTTGGAAAGTCTAGGTACAGACAGCTTCTGGAAATCGTGTTTTCAACAATGGCACACAGGGGTTTATTCGTTATTTTACCAGTATTATGAAGTTCTTCCAATAAAATTCTGATTTGCACCAATGTTTTATCTGTTAAAGGGTCTGTAAACCCATCAAGAGAATGAAAATCGTGTGCAGTGCAATCAGATATAGTATGGGAGTCATGAATGGCCCTGATAGTCTTTTCACGGCTTATTCCATAGTGCCCAGAATTTACTTCAGGGAAGGTTCCTATGTATGTTAGTCCCAATTGGTCATCATAACCTTGGCCATGTCTTAATTTTTTTATCGGGTTTTGTGTTATCTTTAATAAATCATCAACACTTGGGATCAATTCTTTAGATTGCTCCTTTTCAGGTTTAGTAACTTCTTTAAGTGAAGGTGTGATATTCGATAAGTTTTTATTCTTTTGAGTACAATTATCCAATGCAGGGGAGCCGTCAAAACCCCCTTCACCTTTTCTATTTCTATTCACTATTCATCCACCCCTTCACCATCCAGCTCCAAATATTGTTTGATGGTCTTTAATGGGATTGGCGGATTTGTATCATCCAGCCACCTATAATAAGCCTCTTTTAGCAGATTATTAAGTTCTTTACTCAATTTTATCACTGATTCTTTCTTTTTTTAATTTTAAAGTCTCAAAATCACCTTTTTCAATGCTCCAAACAACCTTATCCCCTTTTTTGAGATCCATTCCTCTAGCCCATGTTATAGGTAAATACACCATGAAGGAATCTTTGACTCTGTGTATCCCTACTTTCTTCAATTCCATCCAAATCACTCCATTTGATTATTATAGATAATAATGACCTTTAATTCCTATATAAACTTTTTTTAGCGTGATTATCGAATTCAAACTACATTTGCGCGCTTTCAATTATGATGCAATAAACAATCATGCAAATATTTGCAATAGATGCAAAAATTTAATGTGCTGAAAATTATAATTAAAACACAGGTGATTAGAATGGAAGAAGAGAAAAAACATCTCAATCAGCTTAGTAAAGGAACAATTGTCATGAAAGAAGGTCCAAACTTGACAAAAGGAGCAAAAAGGGCTACTAAAGAAGCAGCGCGAAGCTATATTAGGAAAGTATTAATAATTCATATCTTATCTGATGGTAAAAAACACGACCAAACTGAGATTTTAAAGTCATTTAATAAAATTTTGGATAAATCCAAATTTGAGAAGGGACATCTAATTCAGGGATATGATGAAATTTTTGGCGAATATCATCCTCTTCAGCCAAGTTTAAGTAGAATTGCAGGATCTTGGGCTTTATCACTCTCTGGCAAAATGGAACCTAGTGCTGTTACACGTATTGTCCGCGTACTAGAAAATGATGGGATTGTTAATAGAAAAAGTGGGAAAAGAAGTAGAGGAATAAATCCCTGTTATAACTGGCTTAATCCAACACTAAATTCATTCTTAAATATCTTCGAATTACTTAATTCTTTTCCACATCCCTGGAATGAAGGCATTTTCTTTCCTTTTAGCCAAACATTACTAAATTCACCCTATGGAAAGCAAGTCATTAATTTTGAAACTATTAAAAAAGAACTAGAATCAATCGCAGGAGGAAAAATTGAAGATGAAGACATAAAGTTTGTCTTGGATATATTAAAAATTTCCCCATCAGCCCTATATGGCCTTTTAAAATTCAGAAGAAATTATCCAAGAGTTAAAGGTAATGAAAATCTTTTAATAAAGACAATAGGTAAGTTTGTGAGTTCTATGGGAAATGATATTTGGCGTGATGAATTCAAGCCAACAATTCCTTTTAGCTATTCTATCAAAATAAATCTAAACAAGCAATCTGAAAGTAAACTTATAATTGACAATGATAATTTAGATTTATGTCTTAATTTCGGAGAAAAGATGTAAATTATCATCTCCACTTCTATTCTTCTTTTAATTTATCTTCTAAAAGGCTCTTAACCATCTCTTCTAGTTTTTCCACTTTCTGGTCAGTTTGTTTTTGTTCTTCAATCCTTTTTCTTAACTCTTTAAGGAGTTGATCATATTCTTTGGTAGTAACTTCCTTAACTTCAACTTTTTCTATGCTCAAATAGGGGATTAAACGTACATATTCTTCTTTTAACGCGTTTATATTGGGTTTAACATACCGATCAACTGTTTGATTGACATTATGACCTAAGAACCACCTAGTATACATTTCTGGAACTCTTTGAGTGTTTAAGGTTGATGCAAAAAATTTACGCAGTTTATGAGATGTAAAAAATCTGTTTTTTCCACTTTTCCCAAATTGGCAGGTGTCATTTATGTATACAAAATATTTCTGCGTTGACCATCTGCTTATTCTTGTAGTTCCAGATAGGAAAAGAGGATCATCTACATTATTGATGAGTTTATTTTCAGAATATCTTTGATCTAAATAGTCCAAAATGGCCAAGTTGGCTTCTGGTGTTGAAAAGGTAGTGTATGGGTGGCCTGTTTTGTACCTGTGAATGTCCCAAGTTAAAATTAAATTCCTATTTTCTCTTAATTTCTCAGTTATATATGGTATATCAAATTGTTCTTTTCCTACCAGGTGCATATATTCTGATATGGCATTAAGGAAGTGTTGCCAGTTGAGATGTATCATCTCGGCTGATCCCATTCCTGAACTACTCATTAATAATATTATGGCCCGATATTTGATGTTAGAATGTTTTAAAGCTTCCTTTATGTGTTTCTTACCTACGATATCATCAGTGGTGATTCTTTGCTTTTTTTCCCTGTTTTTAATCCTTATTCTGGGAGTATCTATGTCATGTTCGTGATAAAAACCTTTAACAGTGGCCATGTCAGTTTTGATTGTGTTAAATGAGCTTCCCTTTTCTTGAAGGTGGTTCTTATAGCTGACTAAATGATTTGTTATTCTCCTTTCTTTTATCCAAGGATTTTCTATTTGGTCTCTTTTAGCTTCTTCTATCAGTTCCGTAGGTGTTAGACCTGTAAATTTCGAGTATTTAGTTAGTCGTATTAGGTAAGTTCGCTTAGTTGATTCTCCTAAATCTCTGAGCATGAAAAAATCTTTTATACGTTTATCATCAGAGATATCCATATGTTTATTTCCAATATTTTTGTCTTGGGTCATCACAATGATTTTGTTTGATATACTATTTATATCTAAAGCGGAGTTATTAATATGAAAATACTGGGAATATGTGGAAGCCCTAGAAAACAGGCTACGGAATATGTTTTGCAAAATGCTCTGTCCATGATGGAAGAAAAAGGGTTTGAAACGGAATTTTTCACGGTGCGAGGGAAAAATATTAGCC
>Ga0209723_1004465_pt1 | contig 15573 bp, 15 predicted proteins | sample BiotimSIPDNA_2_FD_185750 | JGI IMG/M metagenome (GOLD analysis project Ga0209723, IMG submission 185750) | Anaerobic biogas reactor microbial communites from Washington, USA - Biogas_R2 time_0 SIP DNA (SPAdes) (version 2) | ecosystem: Engineered > Bioreactor > Anaerobic > Unclassified | place... | reverse complement strand
CCTATAAGACCGATCGGGCTGCTGGATGAGGCTGTTAAAACTCTGATCGAACACCCCGAAGCCGATTGCGTTCGTGGAGTAGTCCCGTCGGGTCAAAACCCCTTCAAGATGTGGCAAATCAACCGCAAAGGTCAGCTCGAACCGCTTTTAAGGATCGCTGGACTTAGCGAACCCTATAATGCGCCGCGGCAAGCACTGCCAGATACCTATTGGCAGACCGGGCATATCGATGCCATCCGCACGAACACGATTTTGGACAAACACAGCCTGACGGGGGACGTGATCCTGCCTTTGCTGATCGACCCCCTCTATACGGTTGATATCGACACGATCGAGGATTTTCGGAATTCAGCCAGGCTGGTCAGTGACCCCCGCATCCGGGCGGTGGATCCACTCAAGAGCCGGCGCAACTTTCCTGAAAAAGTGAGTTACCTCATCATGGATTTTGATGGCGTTCTGACTGACGATAAAGTCTATACCGACCAGGATGGCCGCGAAAGCGTACGCTGCAGCCGGTCTGATGGCTTTGGCATTGATCTGCTGAAGCAGCATTCAGAGATTCAGCCGCTGATCCTCTCCCGCGAGACCAATCCGGTCGTCACCGCCCGCGCCCGCAAGCTGAATATCGAGGTTTTCCAGTCGGTTTTAGATAAAGATCAGGCTATCCGAAGTCTGGCGACGGAAAGAAACCTGGATCTGCGGGAAATTTTCTACATTGGCAATGACCTGAACGACCTGGTGGTACTGCCGCTGGTTGGGTTCTTTGCCTGTCCCTCAGATGCCCACCCGCAGGTGCTCAGGCAGGCTGATTTGATACTCACCCACCAGGGCGGCAAAGGCGCCGTCCGGGAATTGGTGGAACTACTCCTGGAAAAACAGAAAACAAATACTAAAGGAAGCTGAAAACCGATGATCGATATCGAATTTTATATGAAGGTTGGCGAACTCAAAAAACGTCTCAAGGCGGGGGAATACATCCCGGAACCTGAGCTGAGAGCTTTACTTGAAAGTTATCGCAGCCCGTACCCAGTGGCATACAACATTGAAACCACCAATGCCTGCAATATGCGCTGTGAGATGTGCCCACGCACGACCATGATGACCCGACCAGTGGAGACCATGGCTCCCGAGCTCTTCAAACGCATCATTGACCAGCTCAATCCTTTCAGCCAGGAACAACTGACTCGCTGGGAAGACTTTGCCGAGAACTATTATGGCGTTCCCCGCAACGGGATGAGCGAAAATCATTACTTCCTTTATGTCATTCCGCGTGTGATCGTTTTGCATGGCTACGGTGACCCGCTGCTGGACAAGAATATCCCCACCTATGTTAAGTGGATGACAGAGCGCGGTCTCGAATCGTACTTCTCCTGCAATCCCGCCAACATCAATATGGACCGTACCATTGAAACCTTTGAAAATGGCTTGGGCTACGTGAAATATTCCATCGAGAGTGTGGACGACCTGCGCCATAAAAGCGTGCGCGGAGAAGCTTCCAACTTTACCCAGGCTTATCGCAATATTTTAAAATTGCTGGAACTGAAAGCACAACGAAACTATAAAACCACCATCGTGATCACCATGATCAACTTGAACAAGCCCTGGCAGCGTGAAGAATATCAGAAGCTCGTGGAAGCTTTTGAAGGGCTGGACGTTTATGTTTACCTGAAAAGCCAGGATCAGATGTGGTATGAGGACAACAAGCAAACCACCGCGTCCATTCATTGGCAGGAATTTTGCCAGTTCCCCTGGTCTTCCATGACGGTCAAGTCGAATGGGGAATGCGCTCAGTGCGTTGAGGACTTCAACAACGAAATCATTCTCGGCGATGCCCGTACCCAAAGCCTGTACGATATTTGGAACGGAGAGGCTTACCAAAGCTTCCGCAACGATCATTTCATCTTAAAACCTGGGATCAAGTGCACCGAACAATGCGACATGCACTTGATTGGCAGTTACTTGGCTCAATAGAGGAACCCATGAGAAATATTGTCAAAATTGGTGAACGAATTATCGGTGATGACCAGCCCGTCTATATCGTAGGCGAAATTGGCATCAACCACAACGGTGATCTGGAGGTTGCCAAGAGCCTGATGCTGGCAGCCAAAAACGCCGGCATCGATGCGGTGAAATTCCAAAAACGAACCCCCGAAATTTGTGTTCCGCTGGAACAGCAAGGGCAGATGCGCGACACCCCCTGGGGCTACATCACTTATCTCGACTACCGCTACAAGGTCGAGTTTGATGAAGAAGCGTATAAGGAGATCGATCGTTATGCCAAAGAATTGGGTCTCGATTGGTTTGCCTCCTCGTGGGATATTCCCTCTTTGGAATTCATGGAAAAATTCAACCCTGTGACCCACAAAATTGCTTCAGCGCTTCTGACCGATAAAGAATTGCTGCGTGCGCATCGCGCGACGGGTAAACCGATCATCGTTTCCACCGGCATGTCCACCATGGAGCAGATCCGAGAAGCGGTTGAAATTCTGGGTGAAGAAAATATCGTGTTGTGTCACACTACCAGTTCATACCCCTGCCCACCCGAAGAATTGAATCTGCGCATGATCCAAACCCTGCGTGAAAACTTCAATTGCCCGATTGGTTATTCCGGGCACGAAGTCGGTTTGGTGCCAACCGTGGTTGCTTCTGCCCTGGGTGCCAGCCTGGTGGAACGCCACATCACCCTGGACCGGGCAATGTGGGGTTCGGATCAAAGCGCCTCTGTTGAACCGCAGGGAATAGCCACTTTGGTCAAGTACATCCGCGTGACCGAAAAGTCACTCGGCGATGGTGTTAAAAAAGTGTACGACAGCGAGCAGTCCTCACTCAAGAAGTTACGGCGGATCAGCCAGTAAGATGAAAGCAACTAGCATTCTAAAACGGCTGAAGAACCGGGCAAAGCGGGAAGCCAGCCATCGCAAGGGCTACTCCGAACTGCGCAGCATGTCAAAAGAAGTGCGTGAGCATGCGCCGGCTGCAAATCAGCAGCCGGTCATTTTCTTTGATGCTTCCACACGCCTGGACGGCTTGAGCCTGAATGCTGGTTTCGCGGTTTTGAGTGCCTGGTCACTCACCCTGCAAGGTATACCGGTCGTCCATTTTGCCTGCTCGTCCGGGTTGAAGCCCTGCGTTTTGGGTACCAACCGCAAAGACGCCCATGCCGCCCCGCCTTGTGCTGGCTGCCTGAGGCAGTCTGAAGCAACCTATTCAAACAGCCAGGTCAGCAATTTTATCTTTCTTGCGGATCCTGTATTGGACGATCTTTTGGCAGCTTTGGACGTGCCCCAACTGATGGATTTCGAGTATGGGGGCATGCCTTTGGGAGCGCTGGTCTTGCCTTCCATCCGCTGGATATTGAGACGCCACCACCTGCTTGATGATCAATACACACGGGAGCTCTTCAAAAACTACCTGAAATCAGCCTGGTCTTTGTCCAGGCAGTTCGCAAAATTACTCGAAGAATGCAACCCCCAGGCTGTGGTGGTCTTCAATGGTTTACAGTACCCCGAGGCAACAGCCCGCTGGATGGCGCAGAAAAATGGCATTCGGGTGATCAGCCACGAGGTCGGCATGCAGCCGCTGAGCGCCTACTTCACCGATGGGGATGCCACCGCCTATGACCTGGATATCCCCCGGGAATTCCGGCTCAACCAGGCTCAGAACGAAAAACTGGATGCGTACCTGAGCGCCCGCTTTAAAGGCGACTTTCACATGGCAGGGGTGCAGTTCTGGCCTGAGATGAGTCAGTTGAGCCCTGAATTCGTCCAGTTTGCCAAAAACTTCAAGCAGGTTGTCCCGGTGTTTACGAACGTCATCTTTGACACCAGCCAGCCGCATGCCAATGTGATTTTTGAAGATATGTTCACCTGGCTTGACCAAATTTTGGAAGTTGCCAAAAGCCACCCTGAGACGCTTTTCGTCATTCGCGCTCATCCTGATGAAGCCCGGGCAGGCAAAGCCAGCGAAGAATCAGTGGCGCAGTGGGCTCAAAAGCGACAGGTTGAGCAGCTGCCCAACTTGCGTTTTGTGCCGCCCAAAGAATTTATCAACTCGTATGACCTGATCCGCATGGCGAAATTCGTGCTGATCTACAATTCCACCATCGGAATGGAAGCATCCATCCTGGGGGCGGGTGTGCTTTCTGCCGGCAAGGCTCGCTACACCGCTTCGGATGTGGTCTGGTTCCCTCGGGACGAAGCCGCATTTTTCACCCAATTGGAAGAACTGCTTCTGGCTGAGCGGGTGGAAGTTCCGGCGCATTTCAAAGCCAACGCCCGCCGCTTTCTCTACTGGCAGCTCTACCGCTCTTCCCTGAGTTTTGAGGAATATCTCGAACCGGACGGTGTTTGGGCGGGGTATGTAAAGCTAAGAAATTTTGAGTGGCAAAGTTTGCTGCCGGCTTATTCGGAGACCATGGCAGCAGTTAGTGAAGGGATCCTGCGCGATGGTAACTTCATGCTCAAGGAGGAAAGAGAATGAAACTGGAAAAAATTGTCGCCCTGGTGCCCATGCGCCATGATTCCAAACGCGTACCAGGCAAAAATTATCGCCCGATGTGCGGCAAACCGCTTTATGCCCATATCATCGAGACACTTTTGGGCTGCCCCGAGATCGCTGAGGTGGTGGTGGATACCGATTCGCCAATCATCATCGATGGCTTGGCAAAGGACTACCCCCAGGTCACTGTTCTGCTGAGACCGGAAGACCTGCGTGCTGATACGACCCCTACTAACGAGATCCTGATCTATGACACCGCTCAGGTGACAGCCGATCTCTTTCTGCAGACTCATTCCACCAATCCGCTGCTCAAAGCAAGCACAGTATCTCGGGCTATCCAGCAGCTGCGCTCGCTCTACCCGGAATATGACTCCCTTTTCAGCGTCACCCGCCTGCAGACCCGCCTATGGGACCAGCTTGGCAGGGCGGTGAACCATAATCCGGCGGTGCTCCTGCGCACGCAGGACCTCCCTCCCATCTATGAAGAGAACTCCTGCCTCTATCTCTTCACCCGCCAAACGCTGCTCAACCGCCGTAACCGGTTGGGGGAGCGCCCGCTCATGTTCGAGTTGGATGCCCGCGAAGCAACCGACATCGATGAAGAACTTGATTTCCTTATTGCTGAAACTTTACTGAAAAAACAAAACTAAACGAGGTTTTATGAGAACTGTATTAATTACCGCACCCTATATGATCCCCTCCATGGATCGTTTTACCCCAATTTTGGAGTCTTTTGGTCTGAATGTTGTCATTCCAGAAGTGGATGAACGCTTTGAAGCGGACGAATTGATGCGATTTGCCGGTCAATATGAAGGCACCATTTGCGGTGATGACCGCTATACTGCTGAAGTGATTGCAGCCAATGCCGGGACCCTGAAGGTGATTTCCAAATGGGGCACCGGTGTGGATGCAATTGACCCTGAAGCAGCAGCGAAGCACGGCATTATGATTGGGCGCACCCCCAACGCCTTTACCGTGCCTGTTTCTGAAAGCGTGATGGGCTGCATGCTCAGCTTTGCCCGCAACATTCCCTGGATGGATGACGCCATGAAGGCGGGTGAATGGAAGAAAATATCCGGACGCACCTTGATGGAATCAACCTTGGGCGTGGTTGGTGTTGGCAATATTGGCAAGGCGGTCATCCGGCGTGCCCGCGCTTTTGGCATGAAAATCTTGGCAAACGATATCATCGATATTGAGCCGGATTTCATTATTGAGCAAGGAATTGAGATGACCAGCCTGGAAGATCTGCTGAAGCGGGCAGATTACATCAGTTTGAATGTTTCTCTCAACCCCACTTCATTCCACCTGATCAATGCCGAAACCCTGGCGTATGTGAAACCATCGGCTGTCCTGATCAACAGCTGCCGTGGACCGGTTGTGCACGAAGAAGCCCTGATCGCAGCTTTGCAGGAGGGGCGTTTGCGCGGTGCCGCGCTGGATGTTTTTGAGGAAGAGCCTCTGCCGGTTGACAGCCCTCTAAAAAAGATGAGCAACGTCTTGCTCTCACCCCACAATACCAACAGCAGCCCCTATTTCTGGGAGCGCATTCATTGGAGTTCACTGCGCAACCTGCTGGTTGGACTGGGGATCCCGGTGGGTGACATCAATAGTCTAAAGGCACTGGAAAAGAAAGCTTAGTTGTTATAAGTCAGGCAAAAAACAGGCTGAGAAGCGCGAAGTAAAGGAAAAATATGGTTGAGAAGACGAAAACAGTCGTAATCACTGGCGCTGCCGGTGGGGTAGGGCGGGCAACCGTCTCCTATTTTGAACAGCGTGGTTTTCGAGTGATCGGGGTGGATCGCTTGCCCCAGTACGAGGAATTCCCTGAGGATGGGCTTTACATCCAGGCAGATATTGCTGTACCTGAAAACCTTGAAATGATCTTTACCAAAGCCAGCGCTTTCTCACCAACCCTCGATGTACTGGTCAATAATGCTGCTTTCCAGGTTACCAAGCCGCTGATCGAGACCAGCGTGGAAGAGTGGGACGCCGTGATGGGCTCGAACCTCCGCTCTGTCTTTTTGGGCGTCAAGCTGGCATACCCACTGCTCAAAGCAGAAGGGGGCGGTGCTATTGTGAATGTTTCTTCCGTGCACGCTGTGGCAACAAGCGCCAATATTGCCGCCTATGCCGCCAGTAAGGGCGGACTGCTGGCACTCACACGCGCCATGGCGATCGAATTTGCCCCCGATAACATCCGCGTGAACGCTGTTCTTCCTGGTGCGGTCGATACGCCCATGCTGCGCGCCGGTTTTCACCGCGGTCGTGCTGGTGAGACTTCCGAAGAAGCCCAACTGGCTGCTTTGGCTGCCAAAACCGTCAATGGACGGGTCGCCAACCCCGAAGAAATTGCTTCGGTGATTTACTTCATGGGCGACCCCTCTGTCTCCAGCTTTATAACCGGGCAGGGTTTGCTGGTGGATGGCGGGGCGACCTGCCGCTTGAGCACGGAATAGGAATCGGCGATGACCAGTTCAGTGCAAGAAAAATTCATGGATTTTACCCGACGCGGTTATGACGGTATACGCCGTCTGCCGGAGCTGCCGGCAGCAAATTTCCATCCCTGGCGCAGGGAATCCAAACGCCGCCTGGCTGCCCTCAAAGACAGCCATAAAGGCGAGCGCTGCTTCGTGGTCGGCAATGGACCTTCCCTGAAAAATACCGACCTCTCCAAGCTAAAAAACGACTTCTGCATCGGTATGAATCGCATTTTCCTGGCTGCCGACGAGCTTGGTTTTTGTCCGGACATTTTGGTTTGCGTCAATGATCTGGTGGTGGAACAGTCGGTTGAGGAGTTCAACAACCTGCAGATGCCCAAGTTCTTTGCCTGGCGTGCGCGCAAATGGCTGACGATGGACCCCTGGATGCACTTTATCTACACATCCTACACCTCTCCCAAATTTTCGAAGGATGTAAGCGGTCGGGTGTGGGAAGGCGCCACGGTCACCAATGTCTGCCTGCAGCTCGCCTATCACCTGGGTTTTAGCGAAGTTATTCTGATTGGGGTTGACCACAGTTTTGCCACCCAGGGCAAACCCAACACAACCATCCAGTCCCAGGGCGACGACCCCAACCACTTCTCGGCAGCTTATTTTGGAAAAGGCTTCCGCTGGCAACTGCCTGACCTGGAGACCTCCGAAATGGGCTACCGCATGGCGCGGCAAGCTTTCGAGGAAAATGGTCGCAAAATTCTTGATGCCACAGTGGGTGGCAAACTCGATATCTTCGAAAAGGTCGATTACGACACTTTGTTTGGGTAATATCCCAAATAGAACCGTTTAAATCGTAGGTCGGAATGAGACCGCCTGCACTAGGTGGCAATTAGTAACTCTGCGCGGTCTCACTCCGACAGCCACACAAGTCTCAGTAAGAATTTTTGTATATATGCGTTTCGAATAGTTTGCGACTGTTAAGATACTCGTAGATAAATTGCCAACGCTCAAGACGTCGGAGTGAGCCCGCAGGAATGTGAACGCTATCCAACGCTCACGAAACGGTCTCATTCCGACCTACGTCAACATGCACTTGGTTCTGACAGGCCAACATCATATATAATTCAAGTATGAATTTCCAACCCCTGGTCTCCATCATCACCCCCTCCTTTAACCAGGCAGCCTTCCTCGAGCAGACATTGCTTTCCGTGCTGAACCAGGATTACCCCAACCTCGAGTATTGGGTCATCGATGGCGGCTCAACCGATAACAGCCTCGAGATCATCAAGCGATCTGCCTCCAAACTGGCCGGCTGGGTCTCCGAAAAAGATAAAGGTCAGGCAGATGGCATCAACAAAGGCTTTGCTAAAGCTACCGGTGAGATCATTGGCTGGCTAAACTCAGACGACCTTTATTACCCGAGTGCGATTGCAAATGCAGTAGAAGCCTTCCAGCGGTATCCCGATGCCAGCTTTGTCTTCAGTGATGTCGAATCCATCGACGAGCATGGTAACGCCTTCAACCTGATGCGCTATGGCGATTGGAAACTGGCGGACCTCATGACCTTCCATATTATTGGGCAGCCGGGTGTCTTTATGCGCCGCGAAGTGCTGGAGCAAGCCGGTTATCTCGATCTGAGCTACAACTACCTGCTGGATGTGCAGCTTTGGCTCCGCATGGCAGCCATTGCCGAACCGCAATACATTCAAGGCAAGGTTTGGGCAGCAGCGCGCATGCATTCAGAGGCAAAAAATATGGCTCAGGCTGAAAAATTTGGTGAAGAAGCTTTCACAGTAGCGAAATGGCTTTGCGAAGACCCGCGCTTCTATCCGTTGAGTGCTCAAATTTTCAAAAAAATCTGGGCTGGAGCGCATCGTTTGAACGCTTTTTACCTGGTTGAGGCAGGCAAGCACAAAGAGGCGCTCAAATCTTACGTGCATATGCTGGGTTACCAACCGATCCCTTCCGGTAATACACTGCGCCGAATGCTTTACTCCGCGCTTTCAGCTCTTGGTATCATGCGCTCACGAGAATGGTATGACCGAAAACGAAAAGAACGCTATTCGGATCGGAAAAAGTAGGGAACACGGCTGCCCCTCTCGTACAGAGGGGGCTTGCCTCCCTCTGTAATTCCCATAATTGGAAAAGCGGCTGGACACACCCTTACAGGGCAATAGAGACCCAGCCGTACGAAAAAGATCGTAGGGAACGTGGCTTGTCCCGTTCCGGGATACCGTGGCAGGTCTCCCCTACATACCATTAGCCCAATTATGCTGCTTCATCTATAATAAATATATGTCAGATTCACAACCGCTTGTCTCCATCATCACGCCCTCCTTTAATCAGGCGCGTTTCCTTGAAGAAACGATGCTTTCGGTTCTCAATCAGGATTACCCCAACATAGAGTACATCGTCATGGATGGCGGCTCCACTGATACCAGCCCCGAGATCATCCTTAACTATGCCGACCGTCTGGGCTACTGGCAGAGCCGGAAGGATAAGGGGCAAACCGATGCCATCAACCAGGGTTTCGCTCGGGCGCATGGTGAAATCTTCGCGTGGCTGAATTCGGATGACATCCTTTACCCAGACGCAGTCAGCGCAGCGGTTTACCAATTGCAGGCGCATCCTGAAGTCGGCATGGTCTACGCGGATTGCCACTGGATCAACGCCGAGGGTAAGGTGATCGGAAATTTTCCTGCAGCCCAAACGAACCTGAAAAAGTTACGGCGCGGTTACGTGCACATCCCCCAGCAAACCGCCTTTTTCAGAGCCGATCTGTGGCGCAAGGTTGGTCCGCTGGATGATAGCTTCTACTTCGCCATGGATTACGACCTCTGGACCCGCCTTGCTGCCCAGGCACCTCTGCTATACGTGCCGGAACTGTGGGCGGCCTTCCGTTTGCACGAAGGCGCCAAATCCATTGCTGAAGATGACCGTTGTTGGCCCGAAATGCTGCGAGTGCACTACCGTGATGGCGGTAAAAAGCTTTCACCAATGACCCTCAAGTACACTATTCGGAAATTAGTGCAGCCCCTGTGGATCCGTCTGCGCAGGCGCCGCATCAAAAACTAATCAATGGATTTCTGAAGATTTTTCCCATTTCCAGAAGGTTTGAGGTTGACCAGGACTGTTCCGATGCTGGCGATTCCCAATCCCAGCACCCCGACCCAGGTTAGCTTCTCTCCCAAAAACAACCAGGCAAGCAGGCTGATCTGGATCAGCATGGTATTGTTGATGATGCTGGATTCCATCGCCGTCAGCACCTGCAGGCTCTTATTCCACAGCCAAAATGCCAGGGCAGTGTTCACCACTGCCAACCAGGCGAGAATAATCCAGGATCTGACGCTCAAAGGCGGCAGACCCTGAAAAATGATCCCGCTCCCCAACATTAAAATCGCCCCAAAACCCATGCTGATTCCGGTCACAACCATCGGATCCAGGTTCTTCTGACGGTTTACAGCTCGTCCCATCACCGACGCAACCGCATTTGAAATTACCGTAAACACTCCCAATACCAATCCAAGGGTGCTCTTTGGCAGGCTGGTTTGCGGAACGAAATAAACCAGCACACCCAGCAAAAAGAGAACCAATCCTCCCCACTGCAGCTTACTGACCGGCTCACGTAGAACAACCAGTCCGATTAGGGCTACCAAAGGCGCTGAAAAATTGAGCATCAAACTGAGCGTGATGGCATCCAGGTATTTCAGAGATAAAAACTGCCCACCTTGCGCGAAAGCATAAAAGATCAAACCAAGCAGCAACAGCTGCCCCCACTCTTTTCCTGATAATTTTTGGATCGACTCCCGTTTTCGAAACAAGCCCGGTAACAGGACCATGAAGGCGATGAAGTAACGTAACCCTGCAAAAGTAAGGGGTGGGATTTCCTTGAGGGTTAATTTGATCAGCACCCAGGAACTGGACCACAATATGGTCACAAACAGGGCTTCGACAATGGCTTTGCTTCGTTGAGTCATCAGTACTTAAGCACTCCTTTTCTCGACATGATAAAAGAATGCCTACCTAACCCCTCCCGGCTTTTATCCGATCCGGTGCTACGCTTTCGCTTTTGCATCGCTTGGTCCAGCCCTGCAACTTAAAAATGCAGCGGAACCCTAGATGCTCAGGGCGGCAGGATTATTGTATCATTCACCTTGAATATCGTAACCAGCTTATTGCGATACGAATAGAGTAAAATTCCGGTATGGACAATCAGCCTGGTCAGCATAAAAAAGCAATTTCACAGCTCAACTTCCTGACACGGCTCGTATTTTCTTTTGTAACTTCTTTGGCTGTTCTCTGGCCTACCAGCCCCTGGTACTATCCCTTTCCCACCCGCGATTCAGGCGTGTTTCTTTACACCGGCTGGCGCATCCTCAACGGCGAAATCCCGTACCTGCAGGTCTGGGATCACAAACCACCCCTGGTTTACCTGATCAATGCCATCGGGCTGGGGCTAAGCGGCGAATCTTTTTGGGGTGTCTGGTTGGTCCGTCTTTTCTGTCTGGCTTTCGCAGTCTATATCCTCTTTTTGCTACTTGAGAAATATTTCGGAACTCTTGTAGCAATTCTGACGAGTATCGTCTGGGTTTCCAACCTACCACCCATTCTTGGGCAGGGCAACTTTACCACCGAATACACCATCCCTCTGCAAGCCCTGGCGTTATTCCTGGTCGCTCTTGCCTTTGAAAAACGCGATAAGCCCTTCCCGCGTTATTTCATGATCGGAATCCTGGGGGGATTAGCTTTTCTTACCAAACAAACCAGTATCGGTATCTGGTTGGCGATTGGACTCTTTCTGATCATTGACACAGTTACCAAAAAGAAGTTCAAGTCAAATTTTCTGCGTTTTTCTGGACTTGCAGCAGGCAGCTTGTTGGTGATCGCTCTGACATTTGTTGGTTTCAATTTATTAAAAGCACTTCCTGAATTTTGGGACCAGGCTTTCTCATTCAATTTTGCCTATGTTTCTCCTGGGGAAACCTCCTTTTTTAATCGACTTTTTCAAGCCATAAACCCAGCCGAACTGGGCAGCATCGCGTTATATTACCTGGGTGGTTTTGGTGCAATTACTGGCATTTTCATCTATCTGAACCGGTCCAAACAAAGTAAGCTGGCAACACTCCATGGATTAATCCTGGTCGGACTACTTGATCTTTTGTTTGAGAGCTTATTAACTAACTTGGCTTATGACACGTTTGAACATTACTATCTGACGTTTATCCCAATCCTTACTTTTTTCTGCGGACTGCTTTTATCGCAGCTATCAGAGTTTAAAATCTGGGATGTTAAAAACAAAAAAGTCCATCAGCGCGGTTTTCTTATTTTAATCACTCTCTTTTCCATCTTCCCCCTCATCAACACCTGGAAAACAAGCCTGACCAAGCCTGATTATCATGTGAACGAGATGGTTATCAAGTATGTTTTGGATCAAACCGAACCAGACGATCCTATTTTGATCTGGGGCGCGGAGACCACGATCAACTTTTACACCAAAAGAGCTGCTCCAACCCGCTATGTATATCAATACCCTCTGCTCGTGCTCGGATATGCCACTCAACAGAAAGTCCTGGAATTCTTTGATGACCTTTTGGAAAACCCTCCGGAGATTTTGGTGGATTCCAACCGCTCAGACATGCCCTTCTTTGTTTTTGCCGTGGAGAGCGAGCTGATCGAAGAAAAGAAACACGCACTGCTCAGTCTTTACACTCAAGTACCCGATATTGATGGCTGGAAGATATACCAGCTAAGCAGTTCTAATCCTTGATATTTTGACCTCTTCAAACAATCCTATAACCCTGCCCTCTCGTCCGGTTGGTGGATGCCAAAGACATTGCCCTCGGTATCCAGGTAATAGCCCTGCCAAGCCATGCCCGTCAGTGCCATCTTCGGCAAGGCAACCTGCCCGCCAGCCATCAGGATTTTCTTTTCATACAGATCATAATCGTCCACGCCCATGGTAAGTGTGGCAGCATTGGTGCCCATCTCCAGGCTGGGGCGACCGGCAGGACGCGGTTGGATGCCGCCATTAATGCCAGGTGTGCCTTCTTCGCCGGTGATGATGCCAAAGTATGGGCTGCCTAGAAACGTCGCGTAATCTTCAAACTTCCAGTCGAACACATCAGCGTAAAACTTCATTGCACGCTCAAGGTCGTCTGCCTGTAATTCAAAATGGATCGGTCGGTTGTTCATTGTTCCTCCACGTATGTAGTGATACAAAGAAGCATACCTAATAGTAAATTAAAGTTCAATATCTTGTAGATTTCAACCCCAATGTTTCACCTCTTGACACACCTTCACCTGGTGATACAATCATATTCAGAATTATGAATATGATTACCAGTCCGAATAAAACCATTACATCTGATGACACCCGCGTGCAGTTATTCAAACTGTTAGGGCATCCAACCCGCCTTGCCATTCTTGAGTTGCTGCGGGATGGCGAACACTGCGTTTGTCACATGGAAGCCTACCTGGGCTTGCGCCAGGCTGCCATCTCCCAGCAGTTGTCGATCCTTCGGGATGCCGGTATGGTGCTCGACCGGCGTGATGGCTGGAATATTTTCTACCGGCTTAGTGACATCTCTATCCTGAAACTGCTCGATGAGGCAGCCGCCCTGACCGGGTTGACCAACCTGGAGCCAGCGGCTCCATCAGTCGATTGTTGCTGCCCTCATTGTGCTTCAAAATCCAAAAACCTATCCAATTAAAGGAGTTTTTCTATGTTAACTATCAAAATTCTTGGTTCTGGCTGCGCCAATTGCAAACGACTTGAACAAATTGTTCGTAAAGTGGTTGAAAATCACGAAATTGAAGCAGAGATCATCAAGGTAACTGACTTTCAGGAAATCACAAGCTATCCGATCCTCTCCACCCCCGCCCTGGTCCTGGACGAGAAGGTTTTGTCGTCAGGTCGGATACCCTCCGAAATTGAAATCACCACCTGGCTGACCCAATAATGACTGGGGCTCTCTCCTGGTTAGGCAGCTTATTCCTGGCAGGCTGGACCAGTCTGCTGGACTATCTTGCCGCCCATGTTTTGCTCTGCCTGGTACCAGCCTTTATCATTGCCGGCTTCATGAGCACCATGATCCCCAAGGAAGCGATCGCCCGCTACCTGGGTCCTAAAGCCCCCAAATGGATCAGCTACCCCGCTTCCGCGCTGGGTGGTTTCGTCCTGGCAGTATGTTCGTGCACCATACTACCGCTCTTTGCAGGCATCTGGAAGCGCGGGGCAGGGCTAGGTCCGGCAGTCACTTTCCTGTTCGTTGGTCCAGCTATCAACATTATGGCAATCACATATACCGGTGCCACCATCGGCATGGATATCGCTATAGCCCGCCTGGTTCTGTCCATTATTTTTGGGATCATCATAGGTCTCCTGATGGGCTGGATCTTCCGTAAAGAAGAAGCTGAACGACGTGACCAAATTCAACCGGATGCAACTTTTGAAGGGCATGCCAGAGTAAGACCAGCAGTCTGGGTGTTATTCATCCTGTTATTTGCGATTTTGCTCGCCGGCACATTGCAGATCAAGCCCCTCACCAGCACGATCACAAGCACCACACTTCAAGGATCCGGTGCGCTTGCCTTGTCTGAAACTCTTGCAGCCGTAGGGTTAACTCTGCAGGGCGCGGTCCTGATCCTGCTTCTGGTCGTGATCGGCGTCAGCGCATGGAAGGGATTTGGCAATATATTCGATGGTTTTTCGGGTTGGACCTATTCGGCAATCGGACTGATCGCTTTCACCATCCTGTTCGCTGCTCTCAAGGAAGAGCCGGGCTCGCTGACCATCAGTATCACCGGGCGTTTTCTGGTAGTATTTGGGTTGCTGCTTACCTCCGGTTTGGTCACACGGCATTCTTTCAGCAAAGACGAATTGAGCAATTGGATCTGGGAAACCTGGAAGTTTGTTAAACAAATCTTTCCCCTCCTGATCGTTGGTGTGTTCCTGGCAGGAATTGTGCGCGTGATCATCCCGGAATCCTGGGTGAGAACCATCGCCGGCAGAAACACCATTTTGGCAAATTTTGTGGGAGTGATCTTTGGGGTTTTCATGTACTTCCCCACCCTGGTGGAAGTGCCGGTCGCAAAGATGTTCCTGGATCTTGGTATGGCGCGTGGACCTTTGCTGGCATATCTGCTTGCCGACCCTGAACTTTCTTTGCAATCGATCCTGGTGCTCAATGGTGTGATGGGAAGAAAGAAGACCCTGACCTATGTTTCCCTGGTTGCTGTTTTCAGCACCATGGCAGGCTATCTTTTCGGATTGGTTCTGACAGTACTGACCTGATAGAAAAGTTCACTCAAGAAAAAGATCCCTCTTCTCAAAGTGCTTTAAGAGGGATCTTTTGTTTCTATGTAAAGAAAATAAGGCTTTTATACGCCTTTACCCAACAGGTTTCCCACCCGCTCAAAGGCATCCAGGGCTTGCTCAAGGTGATCCTGGCTGTGGGCAGCAGAGATCATCACGCGGATGCGGGCTTTGCCCTGGGGTACGGTTGGAAAGCCCAATGCCATGGCAAACACGCCTTCTTCAAACAGTTTCCGGCTGAATTCGCGTGCCAATTGCACATCGCCAAGCATCACCGGGGTAATGGGGGTCTGGGTGTGTCCGGTATCAAAACCGAGTTTGCGCATC
>Ga0209723_1004464_pt1 | contig 15574 bp, 11 predicted proteins | sample BiotimSIPDNA_2_FD_185750 | JGI IMG/M metagenome (GOLD analysis project Ga0209723, IMG submission 185750) | Anaerobic biogas reactor microbial communites from Washington, USA - Biogas_R2 time_0 SIP DNA (SPAdes) (version 2) | ecosystem: Engineered > Bioreactor > Anaerobic > Unclassified | place... | reverse complement strand
CTCACCCTGGGCTTTTATGTTGTTGGCCCTTTGGGCCGCCAGGCTTACATACGACAAGCAGCGTCCATAGCGTTCACAGCCGCAAAGCGGCAAAAGCCCGGAGGGCGACACCTAGAAGCCCAGGGTAAGCCGGGCCGCCAGGCCCGGCGCAGCCCTGGGTGAGATGGCATAGATTTGGAGCCCTGTAAGGGTGACACATAAATTTTAGATTGTAGACTCTATAGTCCACCCTAAGCCTTTCGTGGTTAAAAACCTTTTTGGACACCCTCTGCATACGATGCCGCAGCCGCCGTCCACCATGTCCACCATGTCCACATCCTTTTGCGCCGTAGGTGCTTAACCATGCTTATCCCAAGGCATTAGCCTGGGGCGGGATAACTCCCAAATCATGGTGCCTCGAAAAGGAGCTGCAGAAAACTGACCGACTACGAAAAGAAAAAATATTTTTCGACATCCTGCTTGCAATCCCTAACAATGCATTATACTGTAAATTGTAATGCCAACCCTAAACGATTAGGGCGGCGGGTGCCTATCTGACAATAGCCGTGACGTTAAAGGACATCTCGGTGGCCTTTGAGAACAACATTTGTTCGGGGCCACTGGCAAGAGAATATTATTCCATTTTTGCAATTCACTATAATGCATCATATATTTTTTCAAACCACTCCTAAACGATTAGGATAGGAGATTTACCTTAGTTATGGCAGTGACATTAAAGGACATCTCGGCGGCCTGTGGGATCAGCATTTGTTCTGTATCTCAGGTTTTGAGTGGCAGTCCGCGTGCGCAGGAACTCAGTGCTGCGACCCGGAAGCGGATTTTGTCTACTGCCCGTGACTTGGGTTATTGCCGCAATGAGCTTGCCCGTTCGGTGGTCACTGGCAAGAGCAATATTGTTTCGGTGATAGTGAACAATTTTACTGCTTTCCCGCCGATTTTGGACGGCATTTGCGCAGCAGCTCTGGAACACGATTTAACGATCAAGTTCATCAGTCTGCATCATGGTCAGGGCCTTTCCCGTTCTCTTCTTTCCGTTCGTCAGTATCGTTCTGTTGGTTTATTAGGTGTTGCTTTTGAAAAAGCTCAGCTTTCGGTGTTGGACGAGCATTTTCTTCCCTACCGGATTCCTGCGGTTGTCGCCAACACCGGAGTGTTGATGCCTGGCGTTCCGGTTGTCTCGACGGATCAGGCCGGCGCCACATGCTTGGCTCTTGAGCATCTTTACCAATTGGGGCATCGCAAAATCGCCTGTCTGGGCAGTGTTCCGCCGCGCTGTGCCGCCTACGAGACATTTATGCGCGACGCTGGCTTGACGCCCCGCATTTTTTCCGAGCGTCCTGACGTTTACCCGGAATTATGCAAATCTGACCCTGATGCTGTTTTCTGCTGCACTGACAACACGGGTGTGCAGCTGCTGCAATGGTTGTACCAGCAGCGGATTTTTGTCCCGGAAAGCTTTTCTGTGATGGGTTTTGGTGGTCTGGAGCTTTCGGAGGCATGTTCACCGACTCTTTCAACGGTGCAAGAGCCGTTTTTCGACATTGGGTACCAAATGTTGAAGATCTTGCATGATTTGATTCATGGGCGCAGCGTCCCCCAGCATCTGCAACTGCCTGCACGGCTGCTGCCGCGCGAATCCACCGCTGAACGTTTGCCCGCAACCTAACTTCATGGATTCAATGGTTAAGTCATCAGCGTTCCTTTGGTTGTCCATCAGAGCAAGGAGGGTAGTTCAATGTCACGGAAATTTCGCCTGTTTTTGATGTTTTTGCTGGCAGCGCCTTGGCTGTTGGCGCAGGTCAAACTTGCCGAAAATGGCCAGGCCTTGGCCGAAATCGTGGTGCCGGCAGAATCCCCTTGGCTTTTGCATTGCGCCGCCGAAGAACTGCAAACTCATCTGCAGAAATTATCCGGGGCGGAATTTGCGCTGGTTGAAAAAAGCAGCGGAAAACTGGCCATTTACCTTGGCAAAAAAGCCGCCATCGAGGCCGGCCTTTCCATTGACGGCCTGCCCGAGGATGGCTTTCTGATTTCCGTCGCAAAAAATGCCATCCACATTGCCGGGCGTGACAACCCCTCACGGAATCCCCTCGGTTTTTTCCATTTGTATTATGATGAGAAGGAGCGCGGCACCCTTTTGGGCGTCTATCAATTCCTGGAGAAATTCGGAATTTTGTGGGTTGGGCCGCACTACACTCACATCCCTCAGCAAGCGGCGCTGCTCCTGCCCGAGGGACAGGAACGCATTTCCCCCAGTTTTGCCAACCGCCTGGCGGCGATGGGATGGAATTTCATGAGCAAATACCCGGATGCGGAGGAATACTGCCAGTCAGTCAACGACATTTACAGGTGGGCTTTGCGCCTGCGCTTTGCAAACCGCAGCACGGTCGTTGGCCATGGTTGCCACAGTGAAAACAGCCTTAAGCTGAAAACCGTCTGGCAAGACTATCCGGAACGTTTCATGATGAGAGAGGACGGCACCCGGAATTTCAATTATCTCTGCTGGACCGACCCGGCAGTCACAGAATTCTGGATCAGGGCTGCGGAAGCCTATTTTTCCGGCCTTGGCCCAGAGACAGTCGGCCTGAAAGGATTGAAACCCTACCTAAAATCCAAGTGGCCTTGGCCCTTCTTTTATGAAAATGAGTTCATGATTGACCCGCACGACAATGATGGCGTCACCGACGGACGCTGCCAATGCCCCCGCTGCAATGCCTACCGCGAACAGCATCCCTGCCCGGATGACAGCGAAATCGTCTGGAAAGTGATCGTCGCCGTCGCCGAAAGGGTCAAGGAAAAGTTTCCCGGAAAATACATTACCACGCTGGTTTATCCACCCAAGATGCAAATGCCGAAAACGGTCAAGATTCCGAATAATGTGCGGGTGCGCATCTGCACCAGCGGCCCCAAGGAGATTGCCACCCCCAATCGCCTGGAAAGCGACCTCGAACTGATCCGAACTTGGAAAGACCTGGTCGGCGCCGAAAATCTGCCGCTCTGGACATATCAATGCATGGTCTTTGCTCGCCGCCTGCCTGGTCCGCCAGAGACCTATCCTCATTTGACCGACGAATATCTCCGCAAAATCAAACCCTTGACAGCAGGCATGTATCTGGAAATGCACGCCTTGACCTTCACCTATAAATGGCTGGACACGTATATGTCCGGACGCCTGATGTGGGATCAAAGTCTGTCTGTCGACGATGAATTGAAGGCATTTTTTGCCGCTGCCTACGGCCCTGCCGCCGAGCCGGCCCGGGAATTGTTTGCACGCTTCGAAGAAAACTGGATTAAGCTCTGGCGTCAAAACTATCCCGACGTGCGCCGGGACAAACCCGGCTGTCTGGGCATGTCTGGCGGCAGGGGCAGCTTTCCTGAATTCCAGCAAAACACCTGGCGCGAAGTCTATCATCGGCAGGAGATGCATGCCATTGACGAGCGCATTCAGAAAATCGAGAGCCTCTGTGCCGGACATCCGATTTACAGCAAGCACGCCCGCCTGCTGCGCGAGCAGATATTCAATGTCATGCAGTTGGAGCGCGCCCTAGTCATGGACAAGGAAGAGCTTCGCAGCAAAATCAGGCTGGAGCTGCAGAATATCCCCATGCCGGAAGGCAGTTTCCCCTCTGAAAGCGCCTGGGCCAACGCCGCTGTGCAGCCGTTGCGCGTCGCTGACCGTCGAAAATCGCGCTTACGAGCCGGCGGCAGCTTCAAAGTATTGCGCAGTGGAGAAAAGCTCTTTGTCAGAGCAGATTTAGAGGAACCGCTGTTAAGCGGCAGCAAAACAAAAAAGGGACGCCAGATTGGAGATAAGGATATCTGGCGGGACAATGATGTGGAGTTGTTCATCTACGCCCCGGCAACCAATACATTCTGGCAGTTTGTCATCAATGACGAAGGCAAATGGGCAGCCAACTGCCTGGAGAGCCAACCCAGCCAATGGAAAGCCTATCCCGGCGTGGAAATCAGTTGCCAGGCGACCCCAAGCGGCTGGCAGATGCTGGCAGCCATTCCCCTGACTGGCCTCGGAAAAGGCGAATGGCGCTTTAATCTGACCCGCAGCCGCATGATCGAAGGCGCTGCCCAGGAATACTCAACCTGGTCCGAATTGGCCATTCTCGGAAATTGGCATGAACCCGATAGCTACGGAATCATCATTTTCAAGGATTGAGTTTTTCGTTTCAAAAAATTGCAGCAAAAAATTCCAGGAAGGAGCAAAAATGAAAAAAAGAAAACATTGCAAGTATTTCACCTTGATTGAATTGCTCGTCGTCATCGCCATCATCGCCATCCTGGCTGCAATGCTTTTGCCGGCCTTGAGCAAAGCCCGTGAGAAGGCGCGCAGCATCAGCTGCGTCAACAATTTGAAGCAAATAGGCCTCGGCTATCAGATGTATGCCAATGATTACGAGGATTTCCTGGTGATCACCGGCGCCCCTGATGCCGACGCCGAAAAATGGACGTTTAAGCTGGCTGAGTATCTCGGATTTAGCATTGGCGGAAAATTTCCTGCAATATATTATTGCCCGTCCCGGCCTGTGTCGGGAGATACTCTGCTCAGCGTGACCTATCCCTATAGCTACACAGCGGCAAGCAGGCTAGTATATAAGCCCAACCAGGAAAATGGACTCGACTGGAATTCTGACGGATTGTTCAAAAGTTACTGGGACCGCACCTGCCGACTGACCAAAATTCAATTTCCCAGCGAATACGTCATTATGGGCGAAGCTAATTTCACCTGCCCTAGCCCTACTTATTATTTCAACTGGGTCAATGACAAGATCAATAAGCAACTTTCCTTGGACAACCACGGCACCTGCGCGAATTTTCTACATTCCGACAGTCGTGCCGGCAGCATGTCAATCCCTGAAGCACTGCGTGGCGCTGCGACTTGGAAGGAATGCTTTTATCCGAACGGCAATAAACATATCGCCGGCCCGGTCCATTACTGATCTGGATGGAAACATGAACACCCTGAACATAAAGTTCTTCCTGGGTTTGCGAAAAAAATCGGCAATGTACGAAATCTTGTGATGAATACTTGCATGCCTTCAGGCGGCGTACGTAGTCCAAGCTTGCCGTACGCAGTTCAAGCTTTAGCTTGCCGTATGTAGCCTATGTGATTCTCAGGGCTGCAACATACAAGCACAAAGCAAGCGGCCCCAAAGGCCGCCGCCCTGGCCCGCCGCGTCGCCTTGCCCTGCTCCCCCGTCATTGCCGTCAGAACAAAGTCAGCTGTTGCGGACCACCCTGCCCCGCGACTTTAGGCTGGATAACCTTAATCAAAGATGCAAATCCCTGCTCTTCCGCCAGGCTGAGCAAACGCGCCCAATCTGGCGGATTGCGCCGTACCGTGTCCAGGCCGCGCCAATTTTCCGGCAGGGTCGCGTCAAGACGGACCAGTTCGCGATTGCGCTTGAGCAGCTCACGCGCTTCCAGCACTTTTTCGCGGAGACGCTCGTTTGACACGGTGATCGGGTCAGCGAAGAATGCATCCAGGCCGCCGCTTTCCTGCAGAAATTTGGCTGCCGTCTTCGGGCCAACGCCCTCCACGCCTCGGATATTGTCAGACGCATCGCCGACCAGAGCCAGAAAATCCCCCAGCTGTTCCGGCCCCACGCCGTACTTAGCTGTGACCTCAGCCTGGCCCATGGCGGTCCACTCGTCTTTAGCGCCGGAGCTGAGCAGGACCACTTCCGGGTCAGCAGTCAGCTGGGCGATATCCTTGTCAAAAGTGAGGATTTTGACTGGCAGCTGTTCTCGGCGAGCGGTGATAGCCGCAATCAAATCATCGGCTTCAATGCCTTCCTGCTCCAGGAGCGGCCAGCCGAACGCGCTCATCCAATCCCGAATTGGGGCAATCTGCGAGCGCAGGTCATCCGGCATAGGCGGACGCTGCGCCTTGTATTCCGGACAGATGGCCACGCGCCGTTCCGACTTGCCCTTGTCAAACAGAATCGCGCCATGACTGCTGGCTAAGGAACGATCCAGCTGCAGCAACAAGCGGGCGATGCCGTAAAGCGCATTTGTCGGCTCACCGCGCTTGTTGGTCAAGGAGCGGATGGCGTAGAACGACCGATAAATCTGCGCGTAGGCGTCAACCAGGACAATCGCTGGAATCTCATCCGACATGTCATGAACGGCCCAAGCCCAGGCCAGCGTTGACTAAATAGGTGTAACTGCGGCGAATCGCCTCGGTCATGTCAATCGGGGCACTGTCCAATTCGACGATGATATGCCCTACGCTGTCAGGAACAACAGCGCAAATTCCGGGGATGTCAAGCTGGCCTTCTCCCAGGGGTCGCAAATCGACCTTGCGGTCAGCCGGAACTGGCGGGAAGACGCCGTCTTTTACATGCAGCGACACGATCCGGCCAGCATAATGGCGGGCCATGGCAACCGCGTCGTTGGCGCCAAAGTTGGCTGACCAGAAGGCGTCGAGCTGGAACAGAATCTGTGGGCAGTATTCGACATAGAGGTCGTATTTCAACCGGCCATTGAGAATATCGAATTCCCAGTAGTGGTTATGCTGATACAGGCCGAGGCCAGCCGAGGCCAGTTTCTGCAGGATGGTGCAGGTCTTGTCAGCCGTGGCCTTGATGGCGTCAATGTCCTTGAAGTCATTGGGGCCATAGCCGCAGCAGAGGCTCTTCAGCCCCAGGGCGCCAGCAAAGTCAACGGCTTCCTGGATGGAATCTCCCTTGAGGGGAGCGCCATGCGCAGAACAAATTTCCAAGTCATATTTCTTGCAGGCAGCGACAAACTCGGTGATGGACAAGTCGCCGAAGCCGGCCGGCTCAACGGCCAAGAAGCCGATTTCAGCCACAGTCCGCAACACGCTGTCCATGCCGTCCTTGGCCACTTCCGCCCGCATCGAATACAATTGCACTGCTAATTTACGTTTCATTCTCATTACTCCTTAGAATGCATTGCCGTCATCAGAGCAGCCCAGTCCAATCAGAGCCAGACCCGGGGTGATTGCCTGATGCCAATCTACTAAAAACCCAATTTCCCCGATGATTCTCGGAAGTGAACAATTATAACCCGTCGATGCCTTAACGTCAATCTAACAAATCGAAAATCGACTGACGAGAGCTGGAATTCAGCCACTTGTTGATACTCGGAGTTCCGGTGAGCTTCAGAGCCAGGCACCCAGGCTAAGACACTTTAGTGGACAATGGACATTAATGGACGTTAGTAGACGATGGACTGTGGACAGAAGTGGACATGAGTGGTAAGTGGACGTGGACTGAAATGGACATGAGTGGACTGAGGAGCTTTCGACACGTGTCCTCCACAGACCTTCAGCCGGCAAAAATGTATCATGCTTACAGTCATGCTCCTTTGCGCCGTAGGCGCTTCAGCCTGGGGGGAGGCACCCCGAAGGGTGACACATAAGCTCTGACCTGAAGAAAGTCTTTCACCAAAAACAAGATTCTGCTTGATAATAGTATGCTGCGATTCAAATGACGGCGAAGCGCCATTGCATCAGATGCGCGAAGTCGCGGAGCGACTCCCGGTCAGCGTCATAGGACAGCAGGATGTGGTGGGTTCCGCCGAGGCGGCTGTAGTTTTCCAGGAAGGCGCTGACGGCGCAGCTGTTGGGTGTGAACCATCCAGTGTTCGACGCTGTGGACGGTGTTTCCGGCGCTTGCAGGGTGACAGGGGCGCAAATGAGGGTGAAGGTCTGCTCCGGGCCGGGCGCCAGATCGATGAGCATGGCCTTGCCAGAGCGAAAGCAACCGGTGGCAATGGCCGGATTGCCGGTGTCGCTGAAGATGTAATTGCGTTCCGCCAGCAGAGGCTTCTGGGAAGTCAGGGCGATGTTGATTTCTCCCATGTGACTGAGGAAAATCCTATTTCCGGCCCAGTCCGGACAGAACATTTCTGTGAACGAGGTTTCTGGGAAGGCAGTCATGATGGCGGCGTGGAGACCAGCTGTCAGGACGTCGCCCTCGCCTGCGTAGCCGATCCGCCGTGCCATGGCTTTCGAGGCTTCCAGGAAAGGGACAGTGGCCCAGCCGTCGGCGCGGGTGATGCCCAGGAAGCAGATGGTGAAGGCATCCAGGCGGTCTTGCTCCAGCCAAGAGCGGATTTTCAGCGATGCGGCGACTGTCTGCTCATGGACTCCAGGCGAGAGCTTTCCCAGCACGAAGCGTACGCGGTCCGCGTCGATTTCGGCTTCCTGGGCGGTTTTTGGCGGTTCCGGCTGCGCTGTATATGGGATGACCTGCATGCCGAATGTGCCGGGGGGAACGGTGAAATCGCCCATGCCATCAAAGTTGCCGCCGACAGAGCCGACGCGCAGATTCTGCATCTTGTGCGCCATGGCTGCGGTGCGGATGTTGTTCAGAAGCCGGTCGACGATCTGCGGATGCTGCCAGGGGCCGGCGGTAATCAGAAATGGCTTCCGGTTGCGAATCAGGAGATTGCACATATCCTGCACGCCGTGGATGCCATGATTCGCCATCACCTTGTCACCATAACTGAAACCGAATTCGTAGTCTGGCGTCGTGTCGAAAACCACTATCGGCAAGGCGGTTCCAGCCAAGACGTCGGCTGATTCCAGGGACGGCGAATAGGCCAAATGGAGGGTGACAATAGCATCGACCTGCTCGTCTTCAAACATCTGCACCGCCGCCGCGAAATCTGGCCGCAGGCAGCAAATCGGGGCGCGGACGACGTTCAATCCACGCTGGCGGAGGAGGTCGGCGATGCGGACGGCATTGGCCTGCATGCTGTCGTGACGCGAGGGCACCACGTCTTCGTAGAGCTTGATGTAAAAAGGCAGAAGTCCGACTTTCATTTGCTTTCCTCCCTGATTTTTTGGTCAAATGCAGCTCGTTCAGCGGCGAACAATTCCATGGCGGCTGCGGACGGGGTGATTTTGCCGCGGACGCTGGGCAGGGGCATGCCTGGGCGGTGCAGGCGCGGGTTCGGGTTCCAGTCGTCGTGGCGGTATTGGTCGCGGATTTCGCGTTGGCGGAAATCGGGGATAGTGAAGGTGGTGCTGTTTTCGAGCGCCGACCGGTAGCCAAGAATCCCGATGATGGTCATGTCAATGGCGCGGTAGACATCCAGGAACGGCTGGACGCCGGTGCGGATGGCCTGGGCAAAATAAAAGCTGGTGAAATAATCGCCGCCGCCGTGGCCGTGGCGCAGTGCTTCGCGGTGTTCGAGCGGGAAATTCGGCTGATACCATTCGTTGTTGCGCGGTTCGTCAGGGAAGTCGAACGGCTCTGTATGCAGGCGCAGGCGCGGGTCGCCCTGGGTGTATTCCATGGTGCCGCGATTGCAGCAGATGCGACAGCGCTGGCCGTGATCGCGCAAATTGTTCCAGGGAAGCAGCTTGACAACGCTTTCGTTGTCCATCTTGCAGACCAGCATGGCGCCAGAGTCGCCCTGGCGGAGTGAGTTGGTCATTAGCGGGTCGTCATAGTCGTATGGGAAGATAAAGCCGTTGACGGTCGTCGGCCGTGTCCCGGTGATGTACATGATCGGCCCCATCGAATGTGTGCAGTAGTACGTCGACGGCAGCCAGGAACGCCAGTGATCCATGCCGCTGTAGAGAGACACCATTCCCTTGGCAGGTATTGGGTGGACGTATTCGCATTCGCCATAGATGAATTTGCCGTATTTGCCAGAGTCGAAGAGCCGTTTCATCTCCTGGTTCTGGGCAAAGAACGGATAGTTCTCCGCCAGCATGTAGATTTTGTCGCTTTTCTCGACGGCTTCGACGAGCTGGACAGCTTCCGCGAGGGTGAAGCAGGCCATGCATTCGCTCATGACGTGCTTGTCAGCGGCGAGTGCTTCGACTGCCGCCCAGACGTGTTCGGTGGCATAATTGGCCAGGAGCACGGCGTCGATGTCGGTTTCCAGCATTTTGCTGTAATCCGTGAATGTCTGGCAGGTGCCGCCCAGGTGTTTGTTGGCACGTCGGAGGAGGTCTTCGTTCTGGTCACAGAGAGCCGTGATTTTCATGCCGTTGGCCCGGGCGCCAAAGGCGAGGCTCACACCTCGGCTGGCACCGAAAACGCCGATTTTCAATGCGCTGGTCATGGGTGGTTCCTTGTGAGTTGGGGGGTGGATGACAAAAAAACAGACGTATGGCATAAAGCCTATCATCTTGCAGGGCAGGCGTCAACCGGCGACGAGCGATGCGGCCAGGCGGGAAAACAAGTTGTTGGCGTTGTTGAACAGGATGTCGTCCAGGCACTGCGGCGGTGCGGTGTCAAGCAACGCTCGCAGCTGTTCGTAGAAGAAGGTGGTGAATTCAATCACGTGTTCGGAATCGTAGATGGCAGAGCCGATGCGGACGTCTTCAGCCATGAGATATGCGTACTGGTGGTTGATTTCAACGGATTTTCCGCGCAGGAAAGCGATCGGCGCGTCAGAGCCGAACAGAATGCGCTCAGCTGGAAAATGGTCGAAGGTGTATTTCAGGACTTCTTGGTGGTTGACCATGGCAGTGTCCAGCCAGGCGTTAGGGCATTCGGCCAGGCGGTCGAGCTGGCCGACGACGTTGCGGAGGAAATAGGCTCGGCCGATGTGGGCAAAGATGAAGGTGGCGCGCGGGCAGCGTTGGCAGAGTTCGACCATTTGCCGCTGGTTGACCGGGTCTGCCAGGCGTCCAGGCCGGGGAATGTGCAGGGTCACGGCCAGGCCCAGGCGGTTGATCAAGTCCAGCTGTCCATCCGAGAACATATCCAGGACTTCGACGTCGCCAGTTTTTTTGCCGGTATGCTCTGCGGCATAGTTCACGTAGGGCTTGCAGCCGATCAGGCGTCCGTCAGCGAGTCGCTGCTGCACCACTTCGGCGGAATCGGCAGGGGAAAGCAGCGTCATGGCAAAGACGGTGACATTGTCTGCTGGCGGTGCAACCTCGCGCATGGCTTGGGCGTTCGGGGTGCCAAAGCAGTTGAGGGAGACTTGCTGTTCCGGCAGCAATTCGGCGACCAAATCGCGCCATTGCGACAACGAGAAGGCGCCGCCAAAGCGCTGATAGCAATTTTTCGGCGGGAAGGCGAATCCGGCCGGGAAGGCATCGCGTTCAAAGATGTGGACATGGGCGTCGAAAATCCGGCGTGGCAGCCTGGGATTGAGTTCTTCGCGATAGATGGTGGCGTCGTTCGGAGTCAGGAATGACATGGTTGCAGGTCTCGGTTGAACGTGATGAGGTGGCGCTCGTCAAGCTGGAGGGTCTGGCAGAGCACCTGCCAGCGCCCTGGCATGTCGTCGTCAAACAGCCAGGGCTTCCAGCCTAATTTCAGGTACATGTTGACAGCCGGCAGTCGCCAGTCGTCAGTCTTGAGGGCGAATTTCTGATAGCCGTGCTGGGCCAGGTGATGCATAGCAGCGACAGAGACGGCCTTGCCGAGTTGTCGACCGCGATAGGCTTCGGAGGCCATCACCCAGCCGAGGCAGCCGAGTTCGGGATGGTCTTCATAGTCAGACTTTTCGGCGGCAGCCGAGGCTGCCAGCACCCCGGTGGCATCCTCGACGGCGAGAAACAGGCCGTTAGGCAGGGTCTTGACGAGGAGCTTGTTGAGGTTGTCGCGAGTCCAGTTGGAGGCTCCGAAGCCGCCATCGCGGCGCAACTGCAAATAGGCTTCTTCTTCGCCGGGCTGCATGGCGCGGACACGGAATCCTGCTGGCGGCGCGAAGGCAGGGAGGTGGGTGATCGCACAGTCGAAAATCATGCGCAGTTGCTGGGGCATGGTGATGAAGCCTTGGTTCAGCGTGAGGGTAGTTTGGCGCCGGCGATAAGAGCTGCGCCGACTGCGCCAGCGTGTTGGTGATAGGGCGCAATATCAATGGGAATGCCGAGGACTTCGCGTGCCAGGACAGGCCAGGCTTCTCCCTCGGCCGGGCCGCCGGCCATGGCCAGTCGGCGCGGCCGACGGTCGCCGAGCCTGGCCTGGAAGCGGGTGATGATTGATTGCATATAGCGGCGGGCCGGGGTATCGCCTTGCAGGGCGGCGGCGTTGAAATCACGGTAGCGGTCAGCGCCATCGCCAAAGTTTGCCCGGATCCAGGCTTCAATGTCAAGGCCAATCTTGGCGATAGAGAACATCATGCCCCAGGGGCCACCCGCCGTGCTGAGAAAGGGGTCGGTCAATTCGCCGCGGATAACTTGGCGTATTGGCGTTGGATAGAAACCGACCCAGGACGTGCCGCAGGAAAGGAGCATGTCGCCAGGCTCAACCACTCCGAGAGCCCGGGCGGCGGACGGGTGGTCGAAGGAGCCGGCGATGATTCGAGTGGCCGCAGTCAGCCCGGGACTGGCCAGCTCGGGACGGAGCGCGCCGATAACCGCGCCACTCGGCAGCAAGGGCGGAAGCTGCTCGGAATGGATGCCGAGCAGGTCCAGGAAAGGCTGGTGGTACGACCGCGTCACTTGGTTTTGCAGGTAGAAGGGGGTGGCGCAGGAATGGTCCAGGCCGCGGCGACCGCACAGGCGGAAGGCGAGATAGTCGTTGTTCATGCCGATCTGGGCACCGTCAAGTAGCTCTGGGCGGTTGACCCGGAGCCAGCGCAGCTGCGCCAGCGGAAAGCTGGGAATGGCTGGCCAGCCAACGATGTCCAGGACTTTTTCCGGCTCCGGCGGCAGCCAGTCACTGCGGTGGTCCAGCCAGCTGATGATGGGCGAGCGCGGCGTGCCGTCGCTTTCCCAGGTCATGGCATTGCCGGCTGCAGCAGCCATGGCAAGGGCGGCCACTGGTGTTGGGCTTTGGGCCGCCAACTCCTGAATCAGCCCATAAACATCGCGCCAATGCTGCTCCGGATCGATTTCCACCTGGTTTGGCGCCGGATGCTGAAAGACGACCGAGCGCTTGCCTGTGGCGAGTACAGTGGCATCATCTGCCAGGAGGACGCCTTTGATGGCGCTGGTGCCTAAGTCGAGACCGATGTAGGATGACATAACAAGGTAGAAGGGGTTGGGGCGATTACATGGCGGCGAGAACGTGGTGCATGGCGCTAGCAGCAAAGTCGACCAGGGCTGGAGTGGCGATCAACGGCAGCTTGGTGAGAGCAGCTGGCGGGCAATCCGGCTTGTAGGTCTGGGCGCTGATGTCAAAAGCAAACTCCTCGGTCATTTTATGGCAGAAGCCCACGCAGGTCTCGGTGTCGGCAAAGACCAGGGAGGCGAGATGGCCGTGACCCTCGATTTTCATGACTGTCTGAGGATGGCGCTGGGCAAGGCCACGCAGGGTTTTCTGCCAGAGCTCGCCCATGGCCTTAATATACTCCGAGTTGGCTTCTGCAAAGGCCATGGTGATAAGATTAGCCAACGAGGCGATTTCCTCCTGGCCGTTGGTGACCAGTGCGCCAAACTGGTTGAGGTTGTCCATCGCAGCAGTGGTGAGGATTTTGGCGGCCGGGAATTGTCCACCAGGGAAGCCTTTGCCGACCGAGACGAAATCCGGGTGGCAGCGATATTCCTTGAACAGGAACAGCTCCGGCGACCACAGGCACGATTGAATTTCATCGACGAGGACCGGGATGTCGCGCTGATCACAGAGGGCGTGCGTGTTGGTGACGTAGTCATTGTCCAGGCGGATGCCGCCATAGTTCATGAGGACGAGTTCGTGGAAAAAGCCGGCGACTTTGCTGGTGCCTTGGTCGTGGAGTTCGACCTTTTCCTGGAAGTCGGCTGTGTCGTTGATGCGGACTGGGATGACTTTCAGAATGCCGGCTTGTTCGCAGCGCTGGTAGAAATCCGGCCACATTCCGCGCAGCATTTGGGCGACGACAGTGGTGCCGTGGTAGTTGGCTTCTTTGCCGCCCTTGAAATCTGCCAGGACGAGAAAGACTGGGGTGCGGCCAGCGTATTTGGGTTCGGGGAAGTGCGTTTGCAGGCGGTAGAAGCGGGCCAGCATCATCTTGAGGCCGGCTTCCACGGCCAGGCTGCCGGTTTCCAGGTTGATGACGCGGTTGAGGACATGCGGCTCCGTACTGTCGAGGACGCGCTGGAGGCCGTCCTCGTCTCCTGGGCGCAGGCCGTTGGCGATGCGGATCAACTCCTGCTCCAGCCGTCGGGTGAGGTGTCCGCGGGTGTTGTTGTGGGTGATGTTGGTGATGCCGATTCGGGCTGCGTACGATAACAGGCGGTAGCCGGGGAAGTTATGTCCCAGGGAGGCCTGGTAGTGCTCGCTCTTGCCTAATGCTGCCAGGCGGCCATCCTCGCCAACCCGGAAAAAGCCCAGTCCGCTCAACGGGGCAGAGGAGCGTTTCAAGGCCTCGTCAAACGCCTTGGTGCCAGCGCCGCGCGCAGACTGCGGCAGTCCGACGCACAGCGGCTTGCCGCAATCCGCCAGAAGCCGGTCGCCGCGCATCACCAGGTCAGGAGGATAAAAGTCGACTTTTTCCGATGCCAAGGCCATGAGTTCGGAATACGTACCAAGGCCAAGCGCCGAAGAAGCGCGGCAAACAGCCTCAATATACGATTCCCCGGCAAGATCACGCAAAGACATGGCGCAAGGGTTAATCATCGTCGACTCACAGGTTGAAAGGTGATAGTATAATGAGATGTGCTGAAACACCAGTCGGATGGAAGCTTGCGCTGGCCGAAGCGCCGTGCAATGAAAATTAATTTACTCAGAGAAATGATTGATTCAAGCAAAAAGAGTAAATAATTATCGAAATAATCAAAACTGCGGTAATGGGTCTGGCATTGATACTCGTAGTTCCGGTAAGCTTCTGAGTTAGGCTTCCCGGGCAAGGCGCTTGAGTGGACAGTGGACAATGGACGGAAGTGGACATTAGTGGACTTCAGTAGACGATGGACTGTGGACAGAAGTGGACGTTAGTGGAGAGTGGACGTGGACGGAAGTGGACATCAGTGGACGTTAGACAGCAAGGCATTTGCCTTCCATGAGCTTTATGAAAATTATCCATGTCCAGCATATTAACTCAATTTTCTTTTTGCCCAGCGGCATAAAAAACTGTTTTCACCGGTACCCGGAAAGGGTATCTTTGCTCCCCTGAGTTGAGTCGTTCCAGCCAACGGACTGCTTCCATGCCAAAGCGCGTGTAATTTTGGATCATCATTCCAATTCCCTGCACATGTTCCAAGTCGGGGTTAAAGTCAAAAGCCAGAATTTTAAAATCCCTACTGGGCTCAATTTTCATACTTCTGGCAATAACGACCAGCGGCAAGGCAAAACGGTAATCCGTAAGAAAAATTCCCTTAGGAGCATGCGGGGTTCCGAACAACATGTTGGCCGCTTCGGAAGCTGTTTCCAACGGATTGCCCTTGAGTTCGATCAGATGCTCGGAGCGGATTTTTGCCCCCAGCTCAAAGCACAGTGGATAAAACGCAAGAAGACGATCAACGTAGTATGGGGTGTGTTCACCGACAGGCAGAGTCACCAACGCAAGCTGATTTCCCGATTCGCCCATGAGCCAGGCAAGTCCTTCCCGCAGGCTGGCTTTGGAATCCGTATAGACACAGTCGAATCCTTCATAGTGACGGTTTATCAACAATTGCGGAACACCGCGCTCACGCAGCAGATTCATCGTGAAAATATGTGATACATCCGGGACGACCCAGATCACGGCGTTGCCCGGGCGA
>Ga0209723_1004460_pt1 | contig 15591 bp, 10 predicted proteins | sample BiotimSIPDNA_2_FD_185750 | JGI IMG/M metagenome (GOLD analysis project Ga0209723, IMG submission 185750) | Anaerobic biogas reactor microbial communites from Washington, USA - Biogas_R2 time_0 SIP DNA (SPAdes) (version 2) | ecosystem: Engineered > Bioreactor > Anaerobic > Unclassified | place... | reverse complement strand
GGTAAAGCCATGACCACTTGTCAATTACAGGAGTTTTAGGGAAAATCAGGAAACTTTAACCCCGGCTGCCCAATTCCGCCCGCCAGTGGCTGCTTTTGATCCGCCCGATGACAGGTTTCGCACTTTCGCGTTTTCGTGATTGAAAGCCTTTAATCTTGCGCAGTCCACGCGGGCGTTGCCCTGGGCTGGGAGAACCGGATGGCCTTCGGCCTAACGCGTTCAAATTACGGCCAATTTCCCGCAGATACTGCAAACGGCTAAACTGTCACCAAAATGCAAAATTGAACCATGGAAAAACGCACAATTACGGCAACCGTTCGCAGCCTTTGTAGACTCGGCATCTTGCCGCGTTTTATCGGCAGCCGTCGGTTGTTCGACAATAAGGGCGGCGTTCGATGCCTCGCGACAACACGCCGAAGCGGCAGGATGCCGCTTCTACGACTCGCAACGACCCAGGCTGTGTATTTGTCGCGAGTTAGCTTTTATATGTATATAGTCCAAAGGGCCGGGGAGTACTAAAATGGAAATCCGCAAACCTGCTGACCAACTCCCGAACAACGCCAAAACCGGTTGTATCTCGCCGCACGCGACGGATGGGAATGAGGAGACAGCACACGTTGGTGACGACAAAATCCCCCAGTCCCACCGATCGAGGCGGCGAGTCCAGTCCGCCGACGAGTAGAAACGGGGGGATTACATCAAACGAGGCGAAACGAGGCGCGAGCGCCTAGCCGGCCGTAAACACACAACCCGCCGGAGGGGTATTTTCGCCGCAATCGAATCGGCACTTGTCAAGAAGTTGGATTTATCATACATTTTAAATATGGGGAAAAACAAAACACGGAACTAAGTTCCGAATGGTCCATAGCCGCGAAACAAGCCATTGATTTGCATACCGTCTTCAAAGAACATGCCGCTGCAACTGCTTCCCGCCAAATGCAGAGCCCGCATCGCCGACATCCTTGGTCCTGCCGATCACGTGCATCGGTTGGAAGAGTTCGGTCTGCGCGGCGGGACGCGGATCGAGATGTTCCGTCCCGGCAATCCGTGCATTATTCGCGTGGGTGGCGGCAAGCTTTGCCTTCGCTCGGACGACGCTTTGTGCGTGATGGTCGAGCCGGAATCGCAGCCGGCGCGCGTCAAAGCCTTGATGTAATTGCCACAGCGCCCCCGCCGGTCCAACTCGCGGCGTGCGTGAAACGCCCCGGCCGCCAATTGCGGCGCGCATCAGCACCCTGAAACAATCACGGCTCATTCCGGCACCCGACGCGAATCCATGAACCCCACGACCGCCACACGTCCGTTCACCGTAGCCTTGGTCGGCAATCCGAACACGGGCAAATCGACCCTCTTCGGCGGCCTGGTCGGCGTGCATCAACACGTGGGCAATTATCCGGGCGTGACCGTCGAAAAACGGATTGGCCACACGACCTTCGCCGGGCGGCGATTCGAGATGATCGACCTGCCGGGCCTGTACAGCCTCGCTCCCCGATCGCGGGACGAAATGGTGGTGGTCGATCTGTTGCTGGGGCGCATGCGGGGTCAGCCCGCCGTTGACGCCGTCGTCTGCATCGTCGACGCCGGCAATCTCGAACGAAACCTCTACCTGGTCAGCCAAGTCTTGGAATTGGGATTGCCGACGGTTCTGGCATTGAACATGGTCGATGTCGCCGAACGTCGCGGCATTCGCGTCGACGCCGCCCGGCTGGAGGAGAAGTTGGGCGTGCCGGTCGTGGCCGTTCGGGCCAACCGTCGGCTGGGTCTGGACCGGCTGATGGAGACGCTTGCCGAATTTGCATTTGAATCCGAGGGGTTGTCTTTGCCAAAGACGATTGCGGCGCTTCCCGGTTGTTCCGAGGCAGTCTGTCGGGGTTGCGGCAAGTCGCTTGGCCGCCACCGTCGGCGTGGGGCCGAGTGCGGCGCGGCACCGGCCGGCGGCGAGGGCCGGCGGCCGCGGCGATTCCGCTGCCATAGCCCGTTGCCCGAAGCGTTTGAAGCCGAGGTTGCCCTGTTCGAAGCGGAGTTGGCCGACGACCCGCTCTGGGGGAGCCAAAGCCCGATGCCGCGCTGCCTGCTCCGCCGGCTCTTGCTCGATTCCAACGGTTATTTGCAGGGGCTGTTGTTGGACAAAGGCGACGGTCGCTGGGCGAGCCGGCTCGCCGCGGCCCGCGCTCGACTGGCCGCCGCGGGCGTACCCATCCCCGCCGTCGAGACCGCGGCCAGATACGATTGGGCGCGACGCATAACCGAAGACGCGGTCTCCGATCGGCAAAGCAGCACCGTGACGACTTCCGACCGCCTCGACCACGTGCTGACCCACCGCTTCTGGGGAACTTTGATCTTTCTGGCCGTGATGCTCGTCGTTTTCCAATCGGTTTTCGTCTGGGCACAACCGGCGATGGATGGGATCGAAACGGCGATTGCCGCCGCCGGCGTCTGGGTCGAGTCGCAGATGGCCGAAGGAATGTTGCGTAGTCTGGCGGTCGAGGGGGTGCTGGGCGGAGTCGGGGCCGTGGCCATTTTTCTGCCCCAAATTCTCATATTATTCGGATTCATCGCCCTGCTAGAAGATTGCGGGTACATGGCCAGAACCGCCTTCCTAATGGATCGGTTGATGGCCTGGGTGGGTCTGAGCGGAAAATCGTTCATTCCACTGCTTTCGTCGTTCGCCTGCGCGGTGCCGGGCATCATGGCCGCGCGGGTAATCGAAAACGAGCGCGACCGGCTGACGACGATCCTCGTGGCCCCGTTGCTTACCTGCTCGGCGCGGCTGCCGATCTACGCCATGCTGATTGCCGCTTTCATTCCGGCTCGCCGCTATCTCGGAGGGCTGTTGAACCTGCAAGGTCTAACGCTGGCCGGCCTGTATCTGCTGGGGATTTCCGCGGCGGTGATTGCCGCCATGATCTTCAAGCGGACGCTGTTTCGCGGCGCGACGCCTCCGTTCATGATGGAATTGCCCAGCTATAAATGGCCTTCCCCGCGAACGGTGTTGTTGCGGATGGCCGAGCGCGGCTGGATGTTCGTGCGATGCGCGGGCACGCTGATTTTGCTGGTTTCGATACTGGTTTGGGCGGCGCTGTACTTTCCCCGCGATCCGAACGCCGCGCCGCACGAACAGCAGCGCAACAGCTATCTCGGCCGCGCGGGGCAAGTGATCGAGCCGGCCGTCAAACCGCTGGGATGGGACTGGCGGATCGGCTGCGCGGTGATTGCATCTTTACCGGCGCGCGAGTTGGTCGTGGCCACGCTCGGCGTGATGTACAATGTGGACGACGAGCTTGCCCCGCACGACCGCCGCTGGCGCGACAAGCTGAAGAAGATCACCTGGGACGGCACGGATCGGCCGGTTTACACCTTGCCGGTGGCGTTGGGGATCATGGTGTTCTTTGCCCTCTGCGCCCAATGCGCGGCCACGCTGGCGGTGATCCGCCGCGAGACGAACAGTTGGCGCTGGCCGCTGTTCACCTTCTCCTACATGACCGTCCTGGCTTACGTGGCGGCCCTGATTACCTATCAAGTAGGCTCCTGGCTGGCGGGCTGAGCGTTTTGGAACTGGTTGCCGGCGGTTTTATGCGTTGCACGGTGGATATTGAAACATTCTCCCCGGATAGTCAAATTTGTTGCACTTCCAAGCGTTCCTGACGTATATGTCAATTCCAGGACATACCGCAAGATTTTTCGCGGCCTAGAATGTTGCCGGGTTTGATTTTATCGGAGGGATTTGAGAAAATAACAGTTTGGCGATTGCACGAATCGGCCGACGCCGGCCGAGCTATACTTTAACATCCAAATCGGTAAGCGTGAGCGGTTACCCCTATCGTGCGGCGGACCCGCGCCGCTCGTATTTCATCCATATCACCTGTTTTTAACCTTGCGATTTCAACCATGATTTGCGTCAGCATCGGCCGCGGCCGGCATCGTCACGTTCTCGCCGAGTTCAGGCACCTTGTCGAGCAAGGGGCCAAGATGATCGAACTCCGCCTCGACTATATAAACGGCGACGTGAATCTGAAGCGGCTGGTGGCCGACCGGTCGGTTCCGGTGATCGTATCCTGCCGCCGCTCGTCCGACGGGGGTAAGTTCAGCGGCGGCGAAGACCAGCGGATGCTTCTGCTTCGCGCGGCGATAGCCGAGGGAGTGGAATACGTCGATCTGGAGGCCGACGTGGCCGCATCCGTGCCGCGGTTTGGCAAGACGAAGCGGATCGTTTCCTACCACGACTTTCGCAAAACGCCCGACGACCTGGAAGAGATTCACGCCCGGCTCTGCAAGCTTGACGCCGATGTGGTGAAAATCAGCACGATGGGCAACAATCCGGCGGACAATTTGCGGATGCTGGAATTGATTCGCCGTAGCGAAAAGCCGATGGTGGGGATTTGCATGGGCGACGTGGGCACGCCCACCCGCATCCTCGCCGGCAAGTTCGGCGCGCCGTTCACCTACGCCACCTTCCATCACGAGCGAGTGTTGGCGCCCGGCCAGCTCAGCTTTCAGCAGATGAACGAAATCTATCACTACGACCGGATCAACGCCGACACCGAGGTCTACGGGGTTGTCGCCGACCCGATCGGGCACACGCTCAGCCCGCTGATACACAATACGGCCTTCCGCCATTTCGATCTCAATAAGGTGTACGTGCCGTTTCGCGTGCCGCGAGAAGACCTCTCGCGGTTCATTGATTTGGCCGGCCGCCTGGACATCTGCGGCCTGAGCGTGACCATCCCGCACAAGGAGGAGGTGGTCAAGAAGCTGACCGAGGCCGACGCCGCCGTGGCGGGCATCGGCTCGGCAAACACCGTCGTCTTCGACGGCAAAAAACGGCTCGGCTACAACACCGATTACCGGGCGGCGATGGAAAGCCTCGAAGCCGCGCTCGGCGGGCGCGACGAGGCACTGAAAAAGCTCCGCGGAAAAACGGCCTTGGTCTTGGGCGCGGGCGGATTGGGAAAAGCCGTCGCCTACGGCCTGATCCGCCGCGGCATGAACGTCGTCGTCGCCGACGGCGATTCGCAGCAAGCGCTGCTGCTGGCCAAGCGATTCGACTGCCGCTCGATCGAGTGGTCGCTCCGCCAGTCGCTTTCGCCCGACTTGCTGTTCAACTGCACGCCGATCGGCATGCATCCGAACGTGGACGAGACGCCCTTCGAGAAGCACATCCTGCGGCCGACGACGATCGTGTTCGACGCGGTTTACAATCCCGAGAACACATTGCTGGTCAAGGAAGCCCGCGGTCGAAATTGCCTGACGATAACCGGCGTGGAGATGTTCGTCCGCCAAGCCTGCCGTCAAATCAAGCTGTTCACCGGCCGCGACGGCCCGGCCGATCTGATGCGCGAGACGATCCGCCGGGCGATCGGGGCGGCGAAGTATTAACCGTCGGCGGGCAAACAGTGCTTCTTCGCGAAGAAGGTCCAGAACAGCGCGGGTCGAACGAGAAACTCGGCCAGCGTGCCGGTCAGCAGCCCGCCGATGATGACGGTAGCGACGGGATAGAGGATTTCCTTGCCCGGCTCCCCGGCCGCCAGCGCCAGCGGCACGAGTCCGACGCCGGCGGTCAGCGCGGTCATGAGCACGGGCGAGAGCCGCTCCAATCCGCCGCGGACGATCATATTTCTCGACCAGCTTTCGCCTTCGTGTTCCACGAGATGCAGATAGTGGTCCAACAAGAGGATGCCGTTTCGCGTGGCGATGCCGCCGAGCGAGATCAATCCGACCAGACTGGCGATGCTCAGCGTTTGGCCGGTGAGCCAGATGGCGGCGACCGCGCCGACCAGGGCGGTGGGCAGTGCGGCCATGACCTGCAAGGCAAGGTTCGCCGAGCGAAACATGGTGTACAGCGCCAGGAACACGCCGACCAGTGAAACTGCCGAGAGCACGGCGATCGTGGCGGCGGCCGAGCGGCGGCTTTGGAACTGCCCGCCGTATTCGATGAAGTATCCGGTGGGGAGTGATTTGCGGATCGGCTCGATGCGTTTTTGAATGTCCCGCACCACATCGACCAATCCCCGGCCGGCGACGTTGCATTGCAGGACGATGCGCCGTCGGACCTGCTCGCGGTTGATGGTGTTCGGCCCGCCGGCATGATAGATGCGCGCGACCGAGGCGAGCGGCGCCGATCCGCCCTCGGGCAGTTCGATGGAGAGTCTCCCGACCGCCTCGATGTCCTCTCGATAAGGCTTGTCCAGCCGGACGAACAGGTCGATCACCCGCTGATCGATAAGGATTTCGGAAACCACTTTGCCGCGCATGGCGGTTTCGACGTATCGAGCGACATCGCCGGGAGTCAATCCGCGTCGCGCCAGTTCGCTGCGGTCCAGCTCGATGCGCAACTGTGGGATAGTGACTTGCGGTTCGAGGATCAGGTCTGTTACGCCTTCGACGGCGGCGACGGCGTCGTGCATCTCCCGCCCCCGGGATCGCAGCACGTCGAAGTCGTCGCCGTAGAGTTTAATCGCCACTTGCGACTGGACGCCCGAAAGCATGGCCGAGATCAGGTGGGCGAGCGGCTGCTCGACGCTGACGACAATACCGGGCACATCGTCCATTGCCCGGCGAATCTCGGCGAGGATTTGATCGCGGCGTCGTCCGCCGCTGGGGTTGAAGCCGATGATGATTTCGGACATATTGGCGCCGATGACGTGTTCGTCGAGTTCCGCCCGGCCGGTGCGGCAAACGAGCGTTTCGACCCCCTCGATCTCCCGCAGCCGGCGCAGGACCATGCCGGCGACCTCTTTCGAGCGTTCCAGCGAACTCCCCGGCGGCAGCAACACGTTCAGTTGCGCGACGCCCTCGTCGAACGGCGGCATGAAATCGCCTTCGAGGCGCAGCAGCGCGGCGACGCTTAGCGCCACGACAACCGCGCCGGCGGCGAGAACCGTCGCGGGAAACCGTAGGCCGATGCCGATCATTTTCCCCGCCGGAACCTTCAGCATCCGCAAGACGAGCGACTCGCGGCGACGAACGGCCGGAGCGTTGGGCAGCAGGAACGACGCGAGCACGGGGGTGACCGTCAGCGAGACGAGGAGCGAGGCCAGGATCGACACGACGTAGGCGATGCCCAGCGGGGTGAACAGCCGCCCTTCCACCCCCGAAAGAGCGAACAGCGGGATGAACACCATCACGATAATCAATGTGCTGAAGACGATCGAGTTGCGGATTTCGCTGCTGGCCTCGAAGACCACTTGCAAGGCCGGTTTCTGCTGTTCCAAGCCGCGGTTCTCGCGCAGCCGCCGGAAGATGTTCTCCACGTCGACGATGGCGTCGTCGACCAGTTCGCCTACGGCCACGGCCAGCCCGCCGAGCGTCATCGTGTTGATCGACATGCCGAACCAGCGAAAGACGATGGCCGTTACGACGATCGACAGAGGTATGGCCGTCAAAGTGATAAGCGTGGTGCGGAAGTTGAGCAGGAAAATCAAGAGCACGACGGCCACCAGGATGCCGCCGTGGAGGAGGGCCTCCTCGACGTTGCCCACGGCCAGATCGATAAACCGTTTCTGCTGATAGAGTTCGGGGGCGATGCGGACGTCGTCCGGCAGCGACGGCTTTAACTCCTCCAGCGCGGCCAGCACTTGCTCGGTCAGCGTTCGGGTGTCGGCGCCCGGCTGTTTGTTGACGGTCAGCAGGACGGCCTGCCCGCCGTCGAACGCACCGTCGGGGCGTATGACCATCGCGGAGGCGTCGCCGCGTTTAACTTCCGGGCCTTCGATGACGCGGGCGACTTGTTCGAGCAAGACCGGCCGGCCGTCGCGAATTTTGACGACCAGCTCGCGGAGGTCGTCGATCGACTCGACGCGGCCTAAGGCCCTGACCAGCAATTCGTTCGGTCCCTGGTCGTCGAGGTATCCGCCGTTGACGTTGATATTGGCGTCGCGGAGGGCGGTCTCGATTTCACCAAGGGCGACGCCGTAGGCGAGCATCGCCTTCGGATCGACCAGTGCCTGGAACTGTTTTCGACCGCCTCCCATGACGAAGACCTGCGCCACGCCGGCGATGGTCTGTAATCGCGGGCGGACGACCCAGTCGGCGAGCGTGCGGATTTCCATGGGGTCGGTCCGGCCGTTTTCGCTCCAGAGGCCGACGATCATTATTTGCCCCATGACCGAAGAGATCGGCGCCAATTGCGGTTTGACGCCCTCGGGCAGGCGGCTGGCGGCCAGGGTAATCTTTTCGGCGACGATCTGGCGGTTGACGTAGACGTCGGCGCCCCAGTCGAAGTCGACGTTCACGACCGACACGCCCACGCCCGACGAGCTCCGCACCGTTTGCACGCCGGCGGCGCCGTTGAGGACCGATTCGAGCGGGATTGTGATTTGCGCTTCGACCTCTTCTGGCGCCATGCCGGGCGCTTCGGTCATCACCGTCACCCGCGGCCGATCCAGGTCGGGAAAGACGTCGATCGGCAGCTTGAACAATTCCCGGCTGCCGTAGCCCAACGCGAGCATGGCCGCGGCCAGTATCAACAGTCGATGGTGCAGCGAGAACCGGATGATGGCGTTTAGCATGACATTAACTTTTCGCAACAAATCCTAATGATTGTGTCCCGCGTGCGGGTCGGCCGGGGCCGACGACTGTTGTTTCAGCGCCAGGTGAATTTGATATGCCCCGGCGACGGCGACCGTCGCGCCGGGGCGAATCGCGCCGTCGTCGGCCAAGACGACCGAATACTGGCCTCGGTATTCGACCCGCACAGCGCGGCGGTCGAAATGGCCGTCGTTTTTCTCGAAGACGTAGGACTCGGCCCCATCTTGAACGACCGCGTCGCGCGGCAGCACGATCCGCTCCGCCCACCGCTCGACGGGCACGAGCAATTCCATTCGCTGGCCGGGTTTGAATTGCCACGAACAGAACCGCCGCCCATCTTCCGTGCGGCGGTCGCGGATTAGTTCGTTCGGCAGCCGGACATGGAACAAGAACGCCCTCGATGCCGGATCGACGCGGTTGGCGAGGGAGAAAATTTTCAGGCCGGCAACCGTTTGCCCTCGCCCTTCGTCGCCGTCGGAGACCGCCGACAGGTCCCAATTCCGATTGGCGGCGCGTTCCAAGGCGGGCGCGTCCCGCTCGAACGCCTTGCCCTGAATAAACAACTCGGAATAATCGGCCAAAACACAGAGCGGGTCGCCGACTTGAACGTGTTGGCCCGGATCGACGTTCAATTCCTCCACTTGAAAAAACATCGCGGCCGGGGCATTAGGCCCCGATTCGCCCCGTGAGGGAACGTAGACGGTCACGCCGCCGAGCAGCGTGCGGGAGTTGATGATGCCGTCGATCTGTTCCGGCGTCAGGCCGTGCAGTAGCAGCCTTTGCCGTTGCGAGCGAATGGCGGCTTCGAGCTTTCGCTTTTCGTACTCGCGTTCCAGCATGGTTTTGCCGGCCACGGCGCCGCTGGCGACGATTTCTTCCAGCCGGTCTATCTCCCGTTGCACAACGTCCAGCTCCTCGACCGTTTGCAGCAGGTCGGCCTGGGCATCGACGATTTCCTCGTGCGTTAGCCGCAGATCGAACAGCGGCCGGCCCGGTTCGACCGCTTCGTCTTGTAGCGGGTAAATCCGCGAGACGACTCCGGTCATCGGCGCAGCTACCCGAATGTGCGATCGGCCCGGGCGCTCGACCGCCATCGCCGGCACGGAGATTGTCCGCTCGAAAGTTTTCCGCTCGACTTTTTCCAAGCGAACGCCCACGTTCGCCTGCGCCGCTTTGGTCAAGCGAACCGCGCCGGATTCGTCGTGATCGTGTCCGCGCTCGCCCTCATCGTGTTCTCCGTCGCGTTCATCGGCGTGTTCGTCGCTGCCCGGTGTTTCGTGGTCGTGCGAATCGGTTTTCCCGGCGGCCGCATGATCTACTTCGCGTTCGTCGCGTCCTTCGAAATTCTGGGCGCATTTATCGCGATCCGATCCGTCGCGCGCCGATTCGATCAGCCGACGCGCCTCGGGCAGCCAGCGGTTCCATGCGGCCGCGCCGGCGACGGCGGTCAGAACCAGAATGGCAATCAGCCATCTCGTTATATGCAATGTATTACGTTTTTTATCCGAAGTCATGACGGCAAGCTCCCATAAGCGCGGTCCCACCACCGTTCTTAGCTTATTTCAACAGGCAGATAGACGCGACGTCTCGTTAAAGCAGCAGCACTCGATCGAGAAGATGAATTCGCAGCGGCGGCAGGAGCGCGTCTAGGGCAAAGATGGATTCCAGGCGAACGATAGGCCGCGCGACGAAAAGCCGCTCGATGCTCGCGGCGATCTGATGGCCGGCGATTTCAAGCTGCCGAAGATGCCCGTCCGACTTTGCGGGAGCGAGAAATGTGCATGAGAATCCCAGGCAGACGCGCGGCTCGCTGTTTTCGTGAAAATTCGCGCCGCAATCTTCTCCGCGACGGCAATCGCGGTCCTCATGCGTTTCGACGACAACCGCCGACTCACACTCTTCCATTGCGGCATGCGCGTGATGGCCGCAGCAGCCAAACACTGCGTGCAGTGTCAAGAGAAAGGCCGTCATGTTGGATAGAAAACCATGCATTTATTTATTATATCACGAATCGGCGGTTGAGTTCGCAATTACATTTTCAGGCGTAAAACGGAGCGTTTGACCGTCGAATAATCGCAGGCGGAACTGCGAACGCTGGCACGGGCCGCCCCGGGCCGCCATTGTAATGGTATCCAACCGCGCGGGACGTGTCAATGTTGTTGCAAACTGTCGTGCGCCATTAGAATTGACCCCATTAGCGACCATTAGAAATGTCCCCTAAGATCGTTTCCGAAAGGAAACGAGAATGGAGACAATTTCGATGAGTCGGAAAGAGCGGAGGCGGTTGGAGGCGTTCAGTCGCGTCAAAATGGGGGATTTGACATTGGTTGCGGCTAGCGAAATGCTGGGCTTGGGCTATCGGCAAACGAAGCGGGCGTGGACACGCTACAAGGAGCAAGGGGACGCCGGGTTGATGCATCGCCTGCGAGGCCGAGCGTCGAACCGCCGGTCGCTGGAGCAAACGAAGCAGGCCGCGTTGACGTTGTATCGCCAACAATACGCCGATTATGGGCCGACGCTTGCGGCCGAATGTTTGGCCAAGGACGATGGCATCGCGGTTGCCGTGACGACGCTGCGTCGCTGGCTCTTGCAGGCCGGCTTGTTGGAGCGGCGACGAAAGCGTTCGCAGCATCGTCGCCGACGACCGCGGCGCGAGCAGCGGGGCGATTTGGTGCAGATGGACGGCTCGCATCACGACTGGTTCGAGGGCCGTCGCGGTTGGGCGGTGTTGATGGTGATGATCGACGACGCCACCGGCGAGGTGACGGCGCGGTTTTACGAAAACGAATCCTGGGCTTCGTCGTCCGACTTGTTTCAACGCTACGCCAAACGGCACGGCCTGCCGCGTGGACTGTACGTCGATCAGCACGGCATTTATCGGCCCGACCGCGAGCCGACGGACGCGGAATTACTCGATAAAAGAGCGGTGGAAACGCAATTTGGCCGCGCGATGCGCGAGTTGGACGTGGAATTGATTTTGGCGTGCAGTCCGCAAGCGAAGGGCCGCGTGGAACGCATGAACGGAACGCTTCAAGATCGGTTGGTGAAGGCGATGCGACGCGCGGCGATCGCCGACATCGACGCGGCGAACCGATTTTTGGAAGAATCGTTTCTCCCGGAATTCAACGCGCGTTTCGCCGTGAAATCGGCGTCGCCGGACGACGGCCATCATCGGCTGAACGCCACCGTGGACTTGGCACGCATTCTTTCAATTCAGGAGCCGCGCGTGGTGGCGAAAGACTGGACGGTTCGTTGGCATAACCGCGTGCTGCAATTGCCGACGGAGTCCGCCGCGTTCGTCCAAAGCGGGCAGCGGGTGATGGTTTGCGAACCGTTGAACGGCGCATTGCGAGTGTTTGCGGGCGAGCGAGAAGTGCCCTGGTCGGCGATATTGAATCCACCGCAAGTAAAGCCGCGCAAGCGTCTCGGGCCGACGGGTTCCAGCCAAGGCCAGAAACCGGCGGCCGATCATCCTTGGCGTGGGCGTTACAGCACGGCGAAGCGGTTGGAGCCGTCCGTTCCCTAATGATTGGCGAAAGGGGGGGGCCGCTCCGCATCGGCTCGCTTGCGCTCGCCGATGCGGAGCGGCCCCCCCTTTCATATCAGACACCACCACAATAACGGGACATTTCTATTGGCGCGAAACAGGGGGCATTTCTAATGGTTGACAACAGGCTCCCCCGCCGACCGCTTGACCCGACGGAGCGAAAACGTCACGATGGGTAACATTGCCGCAACCCGGAGCAACGCCGATGCCGCTGGGAAAAGAGGAAATCTCCGCCAGATTCGCCGAAAGATTCGGACAGCCGCCGCGCTGGATCGTCCGCGCGCCCGGCCGGGTGAATCTGATCGGCGAGCACACCGACTACAACGACGGCTTCGTGCTGCCGATGGCCATCGACCGCGCCGTGTGGATCGCGTTGCGGCCGCGGGACGATCGAATCGTGTCGGTCCATTCGATCGACTACGATCAATCGGGGGAATTTTCCCTCGATCGAATCGAGCGAGGGCGGCCCGGCTGGATCGAATATCTAAAGGGAACCGCCTGGAGCTTGGCCGAGGCCGGCTGTTCGCTGTCGGGATGGGAGGGCGTGCTGGCCGGCGACGTTCCGCTCGGGGCGGGCCTGTCGTCATCGGCCGCGCTCGAAACGGCCGCCGCCAGGGCAATGGCCGCCGCCGCGAATCTGGCTTGGCATCCCGCCGAAATGGCAAAACTATGCCAGAGGGCGGAAAACCGCTGGGTCGGCGTCAACTGCGGCATCATGGACCAGTTGATCTCCGCCGCCGGTCAAGCCGGCCACGCCCTGCTGATCGACTGCCGCTCGCTGTCGTGCGAGCCGGCGCCCCTGCCCGGCCAAACGGCCGTCGCCGTGCTCGATACCTCCACCCGCCGGGGACTGGTCAATTCGGCGTACAACGAGCGCCGCGGCCAATGCGAACAAGCCGCTCGTCGGTTGGGCGTCGACGCCCTGCGCGACGCCGATATCGATCGGCTCGAACGATCCGCCGCGGAGATGGATCCGACCGTCTTTCGCCGCGCCCGGCATGTAATTACCGAAAACGACCGCACCCTGAAGGCGGCCGTCGCCATGCGCTGCGGCGACGCCGCCGAACTCGGCCGCCTGATGCGCGAAAGCCACCGCAGTCTGCGCGACGATTATGAAGTGTCGAACGACGCGATCGACGCAATGGTCGAATGCGCGTCGGCACATCGGGCGTGCTTCGGCGCACGAATGACCGGCGCGGGCTTCGGCGGCTGCGCGGTCGCGCTGATCCGCGCCGAAGAAGCCGGCGATTTTCTCCGCCGCACAACCGACGATTACCAACGTAAAACCGGCCTCAAACCGGCCGTCTACCTCTGCCAAGCCGCCGACGGCGCGGAGGTGCTCTAATGGTCCGCCGATATTGCGATCATCCGACCGACGACCTGATTTCGCCATAATCAAACTCAAGCATCAATCCCCGGGAGCCGCCCATGAAATTCGTAGCTTATCCGCTGGCCGCAATGTTGTTGTTCCTCGGCATTATGTTCGTCGCCGGGTCGCAAGGCTCGATATTGCGGATCGTCGCCGGCGTGGTCTTTCTGGCTTCGGCCGGGGCGATGGTCTGGATTGCCCTGCATAAACCAACCCCGGCGACCACGACCATCGTGCGGAAGATCGATCTGTCGGGCGACGTCAGCCTGCAAGACCTGAAATGCAACGCCTGCGGCGGGTCGCTCGGCAAGGAATCGGTCTCCGTCAACGCCGGAGCGGTCTTCATCAATTGCCAATATTGCGGGGCGTCGTATCAGCTCGAGGAGGCCCCGAAGTGGTGAACCGCGACGCGACGCGACGCTGGACAAAACGCCTCTTCGATCCGCTACTCGGCAAGCGGCGAGTAGAGCAGTGCGGCTTGCGGACATACGATTTGCGCCGGCCGGGCGGACGGCGGCGATTCCATCTCCGCTCCAACGCCGACGGCTCCGCCGTGCTGCTGATCGACGCGACCGACGCAATACATCTCAATCCGACGGCCGCGCTGCTGGCCCGACTCGCCTTCGACGGCGTGCCGGTCGAACGCGCGGCCGCCGCGCTCCGCCGCCAGTTTCGCGGCGTCTCCGCGGCCCAGGCCCGGTCCGACGCCGAACGAATATACGCCCTCGTCGAACGGTTGACCGACGCGACCGATCGATGTCCGACCTGTACAATAACCAGCGCCGCGGAGGCGATGGTAAAGTGGCAACCGCCGTTCAGCGTTCCGATTTCGGCTCCCTACAAGGCAGATCTCGCTTTGACATACGACTGCAACAACAACTGCCGTCATTGCTACAATCAATGCCCGCGTCCCCGCGCCGCCGCCCGATCGGCGGAGCCTGTTGGCAGCCCGTTGAAAAAGTTGGTTTCTGAAAGTTCGGGTGCCACTGCTGGCTTGTCCGGCAGTGCAAGTGGCATTTCCCCAAAACACACTGCTGGGCAAGCCGGCAGTGGCACCCTTTTTCAACAGGCTGGTGGTTCTAGTACCCTTTCGACAAAACAGTGGTATCAAGTTCTCGACCGTCTCGCCGCAGTCGGCGTTCCGCATATCATATACACCGGGGGCGAGCCGACGCTTTTCGACAGTCTGCCAGACCTGATCCGCCGGGCCGCCGATCTGGGGCTGGTATCCGGCTTGAACACGAACGGCCGGCGTCTGAGCGACGCGGGATACGTCGAATCGCTCCGCTCCGCCGGACTGGATCACGTCCAGATTACGCTTCAGTCGGACGACCGAGCCGTCCACAACGCGATGTGCGGCGCGGCGGCATTCGACGAAACGGTTCGCGGACTGAAAAATTCCCTTGCCGCCGACCTGCATGCCATCACCAACACCACGCTCACCCGGCGGAACATCGGCCAGGCCGGGCGGCTCGTCGATTTTCTCCACGACCTCGGCCTGACGGTCTTCGCCATGAACGGCATGATCTTCGCCGGCGGCGGACTGAATTGCGGCGACGAAATCGGCGTCGAGGAGTTGGCCCCGGTGCTGGCCGATGTGCGCGATCGGGCGGCCCAACGGCGGATGCGGTTTCTCTGGTATACGCCAACCGAGTATTGCCGCCTCTCGCCGGTCGAATTGGAACTCGGTCCGCGACGATGCAACGCCGGCGAGTATTCGATCTGCATCGAGCCGAACGGCGACGTAATACCGTGCCAATCCTACTACGTTCCGGTGGGCAACATCCTTCGCGACAGTTGGCCAACGATTTGGGAAAGCGCGTTGTTCCGCCGGTTCCGCAACCGCGGCGCCGATCCACGCGCGGCCGGGCTGCCGGCGTCGTGTTGGGAGTGCCCCGATCTGCCACTATGCGGCGGGGGATGCCCTCTCGAACGGGATCACCGCCGCTCGGTTTCCAACGCCGATGAAGGTTCGAAACAGGCGGAAATGCGGCAACCGGAGCCGTCGGTCCATGCCTGACCGTGCGCCGCGGCGGATCGCCAACCGGACGAAAGTAAAGCTTCGTCCAACCCGTTTGCGTACGGAGTTGCCCAGAGGCGGGAACACCCCGAAGATGGGGAGGCTGAGTAAAGAGGATCGCCTGTCACA
>Ga0209723_1004457_pt1 | contig 15595 bp, 15 predicted proteins | sample BiotimSIPDNA_2_FD_185750 | JGI IMG/M metagenome (GOLD analysis project Ga0209723, IMG submission 185750) | Anaerobic biogas reactor microbial communites from Washington, USA - Biogas_R2 time_0 SIP DNA (SPAdes) (version 2) | ecosystem: Engineered > Bioreactor > Anaerobic > Unclassified | place... | reverse complement strand
AACCCTAAACCCTAAACCCTAAACCCTAAACCCTAAACCCTAAACCCTAAACCCTAAACCCTAAACCCTAAACCCTAAACCCTAAACCCTAAACCCTAAACCCTATTGGCTTGTTGGTGCTGTCCCAAAGTTCAAATGGATTTTATTTGCCCCATCACACGTGTGCTCGTTGCCAACGAGATGTCTTTTTATCCCGTGATCCAGGAGGGGAGGCATGAAGGGGGGACAGCGCGCCCTGGCGGCGGCCCTACCTGCCCCGTTGGGCCTTCCTGCCGCGAAGTATCCTGTTCAGGTTCTCGGGGGTTTCAATCCAACTCACCGCCTGCTGATATTCCGGGAACCGGCGTTCCCTTTCCTTAAACTGGCGGGAATGTATTGATCGTCTTCCGCTTTCATTCCGGCGGATACCCACGCTGGCGTGCAGCATTTCGTGGAACACGATGTAGCGGACCACGTAGGACGGGACGAAAGCCTGGTCCAGGCGGGGATGAATGCGAATCAGCCTGGCGGTATCGTAATAGGCGCCGAAGCGGATTGAACGCAGGCGGGCGGACGTTTCCCTGCCCCAGGATATGATGACGTCCAGGCTGGAATTGAAATGAACGGCATTAATTTCATCGAAGAGGGCCTGCAAATCGAAAAAGGCGCCTTTCGTTTTAACCTTGGCGGGAAGGGCTGGCTGGATGCGAATTTTGTCATTCCGCGAGGTGATGAAAGCGCGGAAACATTCCGCGTGTTTTTTTGACCGGGGATGCCTGACCCAGTGGGCCAGCGCGTTCCGGATTTCAAGAGGGGCGTCCAGAAACATGTGGTGGAGGCGCAGCCGGATGGCATGTTCGCCCGGGGTCACCTTCACCGACATCATGTTCGAGGTGTTGTTGGTGACCGTAAGGGCTACCCGGCAGCCGGCTTTCTGTTCAATCTCATGCCGCAAGGCCTCGATCAGTGATTTTGTTGCCGACCGGTTAACGACGTCCGCGCCATCGCCGGTCGGCGCCGCGGCTTTCCTGGCGGGCCTATCCATTTCCTTGGATTCACGGAGCGCGGACAATGGCTCAGGAGGCCGCTGCGTGGCAGCCGTCTGTGACGGGGGAAACAGTTCCAGCTGTTCCGGTATGTCAGGTCCTGGTTTTTTCATAAAGACTCGGAAGGCGTTTCGCCTTCTACCGGTCGGACCGATGTTGTTTCGTCTTCAGACGCGTTGACCTCATCCACGGCGGACGGGGCTTCTTCACGTGCTTTGCCCGGCATATTCCCGCTTTCCGGACCGGCCTGCCCGGCATTTCCGGGAATGGCCTCGCCGGTTGTTTCATCCGCGTCGCTTTCTTCCGGCGGCGCTTCGCCCTCGTCGGTCCAGACGTCTGACACCGGGGTTAATACTTCGCCATAGAGTATTTCCTGGAATCTCGGATAGGTGCGCATGGAGTCAAAATACGGATCCATGGCCGCGTCCGTGCGGGAGGATTCGCTCAGCGCCACGGCGGCTTCCAGGTAATCGCAGGCTTCTTCATACGCCCCTATAATGCTGAACAGGCACGCCAGGTTATAGGGCGGTTTGGCATTGAACGGTTCGCTTTCCATGGCGAATCGGTAATGGGTTTCCGCCTCCTCGTAGCGCGCCTGAAGCACCAGCAGGTTCGCGTAATTATTGTGCGCCGCCACGTCGTACGGGGCCAGTTCGATGGCCTGCAGCGATGTGGCCTCCGCCTCTTCCAGACGTCCCAGCAGGCGCAGTACCACGCTCAAACTGTTGTAGGGCCTGACCCAGTCCGGCTGCAGTTCCACCGCCCTGCGGAGCAGTTTTTCGGCCTCTTCCAGGTGGCCTTCACCGGATCGCGCGAGCAGGATGCCCAGCGCCACATAGGGCCAGCTCCATCCGTCGGCGCTCTGTATGACTCCATGCAAGATCTCTTTGGCCTCTTCATAGTTGCCTTCCCGTTCATATTGAACGGCGAGGACATAACGGGTTTCCGGACTGTGAAGGAAGCCTTTGGCGGCGGCTGCGGCTACGAGCCTCACCGCGTCCTGGGTGTCTTTGTTGTACAGGGTGGGATCGGTCTCAAGCAGGAATATGGCTTCTTCGGTTTTTTCGGAAACATACCAGGTGTACAGGTAAGGCAGGGGACTGTAAAGCCGCCAAAGGACAGCCAGCGTGGCGACACACAAGGCTGCCGCCGCCAGGGTCCATGGTTTCCAGTGTTTCATGTTTACAGTCCCGCTCATAGCCGGATTCTGGGAAGTGAAAATTTTACCCGTATCACTCTTTGTGGCCCATGCCAGCAGCAATAGTCTACCGTTGAAATGGCGCGCGGCACAAATCCCTATCCGGGCGGTGTCCCGTTCCGGACGGCGCCGGGTAGCGCTATCGACGCCGCGGCAGGCGTGTCGGGCGGCAGGCTGCAGCGGCGGGAAAGGCGCGACGCGGCCGCGGCGGCGATCATGGCGCCATTGTCCACACAATAGGTGAAAGGCGGCAGATACAAGTCCACACCCGGCAGGCATGCCGATTCCCGAAGGAGCCGGTTGGCCGCCACGCCCCCCGCGATGACCAGGCGGTGAATTCTGGTCTTTTCTATGGCCTGGGACACCTTGAGAATCAGGGCTTCAATGGCGGCGCGCTGAAAAGAGGCGGCCACGTCCGCAACGGAAGCGTCCGGCTGTTCCCGGAGCGTGTACAAAACGGCGGTTTTCAGACCACTATAGCTGAAATCCAGGGTGTCCCGGGCGGCAAGTCCTTTCGGGAAGGTGAAAGCACGGTCATTTCCCCCTTCCGCGGCTTTTTGTATGGACGGGCCGCCGGGGTAGGGCAGGCCGAGCAGGCGGGCCACCTTGTCAAAACACTCGCCCACGGCATCGTCGCGGGTGGTCGCGAGGATTTCGTAGGCGTGGGGCGCATCGCATCGCACAATCTGCGTGTGGCCACCGCTGACGACCAAGGCTAGAAACGGGAATTCCGGGCGCTGTTCGCCCAGGAAGGCGCTGAACAGGTGGCCCTCGATATGATGCACGGGCACAAAAGGCACACCCCATGCGGCGGCGGCGGCCCGGCCGAAACTCAACCCGACCAGCAGGGAGCCCATCAGGCCGGGGCCGAAGGTCGCCGCCACGGCGTCTACGGGGGCCGACCGGTCCTCCCGGTACAAGCCCGCCTCACGCAAGGCCTGCTCCACGAGCTGGTAAATGACTTCCGTGTGCATGCGCGAAGCGATTTCGGGAACAACTCCCCCGAAAAGCCGGTGCGTGTCGATCTGAGACACGACCACGTTTGACAGCACCGTGTTGCCGTCCTTTACCACAGCGACACCGGTTTCATCGCATGAGGTTTCTATCCCGAGAATACTACTCACCAGACCATCTCCGATGCGGGCACCAATTCCACGCCCTGCGCCGCCAGGCCGGGCAGGTTCTCCGATAATACCGTGATGGTATTGGGCCGGAAATGGCCGATACCGACGGCCCACCCGTGTTTTATAGCCATGTCCACCAACTCCTTGAACCGCTTGCGGATATCGGCGAGGCTGTTGCTGTGATCCAGGAACAGGTCGCGCTGCACGGTCGGAATGCCCATTTCAACGGCTTTTCTGTAGGCGCAGGTGCTGCCGATGGTGCGGCTGTCGACAAAAAACAGCCCTTCGGCTTTTACGACCTCGAGAAACCAGCCGACCTCTTCTTCGCAGGTGGTGAACAGGCCGCCCGTATGGTTGTTGACGCCGACGGCTTCGGGGAATTGCGCAATGCATTCCCGGGTGCGCTGCTGGATTTGTTCACGGGTCATTCCAACGCGGAGCTCGCCGGGAAAGCGATGTTTGTTGCCGTTGCCGGCCTGCATGGGCATGTGCAGCATGATTTCAAAGCCCTTCGCCACCGCCAGTTCGACCGTTTCCCGCGCGAAAGGGGTATCGGGAAGAATAGCCAGACTCAGCCGGTTGTCCAACTCCATAACCCGCGTCATTTCACTGCCGCCATAGCCCCCGTCGTCAAGAATGATGCTCAGGTAGGCGGGAGAATATTCCCCTTCCTCCGGCGGCGGGGTGGAGGTGTCAGGTTCAGGAAACGCTTGGGCAAGCAGCGTCTTTTCCTCTTCGGTGGAAGCTGGCCCTGTGGCGGGACCGTCCACTTTGCCGGGGACCGCCGGCACCACAGTGGTCTCTACGGGAACGGCAGGTGTCACCGCCGCAGGCGCCGCCATGGTAGCTGGGGCTGCGGCCGGCACGGCGGCTTCTCGCGGGACATCGGCTTCTCCCTCCAAGGCCTGAACCGGGCATGACGGGACAACGACTGTCGCTGTGTCAGGGGGTGTTTTTTCAATCGATACCGGTACCGGGACGTGAACCGGAAGAGGAGATGGCTGCGGCACTTCCACGGTTGTTCCGGGTTCCTGCGGTGGCAGGGGGATGGAATCGGTGTCTTCGGCTATAGGAACCGAAGGGGATACCACTAAAAATTCCACGCAAAGCGCTTTTTGATAATACACCTGGATTAGCAGTTTGTGTTCCGACAAGACCTGCCTGACCAGTGCGGTGTCTATTCCCCGGGTCGCATCATTAATGGCCTGGTAAAGGGTTTCGGGCGAGGGGGATCCATTCAGCACGACCATAAAACGGGTGGTCGAGCCGGGGTGGGAGGATGAGGGGCGAATGGCCTCCACGGACAAGGCCGAAGCGGATATGCCGCTGTCTATGGCTGCTTTACGTGCCAGTTCACGCAACCGGTCGCATTCGTCGCGGAAGGGATCTACAGGCTGCAGTGCGGCAACGGCAAGGTGAAGGAGAGGATCATCCGTATAACCGGGAAGCTTCCCGTCGTCGGCCGCTGCTTCGGTTGCGCGGCTGCGTTGCAGGAACGGCAATCCGGGGATGGGAAGGCGCTGGGAACTTCGGGCAGCCAGTATGTCCAACAGGACGTTCAGCGCGCTTCCGACAGCCCTGCCCGTGCTTGCGATTTCCACGGGCGCGTTATCGATGGCATCTTGTGTGTCCGCATGGGCGGCCCCCATACCGGTCGCGGCCAGAGGGTCGGCCGGGTTACGGGTCAGGCCGGGATTTAATCCGAGGGTGGCCGGAATCATGGCGAAAACAGGCAACAGGGAAAAACATAACGCCAGAGCGGCTGTCCTGGCCGCCCTGCGGAGACGCGACGGGGGCATGGAGGCCTTCCCGCTTGTCTTCTCTCCCTTTGCTATGTCTTTCATGCGTTTCTCATGTCCCGCAGTGTTACACACCGCTGATGTCTACCCATTCAACCCGTTCCAGAGCGCGCCCGAAAAAGCGTTCCCCCGTTTCCCGGAATGGGCCGGGGGCGTCACTGACCAAAAATACGTGTTTCCCGTCCTTCGTGGACGGGTTCAGCAGCCCTTCCGTTTTTAATGTCGCAGCGACCTCGCTTGCCGTTTCCTCCGCGCTGTCTACCAGGGCGACCGATTCCCCCGCCACGCCGGAAATGACGCCCGCGAGCAAGGGGTAATGGGTGCAGCCCAGAACCAGGGTGTCAATCTCGTGGTGCAATAGGTCGTCGAGATAGGTCCGGGCCACTTCGCGGACGGCGCCGCCCTCCGTCCAGCCTTCTTCCGCGAAGGGAACGAAGAGCGGGCAACTTTTGCTGAATACCCTGCAATCCGGCCGCATCCGGAGGATGATCTTTTCATAGCTGCCCGTGCTGACCGTGCCGCGGGTGCCGATGACTCCCACCCTTCCCGAGCGTGTGCGCCGGCAGGCGGCGCGCGCGCCCGGCTCCACAACACCCACTACCGGCAAATCCAGGGAATTCTGGAGTGTATCCAGTGCGAAGGCGCTGGCCGTGTTACAGGCCACCACGAGCATCTTTATCCCCCGCTGAAGCAGCAGCGACGCGCATGCCCGGGCATAGCGCACCACGGTTTCGCCCGACTTGGAGCCGTAGGGAACCCGTGCGGTATCCCCAAGATAGACGATGGACTCGCGGGGAAGCGCTTCGGAAATCTTCCTGCATACGGTGAGCCCGCCGACGCCCGAGTCGAAAATGCCGATGGATGCGCGCTGGGTTTCGGAAATCGTCATTGGTACCCCGCCTGTACCCAGCGTTTGTCCTGCACCAGGGGGTCATTCAGGTCCAGGTGCGCGGGGAACAGTTCCTGGGGCGCGCTGCCGTCGAACAGGAAACGCACCTGTTTCACGGCGATGCCGTCCTCGCCTGTCAATTCGGGCTGCATCATGGTGTTGACAATGCCGAATGCCATGAGCGCCTCCATCTCGGCGCTCCTGGGGCAATTGTGGGCCAACAGCAATTCCGTGGACAAATCGATCACCAATTCGCCGTTCGCCTGCAGGTACAGGCCGCGCACACGTGTTTGTTCAGGAAGCAAGGGCAGCAGGAAACTCTGCTTGGGGCCGGCAATAAGATGGGCGAGGGTTCGCCGGCAGTTTTCAACGGTTTGCGCGCTGTATTCGATGACGGCCGTTTCCGTGGCCAGTACGTGTCCTTGTTCCGAAGCGTAAAAAACAGTGACTTCCCGCGTACCGAAAGACTCCTGGGTGTTCTGGACATGGCCGGATTGCTCCGGCAGTTCATCGGCGCCTTCCGTCAGGGAGGTCAGGGGATTCTGGCCCTGCGACAACATCTGGTTGATGAGCAGCACGAGTATGAAGCACAACAGGAGGGTTATCCAGCCCCAGGTCAGCAGCCCGAATCTGCGCAGGATATAACGTTTCTTGGTAGATTTCATGTCCGGTTCCCGTAATTACAGCATCTATTTCGCGGAAGCATGCATTGCTCCCGTGCGACATTACGCCGCTATTTCAAAGATACGGCTATCGCTTGAGCGAGATGCGACGCCACTTGTTCCTGATAGGTTTCCTCACTCAACAGCGTCGCCGTGTCTATGTTGCTCAGGTAGGCGATTTCCACCAGCACCACGGGCATGGGAATTTCCCGTTGCAGCACCAGGGGACAGCTGCGCACGATCACCGTGCCGAGGGCGGAATCCTCGCCCAGGGCTTGCGCCATCCGATAGGCGAGGGTGCCGGCCTTTTCCTCCGTCGCCCGCCTTTTTTCATACTGTTCGCGCGACGTTTCGGAAAGATTCACATCCGCCGGCTGGAGGTTGTGGTCCGTAAAAATGGACATGCCCTGGGCGCGCGGGGTAACGGAAAAACCGCAGTGAAGGCTTACGAAACAGCTTCCCCCGACCGTCTGGGCAACAGCCGTGCGGTTGTCCCGGGTAAGATCGCTGTCTTCTTCCCGCGTTAACTGAACCTTGACGGCCGTGTTTTCCTCCAGCAATTTTTTCACCCGCAAGGCGACGGACAAGGTGATGTCCTTTTCTTTTATCCCGTTGCCGCCAAGGGCGCCGGTGTCCTGGCCGCCGTGGCCGGGGTCCAGAATGAGTGTGCCCTTGACCTGGGACAAGGAGGACAGGTCCAGTACATCCACCCTGGCCTCTCCCTCCGCCGCTTCACCCTCGCCTTCAGGCGCTTTTTCGCCTTCGTCTTCAGGTGCCTCTTCACCTTCTCCTTCAGGCGCTTCTTCACCTTCTCCTTCCGGCTCCTCTTCACCCTCGTCTTCAGGGGGTGGGGCGGACGGGTCTTCGATTGATTCCAGCAGATCCGAGTCAGGCATTTCCAGCACGGATTCCTCGGGTTCCACAGGGGTCAATTCAACGGTGGAGGGGCGGTCGACCTGTTCCACCGCGGACAATTGCAGGTTGAAGGCGGCGGAAAAGAACACGGGCACGTCGGCAAGGGCGATGTACACCGTTTCCTCCTGCTGGCGGATCGGATTCGCCAGGGTGAAGGAGGAGTCCGGAAGGCGGACGGAGGTGTCGTTCGCGCCGAGAACCGCGGTGGTGTTTCCCCAGTTGGCCTGAATGCGGTCCGGCTGCAGTGCGACGATGCCGTCTATCTGTTGCATGATATCGTCCAGGGCGACATAGGGCGTTTCGTGGGCGTAACGCATTTTCGCGGACACCGTAATCATGTCCGCCCCGATTTGCGCGGAAAAATTGGCCGTCTCGGCGGTCCAGCCACTCTGCCATGCGCCGCCCACAATGAGGGCCGCAAGAAAAACACCGTGAAATTTGAATCTTTTCATTGTACAACCGTCACCGTATCGTTAAAATGTATGCGCTCCAAACCGGTACACCGTGAACTCTGTCGCGAAACGCGCCGCTTTCATGGGTCAACATGTCCCGGAGTACACCGGGTGCCCGCAAAAAAAAGCACGTTAAGAAGGTCAGCCCTTGAAATTTCTTATGTGCTCGCCATGTGCCCTGCGCCCGAAAGGATTTCCAAGACGCATGCGATGCCGCAACAACCGGCGCATGGCGTCAACCGTGCCTGTTTCCGCGCGGCGCGCGCCTCTTCCTCGAACGTGGGGTGGAAAAGATTTCCCTGGCCCTGAACTGGGAACTATCCTTCCGCACTACCGGGGCAAACGCCGCGAAATCATCGAATGCAATTCTACTGAATACCCACGCCTGATGCAACTTTAAGGATGCGCGCAATTTATTGAGAAGAAATGGGTGAAGGAGGGGGGGCGCGGCTATTTCGCGCAGACCGGATGGAGCGATACCATAAGGTATTCGCCCGGGGAGCATGGGGACTCGAAATGCAACCGTAATACCGCGGCCAGGATCATCGTGGAGCGGAACCCGTCGCCAGCAAGACCTATCTGCATCAGGGAAGACGGTTACGCTCTGCCAGACTCATGTAAGGGAGAAACCTGCGCGGTGAAACGCATTCGGTGGTGATTCCTTCGCCCGCTTCGCCCGGCCTAGCGTTTTGAGTGGGCCAGTTTGATGATCAGGAGTTCCATCAGAAGTTTTGTGTCCGTGCCCGTGGTGCGCAGGGCGAAATGGGTCTTGGTGCACATGGCCATGGCGGCGGCGAGGCGGCTGGGGGAGAACTTCCGGGTCAGCGGGGCGACTTTTCGGGCGAGAAACTCCTTGTCCAGTCTCAGGCTTGTGTCCGGGTGCGCGCGGTAGGTGGATTCCAACAGCCAGTTCAGGATGCCGAGGATTTCATCGGGGCTCTTGTTCATGGCGAGCAGTTCATGCAGTTCCTTGAGCGCGCCCGCGGGATCGGACGCGGCAATGGCGTCGGTCAGAGCCCACACGGTCGCCTCGGCCACATCCGCGCTGGCCGCGAGCACATCCGCTTCAGTGATGGTGTTGCCCGACTGGACGAAATTGCAGACCAGGCTGAGGGCATTGTTCATGTCGCTCATCTTGGTGCCGACACGCTCCACAAGCAGGGTTATGGCCCGGGAATTGATAGTCTTGCCGTTTTTGGCGGCCTGGTCCCGTATCCAGTCGTTGTATTCCGCGCGGCCCAATTGGTGGCATTCAATGACCACCCCGTTCTTCTCGCTCAGTTTATACAGCGGTTTGATACGGTTCACTTCCGGGCACACCATTACCAGCAGGGACGTTTCGGGAGGCGTCTCGAGAAATTGAAGCAGGGGCTGCACGGGCGAGCGTTTGTCCGACGCCATGTTCATGTAGACATTGGCGTTGCGGACCAGGACGACCCGGCGTTCGGCGAGGAAGGGTAGGGTGCGCGCCTCTTCCACCACGGTGCCCGGCGCGGTTTCCTCTGCGTAAAACGAGGAAAAGCTCAGGTCCTTGAGACTGGGATCCACATACGCGTCGATCACCTTTTCCAGGGCTTCCTCCACCAGGAAGGGTTCGTAGCTTTCCTTTTTGGTCTTGGGGTTTTTGCCCGGGATGAACAGCATGACGCGGGGAAGCGGCTTGACTCCGACCATCTTCATGAACTCAACAATGTTGAGTATCATTTACCAGGGCTCCACAACGCGGTAGAAAATATCGGACGCGAGTTGTTCCAGCGCCTCGGAGGCGGCACGGTTTTCTTCTTCGGTAGCGAAGGAGCGCACCGTCGCAAGGTACACCTCGGCGTTGCCTCGGAGCCGGTCCGAGGAGATGCCGGCGGCCTTGGTGTTGAAGCTGGTTTCGCCCGCCATGAGCGGGTCTTCCCACACCACTTCCCCTGTCTTGACATCGGTGAGCCGGACCGCCGCGGTGACCACCAGCAGCGACTGGGTCACCTCGTCGTTCTGATCATGGGTGAGCCCCTTGCGGTGCAGGTCCAGAATCACCCCTTCGAGCAGCAGGTCCGCCTCTTCAGGCTTTACGACCCGGAGCCGCGCGTCCGTGATGAACTTCCTCACCAGCGCGTTGCTCAGCGGTGCCTGAAGATCGTATTCCGGGCTCTGGTCGTAGAAGGGGGACACGGCGATCGTCTGGTACATGGGATCGAGGGAACTCTTGGTTGTGTAACCGCACCCTGAAAGCACACAGACGGCCAGGACCGCCGACCACGCGCCGGCCTTAAACCGGGGGAAATGTAAGCGAACACTTGTCATAGTTCAGACCGGACACCGGCTTCATATTTGTCCCCGACATGCACCAGGGTATTGTTTTCTTCCAGCCAGGCCGTGGCGGTCGCCGCGCTCTCCGTATCCGGATAATCCCGGATCAGGAGTTCATAGTACAGCTTCGCGGCGGGGAATTCCCGGCGCCGTTCGTAGAAGCGGGCGGTTTGCAGGCGCTGCATGGCGATGGTTTCGCGCATCTCGGTCTTTTTTCCCTGCAGGTCCACCCCGCGCTCGTCCTCGGGGAAACGGGCTTCGAAATCATCAATGGCGGCAATCGCCATTTCACTCGGGGTCTGGTCGTATTCGGGGGGCAGGGACGCCTCGTAGTAGCACATGGCAAGGCCGAAGGAGGCGTCGTTTACCCAGTCCGACGCGGAATAGTCTTCCACCACGCGCTGATACTCGAAAGCGGCGTCAATGTACTGTTTGCGCGCGTAATGGCACAGGCCGATCTTGTATTGCGCTTCGGCCGCAGCCGGGGCGAAGGGCTGGTTGTCCACCACCATGGTATAGACTTCGCCTGCGCGCTTGTAGGGGCGGTTGCGGAAAATGCGCCATTTCTTGCCGGCCAGTTGTTCCCCCCGCGCGTAATACTGGTCGCCGATATCGTACTGCTTGCGCACCGCTTCATCGTAGCGGTCTGAATCCGGGTACGCCGCGATCAACTGCTGGAAAGACTTGGCCGCGTTCATCCATTGGCCCTGCGCCATTTGTATCTCGCCGCGGAGAAACTGGTTCTCGTCGGCCAAAACATCGCTGCCGTAATATTCCACGAATTTTTCGGTTTCGCGGAAGGCTTTGCGATAGTCACCCTCAACCATCAGGGTGCGGGCGTATTCCAGCTGCAATTCCGGCGTTTCTTTGGGCATCCGTTTCAAATTTACAAAACGGCCGGTCTGCGGTGTCCAGGTCCACTGTGCCTGTGCAAAACCAGAGGCAAGAACCAAAACGATCGCGAATAAACGGGTCGAGTTTCGCATATAAAACGTTCTCCCAAAAGTAGTAGTGTCTTTTCCGGTTTAGCGGGACGCCATTACCCGCGTATGAATCAGGAAAATACTATCAGGTAGTGGCAGCGAAAAACAAACTGCAACATATGGTAGACCTAAACGCGGCGCATGTCAAGTACACATTTTTATGCCTGCCTGATTTACAGGGTCTGGCTGCCTGCGGCGGAGACCTCTTCCACCCGGAACCGCACCTGTTGCCGTGCGCCGTTCCGGTCGATGTCGAGCGTCACGTCGTCCCCGATGAACAGGCCCCAATTGATAAAATCGATATCCAGGGGGTGCTCCACCTTTTCCCCGTTCACCGCGACCACCACATCGCCCACATCGAGCCCCTGCTGGTAGGCCGGGCAGGTGCGCAGGATTTCGGTGACGATAACCCCCGATTCAGCCTGAATATTGAGCTGATTCAGCATGGCCGGATTCAGGGCGCTCACGGCCTCGCCCCGGAAACCGAACCAGGGGTTGCGCCGCCTGCCGTATTGGATGATTTCTTCCGCCACGCGCCGCGCCCGGTTGATGGGGATGGCAAAGCCCAGCCCCTGGTCGCCGCCGCTTTGCGAAAACAGCATGGTGTTGATGCCGACCACCTCTCCCGAGGCGTTTACCAGCGGTCCGCCGCTGTTGCCGGGGTTGATGGCCGCGTCCGTCTGAATCATGCCCTGGTACAGGCGTTCCCCGCCGCCCACTTCCCGGCGCACACGGCGATGATTCGCCGATACCACGCCCACGCTGACGCTGGGCTGGGGATCGCTGATCATGGTGCCGAAGGGGTTGCCGATGGCGATTACCCATTCGCCGATGAACAGGTCGTTGGAATCGCCCGTCCGGGCAAAGGGCAATTTTTCGTCGCCGCGCACCCGCAGCACGGCAATATCCGTGCGTTCGTCCGCGCCGACCACGTCCACGTCCAGCGCCCGGCCGTCGGAAAGGGTCACCGAGGCGATGCTGTCAGCGTTCTGTATGACATGATAATTGGTGAGGATATGTCCTTGTTCGTCAAAGAGGAAGCCCGTGCCGATGCCCTCGACCATCCGGCCGCGCACCCGGGGGCGGCGGAAATAAAAGTCGAACATGCCCATGAAATCCCGGGAAAAGGGGTCGTTTACCTGCTCCGCCTTGATCTCCACCACGTTGACGGTGACCACCGACGCCTTGACCTGTTCGATGGCGCGGACAATGGCGTTGCGGCGCGACTGGTCGATATCCTCTTGCGTATCCGCGGCGCTCGCGACGGCGCAGAGCGCGCAGCACAGTATCAACATGTTTCTTTTCATGATCGTTCCTCCTGAACATCTTTTGCGGGCCCCGTTGTTTTCGAAGGCCCTGCTGCTGATTCAAAAACGCCGGCCCGGCCGCGGACGTTTACAGTACCCATGTTCAGGTGATGAGTGCACGTCCGTCAAGCGCCCGGGCGAGCGTCAGATCATCGGCATATTCGAGCCCGCCGCCCATGGGCACGCCGTGGGCGATCCGGGTGACCCTGACCTGCAGCGCACCGATGCGTTTGGCCAGGTAGGCGGCGGTGACCTCTCCCTCCGCGGTGGCGTTCGTCGCGATGATCACTTCACTGAAGCCTTCCTCCCGCACCCGTTTCAGCAATTCCTCGATGTGTAGTTCCTCCGGGCCAATGCCGTCGAGCGGGTTCAACACGCCATGCAGGACGTGATAGAGGCCCCGGTAGGCCCCGCCCTTTTCCAGGGCCATGGCGCCCACGGGGCGTTCCACGATGCACAGCAGGCTCTTGTCCCGGCGCGGGTCGGCGCAGATGGAACACGGCACCGTGTCGGTGAGATTGCGGCAGCGGGGGCACCACGTGATCTTTTCCCGCGCAATGCGGACGGCCTCGCTGAACTCCCGCGCCTCTTCGGGCGGCATGGTCAGCAAATGAAGGCAATAGCGTTCCGCCGACTTGCGGCCAACGCCGGGAAGGCGCCGGAACGCGTTGATCATGCGTTCCACGGCGGGGGATTGGGTAAACATCAGGGGGCTCTCCCGGTCAGTTGGAAACGGCGGCGTCCGGACGCGGGTTCTCGCGCATTTCCTCCCATTCCGCGAACAGCGCGTCCCGCGTCATCAGGTCGAGCCGTTCCGGAAACAGTTTTCCCTGCAGGTGGTCATATTCGTGCTGGATGATGCGCGCGAGAAAGTCCTGCGCTTCAAAGTCGAGGGGATTTCCCTCGACATCCTGCGCCCGCACCCGGATGCGCGTGGCGCGCGGCACATTCGCGTACAGTCCCGGCAGGCTCAGGCAGCCCTCTTCCATGTAGGCTTTCCCGTCCATTTCCAGGATTTCCGGATTCACCAGGCACACCGGTTCGCCTTCCGGCTCGCAAAGCACCAGCAATTGTCGGCTGATGCCCACCTGCGGCGCGGCAAGGCCCACACCGTCACTGGAAAACATGGTTTCCACCATGTCTTCCACTAACTTGACAAGTTCCGGACCGAAATGTTCCACCCGTGCCGCCGGTTCCAGCAATGGGGCGTCAGGATAAACCGTAATATTCATAATAGCCATACCAATCTCCGTGAATACCCCCTATTATAAGGCACTTTATCCGTAAACAACAAACCAAAAGGAAGCATTCCTGAAATGCCTGATATGTACTCACCAGTGTAATCGGCAAGGGGGAGGGCATCATCCTGGTCCATTGGTATGACCCCCAAGGCATGTCACTATTACGTTCTCTGACACCTCTATTTCCATTCAACCAAATTCAAAGCAAGTAAGATATTATTTCGGGAAAGCCCATCCTTTTTGTAGACCTTCTAAACCGATTGAATCAATAACTGTTTTGTCAATACCATATTCTTTGGCTATATCTGCTTTTAATCTTTTTTCTAATTCGCGCTTCAAGTCGATATTTTTTCCAATATCATCCAGTGTGATTCCAGGTTTATCGATGGGATATTTGCGATTAGCATCTTGTTGAGATTTATCTTCTGCTTTAACAATTTTGGCCCAAATTTCTTGTCTTTGCTTCTGTGTTAATCCATTTTTGTTTTCTTCTACCTCTGACAAAGCGTTAAGTTGGATGCTGCTGATTGTTACTTCTGGATTCTTATCATCAGTACTCTTTGAAATCATCCCTATCCATTGGCCCATTCCAGACGATGCTTTTTCTTTAGAAGCATAAGCGTATATAAAAATGTTAGTTGGATTTTTATGATATTTAAATCCAGTTCTTCTGCTTACTTCGTTATACAAAAAGTTTAAGAGTTCTCTAACTTTTATTTCTGTAACTTCCTTTGTGTCTACGATAACCTCCATAACCACCTGAGTTTTGATTGGTGCATCTATTATATCTTCTTTATGCGTAGAATATTTTAGAATATCTTTTTGCACTGTGCTCGTTGTGTTATTCGGTACATATGTAGCATTTACTTTAGGTTGCCTAATTTGGTTTTTGGCAGCGACTCTTTCTTTTTTAATCACATCATTATTGAATATGAATACAAAGCACATTAATCCAATCAGCCCTAGCACTATGCCAAATATTACCTTCTTTATTGTTTCACTCATTGCGAATGTATTTGAAAGTTGAGGTGCGGACGTCTTTAGTTTTGGTGTCTCGAAAAAATCTGCAACCGCTGTAGAAGATGTTTTTCCCTCTATAGGAACCGAAGGAATTGCCAGAATTTTCTTACCGCACTTCTTGCAAGTCCCATATTTCCACAAGTATTTTTCATCAATATTTAATGAGGCCCCGCATTCAGAGCAGGTAATTTTTACCATGTTTGTACCCTTTCCAAACATCACTGGTAATTTCTCCCTTATCAAGTATATTACTCTCTATTCAATAAATTCAAAAGGGTTGTGTAATATTGAGGATTATTCCTGATAATTTATTGCGATTGCCCGGGACAATGGCATGGCGCCGGTCATGGCGGGCGGAACGGCCGACCATGTGCATCTCCTGGTCAAGGTGTCGTCCACGTTAAGCGTTTCCAAAGGGGTGCAATTGATAAAGGGCGGGTCCTCGAAATTCGTGAATGAAACCTTCACCGGGCCGGAACGATTTCAATGGCAATCCGGATACGGCGCGTTCAGCGTAAGCATATCGCACCGGGAGGATACCATCCGGTATATTCAAAACCAGGAAGCACATCATCGCAAGATGACCTTTCAGGAGGAGTTTATCGCCATATTAAAAAAACATGGTTTGGAATATGATGAGCGTTATGTTTGGGATTGATACGGGGAGGCGAGGAATTCAATC
>Ga0209723_1004455_pt1 | contig 15597 bp, 11 predicted proteins | sample BiotimSIPDNA_2_FD_185750 | JGI IMG/M metagenome (GOLD analysis project Ga0209723, IMG submission 185750) | Anaerobic biogas reactor microbial communites from Washington, USA - Biogas_R2 time_0 SIP DNA (SPAdes) (version 2) | ecosystem: Engineered > Bioreactor > Anaerobic > Unclassified | place... | reverse complement strand
CATGAGCGCAATCTTGTGCGTCACCCCCCCTACATTGCGGTGGCTGCTACCCCTCCAATATTTCCAGGAACGCACTGATCCTGGTGCTGATCTGCCCGGTGTCAGTCTGGGAGTAATCAGTTTCCAGACAGAGATAGGGGAGATTTCTTTCGTTTGTAACAAATTTTTTCACCCGGTCAGATTCAATGGCAAACGTATGACAAGCCTGCAGGATCACTTCGATCACTCCATCCACCTGGTAGTCATCGATCATCTCGTCCAGGGCTTCGATCCTGCCCGGATTGGGGCTCATGACCGAGCAATTGATCCGCAGATATTTTTCCGCCAGGGCCAAATAAGGATCTTTGTTTTCGTCCACCAGATCCTTCATGGTTCGCGGTCCGCTGCAATTTTCAAAGCCCACCACATCAGCGCCCGATTCTTCGATCAGCCTGATGATCTTTTCCCTCACGCCGCCGGTAGGGCAGCCGGTAATCAGGACCCGCGGCCGGGATGGTTTGCCGGCAAAATTCTCCTCATAGTCTTTTTTCAATTCCGCCGTACGCCGCTCAAGAAAAGCAATCATTTCTTCCGTGTCAAAAAGAAAATCATTGCTGTCAATGACCGTATTGATTTCATAGCCGGAAAGCGGGGTAGGTTTCAGCCTGCCGATTTCATAGAACTCCAGGGTCGCCTTTCTTTCCCGGTTCTCCAGGTGAATGGCCTGCCTGATATCTTCCTCCGTGATCACCACTCCCAGTTGTTCTTCCATCACTTCTTTTAAACGCAGCATTTCAAGACGCCAGCTCTCCAGGGCCAATTCGCCGCTTCTGCCCGGGGGCAGCTGCATCACATGGGTGTATTTTAGCTCCCCCATCATTTCGTACATCTTCTTTTTCCCGTCACAGGTAGTCTCAGCTAAAACCATATCGGAGAAATAAAAATAGGGGCAGGTATCAGATACCGCATAACCATAGCTGGATTTGATCAATGGGCATAAATTCTTGGGCAGGGTCTTTTCCGCATAGGGGATCGGCTTATCACTGCCCCCGCATAAACTGACCGGAACGGCTCCGGCGGCCAGGACCATCTCCACGGGCGTATAAGTGCAGAAGATCCCCACAACCTTTTTCCCCTGCTCTTTCAATGCTTTCATGCGCATAAAACCCTGCTGACGGGCTTCCGAATAAGTCTGGAAATTCTCCGGTAACTTTAACAATACCCTTCCTCCCCTGCTTGCGGCCGAACCGGCCTTACCCTTATTTAAATTTATCGGCAGCCAGCAGCGCGGCTCCCAGCGCACCGGCATATATACCCAACTCGTGAATAAAGACTTCCTGCCCTAATTTTTTCGCCAGGCGTACGGCGAAATACGGGTTGATACTTAAACCGCCGGTAAGAATACATTTATCCGGTGAGTCATGCCGGGAGGCCAGAAGAGCTACCCGTGAAACCACTGATTCCACGATCCCCGCCGCAATATCTTCCTTCGATTTGCCGGCGCCGATCTGGCTGATGACTTCCGACTCCGCAAAAACCGTACACATGGAACTGATGGGAATGGGTGTCCCAGCCTCGGCCAGCGTGAAAAGCTCGTCTATATCGACTCCCATACGATTGGCCATGATCTCGATAAATTTGCCGGTGCCAGCTGAGCATTTATCATTCATTAAGAAACGCGCTACCGTTCCTTTTTCCACCGTTATAATTTTGGTATCCTGCCCGCCCACATCAATGATCAAACAGTCCTCCGCCATCAATGCAGCTCCGCCTTTACCATGGCAGGTGATCTCAGTCAATACTTTATCCGCATAATCCACCGAGATCCGTCCATACCCGGTAGCGATCACTTTGTTCTGGTCAGATCCCACATCAATCCCCGACCCGTCCAACCGGGTTTTGATCCGGGCAGCCGTTTCCTTGCTGCTCCAGCCGGTAGGCAAAATAAAAGAGGCCGCTACCTTTTCACCGTCAAAGACAACTGTCTTGGCAGCGGTAGAGCCAATATCAATTCCAATATAGTTCATTTGATAACCCCCGACTTAAGTCATATCTACTAATAATCCTAAACAGTTATCAATTGAGCGTCAATGAATAAATTTAACTATAAGTTATGTATATAATAATAATTTTGCATAATAGTTTTTGAATTAGATGCTGCATTATACCTTGCCAAAAAACAGCTCCGACTGAAAAACAATGGGAGCTCTCCGGTTGGCAAAATCCACGCATCCGCACGGGGGGGCTACTTTTTAATCTGACCGTTCAAATCCAAACAATAGTGTTTCAATCCACGCACCCATAAGGGGTGCGACAACAAAGTTCTTGATATATCCCAATTTTACATATTCTGTTTCAATCCACGCACCCACGCGGGGTGCGACCCAGGCCGCGACATACAGAATCAGCATACCTACCCAGTTTCAATCCACGCACCCACGCGGGGTGCGACCCTGCTTCGCTTGCGGCCGACAGGATCTCTTCTACGGTTTCAATCCACGCACCCACGCGGGGTGCGACAGATTTGCCCGAATATCATCTATTCCGTAGTCATGTTTCAATCCACGCACCCACGCGGGGTGCGACGAATGTAATTTATTTTGATTCCGAGGCAAGAGTTGTTTCAATCCACGCACCCACGCGGGGTGCGACAAAAAAAGCAAAGCGGTTGCTCTTTCCGATTGGAGTTTCAATCCACGCACCCACGCGGGGTGCGACTTAAGACCGTAAATACCCACTACGATTAGCAGCAGGTTTCAATCCACGCACCCACGCGGGGTGCGACGCTGGATACTGTTAGATTTATCTTATGGTGAGAGTTTCAATCCACGCACCCACGCGGGGTGCGACTTGAAAAACAAGTAAGCAGCGCAGCCAGTAAATTGTTTCAATCCACGCACCCACGCGGGGTGCGACGTGGGCTGTTTAAGCCCTCCCCGCTTATCCAGGGGTTTCAATCCACGCACCCACGCGGGGTGCGACGAAATCGTAAAGAAATTGAATACAGCTTTAATGAAGTTTCAATCCACGCACCCACGCGGGGTGCGACGTCCCGTCCGGGTTCAGGCGGAATACTTCACAAGTTGTTTCAATCCACGCACCCACGCGGGGTGCGACCTGGAAGGGACGCACCTATGATCTGGTGGATCCCGTTTCAATCCACGCACCCACGCGGGGTGCGACACACAATGTTATTAGCGGATCAGCCGGAATGGATTAGTTTCAATCCACGCACCCACGCGGGGTGCGACGGCAGGCAGGAAGTAGAAGTGGAGGTGCTTCCATGTTTCAATCCACGCACCCACGCGGGGTGCGACGCTGAACCGGGTTTTTGGATACCAGAGCATGATGTTTCAATCCACGCACCCACGCGGGGTGCGACTAAGCTTTGTAATGCGTCGATGTTCTCTCCAGCCAGTTTCAATCCACGCACCCACGCGGGGTGCGACAATTTTTTTATACAGATTATTCAGTATTATGCATGTTTCAATCCACGCACCCACGCGGGGTGCGACTGACGAGGCATTAAACAATAGCAAAGAATATCAAGTTTCCATCCACGCACCCACGCGGGGTGCGACTTTGCCTAATGGGTTGTTTGTATTCGACTTTTCCAGTTTCAATCCACGCACCCACGCGGGGTGCGACTATATTCTTATCTGAAAACATCCCCTATACAGATGTTTCAATCCACGCACCCACGCGGGGTGCGACAAAGGCGCGGTTTCTGTTATAGATAGCGTAGCGGGTTTCAATCCACGCACCCACGCGGGGTGCGACGGTCCTGGAGTGATCCGGCAATAAAGGCCCTAAATGTTTCAATCCACGCACCCACGCGGGGTGCGACGATGCTATGTACTGATAGGGGATAACATGACCGAGTTTCAATCCACGCACCCACGCGGGGTGCGACTCGGTAAAATATATTTATGAAACTATATCAGTATTGTTTCAATCCACGCACCCACGCGGGGTGCGACTCGAGATAAACGCCCTGCACTTCAAGGTCTACGCCGTTTCAATCCACGCACCCACGCGGGGTGCGACGACAGCGGGGGACTGATCAAGGGCACTGTACTTGAGTTTCAATCCACGCACCCACGCGGGGTGCGACATTTACGCTAAAAATGACAGTTCCAATTCGGCTATGTTTCAATCCACGCACCCACGCGGGGTGCGACCTGGAAGGGACGCACCTATGATCTGGTGGATCCCGTTTCAATCCACGCACCCACGCGGGGTGCGACACACAATGTTATTAGCGGATCAGCCGGAATGGATTAGTTTCAATCCACGCACCCACGCGGGGTGCGACGGGTACCGGGCCCGCTTGACCAGTTTGCCCTTATGTTTCAATCCACGCACCCACGCGGGGTGCGACTCGATCTCTGCCACTTTACCTAGAATTTCTTCCTTGTTTCAATCCACGCACCCACGCGGGGTGCGACCGTTTTGATTTGTTCTTTTATCGCAAAAGCTTGATGTTTCAATCCACGCACCCACGCGGGGTGCGACGCAGACCAGGACTCGTAGTCGGTTAGACCTTCGCGTTTCAATCCACGCACCCACGCGGGGTGCGACTTGAATCCCGATTTCCGTCTGGGTAAGGAATACCTGTTTCAATCCACGCACCCACGCGGGGTGCGACGAGCGGCCTTATTGCGGGACATGACCACCGGCCATGTTTCAATCCACGCACCCACGCGGGGTGCGACTTGACGATGTCCTGTAAGTAAACGGCTTTATCAACGTTTCAATCCACGCACCCACGCGGGGTGCGACCCTGATCATGCGGGTTGTACTTTACAGTCTGCAAGTTTCAATCCACGCACCCACGCGGGGTGCGACGGGAGGAGGGGTATTTTGTCGCAATATTATAATAGGTTTCAATCCACGCACCCACGCGGGGTGCGACCCGCCGTTGCCGGGAGGTACTTACCTATGTTGCCAGTTTCAATCCACGCACCCACGCGGGGTGCGACTCCTCCTGGAGGTATGCGGCGATCTGACCGATGAAGTTTCAATCCACGCACCCACGCGGGGTGCGACCCTGCTCTGCAATCCAGCCAGGCTTTACTATTGTAGTTTCAATCCACGCACCCACGCGGGGTGCGACCCTATGCTGTCTACGCCTAACTGTTCTGCGACCCAGTTTCAATCCACGCACCCACGCGGGGTGCGACCGAAGTGGTCGCCGATCGCTCAGCAGGTATTGGATGTTTCAATCCACGCACCCACGCGGGGTGCGACTTTTCGCCTATAATATCCGCTGCACCCTATCCCGGTTTCAATCCACGCACCCACGCGGGGTGCGACGCGTGTCGATTGGTTGACATAATAACTCTTAAAGGTTTCAATCCACGCACCCACGCGGGGTGCGACCCATAATTCGCTGACGCACCTACAGAATGACCTTTAGTTTCAATCCACGCACCCACGCGGGGTGCGACTGCTGCCTTGTTCCTGCTCATGACCACCGGCCATGTTTCAATCCACGCACCCACGCGGGGTGCGACAAACGCCATTTCTGCAGTAATACATGTAAGATGAGTTTCAATCCACGCACCCACGCGGGGTGCGACCCTTCCTTGCCGGATACTGTACTCAGGCTATCACTGTTTCAATCCACGCACCCACGCGGGGTGCGACCCAGAATTTTACGACTTTGTTCACACGCTGAAAGCCGTTTCAATCCACGCACCCACGCGGGGTGCGACCGGAGAACTTAACCATGTTAGATAGCAGTCTGTCTGTTTCAATCCACGCACCCACGCGGGGTGCGACCTCATTTCGGCATCACCTCCTGACCTAAAACCGTGCCGTTTCAATCCACGCACCCACGCGGGGTGCGACCGCGTGAACAGAATTTTTTAACTTTGTTCACATAGTTTCAATCCACGCACCCACGCGGGGTGCGACGCGTAAGAAAAAAGAATGGATCATGCACGAATATGTTTCAATCCACGCACCCACGCGGGGTGCGACCCTGTACACCCTAAACGCTCGGCCAGTTCAAAATAGTTTCAATCCACGCACCCACGCGGGGTGCGACAATGTTTCTAGCACACCAAGGATTTGTCACAGAAGTTTCAATCCACGCACCCACGCGGGGTGCGACCCCAAATAAATCAATTCTTCCCTCGTGTCCGCAAGTTTCAATCCACGCACCCACGCGGGGTGCGACCTTTTCGTACAGTACCCAAGATCGTTGAGCTCTAGCGTTTCAATCCACGCACCCACGCGGGGTGCGACCGGAGCCGCTATTTCTAGCGGGCTCCCAGAGTTACGTTTCAATCCACGCACCCACGCGGGGTGCGACCACTTCGCCCCGATCGCCGCCGCCAGCGTTGTAGTGTTTCAATCCACGCACCCACGCGGGGTGCGACGGAGACAATGTCAGAGTCAACAGTGGGTATAGAAGTTTCAATCCACGCACCCACGCGGGGTGCGACTTTAATCGCCCCCTTACATAATTGCCACGCCCACGTTTCAATCCACGCACCCACGCGGGGTGCGACTAGAATATGGCAATATGATGGGCAGTATGCTCCAGTTTCAATCCACGCACCCACGCGGGGTGCGACCCATGACCGGCCAACAGCGCGGAGCCTTTTTGCAAGTTTCAATCCACGCACCCACGCGGGGTGCGACCGGCAATACCCTATCTAGCGTTGGTGTCATCCGCAGTTTCAATCCACGCACCCACGCGGGGTGCGACCGTTCTACATCGGCAATTTTTAGACTGCGCACTAGTTTCAATCCACGCACCCACGCGGGGTGCGACGCTACTGCTGATGTTCTGGCCGAACTTCGCGACCAGTTTCAATCCACGCACCCACGCGGGGTGCGACGCAACGGCGATCATCAAAAGTCATGTATCTATATTGTTTCAATCCACGCACCCACGCGGGGTGCGACCCTACGGCCGCTTCCTGTGCAGGTTTCGGTAAATTAGTTTCAATCCACGCACCCACGCGGGGTGCGACAATTTTGAGATTAGCAAAGGCATCTTTTATTTTTTGTTTCAATCCACGCACCCACGCGGGGTGCGACCGAACCAGCAACGCAGCCAAATCCGGAGATTATAGTTTCAATCCACGCACCCACGCGGGGTGCGACCAGCGGATGACAGGCAAGATGGTTTATGTAGCGGAGTTTCAATCCACGCACCCACGCGGGGTGCGACGCGGAACGGTGACGCCGGCGGTCATGGTTTTGCCGTTTCAATCCACGCACCCACGCGGGGTGCGACTAAGATGCGATGCTCCTGCAGGATGGTTTTTTCAGTTTCAATCCACGCACCCACGCGGGGTGCGACCCGCCCAAACTCAAAACTGACTGATCAGATGGTTAGTTTCAATCCACGCACCCACGCGGGGTGCGACGCTCTTGCCTTGCTGACCCGCTGGGCAGGATTCCGTTTCAATCCACGCACCCACGCGGGGTGCGACAACGTCTACCCGTAGGGTCTTTTATCCTTGTTGCGTTTCAATCCACGCACCCACGCGGGGTGCGACGATTCCTCCAGGTAGTTCTTGCCGAATATCTCCATGTTTCAATCCACGCACCCACGCGGGGTGCGACGTGCCGATGGAAAGAAAGGTTGCGCCCACTATAGAGTTTCAATCCACGCACCCACGCGGGGTGCGACTTATACTTATCGCCGTTGTAGTCCCAACTGCCGGTGTTTCAATCCACGCACCCACGCGGGGTGCGACGTATAACCCGACCTTTTCCCCGTCAATACTCACCGTTTCAATCCACGCACCCACGCGGGGTGCGACGCACTCGGGGCATTAAAGGCGTCCTCAAGATACCTGTTTCAATCCACGCACCCACGCGGGGTGCGACTGAATGCACTGATTAGGTGCTGCCGAGCAGTCTTGTTTCAATCCACGCACCCACGCGGGGTGCGACCTCCTTTTTCTTTTGGCTCGCTGTTTTATTGATGGTGTTTCAATCCACGCACCCACGCGGGGTGCGACGGAGACAGCGCCAGGTTGACCGCACCGGGGATATGTTTCAATCCACGCACCCACGCGGGGTGCGACGCAATGATGATTGACGGTTTCCATTTATCGGACATGTTTCAATCCACGCACCCACGCGGGGTGCGACGCTTTACGGAATGATGATTGCTCGACCATTTCCAGTTTCAATCCACGCACCCACGCGGGGTGCGACCCTCAACTCTTGCAGCTCCATTTCTCCCCTGGAGTTTCAATCCACGCACCCACGCGGGGTGCGACTGCATTTTAAATCCTTTTTTCTTCATCTCTAGAAAGTTTCAATCCACGCACCCACGCGGGGTGCGACTTTTAGTACACTTTATTTGCAAAACAATAATATCAGTTTCAATCCACGCACCCACGCGGGGTGCGACGCCGAGAGAGCCCGATGGATATCGCCAGCAGCTGGTTTCAATCCACGCACCCACGCGGGGTGCGACGAAGGGGTGAACGCATTGCCCTGGAAGTTATAGAGTTTCAATCCACGCACCCACGCGGGGTGCGACCGCCTTTTTGTTCTCCGCCAGCTGGCTTTCCAGAGTTTCAATCCACGCACCCACGCGGGGTGCGACTCAAATCCAACACAGACCCGACAGACATTCCCATGTTTCAATCCACGCACCCACGCGGGGTGCGACATAATAATTAACCACAGTAAAGAACGGTTATGGCGGTTTCAATCCACGCACCCACGCGGGGTGCGACGATGGATATAAACTGGGAGGGTTTATCCCCATCCCGTTTCAATCCACGCACCCACGCGGGGTGCGACCCACCGCTGCAGAAATATTTGCCGGCGCATCAGTGTTTCAATCCACGCACCCACGCGGGGTGCGACACTGTCAAGGTCACGCTTACGGCATTGCCTTGCGTGTTTCAATCCACGCACCCACGCGGGGTGCGACGGATGGCATCATAGATGTGCTGCAGAACTCAATCGTTTCAATCCACGCACCCACGCGGGGTGCGACTCCGTATGTATTATAGGATGTCCCCAGGAAAGATGTTTCAATCCACGCACCCACGCGGGGTGCGACAGCTGCAGCCAGTCAAAAAAATCTTCGATGACCGGTTTCAATCCACGCACCCACGCGGGGTGCGACATCAACCTTCTTCTCGGCTGATTCGATTTGCTTGAGTTTCAATCCACGCACCCACGCGGGGTGCGACTGGCTCTGATGGAAACGGAATACTACATGACCGGAGTTTCAATCCACGCACCCACGCGGGGTGCGACGGAAAACGACAACGATATGCTTGTGCAGTTCGTAGGTTTCAATCCACGCACCCACGCGGGGTGCGACTATATTTCTTTTGCGTAATATTCTAAATTATCCAGTTTCAATCCACGCACCCACGCGGGGTGCGACCAAAGTCAAAATAGGGTAATTCCCTGTTGTTTGTGTTTCAATCCACGCACCCACGCGGGGTGCGACTGTAATTAAGCTGGGAATTAAACAGTTTGTTTTTGTTTCAATCCACGCACCCACGCGGGGTGCGACAATTTTGTAGAGCATCAGATGGCTATTGTAACAGGTTTCAATCCACGCACCCACGCGGGGTGCGACATGGCCTTTTTCTGTAGGTTCCCTGCTCTTTGCCTGTTTCAATCCACGCACCCACGCGGGGTGCGACAACAGCTACATAGCTTAAAATTGCATTAGTGTCTGTTTCAATCCACGCACCCACGCGGGGTGCGACTCCCCTATTTTTGCTATGCTCTGTTCTGCTTTTGTTGTTTCAATCCACGCACCCACGCGGGGTGCGACTAGTTGAAGATAACATCTGACATATCTGCTTCTTTGTTTCAATCCACGCACCCACGCGGGGTGCGACTTTGTCGCCCTCCTCCTTCTTTGGGTTCTGCCAGTTTCAATCCACGCACCCACGCGGGGTGCGACTAACAAGACCAGACCTTATCGGCATGGAGGGAAGTTTCAATCCACGCACCCACGCGGGGTGCGACTTTACACTAATGAGTGCAGGAATCAAGCTCTCTTGTTTCAATCCACGCACCCACGCGGGGTGCGACTCAAGACGACTGAAATTCTTAACTCTATGCACCGTGTTTCAATCCACGCACCCACGCGGGGTGCGACTGATGTGATCTGCATTTGCCGGAGTTCCGTATTTTTGTTTCAATCCACGCACCCACGCGGGGTGCGACTGCTTCTATTCCGTATTTGACATAGGATTTATGCGTTTCAATCCACGCACCCACGCGGGGTGCGACCTGTATGGATTACGAAAGAGACATGATAACGCCTGTTTCAATCCACGCACCCACGCGGGGTGCGACCCTAAGTCAATGGATATAAGTAAAGCGATTGATAAGTTTCAATCCACGCACCCACGCGGGGTGCGACTTATTTGCAGTTGGCAATCCGGTCAGGGTACTACCGGTTTCAATCCACGCACCCACGCGGGGTGCGACCGTAAACCCCAGCTATATATCTTGCCTCCGGAAGTGTTTCAATCCACGCACCCACGCGGGGTGCGACTATTATTGGAGGTTAAAGATTATGGCACGCAGACGTTTCAATCCACGCACCCACGCGGGGTGCGACCTGCTTCTATTCCGTATTTGACATAGGATTTATGCGTTTCAATCCACGCACCCACGCGGGGTGCGACCCGATTAAGACGCGGTGGTGAAGTTTACGGCAACGTTTCAATCCACGCACCCACGCGGGGTGCGACTCCTTTATGTCACATTTAAGCTCGGCCACATCTCCGTTTCAATCCACGCACCCACGCGGGGTGCGACCCTCCTGATGCTGCCAGTTAAAATTAAGATACCTGTTTCAATCCACGCACCCACGCGGGGTGCGACTAAACGCGTCCTGGTTGATCGCATTGGGGTATTCCACGTTTCAATCCACGCACCCACGCGGGGTGCGACACCATGTCTCATGTAATGCTCTATACATAAAGCATGTTTCAATCCACGCACCCACGCGGGGTGCGACATATGAGCTGTGTTCATTTTGAATATCTCAATCATGTTTCAATCCACGCACCCACGCGGGGTGCGACGCTAAAACAAGAGCGGAAAAATACGGAAGTATTCCAGTTTCAATCCACGCACCCACGCGGGGTGCGACACGCCTGAGCCGGAAAGGTTGGAGATCTGGCAGAGTTTCAATCCACGCACCCACGCGGGGTGCGACTACGATCTGTTTCCGGCCTCGTTTAATCTCATATAGTTTCAATCCACGCACCCACGCGGGGTGCGACTCTGCGGCCTCTGGCAAATTGCCGGTAACGAACTTCGTTTCAATCCACGCACCCACGCGGGGTGCGACGCGTACCTCCTTCCATGCGGCTTTCATTTAATGGTTTCAATCCACGCACCCACGCGGGGTGCGACTGTTTTATACCAGTACTGGCTCCACCACCACCAGCGTTTCAATCCACGCACCCACGCGGGGTGCGACCAGTTGCTTGCTGAAGCCGAAGCTCTTATTGCCAAGTTTCAATCCACGCACCCACGCGGGGTGCGACATGGGAGGTGGCAATACTTAAATGCTACTTAAAGAGGTTTCAATCCACGCACCCACGCGGGGTGCGACGTTTCGATAGCTTCATCGATTGAATAGGTTCGGCAGTTTCAATCCACGCACCCACGCGGGGTGCGACCAGTGTTTTCTTGCGATATTTGCGTACTTTGCCGTGTTTCAATCCACGCACCCACGCGGGGTGCGACATTGTGCCGCCGGAGATACCACCTGCTCCGCCCAAGTTTCAATCCACGCACCCACGCGGGGTGCGACCAGTCCTGGTTTATTATTCATACATCAGTGACAAAGTTTCAATCCACGCACCCACGCGGGGTGCGACCAAAAAGGTAATGCCGACAAAAGCCCCGATAATGAGTTTCAATCCACGCACCCACGCGGGGTGCGACGCTAAGGCTATGTCATTAAACCACATCGTATCCGTTTCAATCCACGCACCCACGCGGGGTGCGACAAGTGAGGAGTTCGGTGTCAAATTCACCTCCACGTTTCAATCCACGCACCCACGCGGGGTGCGACGTGCAAAAAACAAGATAACCACTGCAAGCAAGATGTTTCAATCCACGCACCCACGCGGGGTGCGACCTTGATCACCTGGACCTTGCTTTTATAGGGCTTGAGTTTCAATCCACGCACCCACGCGGGGTGCGACCACTTGTTCCTCTTAATAAAGTTTTATTTCCTGGAGTTTCAATCCACGCACCCACGCGGGGTGCGACAAACCGGCAAAAAAAAAAAAGTATATACCCGGGAAGTTTCAATCCACGCACCCACGCGGGGTGCGACAAACCAGACATGGCATTTCGAAATTGACCATTCCCGTTTCAATCCACGCACCCACGCGGGGTGCGACATAGATTTAAGCCGCTGCGTAGGTGGTCTATAGATGTTTCAATCCACGCACCCACGCGGGGTGCGACCCTGCTTCGCCCACACCAATCAGACTAGGACTATTGTTTCAATCCACGCACCCACGCGGGGTGCGACCATAGATGCTACCAGGTACGCTTGCGAGGACGATATGTTTCAATCCACGCACCCACGCGGGGTGCGACCCCACTTCACAATCTTAAAAGCACCTGAGCGGGGAGTTTCAATCCACGCACCCACGCGGGGTGCGACTTTGCCACTTTTCCCAATTAGTAAATTTATAATATGTTTCAATCCACGCACCCACGCGGGGTGCGACAGAACATATTTCCGGCCACGTTTGATTTCATATAAGTTTCAATCCACGCACCCACGCGGGGTGCGACACCAGTGTCCATGATTTCTAAGTATCCAGCATAATGTTTCAATCCACGCACCCACGCGGGGTGCGACGCCTGAGTGGCGTTCAAGTCACAAAGGTATTCCTGTTTCAATCCACGCACCCACGCGGGGTGCGACGATCAATGAGGAAAACAGAGCTCTTGGTCTGATTAGTGTTTCAATCCACGCACCCACGCGGGGTGCGACAAACTGCTGAGAAAACGTATGATAGCAAAACTTAAGTTTCAATCCACGCACCCACGCGGGGTGCGACTTTTGCTTGCTCTTTTCTCTTCCGTAACTAGCGTGTTTCAATCCACGCACCCACGCGGGGTGCGACGACAAGCTGGCCCGCTCGATAGGAGTTGATAGAGTGTTTCAATCCACGCACCCACGCGGGGTGCGACTCTCTCTTCACCCCCTTTCGCCGATAATAATGATAGTTTCAATCCACGCACCCACGCGGGGTGCGACACTGCAAGCACTGGACCCGGTTATGCCAGATGGTGTTTCAATCCACGCACCCACGCGGGGTGCGACCTAATTCAGTAGTGTTCATCTATACAGCCTCCTTGTTTCAATCCACGCACCCACGCGGGGTGCGACAACAGCCGGTTCTTCATCTGTGCGCTTAATAATTTGTTTCAATCCACGCACCCACGCGGGGTGCGACAACAGGGTTCTCATCAGGATTCGCCAAGTTTAAGGTTTCAATCCACGCACCCACGCGGGGTGCGACGACTTCTAACAATATCTGCCGGCGTTTTTCCCAGTGTTTCAATCCACGCACCCACGCGGGGTGCGACGAGCAAGGCAATGATCATCACCGGTACCAGAATGTTTCAATCCACGCACCCACGCGGGGTGCGACTGTTAAGCTCCAAGCCCAGGTTCTCCCGCAGGAAAGTTTCAATCCACGCACCCACGCGGGGTGCGACACGATTGCTCGTACCGGTACTGTCATGCAGCAGGGTTTCAATCCACGCACCCACGCGGGGTGCGACCTCCAGCAGTTGCCTCTATAGGCTTCATAGATAGAGTTTCAATCCACGCACCCACGCGGGGTGCGACGATCGTTGCGGCTTTTCAACTGTGGCGGTAACTGGTTTCAATCCACGCACCCACGCGGGGTGCGACCTTCTGCGCCAGCGGCTTCTACACTCGCACGTACACGTTTCAATCCACGCACCCACGCGGGGTGCGACCTGATGAAGCATTGCAACTGCGATGCTTTGAGGGAGTTTCAATCCACGCACCCACGCGGGGTGCGACGACAGCCGAGGCCGAGCCTGTATAAGCCATCTTGTTTCAATCCACGCACCCACGCGGGGTGCGACTATAGATAGCAGAAACCTCGCTACCATTTATGATGTTTCAATCCACGCACCCACGCGGGGTGCGACCTGTTTTCGGACCTTAAGGTGAGGATTAATAAAAGTTTCAATCCACGCACCCACGCGGGGTGCGACCTCAGGTTACACTCGCGAACAAAAGGCCGTTCTGATGTTTCAATCCACGCACCCACGCGGGGTGCGACGGGAATAATTACAGAGCGGTGGCCAATATCGAAAAGTTTCAATCCACGCACCCACGCGGGGTGCGACTTATATTATGCCTTAAACAAAAGTTCAAGTAAAAGTTTCAATCCACGCACCCACGCGGGGTGCGACCGTACGATTACAGTAAGTTGTTGGGCCGCATCATTGTTTCAATCCACGCACCCACGCGGGGTGCGACTACTACCTCCTTTCCCCAGCTTTCGGTTCAATATGATTGTTTCAATCCACGCACCCACGCGGGGTGCGACTAAAACCGTTGCTGAAAACAATTACCGCTTATGCGGTTTCAATCCACGCACCCACGCGGGGTGCGACATCGCTGTACCTGGCATAGATTACAGAGATTTCCGTTTCAATCCACGCACCCACGCGGGGTGCGACAACCATGTACCAGACAATAGGTATCCCGCTGTATGTTTCAATCCACGCACCCACGCGGGGTGCGACGGCATCCCAGGCCTGTTCTTTGCTTGGCATAATGAGTTTCAATCCACGCACCCACGCGGGGTGCGACGCTGGTAGTGATTATCATATATATACCTCCTTGTCGTTTCAATCCACGCACCCACGCGGGGTGCGACTAGAACTAACCATGGACGTAAAAAGCAGGGGGGTGTTTCAATCCACGCACCCACGCGGGGTGCGACTAAAACCGTTGCTGAAAACAATTACCGCTTATGCGGTTTCAATCCACGCACCCACGCGGGGTGCGACGAGCCCGTTTATCAGGTTAGGTTATTTAGATTCTCGTTTCAATCCACGCACCCACGCGGGGTGCGACACTGAACGCAAAGACCCGGTAAGTCCGGCATGTTTGTTTCAATCCACGCACCCACGCGGGGTGCGACAATATACCTGTCGGATATCGTGCAGGCTCCCCGATGTTTCAATCCACGCACCCACGCGGGGTGCGACGCGTGAGGGCATATCTCCAGCAACCGGGAAGCGCAAGGTTTCAATCCACGCACCCACGCGGGGTGCGACTCATGCCAAAGACCATTGTTGGAGTCAATTACAAGTTTCAATCCACGCACCCACGCGGGGTGCGACGATATCAACCAGCTTATCGCCGGAGGCGTATCGATTGTTTCAATCCACGCACCCACGCGGGGTGCGACGCTGGAGGGGCAATGTTCATAAGGAGGTGAGATTATGTTTCAATCCACGCACCCACGCGGGGTGCGACTTATCTAATTTTGGTGTGCGCGTGGTTTATGCCAAAGTTTCAATCCACGCACCCACGCGGGGTGCGACCATACGACACAGTATGAGAAAATAAGG
>Ga0209723_1004447_pt1 | contig 15615 bp, 10 predicted proteins | sample BiotimSIPDNA_2_FD_185750 | JGI IMG/M metagenome (GOLD analysis project Ga0209723, IMG submission 185750) | Anaerobic biogas reactor microbial communites from Washington, USA - Biogas_R2 time_0 SIP DNA (SPAdes) (version 2) | ecosystem: Engineered > Bioreactor > Anaerobic > Unclassified | place... | reverse complement strand
CAAGATTCAGAAAACGAGTAACACTAATGTATTTCCGCAGACATTTCACCATTGTTGAGCATCAATCGTTATATTCTGTAAAAGGTAACAAACCGATTTATAATGATGGTCATTTAGGGCTCCCTGAAAAGACTTTCTCTGAGTTGGAGCAGTTTATTCTTCAGAATCCAGATGATGCTGCACTTTTTCTTGAACCATCTTACCTGAAACCTTTCGGTAAAACGTTGAAAGCCAGACAGTTTGTTGGGGTAATTGAAACAAGAAGTGGAATTGTAATTGAAATTTTACCTAAAATCGCTAAAAACATCAGTCATGAAGAAACCCGACAGATTTTCATAAAGATGCTCAGGCATCTTCGTAATTCTCCTTTTAAAAATTTCGGTATGGCTCATCTTAAAACCGAAAAACTGCATCTTCTGGAAATCTTTATCTTCATGTTTTGTGAGGAGTTAACAGCTCTTATTCAAAAAGGGATCCGCTCCAATTATATAACAAAAGAGGAAAACGCCACATTTCTAAAGGGGAAAATTAAATTAGCAGAACACATCCGCAGGAATCTGGCAGATAAATCCCATTTCTTTATCCAACATGATGAGTATCTTCAGAACCGAATCGAAAACCGCATTATCCGCACCGCAATCGAGTTCCTTTACAGAAAAAGCAGTGATACTGCCAACAAAAAAAGATTGTTGGAGTTTCTCTTTGTTTTTAATGAAATTGAGCCGGTATCAGATCCTGAATATGCATTCAAATTGGTAAAAATTGATCGTCAGATAAAAGATTACCAGCTGATTTTACAGTGGTGTTCTCTTTTCCTGAACAATGAAAGCTTTACCACCTTTAGAGGCAGTAATATTGCATTCGCATTGCTTTTCGATATGAACCGGGTTTTTGAAAATTATGTGGCACATTGCTTAAAAAGAGATTTTCCAGGTCTGGATATTGAAGTACAGGTAAAAAAAGAACACCTTATAGAATACCCTGAAAGGAAGTTTCTGCTTATGCCAGATCTGAAAATCGGTGCTTCCATCATTGCTGATACCAAATGGAAAATGCTGGATTCTTCAAAACCGCATTATGGAATCAGCCAATCAGATATTTACCAGATGTATGCTTATGGAAAGAAATACCCGGATACCAGAGAAATACACCTCATCTACCCTAAGGTAGAAACCTTCCCCAATCTGCAAAACAGAGAATTACATTTTGAAAAAGATAAACTGAAGTTAACAATTTTCCCTTTTAGTTGTAAGGAGGGGAGAATTGAAGGGTATGGCAGAGTATTGGAAAGAGTATTTAATGTGAGTTGTTCAGGAACTTCAAATAAGGAACGAACCAATACTCAAGAATATATTGAGGGACTTAATATGACAGAAGAAGGATCTAAAGAGCAGGAAGAATTTTTTCTGTCCTGATTTGCATTTAATTCAACTACGTGTCTGGGGAGACAATGAATTCAGATACAAGACACTCCAGGGCAACCGGTTTTCGCAATTGCCCTGATACCTGGTGCATAAGTAAATATTAAGATCCCCATCAAACCTGTCAAAAAGCAACTAATTTATTGATTCTTGGAACCAAATTTAACCACTTTCAGCTCATCACCAAATGAATTAAAAGTGGCTGTTGCATCCTCAAAGTAGAGTACCTCGGTGTTATCATCTTCCGCAGAATACATCTTTTGCAGGCTTGGATAATTGTCGAGCATATGCTTTTTTGCTTCAACCCTGTCATCCCTTACAAGCTTACCGGATACTCTGAGCCATTTCCCATCACAGAACGCACAAAGCTCTACGTTGGGATTAGCCTGAATCTGCTTAGATACAGCTTTGACCTTGCCAGTCTGGATATAGAGTTTTCCTTCAAAAAGCTCCACAGTACCAAACGGCCTTACCCTTGGCTGGTCTCCCTCTACAGTGGCCAGATAATATGTCTGGCATTTCTTTAAAAAATCATAAACCTCCTGAATTGTGCTCTGGCCTGGTTGTTTTGAAGTGGTGAAAGTAGCAGATGTATTTGAATCGGTTTTGGAAGTTTTATTATTGTTAGAACATCCCAAAAGCAATGAACAACATAATGCAAGAGAAATTAAGGTAACTGTTCTTTTCATAAATTCACCTCGTAATGAATTTGAAACTACGGTCTTCCCGGCTTCGCCATCCCAGCAAAGATAATTTTCTAACCGGGATCTTTTTGAGAGATAAAATTAATTATGTATTGCCAGATATACAAAGATCATCTGTTTTGGGCCAGAAAATAAAAATCTTAAAAGTTCACTGCATCGAAGAGTAATACTACCGTGAATTCTGATTAAAAACCTGAATTCATCAAACTATGGTTTTAATGAGTAATGATTTATTGTCGTGGCAGAAATGAGTAGCTTTTATTTACAGAAACATTGAATTTGTTTTGAAAAATGATATAACATGATAATAACTGCATTTTATCTACACCTTAAAAAAGAACATTGGCTTATGATTTTTCTGTCATTTCTGCTCATTTCTTCCATTTTCTTAATATCGGCTCACTTTGCAGGTAATGTGGGTACTTTTATTAATTTAGACAGCCTGATTATCGTTCTTCTGGGAATAGTCATTTCTTCTGTCCCTTTGAGTTGGGGTAAGGTACCATCTTTGAAAAAAGGTTTGATTCAGATATTTTCGTTTTCGATCCCAGAGGATAAAGATACCGAAGTAAAAAACATATTTACTGGTCTATCAATAAGCACTGCTGCAGTTGGTTTTTGCTCATCTTGTCAGGGGATTCTGTCAGTTATATTAATTGATAATAACACTCCGATTCTTCATGTTTTATCTTTTGCCTCTTTTACAACAATTTATGCATTGATTATAAGTACCTTCTTATTTTTGCCAGTAGTTTTCCGTAACCGGTAACCAATTTTAAAAACGTAATCTATCTATGATAACTGTTAAACCAAGTTTTATTTGATTATAATTTGAGCTTTGTTTTCCCCGTTATTGTGTCCTGAACTTTCCCGTTATGTAGAGAAGTATGTAATGGTTTCTATTCCCCAGCTCTTATTCACCCAACGGCAAAGCAGCAGCATAAGAATTTTGTCCTTTTTTTACAATTTTTCTTATCTATAATACCCTATTTTAATCCTGCAACCATCGAATTACTTATCCTGTATTAATTTTTTTAAAGGAGACAATACCAATGAATTATCCCGAAGGACTTATCCAGAAAAGTAAAGAATACATTAAAAGATTGTGTGTTGATATCAAAGAACGCTGTGTTGGCAGTGAAGGTAACAGAGAAGCAACTACCTTTTTTGAAAATGAATTGATTCTTTCAGGGTGGAGAGCTGAAAAGCAGGAATTTGAAGCTATAGACTGGATTAATGGTGGCGCTTCACTCAATGCCGATGGAGTAGACTTTGATGTATTGGTTAGTCCTTATTCATTAGGCTGTTCTGTGAAAGCTGAACTTGTGCATGCATCCACTGCAGATCAGCTTGAAAAACTAAATTGCAGGGATAAAATTCTACTACTCAATGGTGAAATTGCAAAAGAGCAACTTATGCCCAAAAATTTTATTTTCTATAATCCGCAAGAGCATCGCAGAGTGATTTCTTTACTGGAAAAGAGCGGAAGCTTAGCGATAATCTGTGCAACCGGAAGAAATTCGGCGCTGGCAGGGGGAGTTTATCCGTTTCCACTCATTGAAGATGGTGATTTTGATATCCCCTCAGTGTATTTGACTGAAGAAGAAGGGGCGAAATTAATCCCATTCATTGGAAAAGATGTTTATCTACAATCAATTTCGAAACGGATCCCAGGTAATGGCTTTAATGTTATTGGAAAAAAAGGATACCAGGGTGCTGATCGAATTCTCATAACTGCTCATATCGATGCGAAAAAAGGCTCACCCGGAGCGATTGACAATGGAACAGGTGTAACAGTTTTACTGCTGTTGGCTGATCTTCTAAAAAGCTATACTGGTCCGTATCAAATCGAACTGGTTGCACTTAACGGCGAAGATTATTATGCCGTTTCTGGACAGATGAAATATCTGGAAATAAACAAAGATACAATGAATAATATCATTTGTAATATTAATATCGATGGAGCAGGTTATAAAGAAGGAGGATCTGCTTTTTCGTTTTTCGATCTGCCAGAAGATTTGAAAAACAAGGCATTGGAAATCATTTGTAGGTACTCTCAAATAAAAGAAGGCATCCAGTGGCCACAGGGTGACCATAGTATCTTTGTTCAGTATGGCAGACCTGCAATAGCTGTTACATCTCAATGGTTTTTGGATAACATAGAAACTCAGACAATTACACATACTCCAAAAGATAATCCGGATATTATAGATTACCAAAGACTGATCGAACTGGCATTTGCTATAAGAGATTTAGTTTTAAAGATTTAGGTGAAAAAAGAAGGGGACGGACTATTTTGTTATGGGTTGTCTATAATGCTGAATATCATAGTCCGCCCCAATAAATCTGGTGGATGAAAGATGGTGCCAATTCTGTCAACTGGACCACAGACGGGCTTGTAAATAAAGGTGGTAACGAACCGAAAAGTCCTTCACCGCATTCAAGGCTTACCATCTCAATATATTATGTGTCTGCATTCACCTCAACTGCGGAATTTATGTTTAAAATTTCGTCGCATAATTTGCAGATACGATCAAACGGTATGAACTCCTGCTCCAGTCGAACCGATTCTCCGAATAAATTCGATCGCAGACAATTGTACAGCGAATACTCTTCGCTGGTTAAATTTTCAGGCATCGCTTCAGACGGCTTCTCTTCTTTTACCCAGTACTGCCTATAAGCAAGCAGCGTGTCGCGATCCATTAGAAATGATTTCACTGATGGGAAAAGTTTTCTGAACTGACTGAGGATAACAAACCCGTGCGTATCGATATCACCCCAGTACAAGATCCTTTTATTGTGAAGCCAGTGAGCGTTTTCAAGGTATTCGAATCCATAACCACGACCAAAAAGTATGATGCTTCTTCTTACCATAGGAAACGCTAGTCCATTGATATCGTTTTCTGTAACAAATATAGTGTCGATATCCGGATTCAGAGAGCAAAACTCATCGGCTCGAATTGTCAGATCCGATAAACCTTTAATGTAGCAGCTTTTATCCAGAATTCTGAATCGAATCTGAACCGGTTTTTCCAGAAAGCCGTATCGTCTCTCAAAGCCTTTGACTCCAGTTGCAGTTTCATCTATAACCGATGAATCAAGAATGATATCAAACCATTCAGTCAGAAGTTTTTTATGCTTTTCAATAAATTTTGTGTCGATATCAGGCAAACTTAATTGCCTTATGTATATACCAGGTCTGGGTGTGGCTTTCATCCATTTTGTTATTCTTATCAAGCGGTTTACATCGGATGGATTTTCTATAAGCGCAAACGGATGTTTCAAAACCCACTCTTTTAATTCAGGAAAAACGTTGAGTATATCTTGTGAAGATTGTATAAACTTCTTGAAATCCGATTCTTTATTGATATACCGAAGAAGGTTTTCTCTTGAATGGAATATAACTGCAAGTGGTAACTGATTCTGCCCCAGAATCCTGTTATTTACCTGTTTCCACTCTATCTCAAACAGTTGCTTTGTGTCGATGTTGAGAAACTGCTGAACCCAGGAACGTGCCAGATCAAATTGGCTGCTTAAATCGCCAGAGCCCGGGCCGCGGAGCGGAATTCTGAAAGGAAAAAGATCTGAGGGTTCAATGTATTCTCTCAGAAAAATACCGCTGTTCCATTTTTTGACAAGTATCGACTTAATTTGTGATAATGTCGACCATTTTATCTGTGAACTATTCATCAGGTATTGGCTTCTTTTTCAACTCTGTATTCTTCTATGGTAAGGTTGCGTAAAAGAGATTCACGACCATCGGGGTTATAGACAAACCCTACGCTTGCCACATAAGGTTCGATGATATGTATCTTCTGTAATGGAGTAACAATCAGCAGTTGAAGATTGAGTTTTTTGAAAAGCTCCAGACCAAACCTGGTTGATTCATCGGAGCCCCGTCCGAATGCTTCATCGATAACGACAAACCGGAAACTCCGAGAACGGATTTCACCCCATTCAAGACCAAACTGATACGCAAGGCTTGCTGCAAGCACAGTATACGCAAGCTTCTCTTTCTGCCCACCCGATTTTCCACCGGAATCTGTATAGTGTTCATGTTCTGTGTTATCTTCGATCCAGCGCTCCGATGCGGCAAAAACAAACCAGTTACGTACATCAGTGACTTTTTGTGTCCAGCGTTTATCGACATCGGTTGATCCCTCACGCCCGCGAAACCGGTCAATTATTTCCTTTACCTGAAGGAACTTGCTTTCAGCATACTGTTCTTCTTCTGAACCGGTCAGGCTACCTTCGGTACATGCACGAAGCGATTGCTGGAAATCCCGTATCTCTATATCAGTTGTCACCTGATCTTCAAGAACAATATATCTTCCCCTGTTATATTCGATTCCTGCCAGAGATTGATTTATCCGGTCGATCCGCTCTTTAATTTCCTGGCGCTCCCGGTTGAGCTGCGATTGAAAATTGGCGATTTCACGTATCGTGTTTTCATTTAGTAAAGATTTAAAACGGGATTCAAATTTTGGCAAATCATCAGCCTCAAGCTGTTTCAGCATTTTTTTGAATTCTGCTCCAGCTTCAATTTTAGCATCAACTTCTACAGTCTCAGCAACATAATCCCTGCGATATCCCTCCATGTTCCTGATAATCCGCTCTTCAAGCATTTTTAGCCGCTTATCTTCATTATCTATTTTCTTCTGCACCCACTCACGCATATCGGTCTGCCGGTTATCTATCGATTCCACAGACAATTGTCGGTCTCCCAGAGCCTCATTACGCATTGTGTTAAGCTGATCAAGTAAAGGATTCAGCTTCTGCATTCCTTCATCACTTATCATCTCCTGACACTGATTTAAAAGTTCTTTTGCCTGATTCTGCTTTCCTTCATTTTGCGCTTTATCATATTTCTCTTTGTCTAGCTTTGTATCATTTTCTCTTATCGAATTTTCCAGTTCAATAAGCTGGCTCTGAAGAGTCTTCAGAATATCGGATGCATTTTCAAGCTCTTTTCGCTCACGATCGAGCTCCTCAATCTGCGCGGAAATCGGCTTCCAGTCCATTTCATCAAAATTTGAAAAACTTTCAAGCTTTAAGAGCAATTGTTTTTCGGTGTCGTATTTTCTCTTTTCATCCTGAAGTGAACTGATCTGTGCTGCTATACGCTGTATCTCTTTTTCTAAAGAGATCCTCTGTTTATCTAAAAGCCTGATTTTCTCCTCATTACTCCATCCAAGAATGTATCTGCTGCGATCGTGAAGGTCGTGGCGATCATCTTTTTCATGACGATTTCCAGTACCTTTTATCTGACCTGAAATAGTAACAGCCTGCTTTTCCCTGCGGAACTGTTCCAAAGATTTACAGCATGCATAATCAAACCGCTTCCGGATTTCTGTATCCACCCAGATATAAAACTCACTCTCCGGTTTAATCGACAGTTTACGTACCAGAGAATCCGGATGCGGGTTTATGATTTCACTCTCTTGTAGTTTCTGAGGTACTTTAAAATAGACGATACGTCCGCGAAGATTTGTTCTGTCAACCCAGTCGGCAATCTGCGTATAATGTCTTTCCGGAACCAGAAGTGACAATCCGAAATTACGGAGTAATCTTTCAATTGCACCTTCCCAGACTGATTCTTCAGGACGAACCTGAAGCAACTCACCAACAAACGGTATCTCCTCTTCGTCGATACCAAGTGATTTACACATAGTTTTACGTATTTCAATCTGCTTTGAATCAATGTTGCTCTTACGAGACCTTAATGATTCGAGTTCCTTAATAATTACACTGTGTTTATCACGTTCCGATATAAGTTTCACTTCAGTTTCAGTACGGCGATTCTGAAGATCGGTCTCTTTCATCTCAAAATCGGCCAGCCTTTTAGTTGCAAAGATCTGATTCTTTACGAATGAATCCACATCGATTGTAACGGATAAATTGAGCTGCTCAAGCAATGTTCGATATTCTTCGAATTTGCGTAACCTTGCATTTTTCTTCTCTATCAAAGCCTGAATATCACTTTTTAGCCTTTCGAGACGGTCTCCTCCATTCTCTGCAATCGCCTGACGAATGCGGTCTCTTTCTGCATGAAAAAGAGTATGTTGCTCTTTAAGCTGTTCTATGCGTGCAGATAACCGGCGATGCTCCTCTTCCAGGTTACGGATTCTTTTTTCAAGCAGTTCACTCTTTATCAGCGAAAAATAGGTGCGCAGGCTATCGCGGCAACTTACCAGGTTTTTTTTAACAGAATTCACAGATTCATGTTTATCCAGATCGCTGATTATTGGCTTTAATAGCTCAATCTGCTTTTTTGCCTTTAAAACAGCATCATGAGCCCGATTGAGATCATCAAAGTGATCTATCAATGCTTCGATTCGTGTTTCAACTTCAAAAGCTTCTAGCATGTGAGAGCGAACAAAATCAGTCAGATTACCAACCGATTTCATGGAAACGGTCTGATGAAAAAGCTCCAGCGCCTGCTCGTTTTCGATTCCAAATCTTCGTCTGAAAGAAGCACAATAAGGTGGAAAGCTATCGTATACATTTTCAACGATATTTATACTTTTGAGATTCTTTTTCAGATATTTAATATCATTGCCGAAGTTGGCAAAATGTTCGGATATGTTTAATTCACCATCTGCAACTACAAAGAAACGGTTAGGCTGGCCCTGAAGTTCTTTTACCCAGAATACCTGGGCGAGTGTAACGGTCTGAAGATACCCGGTATTTACAAAGACACCTAGAATAACCGAATAGCTGTTCTGATCACGCAAAGCTACCGGTTTTGCCCCATATCCTCCGTCAGTACGTTCAGATTTATAATAACCCTGTACATAGGAGCGTAATGATCGTTCTTTGCTTTCTGCACCAGCGGCTTTATTATATGAAATCCGGTTTGCTGGGACAAGAAGTGTGGTAATCGCATCGACAAGTGTTGATTTGCCTGATCCAATGTCACCAGTAAGCAGTGCATTTTTCCCACCAAGTGTTAATGACCACACTTTTTGGTGAAATGTACCCCAGTTATACACCTCAACCCGTTCGAGCCTGAACCCGGCCAGTGCATCATTATCATCAAAACCAAACGACAACTGATCTTCCATTACTTACTCACCGTTCTCATCTGTTGTGCCAGACTGCACAGAAGACAAATATGTTTTTAAATGGGTGTCGAAATCATTCAACCATTGGGCATCCACGAAAGCTTTCAAAAGTCGCCGTACTTCAATTTTATTATTTTCGGATCGTAAACGCCTGGCAAACCCCAGTTCAATTACTTTATTAATGCAGGTATCGATCTGATCAACCAGCCGTGCCTCATTTGATCCACTTGGCAGAAACGTTTTCACCATCTCGACAATTTCATCTCTGCCAAGAATCAGACGACTTTCGCTGCTGGAAGCATCATGCTCAGCAAGCTTTCGTCGTAATAATGCAAGCAAAAGACTAACTGGATAAGATAAAGGTCGTTTCATAACAAGACGCGGCAAATCAGTCTGTCCCTCATGTGAGGTCGCTGTTTGAAGCCATGCGAAACCTTCATCCTCATAAATGACCAGTTCCAGACCGATTTCTCTCACATAATCCCTGATCCGGGCTTGAAATGAAAGAAGATTCTGCCAGAGCTTTACATTCTCATCAGCATAGACAACTCCCTTAAGAAGGGTTATCATAACCACAGAAAATCCATTATTATTAACATCTGTTTTTTCAGCATCAACCATGATGATTCCTGTTAAAGATGACTCTTGAAATGGTAACCTTTTTCCAGATACCACTGTTGTCCTGCCACCTGATTTCATCGTTGTGAAGCTCATCAAAAATGGCAAAACTGTTCTCACTTGCAATGGTAAGATATGTGATAAGTTCTGCTAAACCTTTTGAAAGGGGATGTTTTTCGATTACTGTACTTAGTGTAATCTGATCCTGCGTTTGCAGTTCTTTCTGAATATTTGCCTGTAGTTCACTTTTATCAACATAAACCTGATCATAAAGTTTCTGCAGATCAACACCCTCTTCAGATGCCTCCATAATTGCAGAATCGATTATCACTTTTAAAGGAGGGGTATACAGGGGACGTTCCATAGGTAAACGAATATCAGGAGCAGAATCATTGATAGTCATGAAATTTCCGGATGGTATGCATTCTTTGACCTGCAATGCTTTCTTTGCTATACTGTCCAGAATTTCCATTATTCGCTTATTCTCCAGATAAGCCTGATTGTCCAGATACCTGCGTAACTGTTGGGACAGACTGGCAACTGTTCGCTGAGTGTGTTCACCCGCTTCCAGCCAGTCAAAATGGATCCTGCGCAGCCTTCTGTCTTCTGCAATCGATTTAACTGCATCCATAGAGAATACCTTCTCCAGAAGAGATGTAAACTCTTCCTGACTTCTGGATGACATCAGAAAATCCCAGAACGCCTTAAAACTTTTCCCCTGATCGGAGTCGACGATTACATCACGATCACCAAATATCTGCTCGAGCAATGCTCCCTTGGTACCATCCCAGGTGGCAATTTTTTCACGGACCCGACTGTCAAGCTGTCTGAAATTGTGTTCCACGGCTCTGAAGTCGCTTAACAGTTCACGTGCCATAGTGCTGAATTGCAGGAAGCGGTCACGAATCGAGGTCTCGTCCATGAGCTCCATATTACCACTTTTAATTGCCTGAATTTGGTTATCCAGTTCTGCTTTTCGTTTTTCAAGTTCTGCAATCCGTGTTTCAGCATCGGTTTCAGATCCATAAACAATTTGTTTGAGTAGTTCGAATATGGTAAGCAGCCTGGATTCTGTTCCGACAAAGGTCTTAGCTGTTAAGCTTTCTACCCAGGTGAGGACTTTTTCTGTTGCAGGAGTCAGATCATAATGGGGTTCATCACTGCCAACCGGATAGAATTTACGTAACCATCCTTTTTCATTTTTAGCCCAATCATCAAGATACTCCTGCGCAGTCCGTGGAAAGCTTTGAGCTCCCTCGCTTATCCGAAGCTGATAAAGAGTGTCTTCAAGTTTGGAGACCAGATTGGCCTGAGTCATGAAGCGCACATTGGGCTGGACAAAAACCTTATCGAGAAAAGAGAGTATAAGAGGAGCATTTTCTGCTCTTAAAAGCCTCCATGAAGGGTGGATTTTGAATAATTGATTGAGACTGGAATAGGAGAGGCTCATGTTTCTTTGATATCGAAATTGATTAATAATCAGATAGACCGGATCGTGGTGCTTTAAAAATACATTGGTTAGAGGTGGGAGTTCTTTTAATTTTGATGTTTTGGGAATTGGGAGGTGCTGCTCTTTTAAGGGAAGGGATGATTTTTTTAGAGCTGAATTGTTTGATTCAGGTAAAGATTTAAGGATAAAATGGATGGGTTGAGGTTCTTTAAATGGGGACGGGGGAACCTTTTCGATACAGATGTATTAATACTTTCAGACGTTTTAAGCAGAACTTATGTAGAAATTCTTCTATTAGATTGCAGCTACTCAGTTAATAAAGAAGAGATGATCGTGAAATAGAGACATAGGTTCAATAGAGGGTTGGAACCTTTGGTGGTGTTTAGCATAAATAATCCTAAATTTTCGCTATATATCATTACGAATGCTTATGAGGAATGACATTTTTTCCGTTTTTCTAATTTCTTAAGGGCTTTTAAAAGATTGCTGCCCATGAAGAAGGGAGGAAATTGTGATGGAAGCGTTCTCGATTTACAAAAGCTCCATAATGGACAATTGTTATAATTAGATGTGGTTAATTCTCCTCCGTCCCTTTTATTGGAGAAAAAAAATTTAAAATCCAACAAATCTTAACCAGATTCTAATATCGCACTTGTCTTTCATAATAATTATTTTTTTTTTCATTAATCTGAGTAATGAGAATGTACTATCGCCGAAATCGTAGGATTATCACTTTTGTTTTAAACATATAGTATCTATGCAAAACACTATTTTTCTATTGAAAAATGGACAAGGAGAGGAACTGCTCATCGTAGCTCTGCCCAGGGTGGACAAAACTTATGGGCTGCTAGCCTAAAGAGATCTTTGAAATTCATTCCTAACTAATCGTTGAGAATTAGTTCTCAAAGTTTGGATTATTATAAGGAAGGCCTTTTTAGTCGATTAATAGCAATTCAATGCCTTTATTATAAGCGATGCTCTTTCCCTGTCTTGCCAGTCTGCATACCGCAGTGCTAGTTACATTTATCTTTTCCGCAGTACTTAGAGTTGTCATTTCCAGTACTGTAACCGCAAAATAACAGTAGAGTTTGCGGGCATCTGAGAGTACATTATTCCTCCCTCTTCTTTTTATATCATTCAGTGAAACCGGCATCCTGGAAAAAACAAACTCTGCCAGTCTGTTATGATCCCAGTTAGCCCTCACGTAATTGGCCATGCGGATTCTTTTCTCTTTGTCCTGCTTAAGCGCAGCTTTTTTAAACTTGGGGCTTCCAATGATCCAATAACCGGACTCATACATGCTTTGTTTGTCTTCTTTGGAAGCTTTTAGCATATCGATAAAATCCTGAAATCTGTCGCATTTTTCCATCATCTGCTTTATAGTTTTGCTGTATATAACTTTAGGATCCTCATTTCCATCGCTGGAGTAAAGCTTAAGTATCTGATCGATTTTAAGATTTGGAAAAACACTTTTTCCCATTACTGCAGAATGAGTACAGTCTTTGTAATTATCCAATTCTACGATAGTTTTGCATATTCCTGCCCTGGTGGGTCCGGTGTGAAGATATGCGATAAGCAGTTGAGCATAGAGACCATCTTCAACCGGTATAGATTTAGGCCTTCCCTGAAAAAGATAACCTTCAAAACTATGTTTTTTATTATAGTAGCGCGCATAAGCGCTGTGAAATCTCTGAAAGAGGTCTTTCATTGGACGATCATTTAAACGCAAGGCCATTTCATAATGTTGTGGATAGAAAACTATTCCTAGGAGGTCAAATCCGGTTTCAGCCAGGTATTTGTTAAGGAGGTCGATAAATTTATCTTTATCGGCGGAATCACGGAAAAGGACCCGGGAATCTATGACTTCGGATGTAACATGGTGGATGACATCTGAAACACAGAGTCTTGGTTTTCTGGCCATTTTTACCCTCGATTTTATGTAGATGGATAAGAGAGCGTTATGCTTAGAGGAAAAAGACTACAAAAAATAGGCCAAGAACAGAAGTAGAGAAGTTGTTTGATTTTTCATTGGGAAGCTTTTCCAAAATAGTTTTAATAAATTCTCTGGGATCTTTCCCATGGAGCTTAGCGGTTACAATAATTGAGTAAATTATAGCACCTCTCTGTGCTGCAGCTTCAGATCCTTTGAACAAATAATTCTTTCTGCCCAATGCCACTGGACGAATTGCATTTTCCACCAGATTATTACTTAATTCCACCCTGCCATCTTCGAAAATAGCATTAAATCCATCCCATTGCCCCAGAGCATACTCTATAGCTTTACAAGAAGGACTCTTTGAAAGGTGATTGGGCGCATGTTTTAACATCCAGTCTTTAAATTCAGCAAGTTCTTTTTTCATTATATCACAGCGCATATCCCGACGCTGATTATAAGTCAATTTATACCTTTTGGCTTCCTGCTCAATATCAAACCATCTTCGAATCACATTTAAAGCATATTCTGAAAATTGCTTGTCATAATCCAAAGCTGCTTCAAATTTCCTTCGCACGTGTGCCATACAAGCTGCACGGGTAATTTGTGGTTTATTTGCAAGCTCACCATAACCTGTATAGCCATCAACCTGAAGTATTCCTTTAAAATCTTTAAGAAATACATTAGGTCCTTTACGACCTCTGCCGCTGCGATATTCAAAAAGGACATTTTTATGAACCGGATCATGATAAACCCAGTAAAACCCCTTGTGCGTTTTTCCATTATTCTGCTTTACTAAAACTGGAATTGGTGTTTCATCTGCCTGTAAATATGTCGATTGTAAAAGTATGCTTTTTTGCAGCTTATAAATTGGTTCCAGCCAGAATGTAGTGTTTGTTATTATGTCACAGAAAGTAGATTCTGCAAATTCAGTTTTGAATTCATTACGGAACTTCTCTCGCTGGCGATGAAGCGGCATATGGTAAAGGTACTTGTCGGTTGTTATGGTGCTCATAAAGCCAGGGCCAAAATTACCTTTTTCTACAGGACGATTTGGAAGAATCCCGACAATGATTTTATCTGTTGCTTTATTTACAAATTTAGGACGGATATAGCGCCGTACAAAAAGCGTCCCGGGATTATATTCAAATTCCCAGCTTATTTCTTCACCTATCTTCTCACAATTACTCACATCTTCCTGCGGCGCAATTATAACGTCATCGTAAGGAAGATGGGTCGGAATCTCTCCACGGCAGTGACCTTCTGTCTTTTTCGTTGTGGTATGTGAATAAGAGATGTTCTGCTCTGTTACTTCTATTTCGTTTTTACCAACCTGGAGATCAAGTTCAACCTGTATATCATTGGGAATGTAACGTTCTGATTTGCTTCCGAATAATTGACGCTTTAACCATGCCAGTTCCTGCTGAAGTTGAATTACTGTGGATTGAAGCGTGTTGTATTCTGTAACTGGTATGGTTACTGTTTCTGTATGCATTATAGTCATACAGGTAATATAATCTCTTTACAATTATGCTGTAAAACGTTTTCTCCTTTTTACTGTTGTAAAATCTATACCTTCCAGTATCATTAACAACTGTTCATAAGTAATTGGTATCCTAACGGTGAACAGCGTATTTGCTCGGGCTTGAGGTAAAACTATTTTGATTCAGAAGGTTTCCAGTTCATCGGAAGCAGATCATCAATATCGTTAGAATTTCTTGCGGGAAGTTTTTCAAGAAGATCACATAGATAAACGTAGGGGTTGATACCATTGAGTTCACAAGTTCCTAAAACTGAATATATGGCAGCAAGGTTTCTAGCACCCTCTTCGGATTTGGTAAACAACCAGTTTCTGCGCCCCAACGCAAGTTTGCGGAACCGGTTCTCAACAAGGTTGTTACTCAGTTCAACCCGCCCGTCTTTGAGAAACACAGTTAAAGCATTCCATCGGCTTAACATGTATCCTATGGCTTTTCCGATAAGGTTTTTTGGCGGTACCTCCAGGACTGCCTTATCGAGCCACAGTTTCATTTCATCGATTATTGGTTTTGACTTCTCAAGTCGTAATTGCAGGCGATTTTCTGCAGAGAAATTATTTTCAGCCGCAAAAGCCTCGACAGCAAAAAGTTTCTTGTACATGTCAAGCATACAGCGTGCACGCTTTTCATCGTTTCCCAGGGCATCTTTAAACCCTCTGCGGGCATGTCCATGGCAGTTAACATGTATAATCAACTCCTTGAAATCAAGGAAATCATACAGGTTTAAGCCATCGCTTTGAACCCATCCAGAATAGGAACTTGGTATCAGATCTTTGATATTTTTCTGATTGCGTGTTTTCATGTAATGAAACGTCACGATATTGAGCTCGGGAGCAAGCATCTGAACCATATATCCAAGGTGGCTTTTTCCTTTTGTGGGCTCGATC
>Ga0209723_1004444_pt1 | contig 15618 bp, 11 predicted proteins | sample BiotimSIPDNA_2_FD_185750 | JGI IMG/M metagenome (GOLD analysis project Ga0209723, IMG submission 185750) | Anaerobic biogas reactor microbial communites from Washington, USA - Biogas_R2 time_0 SIP DNA (SPAdes) (version 2) | ecosystem: Engineered > Bioreactor > Anaerobic > Unclassified | place... | reverse complement strand
CGAAACTGATATCGAAATAAACAATTCCGGATGTAAAAAGCGGATGAGCGTACAGCTTTACTCCGTCAAGGTCTATTTCTTCTGTGGGCACCTGGCGGCCCCGCAGCGGGAGATCGGATTTTTTGAGCCTGGGAAGAGTGGCAAGCGCCGATTGAGACGGGGAAGTTTTCTGCTGCTCAAGAAGGATCTTTGTGAGCTGGAAATAACGCTCTTTATCCTGCAGGTTAAAATCTTTTGTCAGCTCCCTGGCGTGCTTTTCTGTCTGCTGCTCCAGACGTGTCCCCATCTCTGAGGAGGCCTTGATCACCGATCTGAGCCGATGCTGGTTTTCAAGGAGCTCTTTTCTTATGATATCGGCGAAAAACGAGGGGTTGGATGAATACTGCTCTTTTATAAATGAGAGAGGCTTTTCGAATGCAAGATGCGCCAGCGGGTCCCCATCGTAAATCCATGAACGGTAGCAGCGCTCCGCCAGACGAAGGTTAAAGGGGAAATGGGATCCGGTAATCTCCCGGAGTGAAAATTCCACCTGACGCAGAGATCCCTCAAGAAGTTCTCTGTCAAGGCCACCCTGAACCTGTTTTCGCAGGGTGTCAAGTATCAGATCTTCCACCTCCTGAGCCTTCTCAGGAAGGCTTTTACGCAGCCCCGCCGCAAAAACCGACTGCTTTATCTCGGAATCAAACCCGGAGATATCATCCAGATCCTCTCCCAGACCCGAATCGACAAGTGCCCTCTTTAAAGGGGAACTCTCCGTGCCCAGAAGGTAATGGCTGATGATGCGCCCGCAAAGAACAGAGACCGGATCGGTAGAGTCCCCGAAAATCCAGGCCAGGGCAACTGTCGCCGTCCCGTCTTCTTCCTTTGGCGCCGGAGCCTCTATCGAAACACTTACAGGCGTTTTCCAGAATTGCTGAGTCTCTACGGCTGAGTTGACCTTAAGAGGACTAAAAGAGTCAAGATACCTGGTGTTGAGGAATGCAAGGGTACGCTCAGAAGGGATATTGCCGTAAAGGAAAATAAATGAATTTGACGGGTGATAATAGCGTCTGTGGAAATCACGGAACTGCTGGTAGGAGAGGTCGGTTATGTGTTCCGGCTCCCCGCCGCTTTCATGGAAATAGGTGGTGTCTGGAAAAAGCGAAGAGAGGGTCTTTCTCTCTACATGGCTGGAGAAATTGGAAAAGACACCTTTCATTTCATTGTAGACTATTCCCTTTATGCCCGCATCCGCGGAAACATCCTCTACGTCAAAATGCCACCCCTCCTGGAAAAATGTGTTCTCGGAGAGAAGCGGATTAAAGACCGCATCACAGTAAACATCGACAAGATTATAGAAATCTGCTTCGACCTGTGAGGAAACAGGGTAGACGGTTTTATCGGGATATGTAAGGGCATTTAAGAATGTCTGAAGCGATCCCTTGAGAAGCTCCTGAAAAGGGTCCTTTAAGGGGAACTTTTTTGATCCGCAGAGAACTGAGTGCTCAAGAATATGGGGAACACCGGTACTGTCGGAAACAGGGGTACGGAATGCGATAGAAAAAAGGTTGTTGGCGTCGTCGTTGTAGAGATGCACAAGACGGGCACCGGTTTTCTGGTGAGAGAAGATGTAGGCCGTTGAGTGCAGCTCCGGAATTTTTTGTATCTGCTTTAAAATAAAGCCGCTTATGACAGACTGCACCGTGAGATTCTGTTCTGGAATATTTCTTTCCATTCTTGGGAGGCCTTTCTATTTGGATTTGCCTGTTTTCTGTATTTCTGTAAACAAAGTAAATGTTTAAAAGATAAGTTATAGAGATGCAAACTGTGTACCTTTTGTGGATTCGGGAGTTTTTTGAGTGATCTGCGTACTTATTACCCTGTATTCAGGAAAAATTAAGGATAAAGGTTTTCAGGAAGAGGGTGCCCCAATACAAGTAATAAGTTAGAATAAAGACTTTCTGGAAGAGGGTGCCCCCAATACAAGGCATTATTAAGAATAAAGACTTTCTGGAAGAGGGTGTCCCCTCTTTCGCTTCAGCCCGTCGAAGACGCCGGTCTTGCGCTATCACCCCGTGTTGTCCACCAGTTATTGAGGCAGGTAAATTTATCACATTTGCAAACACCTTTGCGGCCGCACTGGCGAACTGTAGGTAGATTAAAACGTATTGTAGCCTTCCGGAATCAGATGAGTGAGGTCGGTTAATATAACGTGTCAGGATTGTAACCGAGGCTCTGTTAAATGCATATTCTCATTAAAACATAACTGTACCATTTGTAACTCTTTTTCCAGGGCGTTGCCCTTCGCTGGATTAGTTCAGCCTTTCAGGCTGATAAGGAACTCTCAACTCTTTCTCGTAACTCTTAACTCTTAGCTTGCAACTTGCAACTTGTGACTTGCAACTTGCGACTTGTGACTTGCGACCTGTGACCTGTGACTTGCGACCTGTCCACAAGTAATAAATGTTACCAGTCCAAATGCCCGTTTGCAAATCCCCTCTCCAGCGTTCCAGCTGGAGAGGGGTGCCGACAGGCGGGGTGAGGCTAGGAAAACCAACAAACGGCAATACCATTAATATTAAGCGTCTTTATCTTAAAAACTACAATAAATTTTAATCTACCTACAGTTCGCCAGTGCGCCTGCAACAGCGTTTGCAAATGCAATGAATTTACCTGCCTTCACAAATGGTGGACAACACAGGGGGATAGCGGAAGACCGGCGTCTTCGGCGGGCTGGAGCGCAAGGGGGGACGCCCCCTCCTAAAAAAACTCCTGATTCCTAAAGAATTCTTTGTATTGGGGACGCCCCCTGCCAGAAGCCAGAAGCCAGAAGGGAGATTAAAAATAGAAATAGAAATAGAAATGTTAATCGTTATTATTATAGTTCTCTGGCATCACTTTTGATCTACGACTTTCATTATGGCATCCCTGAAAAGCCTGTTTAAAACTCCCGGCACCAATCGAACATTAAAATTCAAATGGACCAAACCGGAACAGACCGGAAAAAAAACGGGTCTTATACTGATTCAAATAGACGGCCTTTCGCGCAGCCAGCTTCAAAAAGCAATAAGTGCCGGTAAGATGCCGTTTATGCAGAAGCTGATTAGGAAAAAGGGTTACCGGCTGCACTCTTTTTATTCCGGGCTGCCATCCAGTACTCCTGCGGTGCAGGCAGAAATTTTTTATGGCGTAAAATGCGCAGTGCCGTCATTCGGCTTTATCGACCGGGACTCCAGGGCGTTTTTCACCATGCTCTCATCCCGTTTTGCCGGTCGGATCCAGAGAGAACTGGAAGGCAAAGGAGAGGGGCTTTTAAGCGGAGGGAGCGCCTACTCAGACTGTTTCACCGGAGGAGCCGCGAAAGCTTCTTTCTGTGCTACAAGCGTCGGTTTTGGATCGTACTGGTTTCTTAAGCACCCCTTTAATGTCTTCTTTTTTATAATCAGGCACTGGTTTATGTTTTTGAGACTTGCGGTGCTTCTGGTGATAGAGTGTGGCCTGGCTGTAATCGATCTTCTACGGGGGATCATTTCCAGAGAGAATTTTTTGAGTGAACTTAATTTTCTTCCCACGCGTGTGGGAATCTGTGTGCTCTTAAGAGAGCTTATTGTGGCAGGGGTGAGCGTAGATTGCAGCCGGGGGGTACCGGTGATTCACTGCAATCTTCTTGGCTACGATGAGCAGTCGCACCGAAGGGGGCCATCGAGCCGTTTTGCTCACTGGACCCTGAAGGGAATAGATGATTCGATCAGGCGTATCTGCTGCGCTTCACAAAGATCAAAGGGCCGCCGCTATTCTTTATGGATCTACTCTGACCACGGCCAGGAACATTCGGTCCCTTATTCGAAGCTGTTTGGAAAATCGGTAACTCAGGCCGTTTCTGAAATCATCAATCCCGGGGAAGCCGCCCTTCAGAATCCGCCTCATGCCGATACAGGAATTCAGTTTGAGAGAGTTGTCTATCTGGGAAAACAGCTGTTAAAGCATTTCAGGGTTAAAAAAAGAGATTCTTCTCATTCGGCAATGATCACCGCTGTAGGGCCGATAGGGCACATTTACCTCAGCAGTAAAGATCAGTACAGAAAAAAAGAGCTTGCGCTCGCGCTTGTCCTCAGGGCACATATTCCGGCGGTAATATTTACAGATGATTCCAAAAAGGTAAAGGTGTTTACTGCCGAGGGATTATTCAGGCTTCCCGAAGACGCGGTGATGGTTTTAGGAGAGGGTCATCCATTTTCAGGCGAGACTGCAGACGACCTTATAACGCTGATAAAAAACAGATTTTCGGGCGATCTGCTGATTCTTGGCTGGAGAGCCCGGGGGGATCCTATCAGCTTTCCGATTGAAAACGGGGCTCATGCGGGTCCTGGAAGAGAGGAAACCCATGGATTTGTGCTTGCCCCGAAGGACAGCCCGGTTGGAAACACAAAAAAAGGATACCTGCGGCCGATTGATTTAAGGAACGCTGCTTTGGAGATTAAACACAGGACTGATTATTTATGATTCTATTTATGGGATTGGGAAATGTTTCCTGTTTGCCAGGGCATCTTATTTCTTAACTCTTGCCTTTTGCCTTGTGACTTTCGACTAGTGACTTTTGACTTGTGACTTGTGACTTGTGACTTGCCCCCAATACAAGGCATTATTAAGAATAAAGATTTTCTGGAAGAGGGTGCCCCCAATACAAGGCATTATTAAGAATAAGGATTTTCTGGAAGAGGGTGTCCCCTCTTTCGCTTCAGCCCGCTTAGGAAAGCGGTCTTGCGCTATCACCCCGTGTTGTCCACCGATTGTGGAGGCAGGTACGGCTATCACATTTGCAAACACCTTTGCGGCCGCACTGACGAACTGTAGGTAGATTAAAACGTATTGTAGCCTTCCGGAATTAGATGAGTGAGGTCGGTCAATATAACGGTATTAAGTACACGTTCTATTTAAGCCGAATGTCACCTTTATAACTCTTAACTTTCGACTTGTGACTTGCAACTTGCAACTTGCAACTTGTGACTTGCGACTTGCGACTTAAAACTCGACTCTTAACCCCAAAGATTTTCCGTCAAACTGAGGTGTAACAGATTTGTTTTGGTGTGACAGTGGAATCAGAACACCGTAAACAGAACCTATCGCGGCTCCGCTTAGAACATCGACAAAGTAGTGGTTCCCTGAAACAATCCTCAGAACTCCAACACCTGAGGCCAGGCCGAAATTGCAGACCGAAAAGAGAACTTTTGACAGAGTCGATGCCTCCGATTTTGAAAAAATGAAGGTGCTGAAAGAGGCTGTCGCAAATGCGATTGTGGAGTGTCCTGAGGGAAAAGAAAAGAAGTGGTCCTTCTCTTTGAGCAACTCCTCCGGAGTATCATCGAAAGATACGTATGGACGGAATTTCGGGAAGAGACCTTTCAGAAGGTCTTTTGTGCCCCAGGCAAGCATTGCTGTTTCAAGGTACATTACTGCCACAGTTGCAGTTTGCGGAAAATCAAAATTGTCAAGCAGAAACGGAAGAGAAAGAACTCCTGCCGCTGTCAGAATCGTGCCTGCATTCTCCCCCGGTTTGCTGAAATTGAATTCTGGCCATGCGCAGAATCCTTCGGGACCTGCGCCGGGTGACTTTGCGTTGCGGGTAAAATAAACGGCCATCAGGTTTAGAGCTGCTCCTGAAGCCGGATAGAGTGCATCGGCGGGCATGCTGAGTTTGAAGTTTCCGCTTCCACCGCAGAGAGCCGCGGAGGGCAGAAGAAGAAAAGAGATAAGAAGTAATCTCAAAGCCATATACAACTTCAGGAGGACACCATTACATCAGAAATGTTTAGAGTGATTTTTGTACCACTTCCAATTTTAGAATCGACCTTTACCTCAATGCCGTTTCTTTCACAGGCCTCAATAGCGCTTACCAGTCCTGTTCCCCTTTGGTTTTTCGTAAGCTGCAGTAAGAGCATATAAATACATTCCGGCAGAAATACCAAACCATGAAATTTTCACAATGGTTTTTTGAGTATCCATGCCCGGGGACCGGTGCCATAATAAATGGCACGTTGATTGCACCCTCATGCAGGAAATGATCTAACCGGTGAAAAAAAACGGAATGAGACGGTATGCAGCAGAAGGCACCTGTTCGTGTCGGAATCAGTGGATCCTACGGTGGAATGAATCTGGGTGATGAAGCGATTCTGCACAGTATAATTACCCAGTTGCGTCGATCGCTGAAAACAGAAATAACTGTATTTACCCGTGATTGCAAAGATACTCTGATGCGTCATCGGGTTGAGCATGCTGTGCATTCCCAGAATATGTCCCGTCCTGAAATCGTTTCTGAAATAGAGTCTCTCGATGTTCTTATTGTGGGAGGAGGCGGACTGCTTTATGATGCCCGTGCCAGGGCTCATCTCAGGGAGGCTTCTGTTGCGGTTGATCGTGGAGTTCCTGTAATGATTTATGCGGTTGGGGCAGGTCCGCTTAAAGATTCATCTGTTCAGGATTTTATAAGATCAGTTCTGGAGCGGGTTGACTGCCTTACTGTGAGAGACAAGCGCACTTGTCAGCTTCTGGAAGACTCCGGGTTAAAGCGTCAGATTCAGATCACTGCCGATCCGGCACTTCTTCTGGAGCCTGAAACTGTTGATATGGTTTCTTTACACCGTGAAGGAATAACGGGAAAAAAGAAAATAATCGGAATGTCGGTGAGGGAGCCGGGGGTAGCAGCTCCCGATATTCAGGAGGGGCATTACCATGCTCTTCTGGCCAATGCAGCAGACTTTCTGATTGAGCGTTTCGATGCAGACATCCTTTTTATTCCGATGGAGCCGGGGGTTTTCGATCTGCAGCATGCTCATGCGGTAATCTCCAGAATGCTGCGTCCTCAGAGAGCCTCTGTGCTGCAGGGTCTCTATTCTTCAGGGCAGCTGCTTACTGTAATAAGTAATCTGGAGTTTGCGGTAGGGATGAGGCTTCATTTTCTGATTTTCGCGGCCATAATGGGAATTCCTTTTGTAGCTCTCCCTTACTCCCCCAAAGTAGCAGGCTTTTTAGATGACATGCAGATAGAGATGCCCCCGCTTAATCTTGTCAACGTGGGGCGTCTTACGGCCTATATCGACAAAGCGTGGGATCAGAAAAAAGAGCTCAAGAAGCAGATCCGTACCATGCTTCCCATAATTCAGAAACGGGCGACTGAAAACAATTCCATTCTCGTCGAGCTGCTTAACAGGAAAAAAGCCTGAAATCTTAACTGTAAGGAGCATCATGCCTTTTCTGGGTAAACCTGAAACAGAAGAGAAAATTGCTGTCCCGCCATTGCAGGCTCTTGTAGTTGGTTCAACTGATGTGCTGGTTGTGGGGGGCGGTCCGGCCGGAATCGGTGCCGCGCTTGGTGCTTCCAGGGCCGGTGCAAACGTGGTTCTGGCAGAGAGGTACGGGTTTCTTGGCGGGGCCTCTACTGTGGGTCTGGTCATACCGTTTATGTCTGCCCATACTCAGGAGTATGAGTTCAGGAAGCCCGGTATTAAAGATCTTTATCCCTCCGACCATGGAGAAGGCACAAGGGTAATTGACGGGGTATTGCTTGAGCTTGTGAATCGTCTTGTTAAAGAGGGTGGAGCAATAGAGCCTTCTGAGCACACCGGTTATGTCATGCCTTTTGATCCGGAAATCATGAAAATTACTCTTCAGAAGATGCTCGATGAATCCGGGGTGGAAATTCTGCTTCATTCGACTGCTTTTGCTTTTGAAAGGGAACAAGACTATTCGACTGTTTTTTTTCATTCCAAGTCGGGTCCGCTTGCAATAAGGGCCCGCTGCATTGTTGACTGCACCGGTGATGGTGATGTGGCGGCTTTAGCGGGTGCGCCTTATAAAATCGGCAGGGAAGGGGATAGGTTAGTGCAGCCGATGACTCTTTATTTCAGGATGGTCGGTTTTGAGCGTCCGGCATTTGAGGAGTATGTCCGGAAGCACCCTGAACAGTGGTATGGTGTATTCGGACTCTGGGATCTGATCGAGAGGGCAACCGCTGAAGGCAACCTGGAGCTGCCCAGGGAAGATCTGCTGATGTTTGCTACTGCGCACGATTCTGAAGTGAGCGTGAACAGCACCAGGGTTTATGGTCTGGGGGTAGACACCTTTGATCTGACATCCGGGGAGCTTGAGAGCAGAAAACAGGCTCATGGGGTCTCGGAATTTCTAAAAAGCTATGTACCCGGTTTTGAAAATTCCTATCTGGTTCAGTCCGGAGTGCAAATCTGTGTCAGGGAGACAAGACGAATACTGGGGGAATATGTTCTTACGGGCCAGGATGTAATGGAGGCGGCGAATTTTGACGATGTAATAGCCAGATGTTCATATCCGATCGATATTCACAATCCTAAAGGCAGAGGAACCCGTATCGAACGGCTCCCTCCGGGTGAAGCGTACGATATTCCCCTTCGTTGTTTGAAGCCGCTGGGGTGTGATGACATTCTAACGGCCGGGCGCTGTATCTCCGGGACTCATGAAGCGCATGCTTCATACAGGATCATGCCTGCTGCGATGGCGACCGGACAAGCGGCCGGGGTTTGTGCCGCACTGGCTTCGTGGGCCGGGAAAGTCAGCCAGGTTAGAACCGCAGATGTTCAATCTGTGCTATTGAAGCAGGGTGCCAATCTCGGTTAGCTGGTAAGACCCGGAAATGTGCTCATTAATACTTGACTTATGCAGTCAGATCAGGGTGAATCCGCTGTGATTCAATCGATTGCGCAACGGCAAGCGCGGTAGAATTCGCATCCGGGTCCCGACGGGAAATGGATTTTGAGGTACCCTGAATGCACTTCATCCCTTCCCGGATGCATAAGTTAGGTAATACTTGATAAAAGGCTCTCCATTTACCAATTTTTTAGCTGTATCCAGAAAACAGAGTCGCTGAAAAATGCTCAGTTTTTCCTGCCGTTCGGGCCTGCTTTTGTGAACGGTTTTGAGCTTGAGTCAGAGTGATATCTGCACCATTTCCTTTAATCAATCAAAACAATATGAAAAAAACAGTCCTGGTTATCGGGGGAGGCAGAGGCATTGGACGGGCGGTATGTCTGAGGTCCGCGCAGGATGGTTATCATGTGCTGATTAACTACAGGCAGAACACTGCAGAAGCGCAGAAGACTCTGGAGGAGATAAAAAAGGCTGATGGATCTGCTGAACTTTGGCGATTTGATATTACTGACCGTAAGGAAACAGCCGCGGCGATGGAAGATCTATTGAGTAAGCACACTGTCAGTGCGCTTGTACTCAGTGCCGGTATTCGTCGTGATGAACTTCTGGTGTTTATGAATGAAGAGCATTGGGATGAGGTAATAGATACGAACCTGAGGAGTTTTTTCGGGGTGGTGAAACCGGCTGTTAAGCAGATGGTGCTGGGTCGTAGCGGCCGCATCGTAGTAATCTCATCCACCTCAGGACAAACCGGACTTCCGGGACAGGTGCATTATTCGGCAACAAAAGCAGGGCTTATAGGGGCGGTAAAGGCGCTTGCTCAGGAATGTGCAAAAAGAAATGTGCTTGTAAATGCGGTAACGCCCGGATTCATTGAAACTGAAATGACGGAAGATATAAACAAGGGGGATTTCAAATCAAGGGTTCCCATGAACCGCTTTGGCCGCCCCTCAGAGGTGGCATCAGTGGTCTCCTTTCTTTTATCACCCGATTCCAGTTACATGACCGGTCAGGTACTGGCTGTAAATGGCGGAATATTCATGTGATTTCTGCAGGAATCGGGGATATCAACAGAGGGTTTATGAAAAGAGCGGTGAAAATCACCATGACATTATTGATTCCGGTGCTCTGTATGGCGGAGGGCAGTGGTGATTTCTCTCAGAGTTTTTTCCCGGCAACTTTTCCCGGTTTTGTTTCTTTTAAAAACAAAGATTATGATACTGCACTCAAGCAGGTTCTGGAAGACTCGATTGTAGAGGATACAATTCAACGGATTTTCAGACTCGCCACGATTCACCACAGACAGGGTGATTACAGTAAATCGTTGTTTCTCTACAGGCTTGCGGCACAGAATAATTCTGTGGTGGCGCCTCTTGCCTTTAAATTCATCGGTGATATCGAATTTGAGCAGGGGCGGGTATCAAACAGCCTGACTGCATACAAGGCAGCACTGGTGTACCGTATGCCTCAGAAATACCGTCATCACATTTTCGGCAAGATCCGTTCTGCTTTAGAAAATGACAGCACAGGTCTGATTAATGCCGACTGGCTGGGGGAGTACAGAAAGTGGGCTGCACCGCAGGTGAAGACAGTTACTCCGGTTTTGGTTTTGTCTGATACTGTTGATACGATGGTCAACAAAGGGAACTGGAGAGCGGTAGATTCACTCCTGGATACCGTCCAGCTCAAAGGTGCTGACGGGTGCCGTATAGCCAGGATAGTGCTGAGAGCGGATTCTCAGAACAATATAAGCGGAAATAACCTGCTTTCACTTGCTTCTGCCGCAGTATCATCATGTAAAGACTGGAAAACAGCTAATGCGCTTTTGAACAGGATTGCGGATAAAAAAGGAGGGCTGAAAACAGTTCCCGAGGGAAAGTATCTGTACCTGAGGGCGCAGGTCAGCTATGAACTGGGCAGGTTTGAGGATGCGATAAAATATTATAAAAAAATCGAGAGCAGGTTTGGACCGGACGCCAATGTATTAATGAATCTGGCCCGTTCCTATCGAAAGCTGGGCAAAGAGGTTGAAGCCGATAAGTGGTACGAGCGTCATGTAAAGGAGTATCCTTCTCATTCCCGGAATCTGGAAATTCTGTGGCATCTGGGTTGGCGCAAAGAGGATGAGAGGAAAATTGGTGAAGCTAAAGCTATTTACAAAACTATCTATACTAAATACCCGAAAAGCTCAAGGCGAGATGAATCCTATCTAAGGCATGCGCTATGCGATTTTCGTATCGAGAAATACGATTCAGCTTTGAGTGTTCTTGATGATTACATTAAAAAGAATCCTTTTTCTCCGATAAAGTATTCAGTCTCTTACTGGAAAGGCAAATGTTTGCTTGCTCTGAACAAGACCAGTGAGGCTAAAAAGGTTTTTTCCGGGATTCATTCAGTAGAGCCATACGATTATTATGCGCATCGTTCAAGGCAGATGTTGTCGCTTCTGGGGGATACGGCAGATTTTCAGCTCGATACAACTTCCGGGCTCCGGCGTGCTTTTGAATGGATAGACTCGATATCTCCTGTTAAGGAAAAAAAGGAACTCTCTTTGGATGATTCTGCGGACTATGTGTGCGGTGTTTATCTTGTGTCAATAGGCGAGACTGCGCTTGCGGAAATGTTTCTGGAAAATCTCGAGGGGTCTTTTCCTGCAAATCTCAGGCTTCAGCTTGAGCTGGCAATGCTTTACTATGCAGGTGATTCGCCGGCTCAGGCCTACAGGGTCAGCCGCCGGCTGACATGGAGGATTCCGGAAGAAAGCAGGGGCAGGATGCCGGTGGCACTTTACAGATTTCTCTATCCTCCCTATTTTGCCGATATAATAGAGGCTCAGGCCGCAGAGCATAATGTTGATCCGTATCTGGTGAGTGCAGTTATCCGGCAGGAGAGTATCTTTAATCCTTCCATAAAGTCTCCTGTAGGGGCAATTGGTCTCATGCAGATAATGCCATATACAGGGAAGTATATAGCGGAGAAGGTGGATGTCGCATATACAAATGACTCGCTTGTCTGTCCAATTTACAATATCCGGTTCGGGACCTGGTATATCCGTGAGCTTCTTGATCAATTCAATGAAAATGTCGTACTGGCTCTGGCCAGTTATAACGGGGGGCCTCACAACGCGCAGAAGTGGTACAACAGTAATAAAGAAGAAGAATATGATCTTTTTATTGAGGATATCGCTTTTTCAGAGACCCGCGGTTATGTCAAAAAGGTACTTGCCAATTACTGGACCTACCGGATTCTTGCCGGCAACCCGGACTTTGCCTATTCTGCGATAAAAAAGTAAGCGGAAACAGGGTAAATGCGCGTCTACACTACTGAGACATCAATGGTTTTAAGCAGTTTTTAATGAGAGTTTCTGTTGCTACTTTCGTTGATCTCTCTTATTTTTCATTGTTCAGGAATATGTGCGAATTTTTTTTTTCAAATACAGGAGGTTCCCATGTTCAGAAGAGTTATGCTGTTAGGCATATTCGGTGCTTCGTTGGCTTTTGCACAGAGTGATGATGATGTAAAAGCGGATTCCATCGTTTATGAGAAGCCGACTGAGTGGCGTGTATTTTCTTCCGGGGCGCCTGTTACGACTTTCACACTTCAGAAAGATGTTTTGTGGTTCGCAACTCAGGAGAGTGTTTTTTCAACGAGCATGAAGAAGGCAGATGAAAAGAAATTTCCTACTTTGGGAAAAATCGCAGGAACTGACGTTACCTGTATGGTGACTGATGCGGCGGGGAAGGTGTGGATTGGTGGAAAAAACGGTGTTGCTGTAAGAGACGGCTCACAGTTTACAAACTACACTACGGAAAACGGGCTGCCCAGCAATGCTGTAAGCAGTATGGCTGTGACTCCTGATGGAAAGGTCTGGATCGGTACCGATAACGGTCTGGTTTCAATTCAGGGTGGCTCTGTTAGTAAATACACGACTAAAGAGGGTCTGGTAAGCAATAAGGTTCAGGCTTTGATGGCGGGTAAGAAGGGTGAGATCTGGGTAGGGACCAACAAGGGAATCAGTATTTATGATGGTTCAAAGTGGGTTCTCCATGACATGAAAAAGGGGCTGAGCTGGAATGATGTCAAGGCGCTTGCTTTAGACAGCAGAAAAGGGGTAGTGTGGGCGGCAGTTGGTGAAAAAGATGTAAACAGCTATGAGAATGGCACCTGGAACACTTTCATGGAAATACAGCCTGGAATATTGAGCATTATGGTTGATACACAGAGCAGGATCTGGTTTGGATCAGAGACTGGTTTGTTAAAATTCAACGGTGATGAATGGATTACAGACCCCAAGCAGTTGGGTATTCCTGCGGCACAGGTTTTCAAGGTCCATCGTGATGAAGGCGGGAATCTGTGGTTTGCCATGGAAAGTGGAGTAGTCAGACTGGCAAATCCGTATCCGTTCTGATTTTTTTGTTTGGCACAATCATTGCGACATCTTAATTGACATGCTACTCTGAAATATTCCGCAGATCGACCTTTTAAGGACGAGATGTCCGGATGTCGCTCTGTATTTAATGGTAAACTTATGACATCAGGGAGGTCGCAGTGATATGGACAAGATAAAGATCGCAGTTGTTGGGCTAGGCAACTGCGCAAGCTCTCTAATCCAGGGGCTTCAGTACTATCGCGATAAAAAGCCTCAGGATGCGATAGGGTTGATGCACTGGGATATCGGTGGTTACTCACCTTCATCTATCGAAGTTGTTGCCGCATTTGATATCGATAAGCGCAAAGTTGGTTCGGACGTAAATGAAGCGATCTTCAGCAGGCCTAACTGCACTGCAGTCTTCTGTCCTGATATGCCCAAATCCGGTGTCAAAGTGAGAATGGGAAAGGTGCTCGATGGGGTTTCGGAGCACATGAAAGACTATGATGAAAATGACCGGTTTATCCTTTCAGGCGAAAAAGAACCCACAAGTGAGGAAGTAGTTAATATTCTGAAGAGTACCGGTACCGAAGTTCTGCTTAATTATCTTCCGGTCGGTTCTGAAGAGGCGACACAGTTTTATGCCCAATGCGCCCTTGATGCCGGAGTTGCCTTCATCAATAACATTCCGGTGTTTATCGCTTCAAACCCGATGTGGGCAAAGAAGTTTGAAGAGAAGGGTATACCGATTATCGGTGATGATATAAAGGCGCAGCTTGGTGCCACAATTACTCATCGTACCCTTACCGATCTTTTCAAGAAGAGGGGTGTGAAGCTGGAGCGTACTTATCAGCTTAACACCGGTGGAAACACCGATTTCCTGAATATGCTCAACAGGAAACGCCTCAAGTCTAAAAAAGAATCAAAAACCGAAGCGGTTCAGTCTGTTGCCGCATCAAGGCTCGACAGCAGGGATATTCATGTGGGGCCATCCGACTATGTACCGTGGCAGAATGATCAGAAGATCTGCTTTATCCGCATGGAGGGAAAGCTTTTCGGTGATGTTCCCATGAATCTTGAGCTGCGGCTTTCAGTTGAAGACTCTCCCAACAGTGCCGGTGTTGTCATCGATACAATACGGTGCTGTAAACTGGCTCTTGACGCGGGCCTGGGAGGCGCTCTTTACGGACCGGCATCTTATTTCTGTAAACATCCGCCGTACCAGTTTACAGATGATGAAGCTCACCGGAAGGTCGAGGAATTCATCAAACAGTACAGTGTCCAGCCTGTGGTTGTAAATCAGGTAAGGTGAAAAATCCGCCGCCCTGGCTTTTTGCCGGCGGCGGTACATTTCCCATTTATAAGCCATCTCACCTCATCCTTTCTGTCTGCATGATTTTTCCAAATAAAAGTAAATGCTGTTTTTCTTCATTGTCTTCGGGTATAATGAGTAGAGATCAAAACTCCATTGTGGAAATAAGAGTGAGAAAAAGACCGGTAATATCTTCATTGATCAGGCAATCCGCTCTTCTTTTCTCTCTGATGATTCTTTACTTTGGATGCGCTACTGCGCCGCGTTACACCAGAGGGGCATCAGAAAGAGAAATATCGAGGCCGGAAAATAAAGTAACGGGCCGGGCAGAAAGAGAAACCCATGGGAAATATTATCAGGTGGGAATGGCTTCTTACTATGCAAACAAGTTTCATGGGAGGAAAACCGCCAATGGTGAAATTTTTAACATGAATGCTCTGACGGCTGCACACCCTGTTCTTCCTTTCAATACAGTTGTTAAGGTTACAAATCTAAAGACCGGAAGGTCTGTTGAGGTTCGCATTAATGACAGGGGGCCTTTTTCAAAAAAGAGGATAATAGACCTTTCCAGGGCTGCTGCAAAAGAGATCGGGCTCATTGAATCAGGAGTCGGCAAGGTGGGACTTCAGGTTATTAGGAGATGAGGTTGCAAGTCACAAGTCGCAAGTCGCAAGTTGCAAGTCACAAGTCACAAGTTACAAGTTAGGAGTTAGGAGTTAAGAGTTAAGAGTTAAGAGTTAAGAGTTCCTTACCAGCCTGAAAGGCTGAACTAATCCAGCGAAGGGCATCGCCCTGGAGAAATCAAGAATTTCAAAGAGTATAGTTCGGTTTTAATGAGAATATGCATTTAACATTGTTCCCGGTTTCAATCCTGACATGTTGTATTCACCGGCCTTTCTTTCAATTCCCCTGAGGCTTATCTTCTATAGGTTCCAAGGCCCCCTCCTTTACAGTCGGGGCTCGGATTGTCGTGCCGGTTTGCACCTTTGGTGTGCAGGACCGGAGTGGTGAGCCCTTACGGTCAGGCCCCGGAGTAGGAACCGGACCAATTCGTTCATTTATTATCGCAAGGTAGGAAACCTTGTGCTGATAGACATAAGCCTTTCGGGCTAAGGAAAGGAACTGAAAAAATATCTGGCGGTTGAATTGTATCTGCAATGAAATCAATTAGTCAGAGGGAGAGGGTAATATGGTGAAGAAGATCCATTCCTGGCAAACGCTGAACGCTGAGCCCTGAACGTCGAAGAGTCACAACCCCCGGTTCTGAAACAACTCACACCTG
>Ga0209723_1004443_pt1 | contig 15621 bp, 12 predicted proteins | sample BiotimSIPDNA_2_FD_185750 | JGI IMG/M metagenome (GOLD analysis project Ga0209723, IMG submission 185750) | Anaerobic biogas reactor microbial communites from Washington, USA - Biogas_R2 time_0 SIP DNA (SPAdes) (version 2) | ecosystem: Engineered > Bioreactor > Anaerobic > Unclassified | place... | reverse complement strand
GGTCTCGAAATCGATGAATCGAGACCTGCAAAAGTCGGGGCGGACGGATTTGAACCGTCGACCTCACGGACCCGAACCGTGCACTCTATCCGGGCTGAGCCACGCCCCGTGAGCCGTTATTATAGCACAATCATATCTGTTTTGCGGATTTTCAGGCTTGCATATTTATCAAGTGAACCATAAGAGGAATCAAGTTAATAAGGCAATCTTCATTCCAATTTCAAACAATAATCGTAGTGGAAATGGAGAAGCTTGTACAGGGGTATTAGAATGATTGAAGAAGAGGGTAGTTACTAAATAACGGGAACGCTTTAATAAAAAGGGAACACTTTTAGTTGTTTTTAGGTAAAGTCCTTCATGAGTACCAGAAGTTTTAGATTTTAGTAAAAATCGCTTCAAAGTGTTCCCAAAATCAAAAAGCGTTCCCTAAGTGCATGCTATTTATGGTGTGGTTGTTTTTCCGCCAAGTCAATTTTTCAGAATAAGCGGCAAGTAGATATAGAACATATCGGTAAAATTAACGGTGACATTTGTGTTGCCAGTGATAGTTAACGCCAATGGATTATCGATGCTTGTTACATCTCCACTCCAACCAGTAAACTTCCATCCTGCCGTTGGGGTGGCAGTTAGTATGACTATATCTCCAAAGAAGTATCCGGTCTCAAGTGGGACTTTATCTACTGACCCATTACCGGAAACGTTGACGGTCAACGTAAAACCATCGATGGTCGACCCGTACTCATATGCACCCATGTCACAGACTGCCGTTCCATCAATGTCCCCATCAATTGGGCGGGGATAACCACGCTGGTCAGTAACCGGACAAGTTACTGGGTTGCCTGTGTCGATGGCAGGGCTGTTCTCACCTAACTCATGTGTTTGGGTAAAGCCACCGTTGTCAGCTAGATTTCCTAGAAGTGGGTTTTCGTTAATATTACCATCACCCGGATACACATCATCACCTTGGATGTCGCTGTAAGTGACTGTGGCTGAACCATATACTTGGGAAGGTGTGTTTCCCCACAGGATTGCGTTGGTCAGGGTGGGGCTACTTTCATGGTTGTACATCCCGCCGCCGTTATTTGTTGCCGTGTTCGAGGTGAAGGTGACATTGGTCAGGCTGGGGCTGCTGTACCAGTTGTACATCCCGCCGCCGTCATAACTTGCCGTGTTCGAGGTGAAGGTGACATTGGTCAGGCTGGGGCTGCTGTACGAGTTGTCCATCCCACCTCCATTATCTGCTGAGTTGCCGATAAAGGAAACATTGGTTAGAACTGGGCTGCTTTCAAGGTTATCCATTCCGCCACCGCTACTCCCCCATTCACTGGCAACAGTGTTGTATGAAAAAGTGACATCGGTCATGGTGGGGCTGCTTTCCATGTTGGACATACCACCGCCTATGGCAGCTGTATTACCAGTAAAAGTAACATTGCTTAATGTGGGTTGGCTTTGAGAGTTGTACATCCCACCGCCCGCACCATCAACCCCAGGGTTCGCCGAGTTGCCAGAAAAAGTGACATTGGTCAGGCTGGGGCTGCTGTTATTGTTGGACATACCACCGCCCGCTTGCGCTCTGTTTCCGGAGAAGGTGACGTTGGACAGCATGGGGTTGCTATTTTCGACGTTATACATCCCGCCACCATTCTCAGACGCCGAATTGTCGCTGAAGGTCAAATTGGTCAGTGTGGGGCTACCAGAAGAGTTATACATCCCTCCGCCATTTTCCACTGCTGTATTCCAACCACCGTTGGCGTTACCACCACTGACAGTAAACCCATCCAGAACTGCGGATTCAACCACCCCACTGCCAGTGACCACTTGATAGCTGTTGTCAGAGTTATCATCTTCATTCCCGATATCTCCACTCAATGTAGTAGCGTAAGTCTCCCAATCTCGTTGTGAAAAATCTCCACCATTAGCAGGAAAACCACCATAAATTGCCACACCATTAATTAATTGGAATGTGGCTTCACGATTATCGTCAGTCGTGGGCTTATAGGTTCCTGCTGCCACCCAGATTTGGTCGCCTTCTGTTGCGGTAAAGAGAGCCGTTTGTAATTCACAAGCTGTTTCCCATGAAAGACAATCACCATCAGCACCGGGTTTTACATAATAGACGACATTCTGTGCTTTAGAAAAGTATGCTGTGATGTTGGTATTCCCTTCAAGTGTGAAGGTCAATGGGTTATTGCTACCTGAAGCATCCCCTCCCCAATCAACAAACTCCCAGTTTTGGTCAGCTATAGCAGTTAGAGTAACTTCTTCCCCGTATAGATATTCTAGCTTATCTTGGTATTTGATAACTGAACCATTGCCCACTACATCCACTACTAGTGGAAAAGTCGCAGGAGATGACGCATATTCATAAGCTCCCATATCACAGACCGCCAACCCATCTTCGTCTCCATCAACAGGTCGTGCGTAGCTACGTTGGTCAATAAGTGGGCATAATTCCGGATTTCCTTTATCAATAGCGGGACTTCCGACTCCAAGTTCGTGAGTTAATGTAAAGCCACCGTTGTCAGCCAGATTTCCTAGAAGTGGGTTTTCGTTAATATTACCATCGCCCGGATACACATCATCACCTTGGATGTCGCTGTAAGTGACTGTGGCTGAAGAACCACTTATTTGGGAAGGTGTGTTTCCCCAAAGGATTGCGTTTGTCAGGCTGGGGCTACCTTCAATGTTGTATATACCGCCGCCGTCAGAAGTTGCCGTGTTGCCGGAAAAGGTGACATTGGTCAGGCTGGGGCTGCTGTTGCTATAGTTGTACATCCCGCCACCATAACTTGCCGAGTTTCCGCTGAAGGTAACATTGCTCAGAATGGGGTTGCTGCTATTGTTGAACATCCCGCCACCGTAACTAATGTCACCATTGACGGCGTTATCGTTGAAGGTGACATTTCTCAGAATGGGGTTGCTGCTATTGTTGAACATCCCGCCGCCGTAATCTGTTGCTGTGTTATCGCTAAAGGTGACGTTGGTAAGGTTGGGGCTGCTGTTGCTATAGTTGTACATCCCGCCACCATAACTTGCCGAGTTTCCGCTGAAGGTAACATTGCTCAGAATGGGGTTGCTGCTATTGTCAAACAACCCGCCACCGTAACTACTGTCACCATCGTAACTAGTAGCCGAGTTGCTGCTGAAGGTCACATTGGTCAGGTTGGGGCTGCTACTATAGTTGTACATCCCGCCGCCTTCAGAACTTGCTGAGTTCGAGTTGAAGGTGACATTGGTTAGGTGGGGGTTGCTTCCATATGTATTGTACATCCCGCCGCCATAGGATGACGTATTACCGCTGAAGGTGACATCGGTCAGGGTGGGGCTGCTAAATTCGTTGTACATCCCGCCGCCTAAATCAACGCTGTTGTCACTGAAGATGACATTGGTCAGGGAGGGGTTGCTGCTGTCTTGGTTGTACATCCCACCGCCGCCATAACTTGCCGAGTTCGAGCTGAAAGTGACATTCGTCAGGCTAGGGCTGCTGCTGTGCCAGTTGGACATCCCGCCGCCGCCATAACTTGCCGAGTTCGAGCTGAAAGTGACATTCGTCAGGCTGGGGCTGCTGCGGTTGTTGAACATTCCGCCGCCGCAATCGTATGGATAAGTCCCAAATGCATTCCCAAGACTGATGGTGAAGCCATCCAAAATAGTGGTCACGTCCACTTCACTGCCTGTGACCACGTGGTAGCTGTTATCAGCGTTGTCACTAGTTACGCCGATATCCCCACTCAAAGTAGTAGGGTAAGTCTCCCAATCTCGTTGTGAAAAATCTCCACCATTATCAGGAAAACCACCATAAATTGCCACACCATTTTTTAACTGGAATGTGGATTCACGATTATCATCAGTCGTGGGTTTGTAGGTTCCTGCTGCCACCCAGATTTGATTACCTTCAATTGCGTTAAAGAGAGCCGTTTGTAATTCACAAGCCGTATCCCAAGAAAGACAATCACCATCAGCACCAGGTTTGACAAATAGAATGGTACTCTGTATTTCAGAATCGACTGGGCTAGCTGAAACTATCTCCCATCGAAGATTTGCAAGCAGTAAAGCTGCAATTATCAGAATTCGTATGAATAAACTTTTCTTTAGCATGAGAAACTCTTTCCTCCTAAACAACTTTAAAATTGACATGTAAAGTACTTGAAGCGTTGGAAAACACCTAGTGTTTCAATCCAAACTACCACCTAAAAGCAAACATCAAGAACTTGTTTCAGGTCTCTAAACCAGTATAACCTGAACTATCAAGAATATAAATCAGCCCTCGCTGTGTGAAGGCACCGGCGAGAACGAGGGGTTTCAGGGTTGGATCAGCACCTTGAGGATTCCCGGTTGGCCAGCCTGCTCAAAAGCTGCCAGGCCGTCTTCCAGCTTGTAAATGGAATCAACCATCTCCCCTATTTGCACCAGCCCAGTAACTAAAGCTCTCAAACCAGCGGCATAGTTTCCGCAGCGGGAACCGACAAGGGTTATCTCATCAACCACCAGTTTTGAGAGATTTACGCTTACGTTTTCTGCGAAGGTGGATTTCAGAATTAGTGTGCCGCGGGCTTTAACCAAAGACCTTGCCACCTCAAAACCTTCCGGTGTTCCGCTGGCGTCGACCACAACGTCAGCCTTAACCCTTGATTTTCGATCATGACTGTGAGCTTTTATGCCCATAGTGGTTAATAAATCAGCGCTTTCAGGCCGCCTCGCTACTATACTCAAATCGCAACCTGTGTTTTTCAACACCTGGGCAATCAATAAACCAAGCCGACCCGCCCCAACCACGATAACGCGGTGGCTTGGTCGGATGTGAACCTGATCCAAAATCCGCATCGCCGCCGCGGTTGGTTCAGCAAAAACCGCCAGAACATCAGAAACCTCATCAGGGATCGGAGTCAGGTTTTTGAGCGGAAGTTTGCAATACTCAGCAAAAACTCCGTTGTAGTCAAAAATACCCAGGGTGCGTCGTTGCAGACAGTGGTGGGGTTCCAGCGAAAGGCAATTTTCACAGCTGCCACAGCTGATATTGATATCCCCTATGACCCGTTTGCCCAGCCATCTATCGTGACCGTTGGCATCCACGACCTCCCCGACAAATTCGTGTCCGGGTATGCCAGTGAAAGGATAGTAGCCTTTGAGCATCTCCAGATCGGTCGAACAAATGCCTGCCAGGCGGACTTTTATAAGAACTTCGTCTTGTTCAAGTTGGGGCAATGGTAATTCAGTTGAAAACGTCAGTTCTCTGTTTTCAAGCCATAAGCCTTTCATCCTGCCTTCACTGTTCATCGCGCGCCTCTGCGGCCAAATTGACGTTCCAATAAATTGGCGCTTAAATGGATCATGGTTGGCCGGCCGTGGGGACAGGTGCGGGGGGATTGGCTGGCTTCCAAGTTTAATAACAAGTTTCGCTGTTCTGCCTCTGAAAGCTTCTGACCACCCTTCACCGACATGCGCTTGCAAACTCTGGCGGCGATCCTGGATTGAGCTTCGTGCAATAAGGGGGTTTCGTCTTCTTCAAAAGCTTCCACCACGGCATGGATGGCTTCCCTGGGGTCGCCCCGGTCAACGATCATGGGGATGGATCGCAGCAGAAAAGTGTTCGCTCCAAAAGGCTCAATTTCAAAGCCGAGTTCAGTCAGCACCTCCAGATTTTCTTCCAAGGTGGCTGCTTTTTCAGGAGTTAATTCCAAAGCGACGGGGTCCACAAATTTTTGAGATGGGATCATGGACGCCCGATATTGCGCCATCATCTGGTCAAACAAAACCCGCTCATGGGCCGCGTGCTGGTCGATCAGGTACAGCCCGTCAGGGCCCTCCGCGACCAGGTAAGTTGAGGCGACCTGGCCAATCAGTCGCAGTAAAGGCATTTGTGTTCCCGGTAACTCGTTTTGACCCTGCTTGATTAGTGATTCTTCATCTGCTGGCTGAGTTTGCTGGGGAGAAGCAACCTGCCACTCCTGATCGAATTTCATTTCACTTGGTCCAGGATCAGAACGCCCCCACAAGTTCAACTTGTTCAGGTCGGGGATGGGAGTGTAAGCCAAGAGTCCTCTGCGGATGGCGCGCTGGACACCACTGAAGACCAGGTCCTGCTCTCTGAAGCGCACCTCGGCCTTACTGGGATGAACGTTCACGTCCACCAGGTGGGTAGGTACGGTCAGGAACAAGACCACCACGGGATAGCGCCCCACCATGATCATAGTGTTATAAGCGCGAATCACTGCCGCCGTCAGGGTTGGGTCCTGCACCCAGCGGCCATTGACAAAAATGGTCATGTCTTTGCGATTTGAACGCGTCAGAGACAAATCGCTGATAAACCCTTCGATTGAAAGATCTTTTTCCTGAAAATTGAGCGACATCAGCGCTTTAGCTTCTTGTACGCCAAAGAGTGACTGCAAAATTTCCAAGCGGTTACCGCTTCCGGTTGATTGGAATTCAAGCGCTCGGTCATTGTAAAGACTCCAGCGGATCAAAGGATAAGCCAGGGCGTAGCGGGTAACAAGTCCAGTAATGTGTCTGAGTTCGGTACTGTCTCTGCGTAAAAATTTCAGCCTGGCCGGCACGTTATAAAACAGATCTTCGACGGTTAATTGTGTGCCAACCGGAGCCCCAACAGCTTGCAAACCAGCGCTTTGGCCGCCATCAACAGATAATTTCGCGCCAATTTCCGAAGCTTCTGACCTCGATGTCAGGCTCAAATGAGCCACCGATCCGATCGAAGCCAGCGCTTCACCGCGAAATCCCAGGGTTTTGATGTCAAACAGCTCTTCTGTTTTGCTCAACTTGCTGGTGGCGTGCCTGCTCACTGCCAATTCCAACTCGTCGCTTGGTATCCCGGAGCCATCATCAGTGACCCGGATCAACTCTTTTCCTGCTTTTTGGATATCGATCCTGATCTCCGTTGCTCCGGCATCAATGGCGTTTTCAACCAATTCCTTGACCACAGAGACCGGGCGGTCAATCACTTCTCCGGCCGCAATCTGGGAGGCCAGGGTCTCAGGTAATTTTCTAATCGGCATACTCTACAATCCTGATCGTATTATACCCAAGCCGCTAACGTATTTCTAATTTGTTTAAGATAAAATGACTTTATGGCTCAAACGGAAAAAGTCAAGTCGATTTTAGCAACTCTGCCCGATTCTCCCGGCTGCTACCTGATGAAAGATGAGCAGGGCAAGATAATCTATGTTGGCAAGGCTATAAATTTAAAAAATCGCGTCAAATCCTATTTCCAAGCTTCAAATGACCACAGGTACAAAACCAAGCAGATGGTCCGGAACATTCGCGATATCGAATGGATCGTGGTGGCATCCGAATTAGAAGCCTTGATCCTGGAAATGAACCTGATCAAGCAGCACCGGCCTTTTTACAATGTGCGCCTTAAGGATGATAAAAGGTATCCCTACATCAAAATTCACTGGCAGAATGATTTCCCAAAATTATCAGTGACTCGAAATATGGTCCAGGACGGCTCCAGATACTTCGGACCCTATACTTCAGTTTGGGCCGTTCACCAGACTTTGGACATCTTACGCAAAATTTTTCCCTATCTTACCTGTGCCCGTGAGATCACAGGCAATGACCCCCGTCCCTGCCTTTATTATGATATCCATCTTTGTTCGGGACCTTGCATCGGCGCGATTTCAAAAAAAGACTATCGTCAAATGATTGAAGATCTGGCACGTTTTTTGGAAGGCAAAACCGATCCGGTGCTGAAACGCTTGCAAAAAGAAATGGATTCTGCCTCTGAAGCGATGAATTACGAAAAAGCGGCTCTGATCAGGGACCAGATCCAGGCCATTCAGCGGGTGGTGGAACGGCAGAAGATCATCTCAACTGAGCGTAAAGATTCGGACGTAATCGCCATGGCCAGATCAAACGGTGAAGCCTGCGTCCAGGTTTTCTTCATCCGCTCCGGCAAATTGATTGGCAGGGAGTACTTCATTCTTGAAGGCACGGAAGAAGAGAAAAACGCCGCCATCCTGGAGGAGTTTATCAAACAGTTTTATTCCCAGGCGGCAAGCATTCCCAACAAAGTCCTCCTGCCACAGGAAGTCGAAGAAGCTCACATCATCCAGGAATGGCTCAACACCAGGCGTGGTGGAGAAAAGGTTCAGATCAAGGTGCCAAAACGGGGTGAATCCAAAGACCTGGTCCAAATGGCAGCCGAAAACGCAGCCGAAACCCTGCGTTCGCTCGAAATCCGCTGGAAAGCTGATAAAGACCGTCAGAGGACAGCCCTAAACGAAATCCAGGAAACTTTGGTTATGGCAGAGCCGCCTAATCGCATTGAATGTTATGACATTTCCAACACCCAGGGCACGGCCAGTGTTGGCAGTATGGTTGTTTTTGAACAGGGCGTTCCCAACAAAAAATTGTACCGACGTTTCAATATTCGCACAGTGACAGGTCCGGATGACTTTGCCTCGATGAAAGAAGTGCTGAAACGGCGATTCAGCAACTACTTCTCTGAAAATGAAGCCAAACAGAACCCTGGCTATAAGCCCGACCTTGCCTTCAGCATCCTGCCTGATTTACTGATTGTGGATGGCGGCAAAGGACAGCTGCGCCAGGCGATCGACATCCTCGAGGAAATGGACCTGAATGGCGCACTGACCATCGCGGGTTTGGCAAAACAGGAAGAAGAACTGTTTTTACCGGATAATCCTGAATCACTACGGCTCGATGATCATTCCCAAGGCTACTACCTGATCCAACGCATCCGCGACGAAGCCCATCGATTTGCGATTACCGCCCATCGCAACCGACGTGGTAAAATCGGGCTTGCATCTAAACTTGATACGATCCCTGGAATTGGCCCCAGCCGAAGAAAAGAACTGATTTCTCGCTTTGGCTCGATCAAAGGAATCCTTGAAGCTGATGCAAGTGAAATCGCCAAAATCAAGGGAATTTCGCTTGAAAAGGCTAATGCAATCAAAGCTGAACTGGAGTAAGTATGGCAAAGAAAAACAACAATCGAACTCAAAGCGCTTATCGCTACCTGATGGCAGCCCTGGCTATCATCATCGTGCTGGCTATGCTGCTTTCAATGATAAGGTTTTAGGGTAGAAAATGACAGACCCAAAGCAGCTGATCTCTGAAATGCACCAGGCTACTTGTTATGAAAACCTGCCTGTTTCAGGTGAGAAATTGAAAGAAAGTTATCCAGTCTATTTTGATTCGGTTCTGGATGAGTCAAAGTTGATTCAGCTACCTGACTTGAAAGATTTTGAACCTGAAAACAATAATTTTGTAGATAACCTTTTAAAACGCCGTTCCTTAAGGCGCTACGACACCAACACTGTCATGTCCCAGGCAGAACTGTCCTATTTGCTGATGCTAACTCAAGGCGTCAGAGAAATCGACCAGAAGCGTGAATTGACTTACCGCTTCGTTCCTTCTGCCGGTTCAAGGCATCCTTTTGTGACTTATCTACTGATCCAAAACGTTGAAGGTCTGCAAGCCGGCATTTACCACTACGTGGCCCAACTGCATGCCATCGAACCCTTTGACCTCAGCCCGAAAGCCATCGAAAAAGCTTATCAGGCGACCCTGCGGCAAAAGCAGGTCATCACTTCTGCAGTAAGCTTCTTTTGGAGCGCGGAGGTTTACCGCACCAGTTGGCGCTATAGTTCCCGGGCTTACCGCTACATTCATTTAGACGCGGGACATGTCTGCCAGAACCTGTATTTGGCAGCAGAGTCGATCGACTACGGGGTTTGCGCGATTGCCGCCTTTGACGACCATTTAGCCAACGAAATATTTGGCCTGGATGAGCAAGAGCGCTTCGTTGTCTACATCGCCTCTGTGGGTAAGAAAACTGACCAATAGCCTTGAATTCAGTTGAGCATAAACCCTTTGTTGTCTTGATTTCCGCTGGCACAGAATGGCGTGCGGTCCTCGATTTACTTCAACCTGATTTGATCCATTCCACACCACTGGGTGACTTGTTTGAGTGTCAACTTTCAGGTCATCCCCTGCTTTTCTTCCATTCCGGATGGGGGAAAACACACAGCGCTGCTTCAAGCCAATACGTGATTGACCACTGGGCACCAAAATTGGTGATAAACCTCGGCACCTGTGGAGGTCTGGAGGATTTGGCACAGGTTGGCGAAGTTTTTCTGGTGACAAAAACGATCATGTACGATGTGATCGAACGCATGGGAGACCCTGACCAGGCCATCGAGTTTTACAGCACAAGCCTGGACACGAGTTGGATAGAGGAAGAGCTGCCTGTCGAAACCCGCAGATCAACCCTGGCTTCAGCGGATCAGGATATCGCCCATAACAACCACGGTTTCCTGGCAAACATCGTTAAAGTCCCGGCTGCGGATTGGGAATTAGCCTCTATCGCCTGGGTTTTAGACAAAAATGAAACTAAAGGCTTGATCTTGCGAGGTGTGAGTGACATCGTCAGCCAAACCCGGTCTGAAACAGATGCCAACAAAGCGCTGTGGCAATCCAGAGTTAAGAAAATCATGCAGAAGTTACTGCATGATTTACCTTTTTATCTCGATCAGTTTAAGTAAGACTTCTATTCAGAAGGATTCCCTAAGCGGGCGCGTTCCTCTTCCACAATGGCGTGATCCAATTTTTTGAACAGGGCTGTTGGCTGATTGAAGGGGATACCCATTTCAACTGTGCTTTGCTGCCAAAGGTCCCTGCCCTCCTGGGTTAAGGACTGTTTGGAATCAAGTTGTAAAGTCAGGTGTGAGCCAAGAGAATCGGCCACGTTTTCCGTGAAGGGACGCCCAAAGATCGGTTTTTCGTAGGCCAAAATCTGGTGTAATTTATCGCTGGTTTCGGGCAAAAACGGGGCGAAGATGATTTTCAACCAATCAATAGCCTGGATAGCTGTATAAAGCGATTTGGCAGCTTCGCCCTTGTCTGTTTTGATCTCAAACCAGGGGGCGTGCACATCCAGATATTTATTGACTTCCATCGCCAGGCGCATTGCTTCCGCCAGAGCGGCTTTGAGCTCAACTCTCTCGATCCGGTTTCCAACCAGGTCAAAACCTTCTCCAATAGTTCTCAGCAGTTCAATGTCTGACTCTCTTAATTCTTCAGGTTCCGGGATTTTGCCGTCAAAATTCTTCCAGGTAAAGGCCAGCACCCGGTTGACCAGGTTGCCCCAGGTGGCCACCAATTCATTGTTGTTGCGCTGGAAAAATTCTTCCCAGTCCCAGTCGGTATCGCGCGCTTCCGGCATGGAAGTCGTCAGGTAATAGCGCAGCGCGTCGCTGTCATAGCGGTCCAAAGCATCCAGACCCCAAACCGCCCAGTTGTGACTACCGCTGATCTTCTTTCCTTCCAGATTCATGAATTCATTAGCCGGCACATCATAGGGAAGCACCAGGGGCTGGGGATCAAAACTCTCCATACGGCGGTCAAAATCCGCGCCCATGCCCAGTAATTCCGCTGGCCAGGTGACCGCGTGAAAGGTGATGTTGTCTTTACCAATGAAGTAAAAAGATTTGGCTTGCTGATTGGTCCACCAATCACGCCAGGCAATTGGGTTGTCATTCAAATCAGACCATTCAACTGTCGAGGAGAGGTAACCCATCACAGCTTCGAACCAGACATACAAGCACTTGCCCTGCCAGTCATCCAGCGGGACCGGAATGCCCCACTCAAGGTCGCGCGTAATTGAAGTTGGTTTCAAACCTACAGACTGAATCGTCCCGAGCGATTGACGCAGCACGTTTGGCCGCCAGTAGTCTTCACGTTCTTTCAGGAATTCCTGAATGCGTGGTTCCAAAGTTGACAAATCGAGGAAGAAATGCTCTGTCTCTTTCAGGATGGGTGTGGAGCCATCCACTTTTGAACGGGGATTGATCAACTTTTCGGCTTCCAACTCGTGACCGCACTTTTCACACTGGTCCGAACGAGTCCCTTCCGCGCCGCAAATGTAACAAGTACCTTCCACGTAGCGGTCCGGCAGGAAGCGTTCCTGGGACGGGCTGTACCATTGTTTGGAGATGTCTCGTTTCAGGAATCCGTTTTCCAACAAGGTCAAGAAGACCTTTTGGGCAATCGAGAAATGATTCTCGGTGTGAGTAGAGGTAAAAAGATCATAGCTGATCCCAAGCCGTTGAAACAACTCAATGAAACGGGGGTGATAGTAGGAATAAATTTCGTGAGGAGTCAGGCCTTTTTGATCCGCCTTGATGGTGATGGCTGTCCCATGCGAATCTGAACCTGAAACCATCAGCACTTTGTTTCCCCGCAGGCGGTGATAACGCGCCACAATATCTCCTGGCAAGTGCGAGCCAGTGATGTTGCCAACATGGATATCGGCGTTGGCATATGGCCAGGCTATGGCAACTAAAATATTTTCATTCATAATTCACTCCCACGATTCTTCATCGGCAAATTTTATCATCAAGTTGAGGTAAATTCGGTTAAAAGCTGACTGTTCTTAATCGAACTGAATACTATGGTGATGTTCGCAGTCGCCTTCGTTCAAATTTTGACCGCATTCAAGGCAAATCCCTTTGCAATCAGGTTTACACAAAGAATTCATTGGGATCTCAAGCAATAAGTAGTCTCTGAAAGGGATCCCCAAATCTATGTAACCGTCACTTGGGACATGCTCTTCATCCATTTCTTCTTTCATGCGGGGTTCAAAAACGTATAGATCTTCAAATTTTGTGTTTACGTGCACCAGCAAAGGTTCAAGACAACGGCTGCACTGACTGTCGATGTCTGCTTCAAGCTCGGCGCGTAAAAGTAAACCTTCCCGTGTGCGTGAGAAGGAGTATTTGCCGATCAAGTTTTTGGCGTAAAGGTCTGGATCAATAAAAATTTCCGGAAAGTTGATCTCAAACTCACGGCTGAATCCAATTGGTTTATTCAGAAAATAGCCGATATTGGTGCGTAATGGGTAATTTATTTTTTCCATGGTCAATTACAATTGTTAATAGTATTTTATTGAATTATAACATCTGGGTTTTCAGAACCCAAGGCGGAGTAGAACTGTTATGAAAGAAATTTTGATCGCAAGCAATAATGCCCACAAATTTGAGGAAATCTCCGCCATTTTGGCACACTTACCGCTCAAACTGATCATGCCCAAAGAGCTTGGGATCCGAATCGATGTCCCTGAAGTTGGAGCAAATTATTACGAGAACGCCTTGATCAAAGCTAAAGCATTTCACCAAGCCAGCAACCTGCCGGTGCTGGCGGACGACTCTGGCTTGGAAGTAGCAGCGCTCGATTTTCAACCTGGCATTCATTCACACCGTTTCTCTCCTGACCCTCAGGCCAGTGATCACGACCGCTGCCTTTATCTTCTTTCCAGATTAGCCCAATTCCCAAAACCCTGGAAAGCAAGCTTCAATTGTGTGGCTGTTTTCTATCGTTCCCCTGAAGTTGTTGAAAGCTTCCAGGGCGTGATCAAAGGGGAAATCATCGAAGATTTCAGAGGCAAAAACGGCTTTGGCTACGATCCGATTTTTTGGATCAAAGAACAAAATCAAACGATGGCTGAATTAGACCCGGAAGTAAAGAATCAAATCAGCCATCGCGCCAGAGCTTTTTCCAACCTGACCACGCTTTTTGAGTGGAGCCTTGGCCAGGTGTCTTGATGAAAGGTAAGCAATTAGAACTTATAACCGATCATCCTCAAGAAACTTTTTCGAACTTCAACATCTTCTTCAGTTTCAATCCCTTTAGGTGACTGCCCATCCACTACCCCAAGCACTGCTCTGCCTTTTTCGGTCTCAAGCAAAACAACTTCAGTTTCATTTGCCGTGGCACAGAAAATACTGACAATCTCAGGGACCCTTTTGAGATTTGTCAAAACATTGATAGGAAAATATCCTTCACCAAGGAAGAGGATGAAACTGTGGCCTGCCCCGATCCTGAAAGCGTTCTCTTTGGCCAATTCAACCAGGGCTTCATCAGTCCCCGCCCATCTGACCAAAGAAGGACCGGAGGCTTCACAAAAAGCCAGCCCAAACTTGATGCCAGGAACTGAACTGACCAGCATCTCATAAACATCTTCAACTGTTTTGATGAAGTGGGATTGCCCAAAGATGAAATTCAAATCTTCAGGTTTATTGATTTTTTCAATCAGGATGTTCATTATAGCCTCCTCAATTTTCAAGTATTTTAACACGAAGCAACTACCTTCAAGCTTTGTCATCTATCAGCTTCAAGCTTTCAAATAAGGTAAAATGGTCTCATGCCAAAATCAAATCAGCGGGTCATTTGGGTGCTTTTGCTTGCTTTAGTTTTGATGAGCTCTTGTTCTTTCCTAGCGAGACAGGAACCCACGCTGGAATTTGACCCAATCACAGAAACTGCTGTTCCTCAGCAGCCAACCGCCATGCCCACCTATACTCCCACCTTTGCTCCCCTTGGTTCAGCCGAAAATCCGGTCGTCATCGGGACAATATTTGATCAGTTTGTCGACGGTCAAAACGAAGCGCTGGAAACGGTGGCGATGCATTTGAGCGAGGGCTTGGGAATAACTTTCGCCACAAGATCTTTCGGAAATTATGTTGATTTGGAACTGGCCCTCCAACGTGCAGAGATTCACCTGGTCTGGCTGACTGCGCCCGAATATCTGTTGGCCTCACAAAAAAACCTGGTAAGCGCACTTTTAGTCACAAACCATTTGGGTGTCACCGCATACGGAATTCAAATTCTTGGTCACGAAGATTCCAATTTTGTTTCTTATTACGATCCGGCAACAAACACTTCCCAGGCAAGCGATGCCCAGGCTCTGGGGCAGCTGGCTGGTTTGCGACCTTGTCTGACGGAAGAAGACTCCCTGGCAGGCTATTGGGTGCCTTTGGGATATCTGTCTAAGAACAATATTGCCTACAATAGACCGGTTCTGACCTTTTCGTTCAGCGCCAGCATCCGCAGTCTGTACATCAAAGGTGTCTGCGCTTATACCTCGACCTATGCCATTTCTGCTGATCCAAGGACTTCTTCTGAAGTGGTGATCGATCTTCCGGATGTAATCGAAAAGATTCCGGTCATTTGGATCTCCCCCCCGGTGATTCCAAACTTGAGCCTTTCGGTCAGCCGGCAAATCGACCTGAACCTCCAAAACAGGATTTCAGAATTTTTGCGCAATTTCTCTCGTGAAGACCTGGGAAAGAGCCTCATCAGCCAAGCGCTCAATTATGAAGTTGCCCAGCTGGAACCACTGCATAACAGCGCATACCAGCAACTGCGCGAAATCCTATTGTTCACAGATGTCCGTTTATCTGAACTGACACGCTGATCCTGAATGATGAAATCAATCCTCCGTTTTCTGGTTATTCTCTTTTGTTGTACCTTCCTGATTGTGGGTGCTTTGCGCGTCACAATGCTGTTATTGACCAATGACCTGGTATATGACCTGGATTCCGTACCCCCTGAGGCTGTTGTCATGGTGCCTGGAGCAGGACTGACCTATCAAGGCGGTCCTTCTTTACCACTCAAAGACCGGCTTGATGCCGCCATTGCTCTATATAACTCCGGTAAAGTGCAAAAACTGCTCTTTTCAGGGGACAACAGCGATGTAAATTACAACGAGCCAGGAGCAATGAAAACCTATGCCATTGAAAATGGCATCCCGGAAGCTGATATCGTCCTGGATTATGCCGGGCGCCGCACTTACGACTCCTGTTATCG
>Ga0209723_1004439_pt1 | contig 15635 bp, 10 predicted proteins | sample BiotimSIPDNA_2_FD_185750 | JGI IMG/M metagenome (GOLD analysis project Ga0209723, IMG submission 185750) | Anaerobic biogas reactor microbial communites from Washington, USA - Biogas_R2 time_0 SIP DNA (SPAdes) (version 2) | ecosystem: Engineered > Bioreactor > Anaerobic > Unclassified | place... | reverse complement strand
CACACAGTCCCACAGCCTGACCCGCCAGAGGCAGTCGTCAACGAACGACTGTACGTACGGCTATGCCAACGAAGATGCAGAGGGTGGAGTCGTGCTGTGGCTTCGTTATCAATCGGTGACCGATTACTGTGGTGGTATAAAAAGGTTGTCGAAAACACATCGGAGGAAAAAATGATGAGGAACAAGATTTTGGCCATGACCGCGATGGTGATGCTGTTCGGTCTGGGCGCTCGGGCGGCATTGCAGTATGGTGTCCTCAGTTATGAAAGCCCTGAGCAGAAATGGGGTCCTGCCAAGCGGTTGACGTTTAAGGTCACCAGCGGCGGGAGTCTGTGGATGACGACCTATGTCTCCAATTGGTATGATGTGGGGCATTTGGGGGATACTGCCAGGATGACGGCTGGCAATTACGGCTGGACCACAACGAGCGGTATGAGTGAGGTGGGGACGGTTTTTGCCTCTACGGGCGAGACCACGACAAAGACGTTTGAACATCCTACGAATCCTGCGCTGAACGTTACGACTACGGCCTATTTCTTAGGTAATTTTGAGGCCGGAGATGAGATCGGCCTGTGGCTGACGAATAAGACTGAGGGTCATCCCGATCAGATAGGCTATTCACTCGGCCCCGTGCACGATGGTGCGCATCCCACGATTGAGTTGGGTTCCCGTCAGTACGAGACGGTTGACGCAGCAGGCAACACCCGCGTCAACTTCGGTTTCATCAACGGCGGCGAAAGCGTGGAGTTCCTCCTGTATGGCGCAGAATACCATGGCGGCGGCGGCCCGGTTGGCCAGCCTTTGCCGGGCGTTTTCGCTACTCTGCTCGTGGCTGGAGGCGTGGGCACTACCCTGACCCGCAAAAGCCGCAAGCGCGAAGAATAAGAGCGTTCCGCCCTTGAGGCGATGACAAATGTTTTTATTGGCCCGGTGCCGTCTAAGCAGGCGGCGCCGGTTTTTTTCTTTTTTGTATTAGTCCCGTACATGTGCCGTACGTAGTTTAGGCCTTAGCTTGCCGTACGTAGTTCAAGCTTCAGCTTGCCGTATGTAGTTCAAGCTTCAGCTTGCCGTACGTACCTCGCTTGCAGGAGCATGTAGTTCAAGCTTCAGCCTGCCATAATGTTTTCGCGCTTTTAGCGTTTTAGCCGCCGTGCGACTTCAGAACAACTCATTGATAGCATTGACGGCCAGGTCAGCGAATTGGAAGCCACCGTCAGAGCCGACATTGCCGTTGATGATCAGTCCGCCATAGCCACCGAGGCGTTCGGCTTCTGGGCTGGGCAGATAGCCGCCAGAGCCGCCTGAGAGCTGGACGACGAAGGTCTGCTTGGCTCGGGAGCGGGCTTTGATGATTTGTCCGAACATCAGGTAGAGTTCAAAGGGGTTGTTGACCAGCGCTATTTCGCCGATTCGGAGTGCCTGCATGTCAAACGCGAAGGTCGGTTCCGCATCCTGAGTCTCAAAGCGTCGAATGACGGCCTTGTTGTTCTGAATCAGGACAAAGTGGTGCAGCTTGCTGTCGTACGGTCCAGGCCGTCCAGGGATTTTTTCATTGGCATGGGTTTCACGGCAGAAATCCTCGAAAGCCTCTTTTTCCGGCATGATGGCGATTAGCCGGGCTAGGTTGTCTTTGGCTTGGACATAGTTTTGGTAGGATGCGCGCCGACGTGGCAAGGTGACGTGATGGCATTCGTGCCGGAAGGCCGGGTCGAAGTCGATGCGTCCATCCGTCTGCGCAAAGGCCGTGGTCACGGCGTTTGCGAGCCGTTCGGCGTGTACAGGGACGCCGTCTGCATGCCAGAAGTCTGGCTCAGTGCGATAATTTCTGGTCAGGTCACGCGGTGACTGGCAGCCAGCAGCGCTGACTTGGCAGAGGGTATGGAAGTTTTGGCCGAAATGGCTTTTGAGCCGTTCGCGGGCAGCGCCCATGAAGTCAGAGGAAATTTCGTAGGTGGACTCCATGACTTGAGATGGGCAGGCAGTGTTGACCATGGCGCCGGTCGGCTGGCCGTTGGCATCGAAGGTGAAGAGGATTTCCACTCCGGAGTCTTCGCCGGCTTCCATGCCGACAAAGTCTGGCCGGGTAGTGTCGCCGTACATTTCGGCGGTTCCGTCTGCATAGACAGCGCGTCGGCAATGGCCGATGCGAGCGATGCCAAAGGCCGGGGCGATGCCGCCGGGCTGTCGGCTGGTCCAAGCCTGGGAAACCGCGGCCAGGATTTGTCGTTGCAGGAAGGCGACGTAGTCAGCCGGGTCGAGTGCGTCAGGAGCCAGGGGCAGCCAGTCGCGGAACAGACCGCCTGGCCTGGTGTAGGGTGCGTTGTGGGTGTGAATCGTATTTAGGAAAATACGATCCGGCGCGACTTCGGGAAACTCGCGGTGGACAGCGGTACGCACCTCCTCCTGCAAAGTCGCCGGGATGCTGACCACGTCCAGGCTGATCATGATGGCCTGCTGGTTATTTTTTTCCAGGGCTAAGACGACGGTTTTGATGCGGGAATGGATGCCGGTCGCCAGGCGCTGGTAGTACTGGCCAGCCAGTTCGACTTTGGCCTTGTCAGGGGTGATGTCGGCTTCACCCCAGCCGATGCGGAGTTTGCTGTTCATGGGCATGATTCCGTTTAGGCTTGCGTTTGAAAGGTATATGGTTGGCTGAATGGGGCACTTGGCCTTATTCGGCTACTGAGACCCATTGGCCAGAGGCAGCTGCCTCGCGGACTTTTTCGATCAGGAGCTGGATGCGTACGCCGCGTTTCAGGGTGGGGCCGATGGGCTTGCCGGTGTGAACGGAGTTCATGAACGTATAGAGGCAGTGGACATGGCTGCGGATCCAGCCGATGGCGGCCTTGGGGGTGGGGAAGCCGGCTGGCGCGTCGTAACGCTGGCCGCAGTCGATGGCAGTCCAGCCGCGGGTGCCGCCCAAGGGCTTGGCAGACGCGCTGCAATCATAATAATAGAGGTGATGCCAGTCGTTGGGAAGCATTTTCAGAGCGCCTTTGCTGCCATAGATTTCGAAGCTCACCTCGTCTTCCGTGCCAGTGGCGATCTTGGAAGCGGAGACATTCCCGTAGGCGCCGGAAGCCAGGCGGACGGTGGCAAGCATGTTGTCTTCGGCGTCAACGGCCACGCGCTTGCTTGGGTCGGCGGCGGAGGGTCGGTCAGGATAGGCGATATGCGTGGTCGCGGTCAGGCTGGCGAACGGCCCGGCCAGGTGCTCAAGCAGATCGAGGATATGGCTGCCCAGGTCGGCGACAACGCCGCCCCCCGCCTCGCCTGAGAGCTTCCACTTCAACGGGGTGTTAGGGTCGGAACTGCCAGAGTGCAGGTAGGCGCCGCGGAATTCGAGGATGTCGCCGATGGCGCCTTGGTCGATCATCTGCTTGGCGCGCATAGTGACCGGGAAGAAGCGGTTCTGCAGGGTCATCTGGGAGATGCCGCGGTAGTCCTTGAGCGCGGTTTGGATGCGGAGAGCCTCTTCGTAGGTCGCGGTCAACGGCTTGTCGCAGTAGATGTGCTTCTGGTGCTTGATGGCGGCGAGGACAGCGTCGCAATGCAGGTGGTTCGGAGTGCAGATGTTGACGATATCGATGTCAGGATTGTCAGTGATGGCGCGGAAGTCGGTGACTGCATGGGCAGCGCCGATTTGGGCGGCGCCTTTCTGGGCCGTTTCCGGCTTGGAGGTGCATACGTGGGTGATTTCGGTACGGAAGTCGTTCTGGTCATAGAACAAGGGCAGGTTCAGGTAGCCGTATGCGTGGACTTTGCCGATGAAGCCAAAGCCGATTATGCCGACGCGGTATGTTTTCATGCGATGCCTTTCAATTGGGCTGACTAGGCCGTGGTTGCCCGCCGGCCATTTTAGGTGGGGGGAGCCGAGCGTGGCTCAGGCCAGTTCTTTTTCTGTTTCCGCGATTGCTTCTTCGATCAGGTCCATGCCCTTGAGGGCGACCTCGTCTGGCATGACGATGGGCGGGCTCATGCGCAGGATATGGCCGGCTGGAACCCAGGCCAGGCCTTTGCGGAAAGCCTTTTGATAGACCATCTTTCCGGCGGCATCGAACGGCTCCTTAGTGGTTTTGTCCTTGACCAGCTCGATGCCTAGCAGGCAGCCTTTGCAGCGGGTGTCGCCGACGATGCTGTACTTGCTGGTCCAGTCGGCCATGCGCTTCTTGAACAGGACTTCCAGGTGCTGGGCGTGTTCGAGCAGGCCTTCCTCCTCGATGACTTCAAAGCAGGCCAGGGCAGCAGCGCAGGCCATCGGGTTGCCGCCGTAGCTGGTGGAGGCGCTGATCTTGTCAACCGCGTCAGCATACGGGGTGCGGACGGCCATGGCGGTGACCGGGAAGCCATTGCCAAAGCCTTTGCCGAGGGTGACGATGTCTGGCAGGACGTTCCAGTGTTCCATGCAGAGGTACTTGCCAGTGCGGCCCATGCTGGTGAGAACTTCGTCGGCAAAGAGCAGGATATTGCGTTCATTGAGGAATTGGCGCAGTTTTGGGAAGAAGTCGTCTGGCGGCATGATGCTTCCTCCCCAGCCTTGGATGGGTTCAAGCACGAAGGCGGCGACTTGTCCTGTGGTTGACTCGCGGATGAAGGTATCGTAGAAGTCGAGGTATTTCTCGGTGTCAAGGGTGCCGTCTGGGCGTGTCCACCAGGGGCGATAGCAGTCTGGCCGGGGCACCAGGTGGAATCCTGGCGAGCGGGTTGGCCCGCTGAATTTGGTCATGCGCGCGAGGCTGATGGCATGGCCGCTCTTGCCGTGGAAGTCCATGTAGCAGCTGATGAATTCATGCTTGCCAGTGGCGGCGCGGCAGGTGCGCAGGCCGGCTTCGACCGCAGTCGTGCCGCTGTCATAGAGCTGATAGCTTTTCAAGTCGCCAGGCAGGCATTGCGCCATCTTCTCAAGCAGGCGGACCTTGATTTCGGTCGTGAAGTCATGGGCGTTCATCAATAGCCCAGCGTATTTGGCGACGGCCTCCGAGATTTTCGGGTGGCAATGGCCGAGCGTGGTCACATAGATGCCGCTGGAGAAGTCGATGTATTCGTTGCCGTCGACATCTTGCAGGACGCAGCCATAGCCTTTGGCAAATGCCACCGGAAACAGCCTCACCTGCCCAGACAGGCCGCGGTAGTGCTTGGCTGCACGAGCGTGCAGTTCGTTGCTGCGGGGGCCGGGAATCGTGTCTGACACCAGGCGGGGATAGCGCTGCAAATCCAGCTGATAAGGGGTGGGATCGTACTTGCCCATGACATGCTCCTTGGGGTGATGGCGTGGATACTCGGAAAAAACACAATGCCTGCGAACAACTTCTCTTAAAATAGGGTTATGCGCGATTTTGACAAGACAATATGCCTTGACATCCCGCAGAAAAATGTTATTTTTTAACATTTTAGCATTGCGGCAATCATTTTGCGGCATTATCGAGGAGTTGGTCATGAACAGTCGTTGTGAGAAGATTTTTGAGCGTCTGGCCAGCGGCGGTGTGCGCATCCAGGACTTGGCGGCGGAATTCGGAGTGACGACGATGACGATCCGGCGCGATTTGCGGGAGTTGGAGAGCCGTCAGCTGGCCTTGCTGGTGAAAGGCGGCGCAGTGCGGCACCCGGCGTGCTACGAGCCGGAAACGGTGACGATCGCCCATCCGGAGCGCAAGGCCGCGATTGCGCAGGCCTTGTATCGGCGGATTCTGCCGACGCCAGCGCTGTTTCTGGGCACTGGCATGACGACACTGATGTTTGCACGCCTGATGGCCCGTTTCAACCGATATCGCCTGACAGTGGTGACCAACTCGCTGCCAGTGGCGTCGGCCTTGTTCCGCAGCAAATGCAAGGTGATTCTGCTGGGCGGAGAATTGCGAACCAGCTCCATGGACCTGGTCGGGGCTGTTGCGGAAAAGACGCTGCAAGAGTACCATGTCGAATGGCTGGTGACCGGTTGCGATGCGGCCATGGCCACGGATGGCTTCTACACGGCGGACGTCAACCTGTCCAACCTGGAACGCCTGTCGATCACGATGGCGCATAGGGTGGCGGTGATTACGGACAGCACAAAGTTCGGGCGTCCGGCCTTGACCCGCTTTGCCACTCCTGACGATGTCGATTTGCTGGTGACGGATGACGCCTTGCCTGCGTTTGACGCTGAGGCATTGCGAATGCGCCATGTTGAGGTCATCATGGTTCCGGCGTCTTGAGCGGCGTCAGGGCTTTTCCAGGTCAAAGCTGATTTTGGCGACGTATGGCGAGGCTGGGTCGCGGCGCAGGCGCATGCCTTCGAGCTGTGTGAGCAGGGATGGCTGTGGCTGTGCGCTCAGGATGCGCCCGTTGCAGTTTACGGTCACTGGTTGATTCAAGTCAACCATTTCCGGGTGGAGCCAGATTGAGAAGGCGGCGACGTTTTCGGTGACCACGGCGAAGTGATTGGCTCCGTCGATAGCGGCGACAATCCGCGCTCCTGGTCGTCTCTGCTGGTCCAGGAAGAAACTCTGGGCGGCCAATTCATCGATGGTCCAGGCGACATTGGGACCGGTCAGGTTGACGCGGTCAAAGGCGATTTCGCCAGGGAGGGCGCGGTCGATGGACAGCCAGCGGGAAAACGGCCGTTCGGGCAGGTCTGGATCAGCCGTGCCGCGCGGGGTGACCAGGGCCGTGCGCGACGCGAACGGCTGCCGTTTTTGCAGTAGTGCCCAGTTGAGAAAGCGTTGCAAGGACATCTGGGCAGGCTCCCAGAACAGGCCGTGGCCGCCATCGTGCTCGTCGTAGACATGGTCGATTTGGTCGCGGAGCATGAGCTGGTGGGCGGCGCGGGCAAAGGACGTCCCGCACCAGTCGTGATGGCGTGGACACTTGTGGGCGCCGCGATAGGCGTAGGCGCAGTCGTATTTGGCGTGGGAAATGTAGATGGCAGTGCTGAGCAGGCTTCGGAAGTCTGACAGCTTCCAGGCGCCGGCGCTGAGCCAGAGCGCAGCCGCCCGATCTGCCAGTAGTTGCCCGAGATGATAGGCGCCAAAGCCGCCCATGGAGTGACCGCCGATGATGATGCGTTCGTGGTCAATGTTGAATTTTTTGGTCGCCACGTCCAGGATGGTCTCAAGGTAGTCGACAGCGCCGGGGTGGTTCCAGCGTTTGCCGTTGGGCGCGGGCGGGGCACTGGGCGCAGCTACGATGACGGGCAGGTTTTTGAGAAAGGGATGCATGACGGCCTGTGGGCCGATGTAGTTGTCCAGCGGCGCTGTGTTGGGCGTGTCAGTATCTCCGCCGTGCATGAACAGGAATAGCCGACAGGGACGGTCAGGGTGGTAGGCTTCTGGCGTATGCCAGTACAGGGCGGAGTCGGGATAGCCGGGAATTGGGTCGGGACCGGAGCATCCGGGGGCTGTCGGATGGAACGCTGGCGGTGGCGTGATGCGTTCGCACCAGCCGTCGAGGTCGTCGGTCACGGCAGCCAGGGCGGATTGCTCCACTGGTGTCAACGATTGCCCGGACAAGAACGCACGGGCGGCTTGGAGGAGGGAGGCGTTGGCAGTTGGCATAGCTTATACTGGGGTGAAAGGAAAGGGCGGTTTTCCTCCTGATTAGGGGAAGCGTCCAGGGACGTCAGAACGTTCAGGGCAGCACCCAGTACCCTTTTGGCGGCGTGCCGGTGATGAAATAATACATTGCGCCGGAGGCGATGATAGTCAGTCCGGCCAGCATGTCGCCGGCAATCAGCCCAATCATCAAAGGCTTGATTTTTTGGACGAATTTGCTGCCGCCGTAATGGCTGACGAGGATTTTGATGGTTCCGCCAATGATGAAGGACCAGGCCATGGTGTAGCCGGCATAGCCGGGCCAGAGGCAGAAGAGGACGGGATGGATGGGCCAGCGCGCAAAACGGAGCCTGGCCACGCTGAACAGGATGGTGGCGGTAAACGTCGCCCCAAAAGCGATCATGAAGCGCTTGTTTGGTTTGATGGCGGCAAAGCGTTGGAAGCCCTTGCAACTTTCAGAGGTCGCCAAGGTGTCTTGGGCCAGGAGGCGCCGGCGGGCCGCGACGGCGGAGCTGATGGCGTAGCGCGGCACACTGGAGGAAGCGAAGCCGTCCCGCCAGTTGACGCCGCGGTCATAGGTGAAGTAAAGCGTCGCCGGTATGGCGATGCAGAGTCCGACGATGATGGCGAGGGCCATGAACGGCAGAACCCTCGCGAAGCGGATGCGGGCGCTCGCGGAGAAATGCAGGGCGTTGACCATGAAAGGCATGAAGCATTCGCGTGGGTCAATGAAGAAAACCGTGGTCAGAAAGAACATGATGACCAGGGTGGAGGGGCCAAGGACCTGTTCGCCAAGGATGGCGACGATCAAGGCGCAGGGATAGATTCCCGGCGACAAGTGAAAGGCGCCGGCTTCCGCGATGATCCGGCCTAATACCGTGAACAGCGCGATGGCGAGGGCTGTGTAGATAAAGGCAAGCTGCCAGTCGAGGCCGAGTGCCGTCAGGCTGGCAATGAAGGCGGTGGCGGCGACCAGAAAGCAGCGGGTGCCCCAAATCGCGGAAGCAGGCACGTCCTGGCTGGGGCCGAGCCGCAAGGCGCCTTTCAGGGCGTTGAGGTAGTAGTGGCGGCCAGTGTAGAGCAGGACGGCGAAGAAGGCCAGGTAGCCGCCTAAGATGAGGCCGTTGGAGATGCGGCCGGAGAAGATGTAGCCAGCATGCATGGGCGTGCCGAGCTTGGCGAGGACGCCGGCAATGTAGATGAAGATGAAAGGACCTATGCCAACCGCCATGGACACGTCAACAGGAATCAGGAAGGCGATGCCGATGGCGGTGAAATAAAGCCTGATGGAGACGAGGCTCCAGCCGCCGCCCCGCATGAAGGTCGGGATGAGCTTGGAGATGGGCCACAAGCTGATGACGCGCCGGAACGGAATCAGGTAGTCATAATGATAGAGGTAGAGATAGTTGTTGAGATGGATGACATAGACAAAGACGCAGGACAGCCAGAACCATTTGTTTCGGAGAACTAGGCTGACGGCGCCGTCGGCCTCAGGCATGATGGTGCGGGCGAATTGGACGATGGGGTAGGGCAAGTGTTCATTGTTGGCCCATTGGTGGTGACAGGCGACGGCAATGCCGCCAAGGGCGAGCCACAGCAACAGGAAAAGGGGAATCCAGAGGGAGAGAGTGTCTTTCCATGCGCCCCAGGGGATGGCGGATGGGCTGACATGCTTTTGGCCCGGCTTGGTGGGCATGCCTTGCACCATGGCCAGCAAGGCGTTGCCATTGTCGTATTCTGGGTCTGCGAGCATGCGCTTGGGCAGGAGGGTGGTGGCCGGCGTGAACGTCTGGTCGCCCGTGCTGTCTTGCAGTTTCCAGCTGGTATTGGTTTTGGCGTAGTGGTGCGGGAGCATGAGTGCCCTGGGCAGGGTGCGCATCATGCTGCTGTAGGGGATGCAGCAGGAAGGGAGGACAATGGCGAGGATGAGGCAGAGCTCGCGAGCGGTGAACGGCCGCAGCAACGAAGACGGCTTGCCCCGGCTGAGGCGGCGTAAGATGGGATTGACCGTGATCAGGAAAAGGAACAGTCCGCCAAACACGGACATGGGTATATGATTGCCCACAAACATGGAATGATACAGAACGGCGTCATTGAAATACGTGAAGCCGCAGATGACGGCGACAGCCGCAAAAGCCAAGGTGAGGGCGCGTAAAGTCATAAAAAATGAATCTGCCAGTGAAAGGTGGAAGGTGACAGGGCATGCGTTTGAGGCATTAACTTACTTGCAATTGTCTGCTTTGCAACGCAAGAAGAGTGATGTTTAGTAGACAGTTGACGAGGGGCGAGACGAGGGGCGAGGAGCTGTTGTTTTATCCGCAGATGACGCTGATGACGCAGATTTTTTTTGGGGGGGGTGTTGTAGGGGGGAACCAGCAGCGCTGCGGCGAAGGCTCGCAGGGCTGAAACATAAAAGCCCAGAGTGAGCGAAGCGAAGCCCTGGGTGAGGTGGAATAAATAGGATGGTTGTCGCGCTGGGTAACGTGATTTCATGGGCGAAGGGCGAGGGGGGCGCATACGGCAGCCCACACCGTCCACCATGTCCGCTGTGACCTTGTGAGCCACTTGGAAGGCGGGATAACGCAAAGGGGCGGAATGGCCTGCGGGTTTTTTCCGCCCCCCTCGCAAAACTCAACTATGCGACGAGCCTTACGGCGCTGCGATGGCCTCGCGCAGGGCTAAGATGCGTTCGATGATTCCGGCTCTGATTTCATCCAGGGGGGTGACAGCCGGGTCCAGGCGCCGCATCCAGAGTTGCGTGGCACGGGCCAATTCACCGGTTTTGCCGGGAGTGCGCTGGTGCTTATTCGCCAGATTCTCCAGGGTGGCCAGATAGCGCAAATCGTCATAGCCTTCGCGGTAGCCTTCCCACTGCACGGTGGGGATGACGCCGTTGACAGTCGGATACGCCATTTCATGATCGCGGTACTTCACGTGGTCATAGTCATCCCAGGAATGTCCAAAGGAATGCTGATATGCGTAGGTGCAAGCGCAGTCGTATCCGGCTTTCCACAGGCCCAGGCCGAAATTGCGCCGATAGGTCTCTGGCTCCTCCACGCCGCCTTGGGGATTGGCATAGCTGCCGATCAGGTGCCCCATGGCGTGATAGGCCTCGCCCATGGCGACGTCCGGCCGGGAAGCGAAAATCGGCAGGTCAAGCACATCGCCCATGATTTCGTATGAATCCTTGTAGCCGGCGACGAACACCTTGCCGCCAGCAGCGTGGATGCGATCATACCAGTCGCGCTGGGCCCGCAATTCGTCGCCGGAGCGCTCATCGATGCCATAGAAATAGACGTCGGTGAAGCCATATTTACGCGCCAGCGCGATGACGTGTTTCGCTGTATTGGGGCTGCTCCCGCCCAGGAACAGGAGCGGCCCGCCGCGCATGCCGGCTTCCTGGCGCAGCTGAAAATAACGCTCAAGGTCCGCCCCCAGCCCCTGATAGACAGTCGGATTAGTCACCCCATGCGCGACCATGTCCTTCAATTCAGCCAACAGCTGTTCTTCTGTCTTGCGCTCGGAATTGCAGACCGGCGGCTCTTTGCTGAGACGGCCGCGATAATATATAGAGCAGATGATCTTCGGCTCATCCAGGGTGAAGGGCAGCACGGTCAGCTCCACCGGCTGGGCAAACGCCGCGCCGGCGTCCGGAGCGATGGTGATAGTTCCGCGGTAGACGCCGGCCTTGGCGTCCGCCGGGACATGGAGCGTCAGCCAGCATTGCTTGAAGGTGTTGGCGTCCACGGCAAACGGCTGCAAGACATCAGCGTCGCGCATCGCGTCCTTGTCCATCTTGAGGATATTGATCTGGCGCTTCTCGTCAATCTGCACCAGGCTGTCGTCCTTGAGCAGCAGCTCCGGAGTAAGGAGCTTCAAATTCTGGAATCCGACATTGCGTCCAGCCTGGTACCAGACCTTGACGACGCGGAGGTCAAGTGCGCTGGACGGGACAACGCCGGCTGGGCCGGTCAAGTCGCTGGCAGTCACTTTTATCCCATTCAGATTTTGCAAGGCAAAGATGCCGAAGCTGGCTGATTCATATTCGCCGGGGCAGGCTGTCAAGGCCATCGTCGGCCCAGGCAGCGCGTCTGACGGCAGCTGCTGGGGCAGACGTTTCACGTTAGTGATAGCCGGCAGCAGGAAAACCTTGAAATCCGATATCGGCGCTTCCCCGCGCAGCTGGGCCAGGGTCAGCCCAGTATAGAAGTCCGCCTTGACCAACAGGGCGGCGGCGTCCCTCTGGCACTCACGGAATACATCACGGAGCTTTTCCCACTGCGTGAGCAGATTCACGGCGCTTTCCTTGGCCAGCGCCTGCGCATGTCCGGCCGCCTGGGTCAGCTGCGCATTGCCGGCGGCGATGGCTTCCTTAACTTGGCGCAATTCCGACGTGCCCGCTAGCTGCCGCAGCTTGTCATGGGCACTCTTCAAGGCGGCTTCGGCTTGTTTCAGCGGCGGCTCAAGCTCTGTTTTGCGGACGATGTCCGCCGCGATTTGGGCATCGACGGTTTTCTTGCCGCCAGGCCAGCGGTCCAAAAATATCATTTTGCCGAAATACTCCGGGTCATGAAAGCCGGAAAAAGTGATGGACCAGCCGCTGTATTCGGCGGCGGCCTGGTCACGCTTGGGAAAGCCGCGGTTGAAATTGACGTCCCAGATGTCCTGGTGACGCGGCTTGCTCTTCAATTCAGCCCAGGGGATGGACAACTCCACTTCCCAGCGATTGTCATGGACGGAGGCGCGGGCCGTCCAGCGCGCGTTCCAGGAATCCGACGCTTCCGAGCCAATTTCGTCCCAACACACACCAGTCGAGTTGACCGCGAGATGGAAATAACGACTCGAAGCAGGAAAACGAGCCAACACGGAATTATTCGGCGGGATTAGGAAAATTTCCACGCAGTCATCTCCGCAGACCAGTCCGTCACGTTCGACTGCTGTTGTTTTGAGGAGGGCGGGATTAGCGTCAAAGCAGCGCATGCCGATATAGAGGTTGTTCGCGTCCCAGAGTACTCGCGCCTCGGTTTTTGCGGTGGCATAGCCTCTGCCACCGAACAAGACAAAGTCATCTGCGACCGCAGCTTCCTCCCAGCAGGCGTCGACGAGGCGGCCGTCAATCTCTGGCGGCGTCGCCGTCCGCACCGCCGCCGTCAGCACAAAGGGCAATTCCTGGCCTTCTTTTTTGGTCATGGGAGCGCCTTGAGCGCACAAGCAGACGCCGAGCATCACCGCCGCCAGCCAGCCTCGTCCTACCTGCAATGCCATTTGAGATGTCATCTGTCATCCTCCTGAATTACCTTGAGTCAAGACCACACGCCAGCCAGGCCGCCAGCCGGAAAAATTCACCTCGCTGTCCAGCCGCAACGGCCGGGACAAACAGCCTAGACAATACTTTGGCACCGCAACGACGAATGTCAAGCCAAGCCGGATAGCAGCCACGCCGCTGGTGCGCAGTCTATCCGCCTATCCCAATACCTTGTCAGCGTCATTGGACACCCATTGAACATTGAGCCGCAGGGCGCCGCTTCTTTCGTCTTATCTCATTTAGGTTCCCACAAGTCATTGAGTCGCATCTGGGCACCATTCCTGGAGATGGAAAGCATCATGCCTGAGTGCAGATAAAATCATGCTCAAGCCTAAGGGACATGGTGGACGGCGTTGGTTGCCGTATGTAGTCCAGATACCCCTCGCCCCTAAGCTCGCCCCTATCAGCGCCGATCCTGCAAGATGCGGATGATGTTGGCCGACAGCGCTGGCGTCAGCTCGTTGTCAGGCAAGGGCATCGACAGGAAGGCCGCCAGTTCGTAGGCTTGGTTGTGCGCGTCAGTGTCAGAGCCGAAAAGGAACCGGTCGATGCCGAGTTTGTCAATGGCCAGGTGCCACGGCCGGTCCGAACAGAATGTGCCGCAGAATTCCAGGTAGACATTCGGGAATTGGAGCGCCAGGGCTTCGGCTTCCAGGCGTCCAGGCGTGCCGCCGCCGGAATGGCCGAGGATGAATTTGACGTTGGGATAGCGGGGCACGACCGGCGTCAACATGGCCGGGGAGCAGTACCTGTCGTTCCAGGTGTGAATCAGAACGGGCAGGTGATGTTTCTCGGCGTACTCCCAGACCGGTTGGAACCGCTCGGAGTCGACCGTGATCTGCCAGTAGCTGGGCAGAATCTTGAAGCCGACGAAGTAGTCGCGCCGGAAAAAATCGTCGAGGATGTCTTCGTTGATGTCGTTGGCATAGAGTGGGTTGTAGACGAAATATCCGTGGAAGCGTCCTGGATGGCGGGCGGCGAGTAGTTCGGCGCGGCGGTTTTCGGCGAGGATGTCGCCAAACAGTGCCTTGCCGTCTGAGACGAACAGTTTTTCGACGCCGTATTGGTTCATGCGTTCGACTAATACGTCCATGATTTCCGGCGTGTCTGGCACCTCCAGAACCCATCCTCTGGCATGCGGGCCGTTATGGCCGTGCGCATCATAGATGGTGACGTTTTCCAGTCGCTTGCCGGCCTTGAAGGCTCTCCAGAGCGGCTTTTTTTCCAGGAGCGGGTGTTCTGGTGCCAGTTTTGCGGGCAGGGGCGCGAGGTTCAACAGCCTTTCTAAGTTGCCATGCGCAATCAGTTCGCGTTCAGCTGGTGAAATTCGCGCCTGCGCCAGGGCGCCGATGGCGGCACCGTAATGCGACCGATAGCCAATGCCGAACAGCAGCCGCTCAATGCCGAAATGGTTTCGCACCAGCTCAATCGTGTCGCGCATGTGCAGCCAGGAAATGTCGAGATAGACGTTGGGGCAGCGCCACATCAGGTCAAGCGCATTGGTGAATCCGCCCCACATCTGCTGGCAGATGACGGCGCGGATGGAAGGGTAGCGGGTCGCCAGCTCCTCAATGTCCCGGAAGCTGCCTTCCGTGCCGCTGTAGCGAGAGTCGAAAAGAAGCAGCGGTTCAAATTCCGCCAGTTCGGTCAGAACACGCTCGATTTGCCGGATGGGAAAACGGCACACGTCTGGACAAAGACGGAAAACGCGCAGTCCGTCTGCGGCCTGCTGTCGCAGCCAGGCGATGACGCCGTTTTCAAAGGTGTTCGACGGGGTGATTACAAAGGCTGGAAAAAGGCGGTCGCGGTAGGGCGCAATGGCCTTCAGCAAGTCTTGGTTGCCAAGATATGGCGAGGCGTCGCGCGCTTCCACGGAATAGACGATGGCACGGTCAATGCCCAGGTAGTCAAGATGCTCCAAGAGGCTGGCGGCGCTAGGGAACTCCGGCACGGCGTAGGCGCCTTTGCCTATCATTGTGTTGATAGCGAAATACTGCATGGCCTTCTCCTTGTTGTTGACGATGGTGAACGTATCATGATTTGCCTGGCAGCGAGCGACTTCATCCCTGCATACGCCCGGCAGCCTGCGACGGCGGATATCCGAAATGCTTGCGGAAATAACGGCTGAAATAGCACTGATCCTGGAAGCCGACGGCAGCGGCGACGTTTTTGATGGACATCCGGCCAGATTGCAGGAGACGGGCGGCATGACGAAGTCTGACTTGGCATAGATAAGTGTAGATGGGCTGGCCAAAATGGCGGAGAAAGATGGCGTTCAGATGCCCTGGCGAATAGTGAGTCATCTTGCCGAGGTCATCCAACGTGATTTCTCGCCAGTAGTAATCGTCGAGGTATTGCTTGATTTGGGTGAGGATGTCCGCCTGGTAGTTGTCGGGCGCCATGACGCCGTGTTGCAGAGAGTAGTCGATGGCCTCCATCAGCAGATAGTGGAACCGGGCGGTGTCTGGACGCGCGGTGGAGGCACAGGCCCAAAGCCGCGGCGCAACCGGCGGATTGAGGTGCAGTCGGGCGGCGGATTGTCCATAACCGGAAGTTTGGCTGTAGAACGTCTGATGGAGGTTGAGGCCTGTCGGCGCCACCGAGACCCAGAACAGGCGGTAGGGCAGTTCCGGGGCAAGATAATGCTCCGTATGCTCGGCGCCGCATAGAAGGATATGCGGACGCGGGGTGTCGACTTTGAACCAGGACGAATTGATCTGGAACGCCGCCTGCCCGGTCATCAGGCTGATCATTTCTACGTGCGTCTGATGCGATTGGGTCGAATAGTAGGGCGATGAAAAACG
>Ga0209723_1004438_pt1 | contig 15638 bp, 10 predicted proteins | sample BiotimSIPDNA_2_FD_185750 | JGI IMG/M metagenome (GOLD analysis project Ga0209723, IMG submission 185750) | Anaerobic biogas reactor microbial communites from Washington, USA - Biogas_R2 time_0 SIP DNA (SPAdes) (version 2) | ecosystem: Engineered > Bioreactor > Anaerobic > Unclassified | place... | reverse complement strand
AATTTTGATAAAGAGGAGGTGTAAAGATGAAAATCACCTTGAATATAAATCGCCAGGACTATGACCTTGAGATTGATCCAACAACACGCTTGCTGGATGTTTTTAGAACATTAGGGTTACTGGGCGTTAAATCAGGTGGGTGTGTTAGAGGTGAATGTGGAGCTTGTACTGTCTTAATGGATGGACAACCAATCAATAGCTGCATGTTCGTGGTTGGCCAGGCTATAGGGCACAAATTTGAAACTGTCGAGGCGATGGGCCAACACCCAAAGCAAGGATGGCGCAAGACAGAAGGACTTAATGTAATACAGCAAGCCTTTATTGATACTGGTGCAATTCAATGTGGTTATTGTACGCCTGCCATGCTTTTGGCTGCTAAAGCTTTATTAGAAAAAACCCTTAACCCATCTGAAGAAATGGTCAGGGAGTGTTTATCTGGGATATTATGCCGATGCACTGCCTATGTCAAGCCAGTTCAAGCTATTTTGCGCGCTGCAGCAATCTTAAGGGGCGAAGATGTCCCCGAGATAAAAAAGGCTAGCCCAGCGATTAGCATCCCTCTTCCCTCAGAAGACTTTTCCCTCCCCCCAGATTTTTCTGGTGGAGTTGAAACATTAACAAAGACAGGTATCTTTCCCCGCCTAAAATTGACGACAGAATCTCATGAACATAAAGTTGTAGGCCATCCTGAGCCAAAAGTTGATGCAGTCAAGTTGGTGCAAGGGAAACCAGCTTTTACAGCTGATTACACCATGCCGAAAATGCTGATTGCCAAGGTGTTACGCAGCCCTGTTGCCCATGCAAATATCAAAAGAATCGATGTTTCAAAAGCTTTAGAACTGCCTGGTGTGGCGGCGGTATTAACCTGGAAAGACATCCCTAGAGTTGTTTATTCGACAGCTGGGCAATCAGACCCTATTCCAGGACCTTTGGATATGTTTTCGCTTGACAAAAAAGTGCGATTCGTTGGAGATAGGGTTGCTTTTGTTGCGGCTGAAAGCGCTGCAATAGCTGAAAAGGCTTTGAGCCTAATTGATGTTGATTATGAAGAACTGCCAGCTATCTTTGATACTCGCGAAGCCATGAAAGAGGAAAGTGTCGTCATTCATGATGAACCTGAATACGTCAATTTTGCTGATTCAGACCCATCCAGGAACCTGGCTGCAGAAATCCGGATTGATATTGGGAATGTAGACGAAGGTTTCAAAGAGGCCGATCACATTTTTGAAGAAGAATACGAGGTGCCTAAGGTTCAACAAGCCCATATCGAACCGCATGTTACCCTAACTTATTGGGATGAAGATGACCGCTTGGTGATCAGGACCAGCACACAGGTGCCGTTCCATGTTCGCCGGCAAATTGCACCAGTTTTGGACTTGCCCATAAAGCGAATCAGGGTGATTAAGCCGCGCATTGGGGGCGGGTTTGGCAATAAACAAGAGGTATTAATTGAAGATGTGGCTGCACACCTGACTATTGCAACCGGTCGGCCAGTGCTCTATGAAATGAGCCGTGAAGAGGAATTTATTGCCTCCCGTTCTCGACACCCAATGCGTATCAAGCTGCGCACGGGGGTTAAGAATGATGGGACCATCACTGCAAACGAAATGATTGCCCTTAGTGATACCGGCGCATATGGCTGTCATGCGTTAACCGTGACAGGCAACACTGGCCATAAAGCAATGGCGCTGTATGTTGGCGATGATAAATATCGTCAATCACCAAATATCCGCTTCTATGCTGATATTGTTTACACAAATACACCGCCCTCTGGCGCTTACCGAGGTTATGGCGTGCCACAAGGCTTTTGGCCAGTTGAACGGCAGATGGAAAAAATTGCTAGAGCCTTAAACTTGGACCCCATTGCTTTTAGGTTAAAAAATGCCTTAAGGCCTGGAGAATTGCACCCATTCAGTACTGCCTGGAGTGAAGGCCGAGAACCTAACCCAGAAACAGTTGAAACGGTTGGGTTGGAAGAATGTGTCATGCAGGGCAAAGCAGCCATTGATTGGGATGCAAAATATGGCAACCTCGATTGGCACATCGTGCCAGGAAAACCGCACTTAAGAAGGGGAATTGGCGTTGCAATGGTTATGCAAGGTACAGCAATTCCTTACTTAGATATGGGCGGCGCAAGCTTAAAAATGAACGATGATGGTACGTTTAACCTTTTAGTCGGTGCCACCGATCTGGGAACAGGCTCTGACACGGTACTAGGCCAAATGGCAGCTGAAATATTGGGGGTTCCTTTGGAAGATATCATCGTGTACTCTTCGGATACAGATTTCACGCCTTTTGATAAGGGTGCCTACGCATCATCAACAACTTATATTTCAGGTACAGCTGTCATTAAGGCAGCGAATTTGGTTGCGGAGCGGATAAAAATTCGAGCTGCTCAAATCCTTAGTGACGATGGAATAGTGACAAAAGCTGATCAAATAATCCTTTCAGACCGGCAGGCTATCAGCTCTGATGGGCATGTTGTTAGCTTGGAACAAGTTGCTCTGCATGCGCTACACCATAAAGACCAAGAGCAAATAATGGCAGTTGCTTCACATGTATCCCACAGTTCACCACCGCCATTTGCAGCCCAGTTTGCTGAGGTTGTGACCGATATACAAACCGGCCAAGTTACGGTTGAAAAATTAGTTATGGCTGTAGATGCAGGCGTCATTATCAACCCGGTCACAGCTTCTGGGCAGGTTGAGGGTGGCATGGCTCAAGCTTTAGGCTATGGTGTTTGTGAGGAAATGGTTTACGACGAAAAGGGTAAAGCGCGAGAAACTGATTTAAATGACTATCATATTTTTAAGGCAAATGAAATGCCACAAATGGAAACGATTTTCATTGAAACATACGAACCCACTCATCCCTTTGGCTCAAAAGCAGTAGCCGAAATACCGATGAATGGCGTGGCACCCGCGGTTGGTAACGCTGTTTTGGATGCGTGTGGCGTTTCAATTGTGAATAACCCGGTCACGCCCGAAAAAGTATGGTCTGGATTAAAGAAAGCACAATTTCATAATTAGAGGTAAAGAATGATCACCAGCCAAATTTCTTCAACAGTAAAATCAAACCGAGTTTATGTTATTGGACATATCAATCCTGACACAGACTCAATCGCCTCGGCCATGGGCTATGCCTGGCTGCTGCGCGAGAGAGATGGTATTGAAGCGGTTGCTGCTAGGGCAGGTGCAATAAATCGTCAAACAGCGTTTGTGTTGAAGTTACTTGAAATGGAACCGCCAATGTTGTTAACCGATGCCTCACCGCGGTTTGAATCGGTCATGCGCAGGTTGGATGTCGTAACGCCAGAAAAATCGCTTAATGAAGCCTGGGCGATCCTCTCGCGAACGGGTGGTGTAACACCTGTAGTTAACCCTGACGGAACGCCTTATGGATTGATTACCGGCCGTAGTGTGTTTGACTTTTTGCGGCGGGTCATGGGACCTCATCCACGATACCGTGATATGACATTGAATGAATTGCTGGATATTCCCTGCCGCGAAGCTGCCGAAACAGAAATACCGAAATACCAGGCATCAACCAGGATCAAAGATGTAATTAACAGGTTGTTGCGAACGGAGTTAGATGAATTTTGGGTGGTTGATGAGCAGAAACGTTATTTAGGTGTATGTCGGCAAAGAGATTTATTAAATCCACCGCGTTTAAAATTGATTTTGGTAGATCATAACGAAGCCCAACAGGCGCTTGCCTCATTAGAAGAAGCTGAACTGCTTGAAATTCTTGATCATCATCGATTAGGCAACCCTTCAACCTATGAACCGATAAAATTTACCGTAGATACTGTAGGCAGCACGTCAACTTTGGTTTCCGAGCAAATTGAAGAAGCTGGTTTATCTGCACCACCTAATATAGCAGGTTTTCTACTTGCTGGTTTATTGTCTGATACATTAATATTAACCTCACCAACAACGACACCAAGAGATAAGGAAGCCTCTAAGCGTTTAGGGCGTTGGGCTTTTGTACCCGGCAGTTCTCTACAGGAGGAGACCATACAAAGCTATGGTCAGAAAGTTGTAACAGCAGGGTCAGGTTTAACAACCCAAGACCCTGAAGCCGTTGTTTCTACGGATATGAAGATTTATGAAACAGCTGGTGTTCGGTTTGCTATCGCCCAAGCAGAGGTTTCAGATATTTATGAAATTGATGCCTTAATTAGTCCTTTAAAAGATGCTCTTGCGATGCTTAAAAACCGCAACGGCCTGAATTTTGCGATGCTGATGGTCACTGACGTTGTAAAGGGCTCTAGCAGGTTAATATTTAAAGATGCTCCGCCTGCCTTGGATGAGCTTCCGTACCGTCCATTAGCTGATGGATCTCTTTTGGCAGATGGGGTTGTTTCCCGAAAAAAGCAATTATTACCATTAGTATTTTCATTATTGGAGGAATAAAGCTTGTCAATTTATGAAGAATTAGCAGCAGCTGAGAAAGCAGGAAGACCTGTTGCATTTTGCACCGTGGTAGAGACAAATGGGTCCGTTCCGCGCCATGCAGGCAGTAAGATGCTGGTTTATGAGGACGGCAGCTTTAGTGGCACTGTTGGAGGGGGCGGCGTTGAGGAGCTTGTCCTAAAAAGTGCTTTGGTTGCATTGAATGATGGCGAACCCAAACTAATTTCTTATTCATTAAACCAGGCAAATTCAGGAGCAGTTGGTCTATGCGGAGGTGAGATGAAGATTTATATTGAACCAATTTTGCAGCCCACCACGCTTATTGTTGTTGGTGCTGGCCACGTTGGCCGTGAGGTGGTTCGTTTGGCAAAATGGCTGAATTACCGTGTTTTCCTCAGCGATGACCGCACTGAATATTGCACTGAAGAAATGGTCCCTAATGCAGATGCTTACTTTCCAATCGCCATGGAAGAAATTCCTGGCAAAATAAAAATTACCCCACAAACGCTTTTTATTTTGGTTACGCGTGGATCCGAAGTGGATGTCAAGGGGCTGCCAAATTTACTCAAGACATCTGCATCTTACATTGGATTAATTGGTTCGCGGAAGCGTTGGGCTCACACTCAGAAACTACTCATTGAGGCTGGCGTGACTGAAGAACAGATTAGTAGGATACATTGCCCAATTGGCTTGGATATCGGTGCTGAAACCCCGCAAGAAATCGCAGTCAGCATTATTGCAGAAATAATCAAATTCAAGGTGAAGAAGAATATCGCATGAAATTCACTTTTATTGGAGGGTGTTTATGTGGAAAAAATACTTATTGGTTAGTTCAATTGAAGAAACCATAAAAAATCTCTCTATCGAACCGGCTAAAACATACATTATTGCAGGCGGTACGGACATCATGCTTGAGATTGAACGCGGTTTGCATCCTGATTTGCATACCTTAATTGATGTCTCAAGAATTCCTGGCCTAAATCAAATTTGGATAGACGAGGCAGGATTTATCCATATTGGTGCAACAGCAACGCACAACGATGTGCTTAAATCTGGCATTATTCGAGAGCAAGCATTTCCTTTACTCCAGGCATGCTGGCAGATTGGTTCGCCGCAAATTCGGAATCGTGGCACGGTTGCTGGAAATCTTGTAACAGCCTCTCCTGCTAATGATACGATCACACCACTGCTTGCTTTAGACGCAAGTGTTTTATTGGTTTCAAAAGAAGGCGAAAGACTTGTGAAGTTGAAGGATTTTTATCTCGGTGTCAGGAAAACAGTAAAGAAACCAACTGAGTTTTTAAAAGAAATTATATTTAAAGGTCAATCGAAGAGCCAAAAAGGTTTCTTTATCAAAACCGCCTTAAGAGAAGCCCAAGCGATTTCAGTTATCAATATTTGTGTCTTGCTTGATATGGATAATGACTTTATCAACGAGGCAGTTGTTACATTAGGCGCAGTAGCGCCAACAATAATCCATGCGCATGAAGCTGAGGCATACTTAAAGGGTAAATTGCTTGACGAATCAGTCATTGAAGAAGCAGCTCGATTGACAAGCCTATCTGCTTCACCCATTTCAGACATTCGTGGATCAAATAAATACCGTTCCTACATGATAGGGGTTATTGCAAAGCAGGCTTTGGAGATACTTGCAAATAATAATTGGCAGTCATCAGTACCGAAATCACTTATTCGCTTAGACGGTAATGTAACAGATGCGCATGCACTTTCTACCCCATGGAATAGTAACGAAATTGTTACTACAATCAATGGTAAAGAGTATCGGTTTACTGATGGACTTCAGAAAAATTTACTGGACTTGATCAGAGATCATGCTGGATTGACAGGTACGAAAGAGGGCTGTGGCGAAGGTGAGTGCGGTGCCTGTACTGTATATTTAGACGGGAAAGCAGTGATGAGCTGTTTGGTACCAGCCCCGAGAGCACATGGTGCGAAAATTACAACCATTGAAGGCATAAATGCAAATGGTGAGATTCACCCCGTACAGTCAGCATTTGTTGATTATGATGCGGTGCAGTGTGGTTTTTGTACGCCGGGTTTTGTGATGTCTTCGGTGAAGCTGTTTGATGAAAATCCGCTTCCAAGCCAGGATGAAATTAAACAAGCCCTAACAGGCAACTTATGCCGCTGTACAGGATATTATAAAATCATGCAAGCCGTTGAAGCGGCAGCTAAAAAGATGAATAAGATCGGGGAGGCATGATGGAAAGTAAATCTAATTACATTGGAAAATCAATAAAAAGGGTGGACGCTTTGGCAAAGGTGACAGGCCAAGCAATGTATCCTGGGGATTTTAATATGCCAGGCCAGTTGTATATGAAAGTATTCTTTTCTGAGAGACCGCATGCCATTGTAAAAAATGTTGATGTTACTTCTGCCATGGCAATAACAGGGGTTGTTGCAGTCCTGACAGCTAAGGATGTTCCCAATAACGAATATGGATTGTCATTTCCAGATCAACCTGTTTTGTGTGGGCCCGGGTCTACAAAAGAATACGCTGATCGTGTTCGATTCATTGGCGATCAAATTGCGGTAGTGATTGCAGAGACAGAAGAGATTGCTAACAAAGCTCGAAGTTTGATCAAAGTAGTCTATGAAGATTTGCCCATTATTGAAGATGCTACGGAATCACTTAAAGCTGATGCCTTCCTAATACATCCTGAACTGGGGAAGAACGAATTTTGTCACTACAAAATTCGGAAAGGTGATGTAGACCTTGCCTTCAATCATTGTGACATTGTGATTGAGGAGGAATACTATACCCCTGTACAAGAACACATTTATCTCCAACCAGAAGCTGGGTTAGCCTATCTTGACGAAGATGGGCTCATCACGGTCGTTGTTGCAGGCCAGTGGACTCATGAAGACCAGGAGCAAATTGCGCATGCCTTGAACTTACCTGAAAATAAAATCCGGATAATTTATCCAGCAATTGGTGGTGCGTTTGGCGGCCGGGAAGATATGTCCGTGCAAATTATCTTGGCATTGGGAATATTACGCTTACATGAAAAGGGGATTGACCGGCCGATTAAAATTATTTGGAATAGAGAAGAATCAATAATAGGACATCATAAGCGCCATGCATTTAAGATGAAAGCTAAATGGGGTGCAACGAAAGAGGGGAAAATTTTAGCAGCAGAAAATATGCTCATTGCTGATGGGGGAGCTTACGCATATACTTCAACCAAGGTTCTTGGAAATGCAACACTTTTAGCCACAGGACCTTATGATATTCCGAATGTTAAAACCGATGCAATAGCTGTTTACACAAATAATGTACCGGGTGGGGCATTCAGGGGTTTTGGGGGACCTCAAGCAAACTTCTTAGCAGAGATGCAAATTGCTCGTCTGGCTGAAGCTTTGGATATTGACCCCATCGAAATTCGTATGCGCAACCTCTTTGATGAAGGGTCGTTTCTCTCTGTAGGGACTAAATTACCAGAAGGAGTATCCATCAAGCAAGTTGTTGAAACCAGTGCGATAAAAGCGGGTTGGCAGGAAAGTGCAAATGGATGGTCTAGGGTGACTTCGATTGAGTCTCAAAGCAAGGGCAAAGGAGTTCGCAAAGGATTAGGGTTTGCTTGCGGGTATAAAAATATTGGTTTCTCATTTGGTTATCATGAAAACTGCCACGCAAGGATTGAATTATTTGGGACGGACCAAGTAGAACGGGCAGTGCTTTACCATGCTGGTGCTGAAGTTGGGCAAGGTGCACATACAGTCTTTGCACAATTTGCAGCTGATTCCTTGAACTTGCCTTTAGAAAGAATTGATTTGAAATTTTCGGATACCAAAACATCAAAAAGCTCAGGAAGTGTTTCTGCCTCGCGCATGACCTTTATGGCTGGCAATTCGATTATCGGCGCTGCTAAATTGGCACTTGAAAAATGGGCGGCTGAAGAGAGGCCTGCAGTTGGCGACTTTACATATTGGGCGCCTAAAACTACACCTTATGACCCGGAAAATGGACAGTGTATGCCAAATATCACCTATGGATATGTTGCTGTAACTGTTGAAGCAGAGGTAAACGTGGATACAGGCAAAGTCACATTAAATAAAGTGATTTGTGTTGATGATGTTGGCACTGCGATTAACCCTAAATTGATTGAAGGCCAGATTGAAGGCGCGGTAGTACAGGCAGCTGGTTATGCTCTTATGGAAAAATTTATCCAGGAAAAGGGCATGGTGAAAACATCGATGATGTCCACCTACCTGATTCCAACAATCCTGGATATCCCTACCCAGGTTGATTCAGTTATCTTGGAAATACCGGACCCGTTAGGCCCGCGAGGTGCGCGGGGAATGGGCGAAATGCCATACTTACCATTCGCCTCGGCTGTTGTTGATGCTGTTCATGATGCAACTGGAGTATGGTTTACTGATTTTCCTCTAACCCAAGAACGTGTCTTGCAAGGATTAGGGAAAATTTAAGTGGATAACCTGGTGATTATTAGGGGTGGTGGTGACCTAGCAAGTGGCATAGCCATTCGTCTGCATCGCGTAGGCATCAAGCTTATCATCTGTGAACTGTCAGAGCCGTTAACCGTGCGCCGCTCTGTATCGTTTTCAGAGGCCGTTTATCAAGGAGAAGTGAAGGTTGAGGATGTTTCGGCTGTCTTAGTGAGCAATTTGTCCGAAGCAATAGAAATTATTGACCTCGGAAAAATCCCTGTCATTATTGACCCAGAATTATCAGTTTTGCGTGAACTCAAACCCTTAGTGCTGATTGATGGCAGGATGAGGAAGAAACCCCCAGAAGAAAAAATTGACTCAGATGCCATGCTAATTGGAATTGGACCAGGATTTAACGCGGGTAAGGATTGTGATGCGGTGGTTGAATCGAAGCGCGGGCACACCCTAGGGCGTGTAATTTGGCAGGGGAGTGCAATTGCAGATACAGGGATAGCTGGTGAGGTGCTTGGATTTGCAAAAGAACGCGTGCTGCATGCACCCCAAGCAGGAATCTTACGACCCCAAAAAACAATAGGCGATTTTGTTGAAAAGGATGAAATCATTGCTTATGTAGATGGCTTTCCTGTTTTGTCATCATTTGATGGCATGATTCGTGGCATGGCACATGATGGCATTAGGGTCCATAAAGGGATGAAAATTGGCGATGTTGACCCGCGCCGAGATCCAAACCTCTGCCAACTGGTTTCAGAAAAAGCCTTGGCTATTGCTGGGGGCGTTTTGGAAGTAATGTTATCTAATTCAAAAGCTCTGACAAGTTTATGGCATGAATAATGCTTCTGAACCAAGCTTTCCACTTAAAAAAATCAGATAAGATTGCATTTGTTGGCGCTGGTGGTAAAACTAGCGCGATATTTTCTTTGGCAAAAGCATTTGGGGGTTCTTTAATTGTTACCACAACAACCCACCTTGGTGTATGGCAGGCTGCTTTAGCTGATAAGCATTGGATTGTGAATGACCTTGATGAATTAAAAATGTTGCCTTTTCCTAGTTTCACAGGGATTAATCTAATTACAGGCCCATCCAATGGAGACGAAAGGCTGCATGCTTTGGGTGAGGATTCTCTAAATTACCTCAAGGAATTAGCAGATGGCTTTAATTTCCCAATGCTGATAGAAGCAGATGGCGCGAGGCAGAAGCCTATCAAGGCACCTGCTAGCTATGAGCCTGTTATACCCGGATTTGCCACGCATGTTGTTGTTGTGGTAGGGATGCAAGCATATCAAAAACCATTGACTGAGCAGTGGGTACACAGGGTTGATGAATTTACACGACTAAGCGGAACTCATAAAGGATCGATCATTGACCTAACCGCTATGGAGAGGTCACTTTCTGATAAAGAAAATGGTTATTTAGCCAGCATACCAAAATGTGCCAAGCGACTTTTGTTGATCAATCAAGCAGATGATCTATTCCTGCAAGCTGCAGCAGGTAGGTTAGCAAGAAACTTACTAAATAACTATGCAAATATTTCAGTGGCTGCTTTAGGCAAGGAGCCCGAAACTTTTGCAAGTTTTCATAAAATTGCCGGGATAGTATTGGCTGCAGGTGAATCAACCCGGTTTAAGGGCATCAAGCAGACACAGGCCTGGCGCGATAGCGACTTTATTACTTATATCGCCAGGACTGCGAAATCTTTTGATCTAGACCCAGTCCGTGTGGTTATTGGCGCTCATAGAGATAAACTAGGTCCACTTCTGGTAGAAGAAGAGGTAGATTTAATTGAAAATCATGAGTGGCATAAGGGTCAAAGCAAATCAATCAAGGCAGGTCTAAGAGATCTGCCAGATAATGTTGGCGGCGTAATTTTTTTGCTGGCTGATCAACCCCAAATCTCCCCAATGCTTATTCGTGCTTTGATGGAAAAAGCCTATCAAACTGCAAAACCAATTATTGCACCTCTTATTAGGGGGGAAAGAGGAAACCCGGTTTACTTTTCAGCTGATATGTTTGACCTGCTAAAAACCATTGAGGGCGACCAGGGTGGTCGAGCGATATTCTCAAAGGTTACCCCATTTTATTTTGACTGGCACGATCAAAGTATGCTCATTGATGTTGATACCGAGACAGATTTACGCCAATTGCGCGAATTGGAGTAATTAATTTACATATTCTAATGCATGGTTTGTTAGGTTATAATTTAAATTTGATTAGAGTACTAAGAAAGATTTGATTAGGGAAAAAAAGCGCCTGGCCCAATTAATAATTAGGGCGACGAGGTGGAGGTTCCTCATTGCGAGATGAGGTTAACCATTGAAATGGGAAAATCGAAAGTTCGGCGGATGCCTCCCTGGTGATATCATCACCAGATTTCCTGAGAAGCACTCTAAATCATATCTTGCAAGGCTTGTTGATAGCTTTAATATTATTTTAAGAAATTGAGGTGAAGTATGTGTGGTATTGTTGCTTACATCGGCGAGAAAAATGCGACGCCCATAATATTTGAAGGATTAAGAAAGCTGGAATATCGAGGATATGATTCGGCTGGTATCGCCGTTTATGATGGCGAACAAATCGCAATCCGCAGAGATATGGGTAAGCTAGATCGCTTAGAAGCATTAATACATGACCAGCCGATATCAGGCAAAGTCGGGATTGGACACACCAGGTGGGCAACTCATGGTGAACCAAGCGCAAAAAATGCACACCCACACCTGAGTAACTCTGGAAAAATAGTTGTTGTCCATAACGGCATTGTAGAAAACTATCTTACGCTCAGGGAAGAATTAACTGCTGAAGGAGTCCAGTTTCAATCCGATACGGATACTGAGACCCTTGTCCATTTAATCGACAAACATTACGAAGTTTATGACGACCTAAAGCTGGCAGTTGAAAAAGCGCTTAAAGCAATAAAAGGTGCTCACGCAATTGTTGTAATGAGCTCTGAAGAACCTGGACATATCATTTGTGCCAGGATAGGTAACGCCGGTGGGGTGGTCATTGGCTTTGGTGAAAACGAAATGTTTGTTGCAAGTGACCTGCCGGCTATACTGGAACATACACGGAGAGTGATTTTCTTGGAGTCCTCTCAGTTAGCTGTGGTTGGCAAAGATTCGCTATCGATATCATCACTAGAAGGAAAAATAATCAAACCCGATATCCAAACGGTTGCCTGGGATCCAATTGCCGCAGAAAAAGGGATTTATCGACACTTTATGCAGAAAGAAATGCACGAGCAAGTGCGCTCCCTGACTGATACACTTGCCGGTAGGGTTGATTTTGACACTTATAGGGTTATTCTACCTGATCTACACTTAAATACTGAAAGGGCTAAATCTATAAATAAAATATTCATTACTGCTTGCGGCACAGCAGCACATGCAGGTATGGTTGGCAAAGTAATGATAGAAAATATTGCTCGCATTCCAGTTGAGGTGATGATTGCTTCTGAGTTTCGATATGCTGATCCAATTTTAGATGCAAATACTGTAGTGTTAGCAATCAGCCAATCTGGCGAAACTGCAGATACCTTGGCTGCCATGGAAGAAGCCCGATCGAAAGGTGCCAGGGTTTGGTCTATAGTAAACGCAATAGGGTCCCAAGCGATGCGGATTGCGGATGGATGTATATCCATGCAAACTGGTCCTGAAATTGGCGTTGCCTCTACGAAAGCATTCACAGCCCCACTGCTGGATCTTTACATGTTGGCAGTTTATTTGGCAGATATACGTGGGACTTTGACGGATAAGCGAAGAATAGCCCTGATCCGTGACATGTTGAAAGTACCGTCTTTAGTAAGTCTAACACTTGAGCGAGAAAGTGCAATTATAAAACTTACGGACAGATTTAAAAATATGCGCAGTACGCTGTATTTAGGTCGGGGAATAAACATGCCCATAGCTTATGAGGGTGCTCTAAAATTAAAAGAGATTTCGTATATCCATGCAGAAGGATACCCAGCTGGCGAAATGAAACACGGACCAATAGCGCTGATTGATAAAAATCTTCCTGTTGTGGCTATTGCTCTGAAGGATCCGTGGTATGACAAAATGATAAGTCAAATTGAGCAGGCAAAAGCTCGGGGTGGAGAGGTCATAGCGGTGGCAACAGATGGCGATGAATTGATTCCAAACTTAACAGATCATGTGATTTGGGTACCAGAATGCTCTTGGTTAACAAGCCCAGTAATTACAACTATCCCTCTGCAGTTATTTGCTTATCATATTGCCACCTTATTGGGATTAGACGTAGATCAACCTCGAAACCTGGCAAAATCTGTCACTGTTGAGTAATAAAAACCGCTCAGCTTGACATAGCCTTATCGAGTGATACAATACCCATTCGAAGTTGAAGTTTATAAGCAATAGAAAGGAAAGTTATTTATGCAAGAAATAACCAAAGACTTAGTGCTTAAGGCATTATCTACTGTTCTTGACCCGGACCTAAGACGTGATTTGGTCAGTTTGAACATGATCGAGGATGTAACTATCGAAGGCAAGAAAGTAAGTTTTAAGATTGAATTAACAACGCCTGCATGTCCTTTACGGGATATGATTGAAAAAGATGCAAGGCGAGCTGTAATCGCCATTACAGGTGCAGAAGAAGTTCACATTGAGATGAAAGCAAAAGTGCCAGAAGATAAAAAACTAAAGCTCAACCAAGATCATCAAATTAAAAACATCATTGCTGTTGGGTCTGGTAAAGGCGGTGTGGGCAAGAGCACGGTTGCAGTTAATTTAGCTGTTGGCTTGGCTCAGACTGGCGCCAAGGTTGGCCTGCTTGATGCAGATATCTACGGCCCAAATATACCCATGATGATGGGCATTCATCAATTACCCCCAATGGTGGAAGATCAGAAAATTCAACCAGCTGTTGCATTTAACGTAAAAATTATGTCCATTGGTTTTATGGTTCAGGAAGGACAGCCATTAATCTGGCGTGGACCTATGCTTCATTCAGCTATTAAACAATTCTTGACCGATGTAGAATGGGGAGAGCTTGATTACCTAATTGTTGATCTTCCACCTGGCACTGGCGATGTTCAACTTTCGCTTGTCCAAACAATTCCACCTTCCGGTGGTGTCATTGTAACCACACCCCAAGCAGTGTCCATTGATGATGCATTTCGCGCTGTATCCATGTTTGAGAAATTAGAGGTACCTGTTTTAGGCATAGTTGAGAACATGTCCTACCTGAGATTACCAGATGGCTCAGAATTGAATGTCTTTGGAGAAGGTGGCGGTCAAAAATTAGCTGTACTTTCTGGCGCAAAATTCTTAGGGACTGTCCCAATAGATACAGATATTAGGCAGGGTGGTGATGACGGTCGCCCAATTGTTCTCTTCGCCCCTGAATCAGAATCAGCTCAAGCTTTACTGAAAATTTCCAAATTGATTGCAGCTGAAATCAGTATCCGTTCTTTGGCTTAGTGAAAACTGGATGTTATAATTTAATTTTATGAGTGAAGAACATATAATCGGTGTTCAGTTTGAGCCCGTTGGAAAGATATATTATTTTAATGCTTCTGAACATCCAGATGTTTCTATTGACTCCCATGTGATCGTAAACACAGTTCGGGGGCTGCAACTGGCTAAAGTGGCCCAGACAGCAATCAATCCCGAAGGCATAAAAGAGGAAATTAAACCGATCGAGAGACTTGCCACCCCGCGCGATCTCATGCTGAGGCAAATGATTTCTGAAAAAGAATCTGAAGCTCTTAACATTGTCCGTGAGCATGTAAAAAAATCAACTCTGGAAGGGATGAAAGTTGTTTCCACTGAATACTCCTTTGATGCGACGCGTTTAACAATCTACATCAATTATGAGTCTGAACCAAAGTTAGACATCAAATCCTTTCACAAGGAAATTTCTCAAAAGTTTCCAGATTTACGGGTAGAAATTCGGCAGATTGGACCAAGGGATGTCGCAAAAGCGCTTGGGGGGATGGGTGCTTGTGGTTTAGAAAGACGATGTTGCTCGACTTTTATCTCTGAGTTTAATTCTATTTCTATTCGCATGGCTAAAACTCAAGATATCTCCTTAACTCCAACCGAGATAACAGGCATGTGTGGCAGGCTAAGATGCTGCCTTCTTTATGAATATGATCTATACGAAGAAGCCAGGAAGACATTACCGAAGCGTAAGAAAATTATCCAAACACCCTTGGGTGAGGGCAGGGTTATTCAAGTGTTGCCCTTAAGCCAATCTGTTGTGGTTGATTTACCAGAAAGAGGACCACATCAATTTACAAAAGAAGAATTAGATACCGGGAAAATAATAATTCCGGAGCCTCCACAAAAGAAAAAAGAATATTTTCAAGAAATGGATGTAGAAATAGTCAGCACTAAGCAGGTTGTATCTACTCCCAGCGAGAAAACATCACCAGAAAAGAAAAATTTTACAAAATCAACCCGCCAAAAGCAAAGTCGCCGCAGCCGCCGTAGAAGGAAGTGATGGACAACCACGAAGGTTGGGAAAATAAAAAGAGAATATTAATAATTCTGGCTCACCCAGATGATCCAGAATTTTTTTTAGGTGGCACTATTGCCCGTTGGACAAACCTTGGCCATGATGTGCGTTACTGCTTATTGACCAAAGGGGATAAGGGCACGAATGATCCCAAAATTACACCACAAATGTTGATGGGAATTAGGGAGATAGAGCAGAAAAAGGCTGCGTCAAAGCTAGGTGTTTCTGAGATTACTTTTCTTAATTATGAGGATGGCTATATCGTACCTGATTTGGCAATGAGAAAAGAAATCGTAAAGGTGATTCGGCAACATAAACCTGACA
>Ga0209723_1004433_pt1 | contig 15653 bp, 10 predicted proteins | sample BiotimSIPDNA_2_FD_185750 | JGI IMG/M metagenome (GOLD analysis project Ga0209723, IMG submission 185750) | Anaerobic biogas reactor microbial communites from Washington, USA - Biogas_R2 time_0 SIP DNA (SPAdes) (version 2) | ecosystem: Engineered > Bioreactor > Anaerobic > Unclassified | place... | reverse complement strand
GCTCCACTTCGAGCGACGCTGACTTCACCCGCCCGAGAATGCGGTCAAATGCGCGATCAAACCTCCGTTCATTTGAGCGGAGCCAAAGGCGCCTCACCCATATCAATGGGAATAAAACAAAACGGACCAGAGGATGCTTTTTGAGTCTTTGGATGATCATGGAAAAACGCAGGATTTGAACTGCCGGCAATATATGAATACAGGACCATCAGGTTGGCAAGGGTCTTGAAGAAACACCGTTGCGAATGACATCGGCATAAGCATCCACCGAACGCTCCACGCCAAATTCGCTACAATGGACCATTGAGCATGCCCTGAAATAGGCGTGTTCATCCAGGCACATACGGATGCATGTGAGCAGCCCGTCCGCGTCGAGATCGGATTCCACGTGAATCACACGGTTTGGCATAGGCGCCAGCAATGCTTCGTTGAACCCGCACAACTCCCGCATCGCTCCACTGTCGAAGCCGACCACGGGAAGCCCGCAGGCCCCTGCCTCAATCACGGAATTCGGACAATTTGGATTGAGGAATGAATACACGAACAAATCACTCTGCTTCAGTGTGGCAGCCAACTCCTCCCGGGATGATTGCTCCATGTGTTGGATATAGGGACGGTGCATGAAAACGTCAGCATCCGGAAACGACACTGGTCCGATAACCGACCAACGAAAGTCCTGACGGTCCTCCCATAGACTATCCAAGGCCTTCACAATCGGCACGATCATCGACGAATCCCTGAAATTTCCAGTACTGACCATTCTCCAGATACCATCTCCCCGGGGAACGTAATGCGCGTCTGGCCTGAATCGGGTCAAGTCGGTGCCATTCAGGATCACGGCGCTCTTGGGCGCTCCGCTTTCTCCCATGAAAAATGAGCATTGGGACCGGCTGTAGTGGCTTTGAAAGATCACAATGTCCGCGAGTTCCCTGTATAGAATTGCGGTGTCGTGGTTCCGGACCGGATCAAAGACGCCGCTCACGCAGTCGTAAAACACGCCGTCCAGTCGCTGAATGATGATCGTACCCCTGCTCCTCCATGCCTCCACCATCTCAGGAGGCGCACTGATGGGAATGACGGCAGCGTCCGCCCTCACCATCCGGTTGGAGGTCACCCGCATTCCCCGATCTCGGAATCCATCTACCAGCAAGGCCATAAACGTGCGTGGCCCCCCAATTCTTAACGTCGGCTTCGGAATGTAGATGACAGGAAACCTGCCCCGGCTTGTGATACTTTCAACACTGGCCAGAATCCGGAGCACCAAATCCTTCATCGTCCGATGACTGCATCTCCCGGTGGCCACACGTCTTGTCTCCACAAACGAACTCAGTCCCCCACGGATCTCGTGCGGGCGTCGATTTCCCCGCAATCCTGAATCCACGCTTCCAACAAAGGCATCTCGCCCTGAGGTACAACCCCAATCCGCACAAGCGACTCGTAGCACCGGTGAAGGTTTTGCCCGATGGCGGAAATCCCCGCCTCAAGACTCAGCGACTCGAGTGTCGTGCGGATCTCTGGATTGCGCAGGTATCCGTTGACCTCATCCACAAAGTCGTGAAATGGAGTGTGCGGATTCCGGTTCTGCACAACTTCCGCCCGGTGAAACACCAACTCCCGATCCATCGCCCACAGGCAGCGCTGTGCCACAAAACTCCTCCAGATGTCGGTCATCCGGAAGGGCACAAGACTCGGAAGATACATCAGGGGAAATGCCTCAGGCCACCACCACGTTGACTGACTGTTGAAGGGACACCAGGTGCCTTTCGAAAGTCTAACACTCGGAGCATCCTCGAAGCATACCGTTTCATCACAAACAAGCCTCCAAATCGCATCCACATCAGGCGATCCGTTCGCCAAACCCTGTTGAACCGGACAATCCGCAAAGGAGACATCCATGGATACAGTGGACAAATCCGTATTGCGGATCGCATCCAAAGCCAAACCGCGGGGCCATATCAGCTTGTCGGAAAACCACCGGTATACATTCACCCAGCCCGGATGAGTCCATTGATGCGAGGCGCACCTCAACCGTCGGATGTCCCAGTCCGGCAAGGGTGCATTGTCATCATCCGTTTCGTAGATGAGCCCTGCCCCTTCCTCCATCGCGATCAGATATGCCAGGTTTTTCCGGGCATAATGTTTTTCCGGAAGAATCCGGGCAAGATGGTAGGGAAGCCGGTTCTGATCGTCGATTGTCAACAAGCGGGCACCTTCCAGCGGATAGGTAAACGGGCCTTTCCGATCCCCGGCCACCAGGAGCGAATCCTTTGCACCCGGCCAGGCTTTTGCCAGTCGCACCATGCATTCGGTCGGCGCCTGCACGGTGGTTACGACTCCATATATCCTCAATGACATGACTTGCTCAAATCCGGTTAACCGCTCAAAGGCAATTCCAAAGGTCATGCAGTCCGGATCATCCAGTCTTCGAAGACGGCATTCAGCGTCTCACGAAGCGAATACCGGCGACTCCATCCAAGCTGCTTCAATCTTGTGTTGTCTCCCAAAAGCACCGCCTCATCCGAAAGGCGCATAAGTGAAGGGTCGCTCTCGACTCTTACAGAAACTTCAGCGATTTCGATCAGCAGATCCAGCACTTCACTGATTTTCGGTGCCTCTCCATTGCAGATGTTCACCGGGACTCCGGGCTTCCCGTGTTCCATAAGGGCGAGCATCGCCGATACTCCGTCCCGGACGTCAACGAAGTCTCGAGCCGTGTCCAGCCTGCCTACTTTCAAGACAGGTTCCATTTTCCCTTTGCGGATCAACGCCAACTGGCGGGCAAAATTCTGAATTGCAGTCGCTGGAGGATGCCCGGTTCCCACGTGGATAAACAACCGCGGCAAGAAGACGCGGGTTCCGTAGTTTGCGTGGTATTGGAAGCCCAACGCCTCTCCCGCAACCTTACTCACTCCATACGGCGTAACTGGACGCAGTGGACGATCTTCCACCAAGGGGCATTCCGAGGGATCCACGCAACCATACTCCGCGCTGCTGCAGGCCAACAACACCCCTGCTTCAGGAACGACCTGCCGGACACCCCACAACACATTGAGGGTGCTGTTGAAATTCACCAGATGCGTGTAGGACTCCATGTCCCACGAAGTCCCATTAAACGCCTGTGCAGCCATGTGAACCACCCGGTCGGGCTTTATCCGGTCGAGGATGCGCACGGTTGCTTCACGATCGAGTAGATCCACCCGATGCACCGGGTAATCCCAGGACTCATGCATCCGGCTTGCCGCACTCGGTCTGGACAAGCCGTGGACTTCCCAACCTTTTTCCCGGAGCATCCGGACAAAGTGACCACCTATCATTCCAGTGGATCCAGTAATCAATGCTTTCATGTGTTATGAATGGATGCCTTTTCTATTGGGATGGCGAGGCTTCCCTGTCCTCCCCTGAGAAACTCGAAGTGAGAGAATCCCACAATTGATCGTATACCCATTTTGCCGGATGGGAGAAATCAAAAAAATCCCCGGATTTCAACCCTTCAACACGGGTGAAGCTTCCGACCAGCGATACCTCCGATTCCTCACAGAGACTGACAATTTCAGCATCCAACTGCTGCAAGCTCCCGCCATAGGTGCTACCTTGTAGCGAACGCAGGTATTCCGGATGTAACGGCGCCGCCAAAACCTGCACCTTCACCCCAGCCGCCTGAAGATGGAGAATCACATCCCGTAGCATCCCCATCCGTCTGGCCCTGAAGCGGATATCGGGTTGCCGCGTAGCGGCATGATCCAACGCCAACAAGCGGGCGGATTCACTGGAAACCTGTCCGTCAGGCTCTCTTGGAAACGACCACTCTCTCGAGCCGTCCGGATAAATCACATGATGCGGCACTTCACTGATCTTTTCCGGGTCCACAGAAAACAGAAGCTTATCCTTTGAATCGCCTCTGAAAACGGCCTTCAGGTTTCCCAAGGTGTAGCCCCAGTCCACCAAACGCCATGCCTTCCTTGCATAAAGAAACCGTCCTTGCACTCCTTCCGCGGAGAACCAACGGGTCGGCCAGATTTCCTGTGCAGCGATTTTGTAGTCGGTTGACAGATTCACCCAACGGAATTCCGCCTCATAAGGTTCAAACATCCAGGGATCGATTCCTATGACAACGCGTTCGGGGTATCTGCCGTGCACGCGCCAATAAAGCCCGAGAACCGCCACCATATCCCGGATCCCCGAAGCGGGAATGGAGTGATTGAAGACGCTCAGCGTATCGAGTCCGAGACTTTCCGAATGAACAAACTGAACCCTCGACGATCCCATCACGATGCATTTTCTGGGCGCAACCATCTGTTCCACAATACACTTCTGAAAATAGCGTTGTTCGATGTTGTCGATCGGGACGAGAACAACGGCCTCTCCATTGAGTATCTTCCCAGCTGCCTGCTGGATGACCGTGCGCGTTCCTTGCGAAAGAAAAAACAGCTTGGAGTCTACCGTGTAGTTGAAAACCCCAAGACCAACCAGCAATAACACAACACCGAGAAACACCGATATGATCCAGCATCGGGGATGAATCGGACGCAGGAGAGAGCGAAGCAAACGACTGGCCGACGACGGGACAAGACGGATCAAAGCCGCAGGAATCTCCTCTTTAGTCGTGTCCTTCATCCCGTTAGAACCTGAAATAGATGAACTCGGAATGATCCTGCAGCCGCATCACGCATGCCACGAACAGAATCACCACAATCACGGCATGGATGATACCGGGTTTGATCTCCAAAAGCTTGCGTGTGGACGGAAAGAACAGACTCACTATCGCGCTGATGCCAAGAACAATCATGAGGAATGGGCTCGTCGAGTGGCCGCTTCCGGATGCGCCTTGAGCTCCCAAACCAATCATCCTTCCCAAAACCATCCATGCGGTTTCAAAATCGGGCGAACGAAAGAACACCCAAGCGATATTAACGAAAAGAAAAGTCACGGCCCAGCCTGCAAAAGACGGCATCCGGAATCCGGCACCCCGCCACAACCGTAAACCGACCTGGCCAATCCCGTGTAATACTCCCCAAATCAGGAAATTCCAACCGGCGCCATGCCATATTCCCCCGATCGCAAACGTGAGCATCACGTTGATCCCCACACGGAAGGCTCCGGAGCGATTTCCACCCAATGGAATGTAGAGGTAGTCCCGCAGAAACGTCGACAGGGTAATATGCCAACGCCTCCAGAAATCCTGCAGATCCACCGCACGGTAGGGATTGAGAAAATTCACCGGTATCCGGATATTGAACATGCGGGCGAGCCCGATCGCCATTTCGCTGTATCCACAAAAATCCAGAAACAACTGCATGCTGTAGGTCAGGCTCAGCATCCATGCATCACCCGGCGAAAGCATTTCCGGACTAGCATATCCGCTCTGCACGAAGGGCGATAGCTGGTCCGCCAGCAACACCTTCTTGGCAAGCCCCATCACAAAAAGGAAGATTCCGCCCGCCACATTTGCGCAGTCGATGCGCCTCATTTCAGGATCTTTGAACTGCGGGAGTATTTCTCCATGGTGCACAATCGGACCCGCTATCAGTTGAGGAAAAAACGACACGAAAAGCGCGTAGTTCACAAAACTGAAATCCTTGACCCGGCCGGAATGGCAATCCACTAGATAGGCGATCTGCTGAAACGTGAAAAACGAAATCGCCAAGGGCAGCACAATTCCAATCGGCTCGAGTCCAGCTCCGGAAATCGCATTTACCGACTCTATCGCAAAATCGAGGTACTTGAAGATAACGAGCAACAACACATTCATCGCCACTCCGAAACCAAGAACCCACCGCAACAGCCGCGAAGACGAAGGCTTGGAAAGCAACAAACCAATCCAGTAATTGAAACAAATGGAGCCCAACAACATACCCAGGTAGCGGTAGTCCCACCACCCGTAGAAAACGAGTGATGACAACAACAACAAACCGATTGGCCATCGATCCTTATGCGGTATCAACCTCACCAAAAAGGCGAAGCACAACCACACAACCGGAAGAAATAGAAAGATGAAGACTGGACTGTTGAAAAGCATGCCTTACTTCGCCTTTCCAATCCGGCGCCGTTCATTACGGAAACCACCTGCCCGCGTTTGCTTCATCCCTGAATGTCGATCCACATCTGCTCAACCCGCCCCTTCCAGAACCTTCTCACATTCCTCGACGAAGTAGGCAGCCAGCTTGGAGGGATGCCACTTCGCATCATAACAGGCCAATACATCCCGGCCGCAATCCCGTCTGGAATCCGCCAACTCATACAATTCGTAGAGCTTGTTTCCGGCAGCTTTCCAGTCCACCTGGGCATCCGACTCGTAGCCCAGTTCACCATATTCGAAAACCTCGAGATCCGGATCAAAGGGCCGATACCAACGCACCGCCATATTATCGGTGGCAACCATACTTCCCATCCGCAACGTGTCGATGATGCGGAACGGAGCACTTCTCCGGAATCCGGAGATGTTCACATTGAACACGGATTCGGAAACCCGGACAAGGTAGTCTGACCATGCGAGTGCATCCCCTTGAATCGAGGGATCCCGGCTGTTCCAGATGCGGGCATCGACCTCCTCCTTGTTCCACCCGCGAAGCCTCCTGACCAGTTCTCCCCGCTTCTCATTGGGGTGCCCGATCCGACCCCCCAGTTCTCCGATCAGACTGCGCTCGTTGTGGTAGTTGTGGGGAGCGGGCGGCAATTCCCCATCTTTCCATGGACCGGGACCACGATCGCTTCCGAATGAAGCAAACATCCTGAGTTTCTTCTGCGCGGCGATTCGCTGGCGATCCGCCTCAAGCACCTGAAGATTCCTCGCAAGATTGAGGGTGCTGGTGATGCCACCTGTTGACATCATGGGCCGGATCCTGGCCTTACTCCTCAAAACCTCCGGATGATAGGGTACCCTCACCGTCGTGCTCAGCGGAAAACCCGCTTCATGCCACTCGGACGGACATTGCATCTTGAAATACAGATCCGAACGCTCCAGCCACGCCAAAGCATAATTAAACGGAGCATCCGTCACATCATATGCGAAGGTCACGACTTTCCCGCCCCGCTCATAACGCCCCGCCAATGCGAAATAGTCCACAGGAGCGAGCATTCCAAAGGAGTCCGGCAACTTCTCCAGAAGCTTCCCAAAGACTCTGGGATGACTCCGGAAAAACCGATCCATGGATCCTCCTTCGTGATAAATACTCAGGCGATTCTGCTGTTCAAGAATCTGGAGCCCGGTGTAGAACCACTCAAAATATCCCCGGTTCCGCATTGGGAAACAGGTGAATACAACTTTTGCAGATCCGCTTTTCATGATCCTTCAGCCCGGCTAAGGAAACGTTCGAAAAAGTGCGGGTTGATCTGCATCTCGGCAATCACCGCGGAATAGAACATACGCCTCCTCATATATGCATCTCCTTTTCAGATAAAAACAATGAATCTCGCAGGCACGAGCATCTCCACTCGAGAATGAACTTACACCGAGGACTGAATATACATTTGTACCGAAACCTAATAACCATTCAGTTGTCATGCCAACGATTCGAACCACAGTTTTAATAATAAAAGGCCCATAATACCATCCGCTGATAAGACCAGCAAATAGCACAAAGATGTCCAAAATCTTCAGTTCGATGCGCAAAACGCACCAAAAAAGTATGGATTCAATACAGGGTTGATGACAGATGTAAAACCCTTTCTATTCACTCTCTCCGAACGCGCTGATTCCCACCATTGCAAGATTTGGGTTGCGGACATGCGCACCTTGCGAATACTTCCGTTTTTGCACAAGAGGGAGGCATCCGCAGTGCGCCATGAAGCGGCGCCGGACCAGGCATTCCATCCGAATGCATTCACAACATCCCTTCCGAAAACACGCATGGAACCAACGACATTTGCCGAATTAGGTCTCAACGAGCTCTTGCTCCAATCCATCGGTCGACTTGGCTACGAGTCACCAACTCCCATTCAGGCACTCACCATTCCACCAGCCCTTGCCGGTGAAGATATCGTCGGCCTGTCCCAGACCGGCTCAGGAAAAACCGCCGCCTTCACTTTGCCTGCACTCCAGAAGCTCGACCTGAGCAACCATGCCACTCAGGTCCTCATCATTTGCCCGACGCGCGAACTCTGCGTGCAGGTTTGCGAGGAAGTGCACCGGCTTGGAGCCGACACCGAAGGATTGAACGCGGTGCCAGTCTATGGTGGCGCGCCGATGGATCGCCAGATCCGGGCACTGCGCAAGGGCAGCCACATCGTGGTCGGCACTCCCGGACGCTTGCTGGATCACCTGCGGCGCGGCACATTCAAGACCGACTCTGTTCGCCTTGCTGTGCTGGATGAAGCGGACCGCATGCTCGACATGGGCTTCCAGGAAGATATGGAGGGTATCCTCTCCTCCCTTCCACCCGAACGTCAGACCCTGTTCTTCTCGGCCACCATGAACCGCGAGGTCGAGCGCCTCATCGGCGTGTTTGGAAAGACCCCCCGCAAGATCAGCGTCCAGAAAAAGGAGCTGACCGTTTCCTCGATCGACCAGAGCTACTACGAAGTGCGGCACAGCTCGAAGGTGGAAGTTCTCTCCCGGCTGCTGGACATTGAGTCCCCCCGACTGGCGATTGTGTTTTGCAATACCAAGCTGGCAGTGGACGATTGCTGCGAGGCGCTTCTGGCGCGCGGCTATGCGGCTGACCGCCTCCACGGCGACGTTTCCCAGACGATCCGGGAGCGCGTCCTGAAACTCTTCAGGGAAGGCACCATCGAGCTCCTCGTCGCCACCGATGTGGCCGCCCGCGGACTCGATATCGAGCATGTGGACGTGGTGTTCAACTACGATCTGCCATACGACCCCGAGGACTACGTCCACCGTATCGGCCGCACCGGGCGTGCCGGGCGCTCCGGAAAAGCGGTCAGCTTTGTTTTCGGGCGGGAAGTCTACCGCCTCGAGTCCATCGAGCGCTACACCCACTCGCGCATCCGCAAGGCCAAGGTGCCCACGCAGGAGGAAGTCGAGGGACTACGGGCAAACAAGGCATTTGACACCGTCAAGGAAAGGCTCGAGAGCGGCAACTTCCAGCGCCACGAGAACCTGGCCGACCGGCTGTTTGATCAAGGCCACGCACCGAGCGACATCATCGGGGCATTGTTCACGCTACTGCGGGAATCCGCGGGCCGTGAAAGCGAGGAAATCGCTGAAGATTCGCAGCCGGAAGGCTGGGAGAGTCCACGCCCTCCGCGTCAGGGACGTTCCCGCAACCGCGACCACCGCGGTCCAAGGGGTGACAAGCCCTATCGCGGAAAGCGCGAAAGGTCGGATGCCCCTTCCGCGCCTGCGGCAGGAGACTCCCCGAGATTCGAAGCAAAGCCCGACCAGCAACGGCCGGCGCGCGATCCGGGCTCGAAGCGCAAGTCCGATTTACCCCCTTTCCGCTCAGCATCACGTCCGGCTTCGGGCCATCCCTTCGGCAAGTTTTTCAAGAGTCATACCGAAGGAGCCGATGCGCCCAAAGGAGCAAAAGGCGGCAAGAAGAAACCTTTCACGAAACGGAAAAAAGACTGATTCGACAGGCACCATACTTGCAGTCTGAGCACCGCATCACCGATTCTGAAAAGAAAGAAACTATGGCTCTGTTTTCGGCTCGGGAACTGACCCATTCCTTTGGAGGCCCACTCCTGCTCGACCGTGCCCAGTTCACGGTCGATACGGGCGAGCGGGTGTGCCTCATCGGACGGAATGGCGAAGGAAAATCCACCCTCATGAAAATCGTCGCCGGATTGATCAAGCCGGACGACGGTCAGTTTGAGCGCGCCCAGGGGCTCAAGGTTTCCTACCTTCCCCAGTCTGTTCCGGAGTCGCTTCCAGGCACGGTGTTTGACATCGTCTCGGAGGGAACCGGTTCATGGGTCTCACTGGAGCGCGCCTACCACGAACAGGTCCAACTGCTCGACGATCCGGACAGCGACATGCAGGCGGTGCTGGAGCGCATGAATGAGCTTCAGCACGAACTCGAAGCCTGCGGCGGCTGGAAGCTGGCCCAGCAGGTCGAGCAGGTGCTGACCCGCCTCAAGCTGGATGCCACCCTCCCCTTCGATTCTTTGTCCGGAGGAATGAAACGCCGGGTGCTGCTCGGTCGCGCGCTGGTGTCCCAGCCCGATTTGCTGCTGCTCGACGAACCCACCAACCACCTTGACTTCGACTCCATTGCCTGGCTCGAAAGCTTCCTTCCGGGCCTGCGGATGGCACTCCTGTTCGTCACCCACGACCGTGCATTCCTGCGCCGTATTGCGACCCGTATTCTCGAACTCGACCGCGGCAGACTGGTATCCTTTGACTGTGACTACGACACCTACCTGAGCCGCAAGCAGGAGATGCTGGAGTCCGAGGATACCCGCAACGCGGTATTCGACAAGAAACTGGCGCAGGAAGAAGCCTGGATCCGGCGCGGGATCAAAGCAAGACGCACCCGGAACGAAGGCCGCGTGCGCGAGTTGGTGAAACTCCGGCAGGAGCGCAGCCAACGCAGGAACATCCGCGAAGGACCCTCCTTCGAACTTCAGGACGGCAACCTTTCCGGACGAAAGGTGATCACGGTGGACGCCCTGACCTACCATTGGGACAACATGCGCATCGTCGAGGACTTCTCCACCGTCATTTGGAGGGGCGACAAGATCGGGATCATCGGACCCAATGGCTCAGGCAAGACCACCCTTCTCAAGCTGCTGCTCGGCGATCTCAAGCCCATGTCGGGCACGGTCACCTTTGGCACACGCATCCAAGTGGCCTACTTTGACCAGCACCGCGCTCAACTCGACGACAACGCCACCCTCATGCAGGCAGTCGCCGGCGACAACGATCATGTCTACTTCGGAGGACAGAAACGCCACATCTACTCGTATCTCGAGGACTTCATGTTCGACAGCCTCATGGCCCGGTCAAAGGTATCAAGTCTTTCAGGTGGAGAACGGAACCGTCTGCTGCTTGCCCGCATATTCGTGCAGGAATCCAATCTGTTGGTGCTCGACGAGCCCACCAACGATCTCGACATCGAGACATTGGAACTACTCGAAGACATTCTCTTCCAGTATCAGGGCACCCTCCTGTTGGTGAGCCACGACCGGGAGTTCCTCAACCGGATCGCCACCCAAACCTACGCGATCGAAGGAAACGGGCGCATCCGCGAAACGGTTGGCGGCTACGATGAGTATTTCCGGGACAAGCGCCTCGAGGAAGAGGCACTCACGGCCCGGCAGTCCCGACAAACCACCCGGGACAAGCCCGCCCCTTCGAAAACCTCCAAGCCCCGGACCCGCACCCGCAAGGAAACCCAGGAACTCGAGGCGATCCCCGCACGCATCGATGAGCTTGAAAACCGCCAGAGCATTCTCATCGGGGAAATGAGCCAGGTTGGATTCGGCAGCGATGCCCAACGGGCAATCCAGGTCAAAGAAGAACTGGAATCCATCGATCGGGAACTCGCGACCTGCTTCGCCCGCTGGGAAGCACTCGACGCCATCCCTGAATCCTGAGGATCCGCAGACCAAAACGAACGGCTTCTGAAGCATCCTGGCCACATCACATCAGATGCCCGGATCCATGGAGTATCATTCCCAACCCATCCACTCACCGTCGGGCAGAGTGCCATACATTGTTAGCTTATCGAGGTGGTTTACCATCTGCCAAGTGGCGAGACTTGTTGGTGCCCAAAGCAAACAAGAAACCACCCACACGAGAAGATTGCAGTAACCCGGAGACGGGACAACGATTATTCATCGGCAGTGCCCATTAGCTTCGGGAGTGTCTGAGAGGGAGAGCTTGCCATGCACTCAAGGCGATCATTGAAAATCAGATACACATATTATGCTCAAAGCGCTACCACCCGGATCAGAGCGAGTATCAGAGATATGGCCGTGGGCTTCTTCGTGTGTGCTCTCCGCTGCCCGTGGTGAGCCCGATGGATCGGCCCTGGTTAGGAGCAAAGGCACCAAGCGAAACAAACACGTCTTGCCTTTTCAGGTTGGCACAAGCGAAAACCGCGAAGGGTGCCGGGATCTATTGGACAACTGATTCAACCCCAACAACCACTATTTCATTTGCCCAATAACTGGAGACCCATCATAGTCTTAACTAAAATTGGGACATTCAGTTATTTGTTATATTCAAATCAATTTACTACTCCATCAGCTTAGTTTTCAAGCAGGATTAAACTACGTTTACTTGATGATGATTTCCTTAGCTGAACACTTCTGAGGAATGAAAGGCATGACGTGTTCCGAGTAGGGCACGATCACTTCAAGCAGATAAGGACCATCATGTTCCAACATCTCACGGATTCCCTCACGCAAATCCTCCCGCCGGATCACCCTCCGACCCTTAACACCAAAGCCTTCGGCGATCTTGACAAAGTCCGGGTACAATCCGCCCACGTTTTCAGGACTGCCAATGTTGCTGGGATCACTCAGGATGGTCTGGGCACGGACTCCGTCATAGAAGCGGTCTTCCCACTGCATTACCATTCCCAGATGCTGATTGTTCATCAGCACGCACTTTGCCGGGATCTTCTCCATCTTCGCGGTGGCAAGCTCCTGAATATTCATGGTAAAAGAACCATCCCCGTCGATGTCGATGACTTGCCGATCCGGAAACGCGACCTTTGCACCAAGGGCAGCCGGGTATCCGAAGCCCATGGTTCCCAAGCCCAGTGAACTGATATAGGTCCTTGGATTCTTGTAGCGGTAGAATTGAGCGGCCCACATCTGGTGCTGTCCCACTCCGGTGGTGATGATGGCATCGCCTTTTGTTTCTTCGTACAGTGCCTGAATCGCCTCCTGCGCCAAGACATGGCGGTTGGGTTCGTATGCGAACGGATACTGCTCCTTCCACTCACAAAGACGCTTCACCCACGCACTCAAGTCAGGTTTGCGAAATCCCTTTTCTTTTATGAGCTCAATCGCCCGGGACAAGGCGTATTTCACATCCGAATGAATGGTTAGATGCGCCCGCTTGTTTTTGTTGTGCTCGGATCGATCCAAATCGATATGCACAATCGTCGCATCGGGTGCGAACTTGCTCACCACACCGGTGATCCGGTCATCAAAACGGGCGCCTGCACAAATCAACAGGTCACTTTCATAAACAGCCCAGTTCCCGGCAACCGAACCGTGCATCCCAAACCAGTTCAAGCACAATTCGTCATCCGGATCCACGGCGCCAAGCCCCATCAAAGTCGACGATTGAGGAACTCCAGTCAACTGAATGAAGCTCCGGAGATCATCGCTTGCATCGCTGGAAATGATACCACCACCGGTGTAGAGAACCGGCTGATGGGAGTTTTCGATCAGTTGAATCAACTTCATCAGCTCCTCATCCGAAGCCTTGGGAGACGGAGGATACCCCGGAAGGTCCATTTCCTGCGAGAAATCCGGAACAAATACCTTCTGTTGGACATCCTTCGGGATATCCACAAGAACCGGCCCGGGCCGTCCGGTTGTTGCAATGTGGAAAGCTTCTTTGATTACCCGCGGCAGATCCTCGGCTGTGAGCACCAGATAACTGTGCTTGACTACGGGCATCGTCATATCGAGCACATCCGTCTCCTGAAAGGCGGCCTTCCCGATGTATTCCTGAAAAACCTGCCCAGTGATGGCCACCAATGGAATGCTGTCCATGAAAGCATCCGCGATGCATGTCACCAGGTTGGCGGCACCAGGTCCGCTCGTCACCATGCAAACCCCCGCTTTGCCCGAAGCCCTCGAATACCCGTGAGCCATGAAACCGGCGCCCTGCTCGAAACGTGGCAAGATCGTCCGGATACGGTCGGAACGCTTGACCAGAGCCTGATGCAACTCCAATGAAGCGCCACCGGGATATGCGAAGATCACATCCACGCCCTCACGGATCAAAGCCTCCACCACGACATCCGCACCCTTCATTGGCTTGGATTCAGTTGCGGGATTTTGGGAGTTGATTCTGTCGTTCGCTTTCATGATATATAAGGTTTTGTTCCGAAAGGCTTCATTCAGTGGTGATATGCCCAGAAATCAAGCCGTTTTTGGCATTCGGCTCCCAAAGCCAGACCATCCTTTATCATGAGTAAACGTATCCTCTTCATCGGAGACATCGTCGGACAACCCGGAAGACAGTGCCTGCAGAGTCTCCTGTCCAACACCATCCGTTCCCGCCAAATCGATCTGGTTGTCGCAAATGGGGAAAATGCGGCAGGAGGATCCGGGATAAACCGATCCATTGCAGAATCAATCAAACGGTTTGGCGTGGATGCGATCACACTTGGAGATCACGTATGGGATCAGAAGGGATTCGAACACGAAATTGAGTCCCTTCCCTTTGTCTGCCGGCCCGCCAACCTCCCCACATCCTGCCCTGGCAGGGATGCATTGATTATCGAAAAAGACGGATTCCGGCTCGGAATCTTCACAGTTCTTGGGCGGCATTTCATGAAGATAGAGGCCGATCATCCATTTTTCTCCGCGGACCGGATGATCGACAGACTCAAAGGGCAATGTGATGCTATCCTGACTGAAATCCATGCCGAAGCCACTTCAGAGAAAGTTGCGATGGGTCACTACCTCGATGGCCGCGTGTCGCTCGTCGTGGGAACCCACACCCACATTCCGACTGCTGACGCCATCATTTTACCGAGAGGAACAGCCTACATGACGGATGCGGGAATGACCGGCCCCTACCATTCCGTACTCGGACGCGAAATTGACGCTGTGATGGGCCGTATGCTCGACGGGATGCCAAGGCGGTTTCCGGTGGCGAGTAAACGGGTGATACTCTCGGGATGCATTGTCACGATTGGGGAAAACGCGGTCGCGGAATCCATCGAAGCGATCCAGCTGCCCTGTCGAAGCACCCCGACGCTCGGGGATTCCTTGTGATATCCTGCTGCCCGGCTTCGGCTCGTCGTCAATGAAAGTGCTCATCACAGGAGGCAACGGGTTCATCGGGTCGCGCGTGGTGGCAGCCCTGGTCTCGCGGGGGTACCCGGTACGATGCCTGCTCAGGCCAAACAGCCGCACCCACCGGATCGATGGGTTGCAGTGGGAACGCGCAACAGGCGATGTCCGGGACCTCCCATCCCTTCTGAACGCGATCCGGGGATGCGATGCCGTGATCCATGCGGCATCCCTCTCCAGTTGGGCCGACCTCGACTCTCCCGAGCTCGATTCCGTTGTCTTGGGAGGAACCCTCAACATCCTGGAAGCCATCCGCAACCAGGCGAACCCGCCCCGCCTCATCTACGTCGGCAGCGCGGCCTGCCTCGGCGGCAGTTCAACTCCCGACCGGATTCCCGACGAGGACGCTCCATTCGAACTCAACCCGACCCTATTCCGCTACGCGGCACTCAAACGACAGGCTTCCGACAGTTGCCTGCTGGCGTGGAAGACAGCCGGGATTCCGGCCATCGTCGTGCATCCGGCTGAAACCTACGGCCCCGGAGACGACAGCCATGTGACCGCCTCCACCTTGATCGACTTCGCCAAGGGTGCGTTCACTTTCGTGTGCCCCGGGGGAACATCCGTGGTTCATGTCGACGATGTCGCCGAAGCCATCGTATTGGCTTTGAAAAAAGGCACACCGGGTCAAAGCTACTTTCTGGGAGGAGACAACCTCAGCATCCGCGAAATGGCAAAAACCGCCCATCGTGTGCTGGGCCGCGACCGAC
>Ga0209723_1004430_pt1 | contig 15665 bp, 14 predicted proteins | sample BiotimSIPDNA_2_FD_185750 | JGI IMG/M metagenome (GOLD analysis project Ga0209723, IMG submission 185750) | Anaerobic biogas reactor microbial communites from Washington, USA - Biogas_R2 time_0 SIP DNA (SPAdes) (version 2) | ecosystem: Engineered > Bioreactor > Anaerobic > Unclassified | place... | reverse complement strand
TGTGTTGATCGGACATTTCTCAAAAAGAAAGATTAAGAAGAGTCCCCCCAGAACCATCAGAGGTACGAACTTTTCTGCTTTCTATTGTGAAGTTACCAAAACCTTTAGAACCTACGATAGAGACAGTATACTCAGTATTAGGGGACAGAGAGCTAAAAACTCCTTGGTTTACTCCAGTAGATAATTTTGATTCCTTAGAGCCCAGTTGACTCTCTGCGACGACTTTCAGGCTTTCCGGGTCAACATTATCCCCGAGTTCTAGAAGAGAAACCTCATAAATGATTTCTGTTCCGATGGAGTCTAGTTGGGTAAAAGTGGCATCAGTCTTTGTTGAAGTATTAGAAACAGTAACTGCTACAACTACAACCGCTGTGACCACAAAAGAAGAAAGCCAGTTTTGGACTATCTGCTTTTTGCGTCTATCCGTCATACTGGCTCTTCGCTTTTTAAGTCTCCCAGAAATGGTATCCTTTTCAGCTACTTTCATAATGATATATTATCACCACTTATATTCTGCTACAACAAATATTTATTGGCGAAAAAAATAAATAAATAGAAAAAAGAAGCATGTTTTAAAATGGTTGATTTCTTGAATAAAAAAAGAATTAGTCTGTGTATATATTTGTGAAATGCATAATGCTTTACATTACATTATCTTTCATAATAATTAAGTTTATCGCATCCTTAATGGAGTCAATAGTATCTTTTGCCGTCATAGAAAAAACGTTACTCCTTTTTTGTGCAATTTCTCCCGCAAGGCCATTAACATAAGCGGCAGATGCCACAGTAAGTAAGAGATTATCTTTGTTAAACGAGCACATTCCTGCAAGTATTCCCGAGAGAACGTCCCCACTTCCTGCTGTAGCCATACCAGGACAACCTTTGTCTACAAGTATTACATCCTTTCCATCCGTTACGATGGTAGTTGGACCCTTAAGAAGAACAATAGTCCTATATTTTGCTGCGAATTCTTTTGCTAATCCGATTGGATCATTAAGTATTTCTTCTTTAGATTTTTTTAAGAGCCGAGAGAACTCCCCAACATGCGGGGTAATTATTACTGGCATTTTTGAGAAAACAAGATAATCAGTTCCTATTCTTGATAGGGCATTTATTCCGTCAGCGTCAATTATTACTGTGCCAGGGAAATTTGAGGATAGAATGTAAGATAGTGTTTGAAGATTTCCCTCACCTAGGCCAAGGCCCATCCCGTACGCAATTACATCGACTTTTTCTAACAATTTATCTATTTCAAGGGAGTTGAATACAAGCTCCCCATCTTTGTCGCTTAGAGGACATACAGTGCTTTCTAGAACATATGGTAATACAGACGGTATTAGGGTATTAGGCAGGGCAAGAGTAGTGATACCTCCACCTGCTTTCAATGCGCCAGTCGCCAAATTCGCAAGTTTTATTGCGCCACTATATTCTTTTGACCCTCCAAGCAGGCAACTGCTACCAAATGTATATTTATTAGAAAAATTAGGTCTGACTTTAAATGCCTTTATAACATCCGAGGCTTCAAGCAAATAGTAAGGATTATCAACAGGGTTAATTCCTATATCTACATTTATGAGCTTTTTAATCTTATCTTTAGCCATATTAAGAAAATGGCCTGGTTTGTATCCCCCAATCGAAATTGTTAAATCAGAAATAACACACATGTCTGCCATCCCGTTATCTCCATTTAGCCCACTATTTATGTCAACAGATACCACATATGCATTGCTATTATTAATCTCTTGAATTGCGAATCTTTCTTTTTTCTCCAGATTTCCCTTATAACCCGTTCCAAATATACAGTCTACTATAATGCTAAAAGAGGAAAAACTAGTTTGAGAATCTATTATTTCATAGGGAATTCCCCTCTCTTTACATATATCAAAGTAGTATTTTCCCTCAATAGAAAAGTTTTCGGAAATTAAAAATAGCTTGGTATAAATGTTATTTTCCTGCAATAAGATAGCTAAAACATAACCATCCCCCGCATTATTTCCTCTCCCGCAAACAATTGCAACGCTTCTAGTCCATTCCACAGATTCAAAGATTCCTTTGCCAGCGCGGAACATGAGTTCTGTCCCTTTTATTCCTTCGGAAATAGTATTCTTATCGCTTTTTTTCATGTTTTCAACCGATAATACTTTTTTCATACTTAATTAATCCTTTACTCTCTATTTGATATATATTTTATCATAAATATGCCCAATAAATCATCGGAGAGTAGCAATACACGAAGATTTAAGCAGGAATTAGATAGCGCGTGATTTTTGCTAAAATACTATGGAAAAGTGTATAATAATATAATAAAAATACAGAAAATAGTGTAAAAATTGCAGAATAACAAGTGATATATTTGGGGAGGAAAACATGGAAATAATTAACTTAGGGGTAACATTATTTAATAACTATCTATTGAAGTTTGAGAAGGGCTGTGTGTTGTTGGATGCAGGATACACAACCGACTATCCCACATTTTTGAAAAAGATTGAGAAGGCCGGCGTAAAAATAGAAGATATAAAATATCTGGTATTAACTCATGTGCACAACGATCATATAGGGTATATGAAAGACTTGCTTGAAAATACAAGCATTGTTCCCATTTTGCATGAGGAAGCCGAAGGAAGACTCTTAGAGGGGAAAAACAGGCTTGGAGATTGTAGTGGGTTTCTGTCAAGATGCCTGTCTTTTCTTTCGAAAGTTTCGGGTAAATCGGGAGAAACCTGGGAACCAATTACTTTGGATGACAGAAAAGTATATGCTAACAAAGACAATGATTATCTAAAAAAGCAAGGCTTTCCTTTGACCATCGTGGAACTTCCGGGACACACTCCGGATAATATAGGTCTTTTGACGGATGAAGGGTCTTTGTTTTCAGGAGATATGACTATTAACGGGTTCCCCGCACGTCACAGAAAAACATTTTTAATTGAGAACCTAGAGGAATACAAGACTTCCTGGAAGAAGATTATAGATCTCAATCCACATACAATTATTCCCTGTCATGGAAAAAAATTCCCAATTTCCGACATGAAAAAGTATCATGGAAAGGTAGAAACCATCAAACTTTGGAAAAACAAGTAGGTCAACGAATATTTAGGTTAATTAAGGGTTGAAAAGAGTAAAAAAAATCGGTTCAAAACTGTTAAGTTAGAACCGATATTGTGGTGGGGACAACAGGGCTCGAACCTGTGACCCCATGCGTGTAAAGCATGTGCTCTCCCAGCTGAGCTATGCCCCCACTTAATGTTTTAGTGTGGTGACCTCAAGGAGGTTCGAACTCCTGTTGCCGCCGTGAAAGGGCGGTGTCTTAACCGATTGGACGATGAGGCCTGGTATTCACTTGGTAGCGGCGGTTGGAATCGAACCCACGACCTGCCGGGTATGAACCGGCTGCTCTAACCAGCTGAGCTACGCCGCCATAAAAAAATGGTAGCGGGGGAGGGATTCGAACCACTCGACCTCCGGGTTATGAGCCCGGCAAGCTACCAACTGCTCCACCCCGCGACGATGCTTTTCTATATTAACAACATTGAAAAAGGATGTCAACTGTTTTGAATATTTGTGGTTTATATCTAGTTTAGGGGTATTGAATCTCAGAAATTCCTATAATCATAGAATATTTCAAAAAAGGAAATTGTAAAGAAACTATATATGAAAAATTTTCTTTATCTCCCAGACTACTCTAGCCAGTCCAAAAATTAATACTGAGGCGACAGTCAAGATCCCCATCGTAGCAGTCAGCGAGGATAAAACATAGAAATTTGCACCGTACATAAAGCTAAGGAACAGGGGTACAATTGCAACTATTCCTAAAATCAACACGGCTACTATATATTTCTTTGGGTTTCTGGTATTGATTAATACATATATAGCCATTCCTACATAAGTTAGAAGAATGATTGAAGGAAACATATATTCATAAATTATTCGTGGATCTTTTAATAGGTAATGAGTCGAAAGGGCAATCATACATAATCCAACCATATGGGTAAGGATTTGAGTAGAAAAATATTTTTGAATGTAGTGGCGAATCCGAAGCCAATAAAAAATATCTAAGAAAACAGCCATTGGTATCCAGGCAATTCGTATATTCCAGTTAGTGGAAAAGCCTTCCCAAAGCAGAAAAACCAAATCAAGTAAGAAAGCAAGGGGAAGGAAGTATTTATCCAGTCTGTACATGTAAGTAGCCCGCACAAAACCTCTTTCAGGGAAGCACTTACTTCGTGTATCTTCATTTTCTGGGATAACTAAAGGGGCGTGACAAAGCGGACAGGTTTCCCCGGGAGAGAGAATTTCAACATTGCATTCATTACATCTAATCATCGTCGTATTTTTTTGAATTAAGACCAGATACCAGTTGCTTACAGAAATTTGAGTATAATCTTTCTAATTCTTAGTAATATTATATCCTTCTTTAGTATCTGCAATAGAATATCCAAGGGAATTAATCTTACCTCTAAGCTCATCTGCAAGGGCAAAATTTCTTTGTTTTTTCGCATCTAAGCGTGAGTTTGCAAGGTCAATTATCTCCTTAGGAATATGCAATTCTTCCGTCTTTTCTTCTTTTAGCTTGTCAAGAGAAAGCCCTAGGATCGAATCAAATTCCAGTGATAATTTGTATATATCAATTGATTTTTCTTCTTTAATTAAGTCGAACAATATTCCAAGTGCTTTTGGTGCATTGATATCATCCTCTACAGCGCTTTTGAATTTTTTGCGATACTTATCAAGGGTATCCGTGGTTGTTGTAGTGGAACTAAGCTTATGTTGAAGAAGAGTTTGATTAAGGCGTTCTCTTGCTGTTTTCGCTGCATCCATCCCCTCGAAAGTAAAGTTTAGTTTCTTTCTGTAGTGAGCACCTAGGCAGAAGAAACGAAAATCAAGTGGTTCGTATCCTCTTTTTTCCAAATCAGAAACAGTGTAGATATTACCTAATGACTTGCTCATTTTCCCGCCATCTACTTGCATGAATTCGCCATGCATCCAAAACCTAACCGATTGTTTTCCAGTTAAGGCTTCATTTTGAGCTATCTCATTTTCGTGATGAATCGGAATATGGTCTACTCCTCCGCTGTGGATGTCGAAAAAATCACCTAAATACTTTCTGCTCATTGCAGAACATTCAATATGCCAACCGGGGTATCCCATTCCCCAGGGACTCTCCCACTGCATGATGTGGGCGGGATCCGCTTTTTTCCAGACTGCAAAATCATCAGGATTATGCTTTTCTGTATTAACCTCAACTCGGGCCCCAGCTACTTGCTCATCCCGGTTTTTACCGCTTAAGCAGCCGTATCTTGGGAATTTAGATATATCGAAGTATATCCCATCAGATGTTTCATAAGCGATTCCAGCATCCTGAAGGTCTTTTACCAGAGATATCATTTCCCCAATATGATCAGTCGCTTTTGCAATTATTTCCGGTCTTCCTATGTTAAGTTTTTCTATATCTTCAAAGAAAATTTTTGAATAAAAATCTGCTATTTCAAGGGGGGTCTTTTTTTGTTCCCTGCTTGCTTTTACCATTTTATCTTCGCCATCATCACTGTCTGCCAATAAATGACCTACATCTGTAATATTCATTACTCCGATAAGCTTATAACCGTCGAATTTAATTGCACGGCGAATTAGATCCATAAAAATATATGTACGAAGATTCCCGATATGAGCGTAACTATAAACGGTCGGGCCACAGGAATACATCCTAACAGTGTTGCCGTCAAGTGGGGAAAATTCCTCTTTTTTTCTGGTTAATGTGTTATAAAACTTTAGCATCTTGCCTCCTTCAATGGAAGTTGGGGTGTAGATATATTACTTAAGAAATTCAGTGAATTTATTTAGGCTCTTCGCCTTTTGGCTCTGCAGGAGTATTTTTTGTAGTATTGTCCCCAGAATAATTGGGTTGATTAGCAACCTCGGAACTTATTGAGTACTTGCATGAAGAAATCCCGGCATTTTTCTCGAGTTCGGAGAGTCTCTTGTTGATCCGAGCAAATTCCTCAAGTACTGGGTCGGGTACAAATTGATCCATGTCTGTAAACTTTTCTCCTCTCATCCTTACCACTCTTCCCGGAACTCCTACTACTGTGCAGTGTGGGGGAACATCTTTCAAAACTACTGACCCTGCTCCAACCTTGCTTCCTTCCCCGATAGTAACAGGTCCTAATATTTTCGCGCCAGCAGAGATCATAACGTTATCCATAATTGTAGGGTGGCGCTTTCCTGTGCCTTTGCCTGTTCCTCCTAGAGTTACGCCTTGATATAACGTGACATTGTTTCCAATTTCTGCAGTTTCTCCAATAACTATACCGTGTCCGTGATCAATGAATAATCCTTCCCCGATTTTTGCAGCCGGATGAATTTCAATACCAGTTCTTCTTGCGGCTCCTTGACTTACCACTCTAGCACAAAGGAACATTTTTTTGGAGTAAAGCCAATGAGCAAGCCGGTATGATCTAAGCGCTTTTACTCCAGCATAGGTTAACCAAACTTCGAATCTGGATCTTGCTGCGGGGTCTCTTTGCATCGCTGAATCTATATCTTTTTTTAGAGATTTAAACATGATTATTCCCTTTATCTATGTATATTCTTGTCTAAACATTATATGTTTAAAGACAATAAATGACAAGCATTTGATATTAATGGGAGAAGTTGGGGAATATAAGGGGGAAATGAAAGCTAATATTAAAAAACAGATTGATTTGGACAAAACTCCTTACATATAAGTTAAGGGATGTAAAAAAAAAGAGAGCATCTCTGCTCTCAAGTTTATGATTAGCTATCTCCCTCCAGGATATTAGGCTTTATGCAAAAAAAAGGAGCATTTCTGCTCTCAAGTTTATGATTAGCTATCTCCCTCCAGGATACCTTGGGGAATATCCCGATCTCGAACCAGCAACTGCAATCGGTCCACGCTGAGGAACTCTGGTAGCTCCTGGTTGTCCAGGTCTGGTTGGGGTCTTGTTCCCGGCATAAGTATGAGGTTTGTTCCCTTTAGGTACAAAGGCAACAGTTTTTGCAGGTCTGTTTTTGAAGAATAGTGGCATAAATGACATTAACATCGGGATTGCAAGAAGTATTGCGAAAAACATATTGAATGTAATCAAAGATGCTCCATTAACAAAGTCTGCCCAAAACACTGTAAAGTAGTTTGTAAAAGCGGTTGAGAGGGACTCAGCAGTTAATGCTTCAATCTCAAGGAATGCAGGGAAGATTAGTGTTGCAATCCCGCAGATTACAATTAAAATTGGGAAGAAATGAACTCTCCTCGAAGTATAACTGAATAGTCGTCCAATATTAATGAAAAGCTCCACGGCACAGGCTAGAATCATAAGAACCAAACTGTAAATAGTTCCAAAAGTGGCAATTCTTTTTACAATTGCAACCATGTTGTATTTGCCGTCTTCGCCTTTTACTATCTCTATATCCTCGGCCCTATCTCTAATGTAACGCATATAGTACCAGCTGTACCCTTGCATTGCATCTAAATTTTCTATAATATCCACACGGTTTTGGCTGAAAAGCTCTGTTCTAAACAATGCCTTTATTACGTCCACAACAGTTATATCTATAGCATTCATACCCAGATCATCATGCAAAAGAACTTTATTCGGCTGGAAAGAGTCTTGGTCTTTGTATACTTCTCCATATGCAAGAGCTTGTTCTGGATAAACGAATGATCCTTTAGGCCATTTCCCATCGTTTGGAACATTAAAATCATTTGGTCCCGTTTCAAGTTTAAAATATCCAATAGAGGTTAATGTTACTCTGCTGTTTGTGGACAATTGATACTCTATGGTTTCAAGTTGATCGGAAGTCAGATAGACAGAGGACAAAATGACCGCTATAAACAGAAGCAAAAGAATAATCATAATTATTGGAAGCCCTGCTCCGAAATATCTTGATTTTGAAAAGTAAGTTCCGAAATCAAAGTCCACATCGGCATATGCATCAGCATATTTCCCGAGCTTCTTGTTCCTTTTATCATCTACTTGCTTATTGTAATCGTGATGGGTTTTAAGCTCAGCTGCTAAAATATCCGGATCATAATCGCCACGTTCGATTTTATCGAGCAGTTTCCTGTATTCTTCCCGAGTATGTCTTAACTTGTTCCGAGCATAAGGGGAATCTGCTTTTTTTATCTCAAAACGCATTTCCTTGATTTTGCGGTTTAAAAGTTCAACCAAAATAGCCTCGTCCCTTTCGGTCCAAGAAGCTGTAAACATTTTTGCTGTTGTGAGGGGTTGCTGATTATATGCCAGGTTTCTCGCCATCTCCACTCCAATGCGACTATGCTAAGTCGCGCATACATATATGTATTATATATTAGGAGATACCAAATTTCAAGCGAAAACTAAGAATGAGAAAAATGGGCAAAAATGTGAAAAAATTGGAAGGTTTCCAGTAGAAATAGACATTTAACAAGCAAACAATAGAATGTCTTCTAAAAAAACATAAGAGAATATTTCAAATTAAGAATAATGCTAGAAAGATTATAACAGTTGGGAATCAAACGTTGAATCTGAATAAGACCACATCGCCTTCTTGCATAACATATTCTTTTCCTTCTGAACGAACCTTTCCCTTTTCTTTGGCCGCATTAAACGAGCCGCAATCAAGGAGAGTCTGATAATCGACTATCTCAGCTCTGATAAAACCTTTCTCGAAATCTGTATGAATTTTCCCAGCGGCTTGTGGAGCTTTTGTGCCGATGGGGATTGTCCAGGCTCTTGTCTCTTTTTCTCCCGCAGTCAAAAAGCTCATGAGTCCAAGGAGTCGGTAGGAGCTCTTAATCAACATATCTAGACCAGTGCTCTCTATCCCGAGTTCTTTAACAAATTCCTCTCTTTCATCGGCGGGGAGTGAGGCTAGTTCAGCCTCAAGCTGAGCTCTAAAAACGATTACCTCGCTGCCTTCCTTACTAGCATATTCCTTAACCGCTTTAACATAATCATTGTCCTCATCAGAGTCTTCAGATATGTTAGCGCAATATATAACTTTTTTGGTTGTTAGAAGAAAGAGCGAATCGACAAAAGGCAATTCTTCTTTGGTGAAATCAACCGACCTTGCGCTCCTTCCAGAAGATAGCATATCATAGATTTTTTGCTCGGTTTCAAGCTCGTCTTTATACTTTTGTTCCCCGGTTTTTATATATGTTTTGGTTTTGTCCATACGCCTTGTTAGGGTATCCAAATCTGCTAGAATAAGTTCCAGATTAATATCTTCTATATCTCTTATGGGATCTACCGACCCTGCTACGTGAGATATGTTTTCATCCTCAAAACACCTTACAACATGTACTATAGCATCGACTTCTCTTATGTGAGAGAGGAACTTGTTTCCAAGTCCTTCACCTTTACTTGCTCCTTTTACCAGGCCGGCTATATCAAGGAATTCTATGTAGGTATATACTATCTTTTTTGTGTTGTATAAAGCGCCAAGTTTTTCGAGTCTTTCGTCTGGGACTGTTACTACTCCCACATTGGGTTCAATGGTGCAAAAAGGATAGTTTGCAACTTGTGCTCCAGCAGAAGTAAGTGCGTTAAAAATAGTGCTTTTACCGACATTTGGAAGGCCGACAATTCCTAGTTTCATTTGTTCCTCCGTGTATAAATTACGTATATACTCATTTTACGAGATTATTTGATTTTTTCTTCGAGTGGTTAAAATAGGAAAAAACTAGATATTATTTATTATTCTAAATCAAACATTTCCCTATTTATGATTATCTTTTTTTTGCATGCAAGTATTGTGTTATCAACCTTCTTTTTTGTGAGTCCAGTTTTCTCTGCGATTTCTTCGTAAGAAAAACCTTGAAGATATAATTCCCAGACTCCTTTTTGTTCGGTGCTCAAAATATTATTTATAGTATCTCTGAAGTTTCGTATCCAGGCAAGTTTTTCATATTCTTCCTGAGAAGTAACGGGCGAGCAGGGGATGACTTTTGAAGAGGAATTATCCTCTATTGTTTCATCCAAAGATATGATATTGTCCTTTTTTCTTTCAGAACGCACTAAACTCGTAAGCTTATTCATCATACAGGTATTAGCAAAGTAAAGAAGACTTTTGTTTTTTTCTTCATTGTATGTTGAAACTGCCTTAAGAAATGCAATCGTTGCATCCTGTTTAAAATCGTCAAAAGAAAGAGGGATGTTTTTAAATTTTGTGAAAAAATACATGCTAACTTTTTTAATAGCGGGATCATATTTTCTCAGCAACTTGACAATGGAGGCTTCGTCCTTTTGTTTCGCTTTTTTAACAAGAAGTCTTTCTTCTTGGTCCATATTTCACCCCGGATATAAAATATATTACGATTTTATTTATGTAATGCTTTTCTCTTTTACAATACTCAACCAATTACATTATATCAAAAAAATTACCTTAATCCTTTTTGGCGCACACTTTCATATAAAATAATACCTGTTGCAACCGAAGCGTTTAGGGAGTTGATTTTACCAAGTTGCGGGATAGATACCACCTTATCGGATAGTTTCTTTACCAGTTCATGTATTCCTTCTCCTTCTCCGCCTATAACTAATCCTATGTTTCCTGTTAGATCAGTGTCATAGATAGAGGTTCCTCCCATATCTGCAGATACTATAAAGAATCCTTGCTCTTTAAGATATCGTATTGCATCGTTAATATTGGTTACTTTTGAAACTGGAACATGGGCGGTTGCTCCTGCACTTGTTTTGATTACAACTTCATTGACCGAGGCACTTCTGTGCTTAGGTATAACCACTCCATTAGCTCCCGAGCAATCTGCGACCCTGATTATTGCTCCCAGATTATGAGGGTCTTCCACGCCATCAAGGAGAACAATCGTTGCATCCTTTCCGGAAGAAAGAGCATCTTCTGTCATCTTTTTTAAATCGGCATACACAAATTCAGTGATAATTGCCATTATTCCACGAGCACGTCCGGTAGCAGACTTTGCTTTGAAGGCATCTTCAGGGAGTATCATCACTTTAACATTTTTTGATCTGGCAAGAGTAATTGCTTTTTGTGTGGTATTATCGAAACTACCTTTTTGTACATATAATGTTTCGACTGTAACATCTCCGTTAAGGGCTTCGATTATAGAATTTTTGGTTTCAAGTAACATTTTTTCCTCCGTTTGATTTCATATTAGAGATCTGTAGATTTATGCTGGGTATTTTGTGATTATTTTCAATAACGCACTAGTTGGTTTCTTCTGGATAAGCTAATTTTATAAGCTCAGAGAGTCTTTCGCTTTGCCCGGAAAGGTAAAGATACCCTAGGACTCCCTCGAATCCAGACGCCAGATTATATGAAGCGACCGAACTGTTTTTTGGAATGTTTTGTTTGTGTGAGTTTCTGCACCTTTTGAAAACTATAACTTCGTCTTCGTTTAGTAGATCCTCAATTTTTTTTAGTGCATCAGCCTGACTGGTTGCGTTGATTTCTTTTGTAACCAAATTGTGAAGGGTCTGGATTTTGCAGTTTTTCTGTTCGGCAAATTTTGTTCTGACAAATAAAGTCTGAACAGCATCTCCAATAAAAGCTAAGATTTCTGCGGGTAAGGTTTTAGCTTTTTCCTTGGAAGAAGGTTGGGAATAAACTGGCATGTAATCTGTTTTCATACGCGAATTATACAATAACCTAAGATTATTCACAAATATACTGAACAACAAATATTCTAAGAAGACTTTGTTATATAAAATACCTGAGATTATTCAGAAATATACTGAACAACAAATATTCTAAGAAGGCGTTTTGAATTTTTTAAGGATATAGTGTGGGAAAGATAATTAGAGGGTCATCTTTGTGGCAAATTATTATAAAAAGTAGTAACATATACCTAAATATGGTGGGTTTACGATAGGGGAAATATGGAAGTATCTGTTGTATGGAAGAAGATAGAAGAGATATCTAATCGTTTTTTTCATTCTGATTTGTTTATTCTCATTATGGCATTATTGTCCGTTATCGGATGGGTCATTTCCGTTTGGGCGGATGGTGCATGGGTATATTTTCTATTCATAATGATAATAATGACAATTTTTATGTTGTGTACCTGTAAAGACAGCACTCCAATTTTTGCCCTGATGTTTTTCATGCTCCCAACTGCGAATATCAAGGAACAAGAGCAATTTTCAAATTACACTTGGCTTATATACCCTTGCATAGTTTTGGTTTTATCCCTTGTCTTTAATTTGGTTAGATTCAAACCCAATTTCAAGGAAGTCTTAGAGCCCGGAAAAATGAGAAAAACCACTTTTTCTATGTTTTTAATACTTATCCCAATGATTTTAGGGGGATTATTTAAGTGGTGGAGAAACTGGACATGGATGCTTATCTATGCTGCGTTATTTATAGTTTTGTCTTTTGCTTTTATATATTTTTTGGCTGTATGGAAGGATAGGCAGATACAGGATAGTAGGAAACTTTTTAAAACACTAATGAAAATGATGGTTCTAGCTGGCCTTGTCGTTAGCATTCAAATTGTCGTTTTTTATATTAACCTGGGTAGCTTATCGGCAATTACAACCTGTATTCAAGATAAGGGACTGAACCTGGGATGGGGAAGCCCGAATCCTGTTGCTGCAACTTTAATTTTATTCATGCCGGCAAACTTTTATTTTATAATCAGCAAAAACAAATACACTTTTCTTTTTATTCTGAAAACTGCTTTTGAATTTATGCTCATGGTTTCAGCCAGTTCAAGAGGGGCCCTATTGTTTTCCACAATTGGGATGATAATATTATCTGTCTACATCTTTATTAAGTCGGAAAATAAACTACAGATGGCTTTTACCTTCGGAGCGGTTTTTGCCGTTGCAATAGGGATATTTGTAGGTTTTTATCAGACTTTCTTCCATACAATTATAGAAAGACTTAGTAGTTTCGGCTTGGATGACAATGGAAGATTTGATATTTATCTTTACGGTTGGAATGTTTTTACGAGACATCCAGTTTTCGGATCCGGATGGGATTTCGGCATTGGCCTCCAACACGTGAATTTTTCTCCGTATCTTTTCCATTCCACAATAATTCAGATCGCGGCGTGTTCTGGGGTAGTCGGGCTCTTATGCTATGCATATTACTATTATGCAAGATACAGAACTTTCTTCAAGGCAAAAGATCCTTACTGCTATGTTTTACTAGCTTGTATGTGGATTTTTGAAGGCTATGCGATGATAGATCCTATTCTGTTTTTCCCTCCCACTTTCTTTATTCAGTTGTTAATAATGTCCTTTGTCATGGAAGTGCAGGTAGATGATTTTTCCTGCAGGGCATTCAAGGAGAATGGAAGGGTTATGAAGGGAATAAGAAAACAAAACCAGTCTGTAATATAATATGCTGATTGGTGTTTTTGAAGGTAATAATTAATTGGGAGTAAATAAGGTTTTTACATATTAGAGAGAGAAAAATAATCTCCGTTCAAGGTAAGAAAAAAAGGGAATAAATGATGGGGAATATTATAGAAATAAATAATCTGGTTAAATATTTCGGGGACATTAAGGCAGTGGATGATATTTCGTTTACCGTCGAACGGGGTTCTCTTTTTGCCTTTTTAGGTATCAATGGAGCGGGGAAGAGTACGACAATAAATATTCTTTGCACTCAGCTTAGGAAGGATTCTGGAAGGGTAATAATTGATAACATTGATCTTGACAAGGCCCCAAGTACAGTAAAAAACAGAATAGGAGTTGTGTTTCAAAACTCGGTCTTAGATCCTCTCTTATCTGTTAAAGACAACCTGTCAATCAGGGCGAGTTTTTATGGATTATTTGGTAAAAGCCGTGATGAAAGAATCAAGGAACTAAGTTCCCTTCTGGAGCTTGATGACCTTTTGAAAAGGCCGCTTGGGAAACTAAGCGGAGGACAAAGAAGAAGGGTGGATATAGCTAGAGGGCTAATTCATTATCCCGAAATTTTGTTCCTGGATGAACCAACTACTGGGTTGGATGCAAAGACCAGAAAAATGATTTGGAATATTTTAAACGGGATCAGGAAAGAAAAAAACATGACAGTTTTTTTGACCACTCACTATATGGAAGAATCAGAAAAGGCGAATCACGTAGTTATTATAGATTCCGGAAAAATCATAGCAAACGATACCCCAAACAACTTGAAGAAAGAATATTCGGGAGAGTATTTGAGATTATATATAGAAAAATCGTCAGAAACCGAAGAGATTCTCTCGAAACTCAAGTTTTCTTACAGATACGAAAACGAATGTTATACAATCCGACTAAAAAAGGGTTCGGAGGCTCTCGAATTATTGAACGCATATCCGAAGTTTTCAAATGATTTTGAATATTTCAAAGGGGATATGGATGATGTCTTCTTGAATGCTACCGGGAAAAAACTAGAGGTATAGAGTGAAGAAGATAAGATTCAAAAATGAGATCAATGTTATTGCGCCACGTAGAGGTATAGAGTGAAAAAGATTGAGTTAAAAATTTTCTTAATGTTTTAGCTCAACATAGAGGGTTAAATTGAAAAAGATTGAATTAAAAAATGATCTTAATGTTCTTGCACAACTTACAAGAAGGGCTGTGATAATCTACTACAAGGATAAAGCGACTGTATTTTTTTCTCTGCTGGGGTCTTTAATAATACTTTTGTTGTATGTCCTGTTCTTGGGAGATATTCAAACAAATTCGATAACAAATATTTTTACTAATGCAGGATTAACTCCCCCGACTAAGGCCATCAAAGGATTCATAGATGGTTGGATGTTAAGCGGTATGCTTGCTACTGCCTGCATATCTGTGTCACTAAGTGCAAATACTATTATGGCCAGGGATAAGGAAAGAGGAACTGAGAGTGATATGATTACTTCTCCTATAAAAAAATGGGTGATCACCTTTAGTTATTTTCTCTACAACTTTACGATTACAATCATTTCTCTTACAGTGTTGATGATAGTGGGATTTTTGTTTTTGGCACTTGGAGGGGGTTGGTGTCTGTCCTTTTTGGATATAATGGGGATCATTGGTACAGTTATTCTCTCATGTCTGTCCGCAACATTAATTACCGTTTTTATATGCTCATTTCTCAAGACCGAAGCTCAAGTAGGAGCAGTGGTTGGGGTAGTAAGCTCTACTCTTGGATTTTTTATAGGAGCTTATATGCCCATGGGAATAATGGCAAAGCCAGTTCAATATATTTCCTCTGCGATACCAGGAAGCCATTCGGCAGGGTTACTAAAGCATTTTTTTATGAGCAGTCCACTCGACCAGCTGAGAATCGAAGGAGGACTTCCTACGCAAGTGATTGATGGAATAAAGGGCGGGTACTCTATGGAACTTAACATGTTCGGAAAGATGATAGGCCCCGATATTATGGTTATTATGCTCGCAGCCTCAGTTGTTGCTTTTGTGGGGCTAAATTTACTTCTTTCGCTAAAAAAGAAAGGGAAGAAGTTTTCTAAATAATAGCCGAAAACTAAAAGTCTTTATATATTTTTTCTCTATAAACTCCAGTCGCAAAAAAGGGAGAAGTTTTCTAAATAATAGCAGAAGCCTTAATTTCACAGACGAATTAATATATTCTCATCATTTTTAAACTTTTAGATACTGTTCATATTAGTACACAATGCGTACATTGACATAATATACGCGCGTTGATATAATAAAATCACCTCATGCGGGGACGCATGTTCTTTTTCGCGTGAGTAAGAAGGATAAGGATTG
>Ga0209723_1004429_pt1 | contig 15667 bp, 17 predicted proteins | sample BiotimSIPDNA_2_FD_185750 | JGI IMG/M metagenome (GOLD analysis project Ga0209723, IMG submission 185750) | Anaerobic biogas reactor microbial communites from Washington, USA - Biogas_R2 time_0 SIP DNA (SPAdes) (version 2) | ecosystem: Engineered > Bioreactor > Anaerobic > Unclassified | place... | reverse complement strand
GTGGACATGGCGATGGGCGCGTCCTGCTCCTCCTCGCTGTACTTGGCGCTGACCAGGAACGGCTCCGCCAGCTTGTCCCTGAAGAAAGGCGCCAGGTGCTGGTAGTCGAACCCGGCCCTCCTCTTTATGGGCAGACCCCTCCCGGCGGGGACCAGCGAGAACTCGGTCAGATGGGGGTTCTCCCCCGTGATTATGTCGATGATGTCCACGCCGAACTCCTTGGCGCACTTGTAGAGGAACGTGAATCCGAAGTCGCTGCCGCCGCTCTCGAGCTCGGTGTACTCCTCGGGGGTCACGCCGGCGATCTCGGCCATCTCCCCGACGGTGCGTCCCTTCATCTCGCGCATATCGCGTATGCGCATCGCTATCTCCGTGAGTTTAGGCTCCATATCGTCGGGCGGATTGCGCTGACGGTATTATAATCCTCCCGGCCCGCTTCTCAGACCTCCGGTGCGGTCACTCCGACATCTCGCTGTCCCGCTTGCGTATGGTCACGCGCATGACCTTGCCGCTGGTGGTCTTGGGGAGCTGATCGGTGAACTCCAGCGCGCGGGGGTACTTGTAAGGCGCGGTCTTCCGCTTCACATGGCCCTGCAGCTCCTTCCTGAGATTCTCCGAGGGCCCGTATCCCTCCCTCAGCACGACGGTCGCCTTGACCAGCTGGCCCCTGACGGGGTCCGGGACGCCGGTGACGGCGCACTCCAGGACAGCGGGGTGCTCCATAAGGACGCTCTCTATCTCGAAGGGGCTGATCCTGTATCCGGAGGACTTTATGATGTCGTCGTTCCTACCCACGTACCAGAGGAAGCCGTCCTCGTCCCTCCAGGCTATGTCGCCGGTGCGGTGGAGGCCGCTTCTCTCCATCTCCCCGTTCCTGGCCTCGTCCCTGAAGTACCCGACGGTTATCCCGGGGGGCCGGTCGCGGATGCCTATCACGACCTCGCCGTCCACGCCTGCGGGGCAGCTCCTGCCCTCGGCATCGACGATGTCCACCTCGTACTGGGGGGACGGGACCCCCATGGACCCGGGCCGGGGGGTCATGCCCCTGAAGGTGCCTGCTATGGCCGAGGTCTCCGTCTGCCCGTAGGCCTCCATTATCCTGAGGCCCGTGCCCCTGTACCAGGATTCGAAGGTGTCGGGGTTCAGCGCCTCACCCGCGGTGCAGGCGTTCCTGAGGCTGGACAGGTCATGGCCCTCCAGGCCGGCGTTCAGGAGCATCCTGTACATGGTCGGAGGGCAGCACAGGGTCGTTATCCCGTATCTGCCGATGAGCTCCAGGATCGCCTCGGGCTCGAACCTCTCGTACTCGAAGACGAAGACCGCGGCCTCCATCATCCACTGGCCGAATATCTTCCCCCAGGCGGTCTTGGCCCAGCCGGTGTCCGCTATGGAGAAGTGCAGACCGTCGGGGTCCACGCAGTGCCAATGCTTGGCGTTGACTATGCTGCCGATGGGATAGGTGTGGCTGTGCATCGCCATCTTCGGGAACCCGGAGGTGCCCGACGTGAAGTACATCATCATGATCTCGTCGGCCCGGGTGGGGATCCTCTCCAACTCCGGGGAGCACGCCGCGGCCCCGGCGTCCAGGTCGGTCCATCCCTCGCGGCCGCCGTTGACGGTGTACCTCTTCTTGAGGGTGGGTATGTCGTCCGCCTCGTCGAAGGCGTCGCAGACGCCGCAGTTCACGGTGCAGACCGCCGCCTTCGCGGAGGAGGCCTTTATCCTGTACTCCACGTCGTGCTTCCTCAGCATGTACGTGGCGGGTATCATGACGGCCCCTATCTTGCACAGGGCCACCGACACGTACCAGAACTGGTAGCTGTGCTTGAGTATTACCAGGACGGCGTCCCCCTTCCCGATGCCCTCGGAGACCAGGAAGTTGGCCACCCTGTTGGACATCTCCGAGATGTCCTTGAACGTGAAGGTGCGCTCTTCGCCCCGGTCGTCGCACCAGACCAGGGCCCTCCTCCCCGGGTCGTTGGCCGCTATGTCGTCCACGATGTCGTATCCGAAGTTGAAGTCCGCGGGATGGTGGGTCGACACCCTCCTTATGACGCCGTCCCCTCCGTACTCCTCGTCCACGTACCTCAGGTGGATGTCCCTCATCTGTACAACCCTCTCCTGAGGACGATGGCAAGGAATGTGCAGCCCCCCTCGCTGGTCGCTATCATGCCGTGCTCCTTTCCGGAGTCGTAGTAGACCGAGTCCCCCGGGCCGAGGTCGATGGTGCGCCCGTCGTGGGCCAGCCTGAGGCTCCCGGTCAGCACGTAGTCGAACTCCTGGCCCTCGTGGGTGGAGAGCTCGATCGGGCGGTCCACGGTGTCCGCGTCGTAGGGGGCCTCGACGTACAGCGGGACGGCGATGCGGTTCTTGAAGTTGGCTGCCAGGTGCTGGTATTCGAACCCGGCCCTCCTCTTCATGGGCACCCCGTCGCCGGCGCGGACCACCGTGCATTCCCCGAGATGCGGGTTTATGCCGGTTATCAGCTCGACGATATCGATTCCCAGCTTCTCGGCCACTTTGTACATGTAGGCGAAGGGGAAGTCGCTCTTGCCGTTCTCGAGCCCGTGGTACTCCTCCAGGGTGATCCCCGCGTAGTCGGCGACCTCGCCGGGCTCGAAACCGCAGAGCTCGCGCATGGTGCGTATCCTCTCGGCTATCTCGGATATGTCGGGTTCCATCGGCCGAAGGATATGTTAGGCCGATAAAAATCTTCACCCGGCGTCATTCGTGAATTTGCTTATATCTTGAACGCTTACACCGGGTCATGACAGGCGTCGATCTCAGGGAAATCACCGTCGTCTGCGGCCATTACGGATGCGGCAAGACGAACCTGTCCGTGAACATGGCCCTCGATGCGGCCGCTTCGGGAGACGACGTGACCCTTGTGGACCTGGACATAGTGAACCCGTATTTCAGGTCAGGCGACTACCGCCGCATGCTGGAGTCGAAGGGAGTGCGCGTGGTGTCCCCCTCTTTCGCGGGAACCAACACGGACACCCCGTCCCTGCCCCCCTCGGTCCGGACGGCCCTGCGGGGCGGAGGAAAGGTGATAGTGGACTCGGGAGGGGACGACGCCGGGGCCGTGGCCCTGGGGAGGTTCTCCGACGACATAGCATCCCGGGACTACGACATGCTGTATGTGGTGAACATGTACCGCAGGTCCGTGGGGACCCCGGAGGAGGCAGCCTCACTGCTCAGGAGCATCGAGGCCGCCTGCAGGCTCAGAGCCACGGGGGTGGTCAACAACTCCCATCTCAAGGACGAGACCGACGCATCCGTCGTGGAGGCGTCCATGCCCTACGCCGAGCTCACCGCCCTGATGCTGGGGCTGCCGCTGAGATTCACCGCCGCCGCCCGGCGCGCGGCTTCGGGTCTGCCTGCGAAGAACGTATATCCCGTGGATATATACGTCAAAACCCCTTGGGAAGAAGGAAGGTAACGATTTGCCAACGATAATAGTAGACGACACCAGATGCAAAGGCTGCGAGATGTGCGTCATTGCGTGCCCCCGCAAGATAATAGTCCTGGACAAGAGCGCCATGAACGGGAAGGGATACCACCCGGCCAGACTGGCGGACCCCTCGGGCTGCACGGGATGCGGATCCTGCGCCCTGATGTGCCCCGACGTGGCGATAACGGTGATCGCATGACGGCATCGGAGAAGGTCCTGATGAAGGGGAACGAGGCTCTGGCCGAGGCCGCCATACTGGCGGGCTGCCGTCATTTCTTCGGTTACCCCATAACCCCCCAGACCGAGGTCGCGGCGTACATGTCCAAGAGGCTTCCCAAGGTCGGCGGATGCTATCTGCAGGCGGAGTCCGAGGTGGCATCCGTCAACATGGTCCTGGGCGCCGGCGCCGCCGGCGTCAGGGTCATGACGTCCACGAGCTCCCCCGGCGTGAGCCTGATGGCCGAGGGCATATCCTACATCGCGGGCTGCGACGTCCCGTGCCTCATAATCAACGTCCAGCGCGCCGGCCCCGGACTCGGCGGGATACAGCCCGCCCAGGGGGACTACTGGCAGGCCACCCGCGGCTGCGGGCACGGCGACTTCAGGCTGATAGTCCTGGCCCCCTCCACCGTCCAGGAGATGGTGGACCTGGTCTCCGTGGCCTTCGACCTCGGCGACAGGTACCGCGTCCCGGTGATGATACTCTCCGACGGCCTGCTGGGGCAGATGATGGAGCCCGTCGTCCTCCCGGAGCCGCAGGGGGGCCTACCCCCGAAGCCGTGGTCCGCCTGCGGCCACGGGGGCGCCAGGGAGCGCAACGTGGTGAACTCGCTCTACATAGAGCCTCCCGAGCTCGAGGAGATAATCGCCCGCAGGTTCGACAGGTACGCCGGGATAGAGGCCTCGGAGCAGCGCTGCGAGAGCTATCTGACCGAGGATGCGGATGTGGTCCTGGCGGCCTACGGCGCATCCGCCCGCGTCTGCCGTTCGGCGGTGGACGCCGCCCGCGGGAAGGGGATCAGGGCGGGCATGGTCCGGCCGATAACGCTCTGGCCGTTCCCCGTGTCCGCCTTCGGGCAATGCAAGGCGGCCAAGGCCTTCCTGACCGTGGAGATGTCCACGGGCCAGATGGTGGAGGACGTCCGCCTGGCGGTCAACTGCGGCAGGCCGGTGGAGTTCTTCGGACGCACCGGAGGGATTGTCCCCTCCCCGGCCGAGGTCCTGGCCAGGATCGAGGACGTAGCAGGGAGGTATGCCTGATGCCCGCGAGGTTCGAAAGGCCGAAGGCTCTCGTGGACGTGCCCATGCACTACTGCCCCGGATGCACCCACGGCATAATCCACCGGCTGGTGGCCGAGACCCTGGACGAGCTCGGATGCGAGGGCAGGACCGTGGGCATAGCGTCCGTCGGATGTTCCGTGTTCTCGTACAAGTACTTCGGATGCGACATGATACAGGCCCCCCACGGCAGGGCGCCCGCGGTGGCGACGGGGGTCAAGCGCTCCTTCCCCGGCGACGTGGTCTTCACTTACCAGGGCGATGGCGACCTGGCCGCCATAGGCACGGCGGAGACCGTGCACGCGGCGACCCGCGGCGAGAACATAACCGTGATATTCATCAACAACGCGATATACGGGATGACCGGCGGGCAGATGGCCCCCACCACCCTGCCCGGGCAGATAACCCAGACCAGCCCCTACGGCCGCGACGTCAGGGAGGCGGGGTACCCCATCAGGGTGTGCGAGATGCTGTCCACGCTTGACGGCGTCGCTCTGGCCCAGAGGGTCTCCGCCGACTCGGTGAAGGAGGTCAGGAACGCCAAGAAGGCGATAAGGAAGGCCTTCGAGTACCAGATCGCCGGAAGGGGATTCACCCTGGTCGAGGTGGTCTCCGCCTGCCCGACCAACTGGGGGATGTCCCCCCGGGACTCGCTGCAGTGGCTCCGGGACAACATGATACCGTACTATCCGCTGGGGGTCTACAAGGACAAGGGGGCGGAGGAATGACCGGCCTCGACGTTCTCCTGGCGGGGTTCGGCGGACAGGGCGTCCTGTTCGGCGGGAAGGTCCTGGCGTACGCCGGGATGATCGAGGGGAAGGAGATCTCGTGGCTTCCCGCGTACGGGCCCGAGATGCGCGGAGGCACGGCGAACTGCAGCGTCTGCATATCCGACGAGCCCATAGGGTCCCCGCTGGTGACGGCCCCCGACATCCTGGTGGCAATGAACCTCCCGTCCCTGGACAAGTTCGAGGATTCGGTGGTCCCGGGAGGGACGATAATCGTGGACAGCTCCATAGTCGGCCGCAGGGTCGCCCGCACCGATGTCAACGCGGTGTACGTGGACGCCTCCGAGATGGCCGAGAGGAACGGACTCAGGGGGATGGCCAACATGATACTCGTCGGCAGGCTGTTCTCGGTTACGGGGTTCTGCAGCGCGGAGAGCCTGGACCTGGGCATCGTGAAGAGCGTCCCCGCCAGGAAGGCCGACAAGCTCGATCTGAACCGCAGGGCGGTGAGCCTCGGGATGGAATGACCGGTCCCCGTGCGGGGGCCCGGCCGAAACAATATATATGTACACGGACGCAATAGGCTGAACCATGTCAGAGGAAGGTTGCGATCGCAGTTTCTGCACCCATTGCGGGGCCAAGCTCACAGAGGATGCCTCCTACTGCCCCGAGTGCGGCTCGCCGGTGCCCGGCGTCCGGAGCAATCCGTATACGGGCAGCGCTCCCTGCGGGGATGCCGGGGCGTATGAGGTCCAGAGGGCCGACGACCGTCTAATATGGATCGTCGTCCTCGTCGGCATATACGCCGCGCTGTCTTTGATCTCCGGGCTGTTCACCGCGACCGAGTCGCCCATGTTGATTCAGTACATGAAGGAGGCCATGACGCCGGAGCAATGGCAGACGATGCTGGACAGCCTCATGATGACCGAGGACCAGCTTCTGGCCTACATGGTCGGGTCGGGCTACGCCTCCGTCGCCTCCGGCGCGCTGGCGGCATGCGCTGTCGCCCTCTGCGCCATCCGCAGGTACTGGCTCGTGGCCGTAGTCTTCTGTGTGGCGGCATCCTTCGCAGTGCTGACGGCCCTGGCCTTCGCGCCCCCCGTGGCAATGGGCGGGACCGCGCTGTCCAGCGGGGTCCTGGTGGTCATCGGCCTGATGATGTCGTTCATCATATACCGCTCGAAGCCCGCCTTCAGGGACTGAGGAAGGACCCCGTATGGGAGGGGGGCCCGGAGAGTTCACCAGACGGGAGAAGCGTCTGGTGCTGGCGGCATCGTGCATAGCCATATTCATAACGCCCCTAATGGGGACGATGATAAACCTGGCCCTGGTGCCGATCGGCCAGGAGTTCGGAGTGGGCACACACGGCCTTGGGTGGATGTCCGCCGCGTTCTTCCTCTCGTCCGTGATGTTCCTGGTCCCGATAGCCAAGGTCTCGGACATATACGGCAAGAGGAAGGTCATGGTGGCCGGTCTTCTGGTCATAACCGTCGCCTCTGTCCTATCCTCGCTGGCCCCCGAATACACCACGCTCATCCTCTCCCGGGTCGCCGCGGGCATAGGCGCGGCCGCGGTCTCCTGCACCAGCCTGTCGATGCTCTCCGACGTCTTCGGGAGGAATGAGCGGGGCGCGGCCCTGGGCATAAACACAGCCTTCGTGTACATAGGGGCGGCCATCGGCCCGGTGGTGGGGGGTTTCCTCTCCGACGCGCTGGGCTGGCGCAGCATATTCCTGATCGTTGTGCCCTTCGCCCTGGCTGCGCTGGTCCTTATGCTCGCCTTCAGGTACGAGTTCTCCCCTTCCGAGGGGGAGACCCTCGACGTCCGCGGGTCCGCAGTGTACATGGCGAGCATCGCCCTGGTGATGTTCGGCCTGATAAACCTGCCGGAGGCCTACGCGTTCGTCTCCCTGGCGGCGGGCTCGGCGCTCTTCCTGCTGTTCTACCGGGCGATGTCCCGTTCGGAGCGCCCGGTGCTCAACACAAGGCTGTTCGGGAACAGGGTCTTCGCCCGCGCCACCGCCGCCACATTCATGAACTACGCCGCATCCTACGCGGTCACCTTCTTCCTGGCCCTGTATCTGCAGAGCATAGGCCAGCTGTCCGCCACCGGGGCGGGGGTCATACTGCTGGTGCAGCCGGCGGTGCAGGCGGTTCTGACGCCGATCGCGGGGAGGATGTCCGATGTCACCGACCCACGGCTGCTGCCCACGGCGGGCATGGCCCTGACCTGCGCGGGTCTGGCGATGCTCATGCTGCTGGACGAGGGAGGGGGGCTGGCCTATGTGACGGTGACGCTGGTCGTCCTCGGTCTGGGGTACTCGCTCTTCTCGGCCCCGAACACCAACTCCGTGATGCGCTCGGTGTCCGTGAGGGAGTACAGCGACGCGTCCGCCACGGTGTCGACCATGAGGCAGATGGGGATGATGGTCTCCATGGCGGTGGCCATGTGCACCATCTCCCTGGTCATGGGATCCACGGACAACCTGGGTCCGGAGACCTACGGTCTCTTCGTAACCGCGATGAGGCTCTCGTTCGGCGTGTGCCTCGTGATGTGCGTGATCGGCACCGTGATATCCTGGTTCCGCGGCGACGAGCCCTCGCCGTCGTGAGGCTCCGCAGGCCCTATGTCCCTCACGAGACGTCCTGGCGCATCTTTGTCCCATCAGCGTCATTTAAATACCCTTTAAGAAAACGCCGCGGGTATAATTTCAAATACTGAAAGTTTTATGCGCGCTGTACGAGGGGCCCTGTCCTCTCGCAAGGGTGGTTGAAATGTACAGCATGAGTCCCTATGCAGGCAAGCTCCTTACCGACAAGGAGTGCATCGACAAATACAACAACGAGAACCACTGGGGCCTTATGGTCTCCGTGGACCTCGCCGAGTGCGATCACGAGAAGATCTCCAGCAAGGAGCACATAACCCAGTTCGCGATAGACCTGGCCAAATACATAGATATGAAGAGATACGGTGAGCCTACAGTCGTATTCTTCGGAGATCACCCCAAGGTCCAGGGTTATTCGCTCGTGCAGCTCATAGAGACCTCCCTGATATCCGGGCATTTCGCCGAGGATACCGACAGGGCTTTCGTGGACATATTCTCCTGCAAGGAGTTCCCTCCCGAGAAGGCCGCCGAGTACACCAAGGAGTACTTCGGAGCCAAGAGGATGGAGTACGCGATCGCCTTCAGGGACATCTGAGTCCCTTCAATCCGGTCCGGCGGCTCCCGCCGGACCGGTAACACATCGTTCTCAACATCCGACGGTCCGCCCGTGCGGGCCTCCTCCGGAACCCTCATCCGCCGGTGAAGGTGGCCGCTATGGTTATCGCCCAGCCCATGGCTGCCAGGCCCAGCCCGGTCTTCCATCTGCTGTATCCCACGTACGGCGCCATGTAGTACCCCGTGAAGAAGAGGCACACCGACGCCATGCCGGAGGCGACGGTCAGGGCCAGTCCGAAATCCCGTATCACCATGAGGGGGACGATCACCGGGATGACGGTGGTCAGCGTTATGACGAAGGAGAACAGGGAGCCCATGAACATCTCCCTCCTGTCCCGGAGGAGCTCCTCCTCGGACTCCAGGCGGGACGCCATGATCAGCTCCACTATCTTCTTCTCGTCCTCGCGGTCCACGACGTCGATCAGGGTGCCGGCGAGCTCGTCCTCTATCAGCCTCTCCACGTACCTTCCGTTCTCCGCGCTGTCCTTCCCGGCCACGAGACGGATGTATTTCCTCTGGTTGAAACGGTCGACGACCGTGAAGACGATCATGTCGATCGCCCCCCACGTGAAATTCATGCCCACTATGAGCACTATCGCCGATATCGCGTCCTTCACGATTCCCAATTGGGCGGCGGTGACGAACAGGAGAGCCATTATGAACCCGTACAGAAGCTCCTGCAGCGCCAGCCCGGGGCCGACGTAGCCGACGATCCTCCTCATTATCCTGGCGGGCACCGACGGTGATCGATTCAGGCCGATAAAAGGATTCCCAGGGACCGCCTGGCCCCGTTGCTGTCGCTGTTTAAAAGAGACGGATAATCTTGTGCCATCACGCTGCTTGTTTTATCCTGATTGTATGTTAAGTATACTAATGTGCTAAAAATCAGAGGTATTATATCCATTGAGGGATTAGACGTCCCGATAACATGAATGTAAAACTGTGGTCCGCGATCATCGTGCTGATGATCGCCCTGTCCGCTTCCGGCATATACCTGTCGGAGCAGACCAAAGTGAAGGACAGGGCAGTCATCGTCGCCATGGTCAACGAGGAGGGGTCCGGCGTATTCGCCAGCACGGAGAATCCCGGGCTCACGCTGGATCCGAACACGACGGAGAGCTGGGGCGGATTGGTGTTCGCCACCCCCGGCCCGTCCTCCATACAGCACATGATCCTCATGGACTTCGTCACCAACGACCTGGGGCTGAAGTTCGAACTGTACAGCGACACGAAGTCGCCCGGTTCCGTCTACTGGACGCAGATAGCCCCCGGAAGCATGGGGGATTCACTGCTGGCCGGGGACATCGACGGAGGCATAGCATGGGAGCCGCACTACAGCAACATATGCTTCGGCAGCACATACGGCGCGTACAGCGTGGGATCGACCGCCGAGCTGTGGTCCGACCATCCCTGCTGCGTGATAGCCGCTAGCAGGGCCTATGTCAGCGAGAACCCGAACGCCATCCTGCGTTTCCTGGCGGCCTACACGGCATCCGTCGTATGGGTCAACGGGGCGATCCCCGAAGGCAGCCCCAACCATTCCGAGCTCGTGCAGTACGTCAAGGACAACGCGGGCGTGGAGAACGAGGTCGTCATCCAGGAGGCCCTCGAGGGTGTGAAGTACACGTACTCTCTGGAGAATCTGAAAGAAGGTCTGATCAGGATGGTGGAGACATATCAGGACCTGGGCCTTCTGCAGAACACTCTCCAGGAGATGGGATTCGCGGATGCGGCGGCCTTCGCCGACTGGCTGGTGGACAGCGCATACCTCTCGGCGGCCGAGGGCAGGACTCCGGAAAGCTTCCCCGAACTCCCGGACAACATAAAGATCGACATCGGCGTGCTGGCATACGACATACACCAGATAGCCGTCCATGCGGGCATAGGCGAGAAGATATTCGACTCATACGGAATCACGCTGAACCTCGGCACCCCCTTCGCGGCCGGAGGCAACGTCATGAACGCACTGCTCTCGGGACAGATAGACATGGGTTTCCTGGGATCCCCGCCGGTGGTCCTGAACACCGTGAACTATTGGTGATAGACATGGAAGAAGGAATACTATCCAGAGCCAACGCCCGGCTGGACGCCTGGGGCGCCATGATGCCTTACGACAAGGACAACAGATACCACAGATGGGTCAGGACCCTGGCGATAACCGTCGCCTCGCTCATAATCTTCCTGCTGGTCTGGTGGAACCTGGCGCTCCTGGTGGGCTCCGCGGCGATACCTCTCCCGATGCAGGTCTGGGATGCGATGATCGATCTGTTCACATACGGCGACCCGGTCTCCGGGATGTCCATGTGGGCCAACATATCGATAAGCCTGCAGAGGTTCGTGGCGGGTTTCCTGCTGGCCATGGCGGTCGCGATCCCCATGGGTCTGCTGATGGGCTATTCCAAGACCCTCAACGAGTTCATGACCCCCACGCTGGAGATCCTGAGGCCCATCGCCCCCATAGCATGGGCCCCTGTGCTGCTCTTCGCCACCGGGTACACCTGGGGGCCCGTGCTGGTCGTCTTCATAGGCATATTCTTCCCGCTGCTCTCCAACACGGTGTTCGGCGTGAACAAGATAGACCGCAGCCTGGTCGACGCGGCCAGGACCCTCGGCGCCTCCAACCTGCAGATCTTCTACAAGGTCATGTTCCCCTGCGCCCTGCCGTACATCATGAACGGTGTGCGCATCGGCTCGGGCATAGGATGGATGTGCATAGTGGCCTCCGAGCTCTACGCCTCCTACGGCGGAGGCATCGGATTCTTCGTCGGCATACAGGCATCCATAGGATACTGGCCCAATGTCTTCGTCGGCATAGCGATAATCGCGGTCCTCGGGATACTGACCACCGGTCTGTTCGACTACATACACAAGGTGATCACAAGAAGGATGGGGATGGAATGAGCGACCATAACATACACATCGACCGTCTGAGCAAGGTGTTCAGGAGGGACGACAAGGAGACTGTCGCTATCCGGGATTTCACCCTGGATATAAAGCAGGGGGAGCTCGTGTCCATCGTGGGCCCCTCCGGATGCGGGAAGACCACCATACTGAGGCTGATAGCGGGCCTGGAGCAGGCGACCTCCGGAGAGGTCAGGATAGGCGACAAGGTCTGCAGCGGCCCGGGTCCGGACCGGGGCATGGTCTTCCAGGATTTCGCCCTGTTCCCGTGGAGGAACGTCCGCAAGAACGTGGAGTTCGGGATGGAGGTCTCTGGGCTGCCCAAGGAGGAGCGGGCCGCACGGGCGAAGAAGTACATCGAGATCGTGGGGCTGGAGAAGTTCGCCGAATCCCGTATCTACGAGCTCTCCGGAGGCATGAAGCAGCGCGTGGGGATCGCCCGCGCCCTGGTGACCAACCCGGACGTCATACTGATGGACGAGCCCTTCGGGGCCCTGGACGCCCAGACAAGGAACATAATGCAGGCGGGCCTCATACGGATACTGGACAAGACCGACCAGACGATAGTCTTCGTCACCCACTCGGTGGACGAGGCCATCTTCATATCCGACCGCATCGTGATCCTGTCCAAGCGCCCCGCCGTGATAAAGGAGATCGTGGAGATCCCGTGGCCCCGGCCCCGGGACCGTTCCGACCCGGAGTTCACGGCCCTCAGGAAGAGGATCCTGAAGGAGCTCGAGAGCGAGAACGTCATGGACTGACCGCCGGCCTGCGCCGGCGGTCAGTCAATCTTTTTCCTTCCTTTGCTTTTTGCACGTGGAACAGCGGTTTCCGGTGCACACCCGTCTTCGATACGCTTGCGAGATGTCCTGTGAAGCGCCCGGGCACGTCCGTCGTGCGAAGGCCGGGCCGATGTCACGGCCGAAGAGGTCCGAAGGACGGAAAAAGGAAGGGATGCGGGGCGGAGCCCCGCGGTTTCAGCGGGCCAGTACAAGCTCGTCGTACTTGAATACCTTCTTCGGGCACTGGAACTGGCATCTGTAGCAGGCCGTTCCCAGGCAGTCCTTCGTCTTGACCGTTATGGTCTTGTCGTCGGATACCGTCAGAGCACGCTCGGGGCACTCGTCCTGGCAGATGCCGCATCCGACGCACCCCTCGAACCTGCCTGTCAGCTCTGTCCCGATGTCGTGCAGGATGTACAGGCCCCTGTCCCCGAGGACGGGTATGTCACGGGCCACTATGCGGTGGACCTCCGGCTCCCCCCGGACCTCGGGCAGAGGCTGGATGCCGGCGATCTTGTTGTTGGCGTTGTACATGTCCATGCTCATGCCCTCTTCCCAGAAGGCGAGCTCCTGCATGTAGATCTGCTCGAAGACCTTGTCCGTGGCGAACATGACGTGGTTGGCGCGGATCCCGTTGGCGATGGTCTGCAGCTCGTCCAGGAGCTCGGGGTTCTTCAGGATGTCGGTGGCCATGGCCAGCGAGGTGTTGCCTATCTGGTAGATGCTCCTGCTGGTGGGCGGAACCAGCCCGATCTCCCTGGCCTTGACGGCGTCTACGTAGGTTCCGGAGGCCCCGGCCATGTACATCGTCTCCATCTCGCTGAACTTGATGCCTGCGTGCTCGAGGAGGGTGAAGTGACCGGCCCGCATCGCGCCTATGGCCTTGCAGGCCTCGGCGATGTCATGGGAGTTGACCTGCACGCCGTCCTGCAGCCAGATCTTCCTGTCGTTGGTGTCGATCCTGCCCTTCTTCCACATGTGGGACCTCATCACCGCGGCCACGGCGGCTATGACCCCGGTCCCGGTTATGCCTACTGCCTTCCCGTGCATGGGCCCCTCCTCAACGGTCTCCCCGCTGAGGTCCATCAGGTCCCCTTCCCGGGGCATGACCTCTTCGTCGAGCACCAAGCATCTCCATCTGCCACCCGCGAACTCCAGGTCGCTGATGGCGCCCGGGGATGCGAGCATGCCGTACTTTATGGACTGCCCCTCCATGGCGGGCCCCGCCGCGGCGGATCCGGTGTAGATCTCGTCCCCGACCTTCAGGGCCATCTCGGCGTTGGTCCCGTAGTCCGTGACCAGGCAGTTCTGCTTCTGCTCCAGGAACCCGCTCTTGTACATCATGGCCAGGGCGTCGGCGCCTATCTCGTGCCTTATGGCCGGCGGAACGAACAGCTCCGCCCCGTCGGGTACGTCCAGGCCCACGTCCACTGCGGGACGGGTGACGGCGTTCCTGTCCAGGACCTTGATCCCCTTGGCCTTGTGGGCGTTCTCCCCGGCGTAGGCGAGGTCCTCGACCTCCATGCCCTGGAAGATGGAAAGCTGGATGGGGTTGCCGCATATGGCGACCCTCTCGACCCTGTTCAGATCGATGTCCAAGGTGTGTATGACCTTGTTGACGGTGTCCATCAGTATGTCGTGCGCGATGTCCTTCCCCACGCGGATGCAGAACGTCAGGTGGTCCATGATGTTCGCGCCCGGAAGGGGGTGGCATTCCGTGACGGATGTGGACAGGATCTTGTTGCTGGCAAGGTCCACCGCATGCGCCCTGGTGCCGCTCGTCCCTATGTCCAGGGATATTCCGTAGCTGCTCATTGCTTCTTCCTCCTCAGTTTAGACCAGAACGAATCCTTCTTCTCGACGTCGCGGGCGGTCGCCCCTTCTTCGACGTGGTCATGATCATGGTGGTGTCCGTGAGCACAGTGGTCATGATCATGATCATGGTTGTGCTCGTGTCCATGGTCGTGGCAGTGGCATTCGTGCTCTTCGAGGCACATGTCCACCCCGGTGTCCTCCAGGGCATGGTGCATGCGGTGCTTCAGCTCCCCCGGGTCCACGTCGAGAACCGCGGACATGAAATGAAAATCGGCCCTCTCACAGGGTTCCAGGCGGCCGTGGTGCTCCACGCCGATCTTCAGGTCTATAAGGTTCAGGGTGATCCCGCCGCCGTCGTTGTACACCGCCATCTTGACGTGGCCGAGGAAATAGCCCGCTTCGGACTCTATCCACCTGCCCACATCCATCAGGGCCGCGTCCAGCCTAGCCTCCGCATCGGCGTTGAAGCCGTGGATGTGGCCGTTAAGTCCGACGGCCACGCCCCCCGCCATCTCCGCGGAAGTCCGTCCGTCCTCCAGGCCCTCTTTCCTAGCCTCGCACTCGGGGCAGTGGCAGTCCCCGCCGTGCCCGACACCGTCGTCTCCGTCCTTCGACATCACGCCATCCTCTCGAAAAACTTGTCCAGGTTCTCCCCTGTCTTGGCGGACACGGGTATGATGGGTGTGTCGGGATACTCTTTCTTGACCCAAGAGATCGCGGCCTCCATTTTGCTCGGTTCCGCTATATCCGATTTGTTTATCAGTATCACGTCCGCGCTGAACATCTGCCTTTTGAAGAACTCCTCTTTCTTCGTTATGAGGTCGTCGAACCTCTGTATGTCGGCTATGCCTATGACGGACGTCGTATCGGGCTCTATCATGGATATGTGGACGAGTTCCGCGACCTTGTGGGGGAGCGCCAGCCCGGTGGGCTCTATTATGATCACATCGGGATCCACATCCTTCTTGATGCTCCTGAGCGCGTTCTGGAGCGTTCCGGACAGAGAGCAGCAGATGCATCCGTTGGGAAGCTCCACGGAATCGTACCCCTCGGACTTGAGGGTGGCACCGTCGACGCCGATCTCCCCCATCTCGTTCACCACTATGGCGACCCTGGACCCCTTTGCGGAGTAGGCGGACGCGATCCTCATCAAAAGTGTGGTCTTGCCGCTTCCTAGGAAGCCGCCCAATATGTACACATTCATGCCGAAGGTATCCAGGCGTTTCCTATATATCACTTTTCAACGGCGTTACGACTTGCTCGAAGCAAAGACTCCCGCACATCCTACACTATATGAATTTTACGCGTACGCCGATTATCTCCAGAAACATCATGATACTTGATGGTACAAGGGTTTTTTGGACAGCACTATATAAAGGTTTTGTATTCAAATATAAACTATGGATACATCATCCATCCGTGAAATGGGTTATATACCTTTCAATCCATGGTCATATCGTGGAAGCTGGGCAACCAGCTCCGCAATAAG